>Ga0302299_10001630_pt1 | contig 13524 bp, 11 predicted proteins | sample III_Fen_N3_4_FD_198795 | JGI IMG/M metagenome (GOLD analysis project Ga0302299, IMG submission 198795) | Peat permafrost microbial communities from Stordalen Mire near Abisko, Sweden - III_Fen_N3_4 | ecosystem: Environmental > Terrestrial > Soil > Wetlands > Permafrost | place: Sweden: Abisko... | reverse complement strand
TCAGCGGAGGTCGGCGGCGGGCACCGTGACCAGCGTCTCGCGCCGCCGGATCTCCCGCAGCACCGCCTTGCGCGCGTCGGCGTCGACGCGGTCGATGGCGAGCACGCCGTCGAGGTGGTCGATCTCGTGCTGGAGCATCCGACCGAAGTAGTCGTCGCCGGCCTCGAACACCACCTCGTCGCCGTCGAGGTCGATGCCCCGCACGGTGACGAACATGGGCCGGACGATCTCGAACCGCAGATCGGGGAACGACAGGCAGCCTTCCTCGTAGCTCATCTCACCGGACGCCTCGACGATCTCCGGGTTGATGAGCACGTCGGGCTCGTCGTCGTTGTCGACGTAGGTGAAGAAGCGCTGCTGGATGCCCACCTGGGGCGCGGCCAGGCCGCCGCCGACGGCGGTGTACATCGTCTCGATCATCGTGTCGACGACGCGCGCGAGGTCGCCGTCGATGTCGGTGACCTCACGCGCGCGGAGGCGCAGCACGGGGTCGCCGAAGGTTCGGATCGAGTACACGCCCACGGATCCAGGGTACCAGCGGCCCCCCGGGCGCCGGTCAGACGCGGGGCGGGTCGACGGCCACCCGCAGGCGGCCGAGCGCCCGCGCGGGCCCGAGATCGGTGGCCGCGAGGCCGCCGGCGAGACCGTCGACGGACGACGCGCGCACGAGCGCCGGACCGTCGGCGCCGCCCATCACCGTGAGGCCGGTGGCCCGCAGTGCGTCGGCGGCCACCGCGACGGCCGCGCCCGTCCCCGAGAGCTCGGCGACCGCGCCGAAGGGCGGGAACGACAACGCGCGCCGCACCGCGGACTCCTGGGCCAAGAAGGCCGCGGGATCGCCGTCACCCGCTACGGCGAGCACCGGGTGGTCGGGCATCCGGGTCTGGACCATCAGACGACCGCCGTCGGCGCGCCCACCGAGCAACCGGGCCGCGCGGACCAGGAGCCACAGCGCCTGCTCATGGGCGCGGAACCGGGGCGCGAGCAGCTCTTCGTCGAAGGCGAGGAAGGCGACGAGGCGGACCGTGGGAACCGACCCCCGCGCGACCCGGTGCAGGACGGCCTCGGTGCCGACGAGCACGGCCGCGTCGCCGACGACGTCGGTCGTCGCGTCCACCTCGGTCACCGCGACCCGCGGCACGAGCGCGGCGACGTCGTCGCGCACCGCGTGCACCCCCGGCCGCACGGCGCGAAAGCGCGTCGCACCGCACTCCACGCACACCGGGGGCCGCGACGCCGCGCAGCGCGGGCACTCGAATGCGTCGTCGGGCTGACCGACCGCGGCACCGCAGATCGCACACCGCGCGAGCGCGGAGCACGCCCGGCACGCCAGGAGCCGGGCCCGACCCTTGCGGTTGACCACGACGAGTGCGCGCCCCCCACCGTCGAGGGCCCGGTGGATCGCGGGACCCAGCGCGAGTGAGCAGAGCCCCGTTCCCGGCGGGTCGTCACGCAGGTCGACGACGTCGAGGCGGGGCCAACCGGAGCGCAGCACCCGGGCCGCGGGAACGACCGCGACCGCCCCCGGGGTGGCGGCCGCATCGGGGCTCGGGACCGGGCTCACCAGCGTGACGGAGGCACCGGCGCGCCGCGCCCGCTCCACCGCGACATCGCGCGCGTGCCAGGTGGGCGAGCGCTCCTCCTGATACGCCTCGTCGCTCTCGTCGAGCACGACGACCGCAGCGAGGTCGGGGATCGGAAGCCAGACCGCCGCGCGTCCACCGACCACCACCTGTGCGCCGCGCGCGGCCGCGGCCCAGACCCCCGACCGCACCCGGTCGGGCAGATCGCTGTGGTGGTGCAGGACCTCGCGGCCCTCCTCCGCGATCGCGCGCACGAGGGCCCCCGCGCGCGCCGGCTCCGGGACCAGCACCAGCGTCGACCCCTCGGCGGCACACAGCGACCGCACGAGCCGTCTCCGGTCGGCGGCGGGGGGCCAGGTGACGACCCGCGCCGGCGCGTCGGGCCACCCCGCCCCGATCTCCGCGGGCGGGGCCACCACGGGGTGCAGCGCCGACGCGACCCCGGACGGCGAGTCGACCACCGCGGTGGGTGGCGAGGCCGCGCGCAGGAGCGCGGTCACGGGGCCGGCCCACCGGTGGGCCGCCCACCGGGCCAGGTCGACCAGCCCGGGCGGCGGTCCAGCCGAGCTGACCTTGTGGACGGGGACCAGCCGATCGACCGCGGTCTCGGGGACCACGTCGTCGGCGACCACCCACCCGCGCACGCGCCGCCCGTGCAGCGGCACCCGCACGATCGCGCCGACCTGCACCGCGGCGGCGAGCGCCTCGGGCACCAGGTACTCGAACGCGCGGGTGACCGCGGGGACGTCGGGCTGGACCCGGCAGACCCTCGTCATCGGTGGCTCGGTCCGTCGCTCGCGCTCGGGCGCAACCGCGGGCGGCTCGCTCCCGGTCAGGCCAGAGCTTCGGCGGCCGTGCGGAGATCGGCGGCCTGCTCCGTCGACTCCCAGGTGAACGTCGGCTCGGGACGGCCGAAGTGACCGTAGGCCGACGTCTTCCGGAAGATCGGACGACGCAGGGCCAGCCGCTCGATGATCGCCGCGGGACGGAGGTCGAAGATCTCCTGGACGAGGTCGGGCAGCTTGTCCGGGTCGATCTCCGAGGTGCCGAAGGTGTCGACCATGACCGACACCGGCCGGGCGACGCCGATGGCGTAGGCCACCTGCACCTCGCAGCGCCGGGCGATCCCCGCGGCGACGATGTTCTTCGCCGCGTGGCGCACCGCGTACGCGGCCGAGCGGTCGACCTTCGTCGGGTCCTTGCCCGAGAACGCGCCGCCACCGTGACGGGCCATGCCGCCGTAGGTGTCGACGATGATCTTGCGGCCCGTGAGGCCGCAGTCGGCGTGCGGACCACCGAGCTCGAACGCGCCGGTCGGGTTGCAGAGCACGTCGAAGTCGTCGTCCTGGAACTGCTCGGGCAACGTCGGCCGGATCACGTGCTCGATCAGATCGGGGGTCAGCAGGCCCTCGCGGTCGATCCCGGGGGCGTGCTGGGTGGAGATGAGGACGGTCGAGAGGCGCTTGGGGCGGCCGTCGACGTACTCGATGCTCACCTGCGTCTTGCCGTCGGGGCGCAGGTACGGGAGCGTGCCGCTCTTGCGCACCTCGGCCAGACGGAACGCGAGCCGGTGCGCGAGCCAGATCGGCATCGGCATCAGGTCCTCGGTGTCGTCGCAGGCGTACCCGAACATCATCCCCTGGTCGCCGGCGCCGGTCTCGTCGTAGCGGTCGTCGGACGCCGCACGCTGCTCGACGGCCTTGTCGACGCCCATGGCGATGTCGGGCGACTGCTCGTCGATCGAGGTGATCACACCACAGGTGTTGCCGTCGAAGCCGTACGACTCGCGGTCGTAGCCGATGCTGCGGATCGTGTCGCGCACGACGCGGGGGATGTCGATGTAGGCCCGCGTGCTGATCTCACCCGCCACCACGACGAGGCCGGTGGTGGCCATCGACTCGCACGCGACACGGCTCTCGGGATCCTCGTCGAGGATGGCGTCGAGGACGGAGTCCGAGATCGCGTCACACAGCTTGTCGGGGTGACCCTCGGTCACCGACTCCGAGGTGAACGTGAACCGGTTCAAGGGGTGGCTCCTTCGTGGGGGCGACGGGCGTCGCGGATGCGATCGAGCACGAGGTCGGCAAGTGCGACCTTGGTGACGAGTCCGGGTTCGTCGACGCAGCCGTACGCGTCGAGCAGGACGGCACGGTTGGTGTCGACCTCGAAGCCGGAGTCGCCGGAACGTACGTCGTTGCCCACCATCAGGTCGACCCGCTTGGCCACCAGCTTGGCGGCCGCGTTGGCCCGGACGTCGTCGGTCTCGGCGGCGAAGCCGACCAGGAACTGGTCGGCATGCTTGCGCTCGCCGAGCGCGCGGAGGATGTCGGGCGTCGGCTCGAGGACGATCTCGGGCACGCCGTCGGACTTCTTGATCTTCGCGCCGGCCACGGCCTTGGGCCGGAAGTCGGCGACGGCCGCCGCCATCACCACGGCGTCGGCGGAGTCGGCGGCGGCCAGGGTCGCGGCGGCCATCTGCTCGGCCGTCTCCACCTGCTCGACCCGGACCCGTGGGTGTGTGTCGCGAACCACGGTCGCGACGACCGTGACGTCGGCGCCTCGGGCCGCGGCGGCGTTGGCGATGGCGAAGCCCATCTTCCCCGACGAGCGGTTGCCGATGAACCGGACGGGATCGATCGGCTCGCGCGTGCCCCCGGCGGTGATGACGATGCGCAACCCCGCGAGGTCGCCGTCGCGCGCCATCACGCGTGCGGCGGCTTCGACGATGCGGGCCGGGTCGGCGAGACGGCCCGCGCCGACGTCACCACCGGCGAGGCGGCCCTCCTCGGGGTCGATCACGTGGACGCCGCGTGCGCGCAGCGTCGCCAGGTTGTCGACCACCGCTGGGTGCTCCCACATCTCGGTGTGCATCGCGGGAGCGACGAGCACCGGGGCGCGGGTGGCGAGGAGGGTGGCGGAGGTGAGGTCGTCGGAGATCCCGTGCGCGTACTTGCCGAGCACCTTCGCCGTGGCCGGTGCCACGAGCACGAGGTCGGCGTGCTGACCGAGGCTGGTGTGCGGGATCGGCTCGGGCCCGTCGAAGAGCGACGTGCGGGCCGGCTCGGACGCGAGCGCGGAGAACGTGAGTGCGCCGATGAACCGCTGCGCGTCGTCGGTGAGCACCGGCGAGACGTGGGCCCCCGCGTCGACCAGCCGCCGGCAGACCTCGACGGCCTTGTACGCGGAGATCCCGCCGGTCACGCAGAGCACCACCCGACGACCGCGCAGCGCCGCCAGGACGTCGTCGGAAGGGGCCATGGACATGCGGGACGCCGGGTCGGCGGCGAGGGCCTACTCGGCCGCGGTCTCGGCGGCGGCGGCCGCCGCCGCGTCGGCCGCGGCGGCGATGGCCTCGTGGTCGATCGGGTGGGCCTCGATCTTGCCCGCCTGGATCTCCTCGAGGGCGATCGACAGGGGCTTGCGCGACACCGACGTGACCTGGGGCGGCACGATCTTCCCGAGGCCCTCGCCGAGCTGGTTGTAGTAGTCGTTGATCTCGCGCGCCCGCATCGAAGCGAGGGTCACGAGGGTGAACTTCGAGCCGACCCGATCGAGGAGGCCCTCCATCCGCGGTTCCATGAGGTTGGCGCGCCGTTCGGGCATCGGGTCACTCCAGAAGTGGGGAAATGCAGACGGGGAATCGAGGCTCTCGCTGCCGTGCGGAGAAGGATGCGAAACCCCAGGTCACAGCGTGTCGCGACGGCCTCGGAGGATAGCAGCCACCTGCTCCACGGCGAGGGTTAGGTCGTCGTTCACCACCACGGCGTCGAAGTCCGAGGCCTGGCGCTCCTCGTCCTCGGCCTGGTCGAGGCGACGTTCGAGCACGGCGGGGTCGACGTGGGGGTCCCGGGCGAAGAGCCGCTCGCGCTGCACCGAGCGGCTGGGCGGCTTCACGAACACCAGCACCGCCTCCGGGAACGCGGCACGCACGGCCCGCGCCCCCTGGACGTCGAGCTCGAGGATGACGTCGTCGCCGGCGGCGAGGTGCTGGTCGACCGGGGCCCGGGGCGTGCCCTTCAGGTCGTCGTAGACCTGGAACCACTCGAGGAGGCCGCCCTCGTCGCGCAGGCGCACGAACTCGTCGCGGTCGACGAACCAGTAGTCGACGCCGTCGACCTCGCCGGGGCGCGGCGGGCGCGTGTTGAGCGACACCGAGAACCACAGCCGGTGGTCCAGCTCCAGCAGGCGGCGGACGATCGAGCCCTTGCCGACGCCCGACGGCCCGGCGATGACGACCAGCACGGCGGACGCGCGGATCAGGCGAAGCGGTCGAGCAGCCGCTGACGCTGGTTGTCACCCAGGCCGCGCAGGCGACGGCTCTCGCTGATGTCGAGCTCCTCCATGAGCCGCCGAGCCCGCACCTTGCCCACGCCGGGCATCGATTCGAGCATGCTCACGACCTTCAGCTTGCCCACCATCTCGTCGGCATCACCCTGCACGAAGAGGTCAGCGAGGGAGAGGTTGCCCGTCTTGAGCTGCTCCTTGACCTCGGCGCGCTTCTGGCGGGCCTTGGCCGCCTTGTCGAGCGCGGCCAGACGCTGCTCCGGAGTGAGCTGGGGCGGCTGCGACATCGGGACCTCCGGACGGGACGAATCGCGGAGTATACGCAGAGCCCCTCGCGCGCCTTCAGGCCGATGGGTCGCTCCGCTCGCTGATCGGGACGGGGTCCGTCCCAGAGGTTTCGGTGGGACGCGGTGGGACGCTCGCTTCGCTCAGCGGGCGAGGCCGCCGCCGAGCGCCGCGCCGACCTCGGCGTGCACCGCGGCGGCGGCCGCGGCGGGATCGGGCGCGGCGGTCACCGCCCGTCCGATCACCAGCCAGGTGGCACCGTCGGCGATCGCCGCCGCCGGCGTCGCCACCCGGGCCTGGTCGTCGTGGGCGCCACCCGCGGGCCGGATGCCCGGCACCATGGTGCGCATCCCGGCCGCGGCCCCGGCCGCGACCTCGAGGGCGGAGCAGACGATCCCGTCACAGCCCGCGGCCACGGCGGCCTGGAGCCGGTCCGGGAACGCGCGGGCGTCGGGCTCGCTGGTGAGAACGGTCACCGCGATGGCGGCCGGCGGCGCGTGACCGGCCTCGGCCGCGCCGTCGCGCAGCCCCGCGACGGCTGCCGTCATCATGTCGATCCCACCCGCGGCGTGGAAGTTCGCGATGTCGACGCCGGCGCGCCCGAGCACCCGCGCCGCACGCCCCACCGTGTTGGGGATGTCGTGCAGCTTCAGATCGGCGAAGACCGCATAGCCGAGATCCTGGAACCGGGTGAACGCAGCCGGGCCGGCCTCGATGAACAGCTCGAGCCCGACCTTCGCGACGCCGAACCACTCCCCCACCTGGGCGGCCATGGCCTCGGCAGCCGCGAGGTCACCCACGTCGAGGGCGAGGACGAGGCGGTCGCGGGCGGCGGCGTCGGGAGTCACGGGCTCACCTCTCGTGCAGGGCGCCGACGAGGTCGGCGACGCGGGCGACGCCCCGGGCCGCGCACCAGTCGACGAGCTCGTCGCGGATGCGCAGGGTGGCACGGGGGTCGAGGAACGTGGCGGTGCCCACGCCGACCGCGGCTGCTCCCGCGAGGAGCATCTCGGCGGCGTCGGCGCCGGTGGTCACGCCCCCCGTCCCGATGACGGGAACGCCGGGCAGCGCGCGGGTGACGTCGTGCACGACCCGCAGGGCGATGGGCTTGATCGCGGCGCCCGAGAGGCCGCCGTTGCCCGCGCCGAGCGCGGGGGTCCGGGCGTCGGCGTCGACGAGGAACGCGCGGACGGTGTTGACGCAGGTGAGGCCGGCAGCGCCGGCGTCGACGGCCGCCGCGGCGACCGGCACGACGTCGGTGGCGTTGGGTGAGAGCTTGGCGAACACCGGCACCCCACCGACCGCGGCGACGACCGCGCGCACGGTCGCGGAGGTGGCAGAGGGATCGTGCGCGATGAGGTCACCATGATGGGAGCGAGGCTCGCCGAGGGACCCATGGTGCAGGTTCGGGCAGGAGAGGTTGACCTCGACCGCGATGACGCCGGGTGCAGCCGCGACGGCCGCGGCCGCAGCCACGAAGTCGTCGGTCTGCTTCCCCCACACCGACGCGATCACCCGCGCGCCACGGGCGACCAGGGGCGGCAGGTCCTCGGCGAGCCACCGGTCGACGCCCGGTCCCTGGAGCCCGACCGCGTTCACCATGCCCCCGGTGCTCGGGTGCAGCCGGGGCGCCAGGTTGCCGTCCCATGCGAACGGAGCCTGGCTCTTCGTGGTGACCGCGCCCAGGCCGGCGGGATCGCACAGCGAGGCGACCTCGTCGCCGTGGCCGAAGGTCCCCGACGCGGCCACGATCGGGTTCGGGAGCACGAGCGGCCCCACCCGCACCTCGGTGTCGACGCCGTCACGACGGTCGCGGCGATCACGATCGCGGCGCGCCACCTCAGACCCCGAAGCGCATCTGGCCGTCGGCGTGGTACTCCTGCAAGGACCGCACCATCGGCACGTGGGCGACCTGCTCCGCGATCCCGGCCGACGCGGCCAGCGCCGCCGCGACGGTCGTGATGCACGGCACCTTGTGCCGGGTCGCCGCCCGCCGGATGTGGTCGCCGTCGGCCCGGGGCCCGCGCCCGCGCGGCGTGTTGATCACCAGGTCGACCTGGCCGTTGGCGATGAGGTCGACCGCGTCGGCCACCGCGGCGTCGTGCGATTCCCCGACCTTCGCCACCACCGACTTCACCGGCAGCCCGTCGGCCGCGAGCGCCGCCGCGGTGCCTTCGGTCGCGAAGAGCTCGAAGCCGAGCTCCACGAAGCGGCGGGCCGCGAGCAGGCCGCTCGCCTTGTCCCGGTCGGCGAGCGAGAGGAACACCGAGCCCGACTCCGGGAGCGGGTTGCCCGCGCCGGCCTGGCTCTTCGCGAACGCGAGGCCGAAGGAGCGGTCGACGCCCATCACCTCGCCGGTGGAGCGCATCTCGGGGCCGAGCACGGTGTCGACGGTCGGGAACCGGTTGAAGGGCAGCACCGCCTCCTTCACCGCGACGTGGCCGGCATCGCTCGGCGCGCACAGCAGTCCCTCATCGCGCAGCTGCGCGAGGGTCGCGCCGGCCATGACCCGGGCCGCGACCTTGGCCAGCGGCACGCCGGTGGCCTTGCTCACGAACGGCACCGTGCGGCTCGCCCGCGGGTTGGCCTCGATCACGTAGACCTGACCGTCCTTCACCGCGTACTGCACGTTGAGCAGCCCGCGGACGTCGAGCGCGGCCGCGAGCGCGTGCGTGTACCGCTCGATGGTCTTGACCGTCTCGGCGTGAAGCGTCTGGGGCGGGATCGCACACGCGGAGTCACCGGAGTGCACCCCCGCCTCCTCGATGTGCTCCATGACGCCGCCCACCACGAAGTCGCCTTCCGCGTCGCGCAGCGCGTCGACGTCGACTTCGGTCGCGTCCTCGAGGAATCGGTCGACCAGCGCGGGGCGCTCCGACGAGAGCCCGCCCTCGCGCCCGAGCGAGCCCGCGCTCGCGAGCTCGGCCATGGCCGCGTCGAGCTGGGCCTCGTCGTAGACGATCTGCATCGCGCGGCCGCCGAGGACGTAGGAAGGGCGGACCAGGACCGGATAGCCGACGCCGGCGGCGATGGCCCGGGCCCCGTCGAGGTCGACCGCGGTGCCGCCGGCCGGCTGCGGGATGTTCAGGCGCTCGCACAGTGCGTTGAACTGCTCACGGTCCTCGGCCAGGTCGATCGACGTCGGGCTCGTGCCGAGGATGGGGATGCCGGCCGACTCGAGTGCGTGGGCGAGCTTGAGCGGCGTCTGCCCACCGAGGCTCACGATCACGCCTTGGAGCGGCTGCCCGTCGCGGGCGAGCGCGTCGCACACGTTGCGCACTCCCTCGATGGTGAGAGGTTCGAAGAAGAGGCGGTCGCTCGTGTCGTAGTCGGTGGACACGGTCTCGGGGTTGCAGTTGACCATCACGGTCTCGAAGCCCGCATCCGAGAGCGCGAACGCCGCGTGCACGCAGCAGTAGTCGAACTCGACGCCCTGGCCGATCCGGTTGGGCCCGCTGCCGAGGATCACAACCGCAGGGCGCTCCAGCGCGGCGACCTCGTCGTCGTCTTCGTAGGTGCCGTAGTGGTACGGCGTGCGGGCAGCAAACTCCGCCGCGCACGTGTCGACCGTCTTGTAGGTGACCGGCACGTCGGCCGCGAGCCGGGCGTCGCGCACGGCGTCACCGGTGGTGCCCCAGAGGTACGCGAGCTGGCCGTCGCCGAAGCCGAGCCGCTTCGCCCGCTTCCAGTCGCGCGCCGACATCGCGTCGGCGGCGCCGATCGCCTCCAGCTCGCGGCGCGCCTCGACGAGCTGCAGGATCTGGTCGAGGAACCACGGGTCGATCTCGGTGGCCTCGTGCAGCCGTTCGACGCTCGCCCCGTGCCGGAGCGCGGCCTCCACGTGGTAGAGGCGTTCGGGGGTGGCCGTGGCCGCGTGCCGCACCAGCTCGTCGAGGTCGAACTGCTCGTACTCCGCCTCCGCGGGATCGCAGTTCAGCCCGTGACGGCCGGTCTCGAGCGACCGACACGCCTTCTGCACCGACTCGGTGAAGGTGCGCCCGATGGCCATGACCTCGCCCACCGACTGCATCTGGGTGCCGAGCAGCCCGGATGCGCCGGGAAGCTTCTCGAACGCCCAGCGCGGGATCTTGGTGACCACGTAGTCGATGGTCGGCTCGAACGACGCCGGGGTCTCCCGCGTGATGTCGTTGGTGATCTCGTCGAGCGTGTAGCCGACCGCGAGCCGGGCCGCGATCTTCGCGATGGGGAACCCGGTGGCCTTGCTCGCCAAGGCGCTCGATCGCGACACGCGCGGGTTCATCTCGATCACGACCATCTCGCCGGTGTCGGGATCGAGGCCGAACTGGATGTTCGAGCCGCCGGTCTCCACGCCGATGCGCCGGATGCACGCGAACGCGGCGTCGCGCATCCGCTGGTACTCGACGTCGGTGAGCGTCTGGATCGGCGCGACGGTGATGGAGTCGCCGGTGTGGACGCCCATCGGGTCGAGGTTCTCGATGCCGCAGATGACGACGACGTTGTCGGCGCGGTCGCGCATCACTTCCAGCTCGTACTCCTTCCACCCGAACACCGACTGCTCGAGCAGGATCTCGCGCACCGGGCTGGCGTCGAGCCCGCGGGTGGCGAGGTCGTGGAGCTCGTCCTCGCTGTGGGCGAACCCGGTGCCGCCACCGCCGAGGATGAACGACGGCCGGCAGATGAGCGGGAACCCGACCTCCACGCCGACCCGCATGGCCTCCTCGACCGTGTAGGCCAACCCCGAGCGCGGCGTCGGCAGCCCGATCTCCGCCATCGCCTCCTTGAAGCGCGACCGGTCCTCCGCGGTGTGGATCGCCTCGACGCTCGCGCCGATCAGCTCCACCTCGTACTCGTCGAGCACGCCGGCCTCGTGCAGCGCGATGGCCAGGTTGAGCGCGGTCTGACCGCCGAGGGTCGGCAGCAGCGCGTCGGGACGCTCCCGCTCGATGACCCGGGTCAGCGTCGCCACGTCGAGCGGCTCGATGTAGGTGGCGTCGGCGAACTCCGGATCGGTCATGATCGTCGCCGGGTTCGAGTTGACGAGGACGACGCGGTAGCCCTCCTCCCGCAGGATGCGGCAGGCCTGGGTGCCCGAGTAGTCGAACTCGCAGGCCTGACCGATCACGATCGGGCCGGAGCCGATGAGCAGGATCGTCTCGATGTCGTCGCGGCGCGGCATCAGCGGGCCCTCACGAGCGGGGTCATCAGCTTGCTCGTTCCATCAGTTCGGTGAACTCCGTGAACAGGTAGGCGGCGTCGTGGGGCCCGGGGCCGGCTTCGGGATGGTGCTGGACGCTGAACGCGGGAACGCCATTGACCCGCAGACCCTCGACCGTGCCGTCGTTGAGGTTGACGTGGGTGACGTCGGCACCCCCGGGCACGGTGTCGGCCATCACCACGTAGTTGTGGTTCTGGCTCGTGATCTCGACGCGGCCGCTGGCCACGTGGCGCACCGGGTGGTTCGCACCGTGATGGCCGAACGGCAGCTTGTGCGTCTCGGCGCCGAGGGCCAGGCCCATGATCTGGTGACCGAGGCAGATGCCGAAGATCGGCACCTCGCCGAGCAAGGCGCGCACGGTGTCGGCCACGCCGTCCACCGCCGCCGGGTCGCCCGGTCCGTTCGAGAGGAACACGCCGTCGGGGGCGCGCCCGAGGACCTCGGCCGCGGGCGTGGACGCCGGGACCACCTCGACCCGACAGCCCGCCCCCACCAGGTGGGCCAGGATCGTGCGCTTGATCCCGAGGTCGAACGCGACCACGCGGAACGGGGCGTCGGTGTCTCCGACCACGTAGGGCTCCGCGGTGGTGACCTCGGCCACGAGGTCGATCCCGTCGGTGGGGCTGGCAGTGGCGGCCGCGGCCCGCACCGCGGCTTCGTCGGTGCCGAACGCGCCGGGCCGCGCGCCGGTGTCGCGCAGGTGGCGGGTGAGGCGACGGGTGTCGATGCCGGTGATCACCGGGACGCCGAACCGGTCGAGGAAGCCGGCCACATCGCCGGTGCTGCGCCAGTTGCTCGGGCGGCGCGCGAGGTCGCGCACGATCACCCCGCGACAGAACGGCCGGGCGCTCTCGGAGTCGTCGTCGTTGACGCCGTAGTTGCCGATGTGCGGGTAGGTGAAGGTGATGATCTGCCCCGCGTACGAGGGGTCGGTGATGATCTCCTGGTAGCCGGAGAGGGAGGTGTTGAACACCACCTCCCCCGTTGCGACCGCCCCGTCGCCGAACACGTCTCCCTCGAAGAGGGTGCCGTCGTCGAGGACGAGCACTCCGTCGCGCCGTGTGCTCATCGCTGCGCCTCGCCGTCGCGGACCACCGGGATGCCGCGCAGGACGGTGTGGCGGACCTTGCCGGTCAGCATCCGCCCCGCGTAGGGGGTGTTCCGGGCCTTGCTCGCGAGGCGGTCGGCGTCGACCTCCCAGCGGTGCTCGGGGTCGAACACGCAGAGGTTGGCGACGGTCCCGGGCGCGATCGGGCCGCCGTGGTCGGCCAGACCGGCGATCGCGGCGCCGTTCCACGAACAGGCCGCGAATGCCTGTTCGGGTGTGAGCACCCCGGTCAGCACCAGCTCGTCCCAGACGAGGGCGAGCGCGGTCTCCAGGCCGAGCATCCCCGACGGGGCCTCCTCGAACGGACGCTCCTTCGCCTCCGTCGGGTGCGGCGCGTGGTCGGTGGCGATGACGTCGATGGTGCCGTCGGCGAGCCCGGCCTTGATCGCGGCGAGGTCGGCGTCGGCGCGCAGGGGCGGGTTCACCTTGAACACCGGGTCGAAGCCCGCGCAGCACGCGTCGGTGAGCGTGAAGTGGTGCGGGCAGGCCTCGGCCGTGACCGCGAGCCCCTTGGCCTTTGCGGCCCGCACCATCGCGACCGCACCGGCGGTGGACACGTGCTGGAAGTGGACCCGGGCCCCGGTGACCCCGGCGAGGATCAGGTCGCGGGCGACGATGACCTCTTCGGCCGCGGCCGGGCGGCCCGGGATGCCGAGTCGACTCGACCACTCTCCTTCGTGCATCGCGCCGTTGCCCACCAGGGCCGGGTCCTCGGCGTGCTGCGAGATCACCGCGCCCGGCAGCGCGAGCGAGTACTCGAGCGCCCGACGCATCACCCCGGCGTCGGCCACGCAGTCGCCGTCGTCGGTGAAGATCCGCACCCCGAGCTGGTGCAGCTCGCCCATCGGTGCCAGCTCCCGACCCGCCCGACCCTTGGTGATGCAGCCCGACGACGCCACGTCGCACAGCGATCGGGCGCCGGCGGAGAGCACCGAGGCAACCACGGCCGGATCGTCGAGCGGCGGCGTGGTGTTGGGCATCGCGACGATCGCCGTGTAGCCGCCCAGTGCCGCGGCCCGGGCGCCGGTCTCGATCGTCTCGGCCTCCTCCATGCCGGGTTCGCGCAG
>Ga0302299_10001629_pt1 | contig 13524 bp, 10 predicted proteins | sample III_Fen_N3_4_FD_198795 | JGI IMG/M metagenome (GOLD analysis project Ga0302299, IMG submission 198795) | Peat permafrost microbial communities from Stordalen Mire near Abisko, Sweden - III_Fen_N3_4 | ecosystem: Environmental > Terrestrial > Soil > Wetlands > Permafrost | place: Sweden: Abisko... | reverse complement strand
TGCGGTTGAAGTCGTAGCGCGCGCGCCGCACGGTGTCGGCGCGGGCCGTCTCGCCCCCGTCGTCCGCTTCGAGCAGGAACGGCAGGCAGGGCGCGAGCTCGTAGCCGCGCCGGCGAGCGAACTCGGTCGGCAGGTCGTCCGTCCAGTTCGCGTGGTCGAGCTCCAGGCTGTCCACGAACGCGGCGCGCAGCGGCCCGCCGCGCCGCTCGCCGAGCGCCCCGCCGAGCGCGGGCGCGAGGCCGGAGGACATGTGGTCGAGGTAGCGGCGCACCGCGGCCGCGCTCCAGTGGTCGACGACCGGCCCGTCCGCGCCCGGGGCGCCGAGCTTGACGTGAGTGAAGCCTGTCTCGAGCAGCACGACGCGCAGCACGTGCGCTCCCGCGGGCACGCTCACGCGAACGCGCCCGTCGCGCACGGCGCCGGGCGCGAGTTCGCTGCCCGGCGAGAAGTCCGCGCCGGCGACGGCGCTCAGGCGCACCGACAGCACCCGCGGCGGGACCGTCATCTGCTCGCGCTCGCTCCCGCGGGCGAGATCCGCGACCGTCGCCTCGAAGGCCGACGGGCCTCGCAGCTCGCGCGCCACGACCCGCGCCCTCTTCGTCTGCTCGGCCGGCTCGAGGAAGCGGCCGCCGAACGGCCAGCCCGAGCCCACGATCACGTCGGCGGTCATGCCGCGCGTGCGCGCGCCCTCGGCGGCGGCCTTCACGACCCGGCACCACTCGGGGCTCAGCCACGGGCGCTCCGGGAACGCCGCCAGGCCCGCGGCGGGCGCGGACTCCGGCATTGCGATCGTGTTGATCTCGACGCCGCCGATGCCGGCCGCCTTCATCACGTCGAGCTGGCGCAGCGCCTCGGCCTCGCTGACGCGGCCGCCGTTCCACCACCAGCGCACGAACGGGCGCAGCCGCGCGGGCGGGTCGGCGAACGTCGTGTAGAGGTCGTCGGCCGGGGCCGGCGCCGCGCCGGCGGCGAGCGCGGCGCCGAGGGCGATGGCGACAGAGGTCCTGCGCATGGCGGAGCCTAGGCGCGCGAGCGCCGGCCGGTCAATCGGCCGAACGGATCAGCGTCGCGCGCGTCGCCGCATGCTCAGGCGACGTCGACCCCGCCGGGGCCGGTCCACTCGAAGACGGTGTCGCTGCCGCCGAGCCGCCAGCGCCGCGGGCAGGTGCTGGAGAGCCAGTCCAGAGGCTCGGCGGCGGGCTGCGGCAGCGCCGCCCGCGCGAAGGCCCTGCGCACCGCTTCCTTCTGTTCCGGCCCCATTGCTTCGCGCGTGTGCGAGAGGAACAGCGGCGTCCCGCTGGCGGCTACCAGCTCCAGCCAGCGCCGCGCGAGCAGCCAGGGCAGCGCCCGCGTGACCGCCGCACAGTCCGCGTCGGCGGCGAAGAACGTCCCGTGCTGGGGCAGGCGGAAGGCCAGCGTGTTGACGCCCATCTTCCGCGTGCGCTCCCACTCGCGCCCGCTGGTGTCGTCGCCGGTGCGCTGCAGCTCGAACAGGCCGACGGCGAGGTGCCCGATCGTGTTGCAGCCGATCAGCAGCGCCTCGCCCGCGGCGTCGCGGATCGCCTGGTAGAGCGCGCGCACGATCTCCGCGGACGTGCGTGTGCGGTCGGCGAAGCCCCAGCCGTCGGGCGTGACGCTCGCCCCCATCTCGAAGCCCCAGCGCCCGAAGAGGTCGTAGGTCGTGAAGTCGTGCTTGACAAGCGCGTAGCGCCAGTCGCGTGCCGCCCGCGCCACGTCCGCCTTCACGAGCTCGAGGACCTCGGGCACGCTCGGGTCCAGCACGACACCGGGGTAGTCGCCCTTGAAGCGCGAGGTCGGCAGGGTCCAGGACTCCGGCACGCGGTCCACGGTCACCAGCGGGCGCAGCCAGATCCCGGGCCGGGTGCCGCGCCCGCGCAGGTCCTCCGCCAGCCGGTCCATCGCGGGGAAGAGCCGGTTCGGCTCGCGCCACGGTCCGCCCGCCGCGGCGTGCAGGCCGATCGCGGCCTGCCAGCCGGAGTCGACGACCGCGAACGGCCGGTTCGCAGAGGAGGGCGCGAGCGCGGCGACGTCGTCGGCCATCGCGCGGATCCCGTCGGCGTCGATGCGGTCGTACGCGCTGTACCAGCTGTTGCCGCCGTATACGGGCGCGGCCGGCATCCGTGCGCCCGACGAGAGCATCGCGCACAGCGCGCGCGCCGCGGCGAACGGCGACTCGCCGTCGTGGCCCTCGCGCGCGACGACCGTCGCCGCCTCGAGCTGGCGTGCCCCGAGCTCGACGCCGCGGCCCCCGTTGCGCAGATCGAGCCAGAGGCTGACACCCTCGCCGTCGAGCTGCCAGTGAGCGAGCGCTCGGGCGCCCGTGCGCACGCCGTAGCCGTGCGTGCGCCGGCCGTCGTGGGTCAGGAACAGCCACGGCAGCGGACGCTCCGGCACGATGCCGCGCCACTCGAGGTCGCCGTAGCCCCGCTCCCAGTGATCGCCCAGCACGCGCAGGCCCTCGGCGACCGGCGCGGCCCAGCGCAGCTGGACGCGCCGCAGCGGCGCCGCGCTGCGCACGCGCACGTCGAGCTGGTCGCCCCGCGTCCGGGTCTCGACCACCACGCCGCCGCCTGCCCACCCGTCGCCGGTCTTCTCGAGCGCCGTGCGAGAGTCGTCGACCTGCGCGAGGACTCCGTCGGGGGGGCGGACGAGAGCCAGGAACGATGTCGCAGCAGAGGCGCGTGCCGGCCTCGTCTCCGCCGCCGCGGCCGCCGCGCCCGCGGTCGCCGTCGCCTGAAGGAACACCCGCCGGGACGTCGTCGTGCTGCGCATGCGTGGCCTCCGCGCGATCCGCGCTACTTCGCCGGCGTGAGGGGCTTGACCCCGATGGCGAGGCCGGCGAGGGCGAGGAACGCGGCGATAGGGATCTCCTTCATGGCGCCATGATCGCTCAACCGGGGCCTCGCGCAACGGCGAGTGCCCCGTGCTTCAGGGCGGCCGCCTCCAACCGCTCCGATTTCCGAATCGACGCGCAGGCCAGCGGCTCGCGGGCGGGCCGCGACGGTCCAGCCGCTTCACGGTCCCGTCGAGACGCTCGTCTGCCAGTGGCGTCAAGATCCTTACCGTTTGGTAAGGATTACATGCTATGGTAATGCATGCCGAGCGCGACCCTCACGAGCAAGGGGCAGCTCACATTGCCCAAGGAGATCCGGGAGCACCTCGGTGTCCACAAGGGGGACCGGGTGGAGTTCCGGACAGATCGCAGCGGACGGGTGTGGGTCGAGCCGGCAACGCAGGACCTCATGGCGTTGCAGGGCCTGTTCGGCCCGGCAGATCGTGTGCGAAGCCAGGAGGAGCTCGACGAGGCCATCCGGCGCGGGGCCGCCGGGGAAGAGCGATGAGGGGCGTCGACACGAACGTCCTGGTTCGCTTCCTCGTGGGCGACGATCCGGAGCAGGCGTCGCGCGCGGCGAAGCTGTTCGCCCAGGCGACGGTCAATGGCGAGAAGCTGTTCGTTCCGCAGATCGTCGTCTGCGAGCTGGTGTGGGTGCTGGGCCATGCCTACGACAGGAGCCGCCCCCAGATCGCGGCGGGTCTCGAGACCCTGCTGAGGGCCAGGCAGCTCACGTTCGAGGACGCCGACCAGATCCGAGCCGCGCTCGAGCGGTTCGCAGCCGGGGACGGTGACTTGGCGGACTGGCTGATCTGGGAGCGGTCGCGAGCGGCGGGCGCCGCCCGGGTCGTGACGTTCGACGGCCGGCTCCTTCGCTCGCCCGAGTTCGCACAGGCCTGAGAGCGTCCCGACCGCGGCGCGCGGGCGCGCCGCGCAGCGGCTGGGCAGGCGACGCCCAGCGACTGCGCAGGGAAGCCGCCGCCCGCTCCGCGCCGCGAGGGCCGTTCCCGTGGAATCAGCCACTTGTCGCGCCGGGACCTCATCTGTGTAGCGGAAGGCACGCGCGTTGCAGATCGGCCCGGGCATCAGGAGGGCCACCCATGGCCAGTATCGCGCGCGTCGAGCCCCGGGACGACCCGCTCCGTCACGTCGACATCGCCGAACTGCAGCGTGGAGGGGAGGGGGAGCTGTTCGAGAAGTGCCGAGCGTTCCGGGCGTTCATGGACGCCCTGCGGCGCGAGGGCCTATACCAGTCCCAGTACCGTGTCACGCTCGAGGGCCCGCTCGACCACGTGATCCAGGTGAAGGACCCCGGCACGGGGCGCGTGCGGGAGATGCTGTGCTTCGACTCCAACAGCTACCTCGGCCTGCACCTGCACCCACGCGTGGTGAGCGCCGTGCGCCGCGTGCTCGGCGAGACCGGCTACGGGACGCCGAGCGCGCAGGTGCTCGGCGGCACCAACCGCTGGCTGCGCGAGCTCGAGGAGACGGTGAGCGCGTTCTATGGCCGCGAGGACACGATCGTGTTCCCGAGCGGCTACGCCGCGAACCTGGGCACGCTCACCGGGCTGCTGCGCGCGAACGACCTCGTCGCCCGCGACCGCTTCAGCCATGCCAGCATCCACGATGGCTGCCGCTACTCGGGGGCGCGGCACGGAGGCCTCTACGGCCACCTCGACCTCGCCGAGCTCGACCGGCTGCTGGAGCGGGCGGCACCCGCGGCCGCCGGCCGTCTGGTGGTGACCGACGGGGTCTTCTCCATGCACGGCCACGTCGCGCCGCTGCCCGGCCTGCGCAAGATCGCGAGCCGCCACGGCGCGCGGCTGATGGTGGACGAGGCGCACTCGCTCGGCGTCTTCGGTGCCAGCGGCCGCGGGCTGGAGGAGCACTTCGGCATGCCGGGGGCGATCGACGTGCTGATGGGCACCTTCAGCAAGGCGCCAGGGTCGCTCGGCGGCTACGTCACCGGCCGTGCGGACGTCGTCGAGTACCTGCGCTTCTTCGCTCGCGCGGCCATGTTCACCGCCGCGCTGCCGGCCCCGATCTGCGCCGGGATCAGCGAGGCGTTCCGAGTGATGCAGGCCGAGCCCGAGCACCGTGAGCGGCTGTGGGCGAACGCGCGCCACCTGCGCGGCCGCCTCGACGCGGCCGGGCTCGACGTGCCGCCGCGCGAGTCGCCGATCCTGCCCGTCTTCGTCGGCGACGAGCGGGTGATGTGGACGCTCAACCGGGAGCTGTTTGCGCGCGGCGTCAAGTGCAGCGGCGTCTGCTACCCGGCGGTTCCGCGCGGCGAGAGCATCCTGCGCGTAACGCTCAACGCGCGCCACACGACGGAGCAGCTCGACCGTACGGCCGACGTGCTGGGAGAGCTCGGCCGCCGCTTCGGCGTCCTGCGGTGCGCCCGCCCGAGGCTGTGCGAGCCACCAAAGCGGCCGCGCGAGGCGAGCGCGCGGGCGTGAGTCAGTCGGCGATGCCGAGGCGCTCCAGCTTCAGGGCGAGCCCGTTGCGCGAGATGCCGAGCCGGCGCGCCGCTTCCGAGCGGTTGCCGCCGCTGCGGGCGAGCGCCTCTTCGATCAGCCGCCGCTCGACCTGTGCCAGGCGCGCGTCGAGCGCGAGGCTGGCACCTTCGGCTGCGGGTTCGAGCGGGGAGACCGTCGGGTCTGCCGTGGCCACGGGCAGCAGCGCCGCCAGCACCAGCGGCGAGAGCATGGCCGACTCGATGGCCTGGCCCTGCGGGCACAGGTACACGAGCCGCCGCACCTCGTGCTCCAGCTCGCGCACGTTGCCGGGCCAGCCGTAGGCGCCGAGCGCCCGCAGGGCGCGCACCGTGATGCCGCGCACGGCCTTGCCGGCCTGCCGGGCGAAACCGCGCAGCAGGGCCTCCACGAGCGCCGGCAGGTCCTCGCGCCGCTCGCGCAGCGCGGGAACCTGCAGGGCGTAGCCGGCCACGCGGTAGTAGAGGTCACGGCGGAACAGGCCCTCCTCCATGCGCCTGTTCAGGTCGGAGTTCGTGGCCGCGACCACGCGGATGTCGACCGCCACCGGCGCGCCGCCCACCGGCTGCACCTCGCGCTGCTGCAGAGCACGCAGCAGCTTCGCCTGTAGCGGGCCCGGCATCTCGCCGATCTCGTCCAGCAGCAGCGTGCCGCCCTGTGCCTGCTGGAACTTGCCGGGTCGCTCGACGACGCCGGTCGCGACACCTCGGCCGATGCCGAACATCTCGGCCTCGAGCAGGTCGGTGGGGATCGCGGCGCAGTTGACCGCGACGAACGGTCCGCCTCGGCGAGGCGAGGAGAGGTGGAGGATGCGCGCGACGCACTCCTTGCCGACGCCGGTCTCGCCGAGCACCAGCACGGGCAGGTCGCTCTGCACGAGCGGTCGCAGCTGCTCATAGAGCGAGGCGATCGCCGCGGAGCCGCCGGGCACGTAACCGTCGGGGAACACCAGGCCGTGCGAGCTCGGGCGTGGCGCGACCGCCTCCGGCCCGGCGACGACGGCGGTGTCGCCCAGCAGCGGCGCCGGCGCCGGCGGCGGTGCCCCCGCCAGGTCGATCGCGAGCTCGGCGTCCTGCGAGGGCACCTGCTCGAGGCGTAGCGCGACCGGGCCGAAACGCAGCTCGTCGCCCGGGGCGACCGGACGCCGCCCGTGCACGGCATCGGCGCCGGCGAAGGTCCCATTCCGGCTCTGCGCGTCCTCCAGCGTGAGCCGGCCGCTCCCCACGCGCAGCGTGGCGTGGCGGCGCGAAACGCCGCGCAGCGGCAGCACGACGTCGCAATCGCCCGAGCTGCCGATGCGATTCTCGCCGTTCACGAGCGGGTAGCTGCGCACGAGACCGGCCACCTCGCCCCGCAGCCGGTACCCGGCGTCGTCGCCCAAGCCGATCCTCCCGCTCAGAACGAGAAGCGCGCTTCGAGCCAGAGCGTGCGCTTCTGGATGTCGCCGAAGACGTGCTGGTGGACCTCGGCGTTGGTCAGGTTCGTCCCGCGCAGCAGGGTGACCACCCGGCCCTCCGCCCAGCGCAGGCCGATCGTGGCGTTGAACATCGTGTAGGCGGGGCTCGCGCCGTCGAACTCGGGCGCCAGCACGTCCACCCAGAAGGCGGACTCGGCGTAGCTCAGCGAGAGGTTGCCCAGCACGCGTCTGTGCGCCCAGTAGACGCCGGCGTTCACCCGGTTGCGCGGGCCGATGTTGGCCTCGAGCAGCGGGTAGGGATCGGCGGCCGGCAGTGGCTTCGGGTCGGGCTGCCACGAGTAGTTCGCGTAGCCGGTGACCCCGTCGGCGAACCGGTGCTCGACGAAGGCCTCGACGCCCTGGTAGCGGATCGGACCGAGGTTCCGGAACTGCGAGGCCGTGCGCGGCAGGTACACGCCGGCGGCGGCCAGCTGGTCGATCAAGGCCGGGGAGAACGGCCAGTTTCCGGGTGGCGCCGCCGACGTGTAGGGGTCGAAGCCGTTCGGCAGCCGCACGAAGTCGATGTTGTCGCGGGTCTGGGAGCGGTACACGTCGATCCCGAGCGTCGTGTGCCCACCGACGGTCCCGATGTAGCCGAGCTCCCATGCCGTGAGCGACTCGGCCTTCAGGCCCGGGTCGCCGATCCCACGGGACGGCAGCAGATAGGGCGCGGACAGCCCCGGCACCTCGATCGGATAGAGGAAGTACTGCTCGAGGTAGTTGTTGATCACGGTCGGCGCGCGGAACGCGCGGTTCCACGAGACGCGCAGCGAGTGGTTCCTGCCGGGCTTCCAGATCAGCGCGAGCCGCGGCGAGACGCTCGCGGACGCCAGGTTGCCGAGCTTGTCGACGCGCGCGCCGACCGTCAGGCGACAGCCGCCGCCCTGGTCGGCGCCGAGGAAGAGCTCCTCCTGCGCGTAGGCGCCGACCTCGGTGCGGTCCTCCGCGCCGGGGGCCATCGTGATCTCGAACAGGTTGCGCCGGGCGTTGCCGCCGATCGTCAGGATGCTGCGGCTGCCGATCGGCTTCGACCAGCCCGCCGACACGTCGTAGCTCTGCGTCTGCACGTCGAGGCGCACCGGCTTGCCGCTCGCGTCGAGCTGGAGCAGATTCGGCGCCTTCGCGTCGAACACGTTCACGAACGCGCCGAGCGAGAAGCGGCCGCGCGCGTAGGCCACCCGGCCGTAGCCGAGGGACGAGCCCTGCTCGAGCGCGAACGGGCCGACGCCCGTGTAGACGATCCCCTGTGAGCCCGCGATCCCCGCAGACCAGGAGATCCGACCCTTGCCGACCTGCTGGTCGACACGCAGGTCGGCGTGCGGCTGGGTGGTGCCGCGGTTCGAGAAGTTGCCGGCCCCGGGCTCGTCGGCGGGGAAGCGGCCGCCGCCGACCGTGGGGCCGTCGGGCGCCAGCGGATGCTTGACGAGCGGCACCTGCCCGACCGGGCGCGGCAGCGGGTCGGAGTCGAAGTAGCCGGCGGAGACCCGGACCGCCACGGTCGGCGTGACGGCGCGCGACAGCGACGCGCTGAAGCCGTAGGCGAGGCCGTCGCCCCTGCCCAGCGTCGAGCCCGCCTCGCGGTCGAAGCGGCCGGCCGTCAGCGTCAGCGCGGAGCCGGGGACCTCGCGCGGCGACTTCGTCACGACGTTGACCACGCCCGTGAGGGCGTTCGCGCCCCAGACGGCCGAGGCCGGCCCGCGCACGGCCTCGATCTGCTCGACGTCGCCCGGCTCGGTCGACACGAAGTCCCACAAAATCACGCCCAGGAAGTCGAGGTAGATCGGGCGGCCGTCGATCAGAGCGAGCTGCGAGTTGCTGAGGTTGGCGGTGGGTTGCCGGAACGTGACCTCCCAGTCGCGCGCGGAGTAGCGCGCCGTGTGCGCGCCGGGCACGAGGCGCAGCAGCTCGCCGAAGCTTCGGTCCGGCGCGGTCGCTATGCTCGCGGCCGTGATCACGCTTACCGCCGCCGGCGAGTTGACGACGCGCGTGGAGCAGGCCCCGCACGGCGTGACGACGACGACCTCGTGGAGTGGGGAGGCTGGCTCGGCTCGCGCAGCGACCGTCTCCGGCTTCGGCGCCGGCTGTGCCGGGGCCGTTGCCTCGCGCGCTGCGATCGGCTCCTGCGCGAGCGCCCTCGTCCCCGCGCCGGTCAGCGCGAGCCCGATCGTGCACAAGACCAGCGGCCGATGTCGCATCATCCCTTCTGCCACAGCGGATGAGTCGTCGTTCGCCCGCACGATAGGCCCCCGAATTGCGGCAAGTCAAGGTCGGGTTGTCGCAGCAGCCCCGCGGCGCTATCGTCGCAGCGCAGCTCGCGCCGAGCTGCGACCGTGGGAATGATGGACGCCGCTCCCGGGCAGGTGATCGCTGGACGCTTCGAGCTGCTCGCGCCGCTTGGTGCGGGGGGCATGGCCACCGTTTTTCGCGCCCGCGACCTGCGACTGGAGGGCGTCGAAGTCGCCGTGAAGATCCCGCGGCTCGGTGGCGACCCGCAAGCCGTCCGCCGCTTCCACTCCGAGGTCCTGCTTGCGCGGCGCGTGAAGCACCCGGGCGTCTGCGCCGTGCACGAGTATGGCGAGGACGGCGAGCTCGTCTACTGCGTGATGGAGCTGATCAGCGGCCGCAACCTGCGCGAGCTGCTGCGCGAGGCGCCGGTCGCCTGGGAGCGTGCGTTCGAGATCGCGATCGATGCCGCCGAAGGCCTCGGGGCGATTCACGAGGCCGGCGTCCTTCACCGCGACGTCAAATCCTCGAACCTGATGATCGACGCGCGTGGGCGGGTGAAGCTCGTCGACTTCGGCATCGCGAAGATCCAGCGGGCGGCGGCAGGCGAAGACGCGTCCGCTGACCCGGAGCTGACGGGACAGCTCGACGTCGTCGGATCGCCGGAGTACATGAGCCCCGAGCAGGTCCGCGGCCGGCCTCTCGACGCGCGCAGCGACCTCTACTCGTTCGGCATCGTGATCCACGAGCTGTTCACGGGCCGTGTCCCGTTCAGCGGCGGCACGCTCCAGGCCGTGCTGGTCCAGCAACTCGAGCAGGATCCGTGCCTCGACGGGCCGATCGCAGACGCACTGCCGCCCGGTCTCGCGCCGATCCTGCGCAAGGCGCTGGCGAAGGACCCCGGGCGGCGCTGGGCCTCGATGGCCGAGCTCGCCGCGGCCCTGCGCCGCGCACGCGCGTCGGACCCGGAGACGGCCGTGCTGCCGCGTCCTGCCGCGGCCACCGGCGGCTGGCGCGCGAAGCGGATGCGGTTCGCCGTCCCGGTGCTCGCGCTCGCCGTCACCGGTGCGATCCTGTGGGAGCGCGCTTGGCCGGAGCCCCACGCGTCCCCGTCGCTGCCGCCGGCCGCGCGCTCCCCACGGGCGACGCCGTCACCGGTCTCGCCGACGTCCGGCGCGCCGGCCCCGACGCCATCGCCCACGGACGCGCCCGCGGAGCGCGTGGGACCCCGCCCGGGCCGGGCGACGGCGAAGCCGGCCTTGAATCCGTCCGTCACACCTGCCGAGCGCCAGGCCCCACCGCAGGCTGCGAGCCCCGGCGGCAGCCCGCAAGGACCCGGCGGAGCCGACGTGCCCGCGACTCCCCCGGTGCTCTCTCCGCCGACGGCGGGCGCGGTCTCGACGCCCTCGAGGCCGGCGGCGGAGCCCGCCTTCAGGCGCGGCGACTGGCTGCCGGAGAACGACGCCGCGGTGCGGCCGGCTCGCTGCCGAGCCGATCTGCCCTATTGCGCCCAGCTCGAGGTGCTCGGCATCCAGGGTGTCGTCACGTTCCGGGTCGAGGTGGACGACGCCGGTCGTGTCCTGAGCACACAAGTCGTGGCGTTCGACGACCCGCTGCTGCGCGACTGCGCGCTGCGCAACCTCTCGCGCCTGCGCTGCGACCCCGGGACGAAGGACGGCGTGCCGGGCCGCACGCTGGTCACGGTGCCCGTCGCGTTCAGCCTGAAGTAGGGCGCTCGCCCCGCGCGCTCAGAACCGGTACGAGATCCCGATCGTGGCCTGCACCCACCACGGCTTCACCTCGATCGGGTCGAGCTGCAGGCGCCCCAGCAGCTGAGTCTGCAGGGGCGGCAGCGGCGTCGTGATCACCGCCTCCCAGTCGTAGGTCTGCTTCGCGAAGTAGAAACCCCGGCCCTCGAATAGGAGCCGGGCGTGCTCGCCGAGCGCGAACTGCAGCCCGAGGCCGAGGTTGCCGCCCCAGCTGCTGCTGCCCGTGGTTCGCGGCTTCGTGCGCATCTCGATCGAGGCGATCTCGAGGTTGCTCGTCACCAGGTTGACCGCGACCACGCCGAGTGCGACCGTCTGCGTCGCCGAGAAGTTCAGGTCGCCGAGGTGGCTCAGGCCACCGGAGACGTAGAACCCCGAACGGCCGCTGGTGCGCAGCTTGAGGTTCAGCGACCAGGGCGCCGCCGCGTCGAGGGTGGCCTGCCCCGGCGAGAGGTCGAGCGTCGTCTTCACCGGGTCGAGCGGCGCCGGCAGCGTGAGGTTGACGTTGTAGCCGGTGGTCTGGGTCTCGACCTTGACGTTGCCGTGATCGACGCGCAGCTCGAGCCCGATCGTGGCGGCCGGGAAGAACGCCAGGGAGCCGCCGAACGCGGTCCCGCCCGACGCCTTCAGCTGGAAGGAGCCGCTCTGTTCCACGGAGACGCCGGGGATCGGGATCGTGACGGGGCCGGGGCCGTAGTCGAACGTCTGGCTGTAGAAGGGGAACGTGTAGCCCGCGAAGCCGGTCAACTCGACGTCACCGGCACGCGCGAGCGACGGGAGCGCGAGCACTGCCGCGGCCAAGGCCAGGACCTTTCGCATGCGTTGCAGTGTAGCAGCCCTCGAAGCGTGTGCGACGTGCGCGCGGAGCCTGACGCGCGCCGGTAGGGCTACTCCTCCTCGGTCGAAGAACCCTGCTGCTTCGCGTCGGGCCGCATCAGGTCCTCGATGCCCTCGTCCATCAGGTGGCGCTGCAACCGGTCGAAGCCGCGGCGGTCCGGGCCCTGCTGGTCGCGGTAGACCTCGAGGACCTCCTCGAGCCGGTCGAGGCGGTGGGCGATCTGGCGGATCACGTCGACGCCGAGCGTCGCGCGTCCCTCGACCGCGTCTCGCCAGCCTTTCGCGCCGCCCCAGCTGCCGAGCAGTTCGACCAGGCGCACGCTCAAGCTGTCGGCGGACTCCACCAGCTCGGCCTGCAGCAGCGAGTCCTTGACGAAGCCGAGCGCGTCCTCGATGTCCTCGTCCGACCAGTTCTGGCGCAGCTTGTCCCAGGCGTCCAGGGGCAGCAGCAGCCCCTCGGGGCCCTCGTCCGCAGCGGCGGCAACATCGCCGCACAGGTCCACGATGCGTCCCATCAACGGCTCTCCTTGAGGATGGAGTCGGCGAGCTCCAGTTTCAGCATCTCGCTCGTGCCCTCGCGCAGGCGCAACGCCCGCGCCTCCCGGAACAGCCGCTCCACGCTCGATCCTCTCACGAGGCCCGCCGCGCCGTGAAGTCGCAGTGCGCCGTCCGCGATGCGCTCCGCCGCGTCGGTGGCGAAGACGCGAGCGGCCGCCGCCTCGCGCCCCGCGTGCTCCGCGCCCGCATCGACCAGCCAGGCGGCGTGACGGGCGAGCCGGCGCGCCGCCTCGAGCTGCGCGTGCAGCTCTGCCAGCAGCAGGCGCGTCGCCTGGAAGCCGGCCAGGGGGCGGCCGAACTGTCGGCGCGTCAGCGAGTGGCGCAGGGCCTCGTCGAGCGCCCGGGCGGCGAGGCCGCAGGCGGCCCCGGCGGCGCCGGGCCGCAACTGCTCGTAGGCGCGCTGCAGGGGTCGCACGCCGCGGCCCTCGTCGCCGAGCAGAACGGCCGGGACCCCGTCGAGCCGCAGCTCGACCACCGGCAGCGCCGCCACGGCCTCGATCGGCCGCCGCGCGAGTCCCGGCGCGCCGCCGTCCACGAGGAAGATCGAGAGCCCGCGAGTCGTCTCGCCCGGCGAGCTGCGGGCCAGCACGAGCAGCAGCGAGGCCTCCTTCACCGCGCTGACCCAGGTCTTGACGCCGTCGAGCCGCCACAGGACGCCGTCGGGGCGCGCTGTGCAGCGGACCGACGCGAGGTCGGCGCCGGCGTCCGGCTCGGACACCGCCAGCGCGCCGTGCGCCGAGCCGTCGGCGAGCGCTGGCAGCCAGCGGCTGCGCTGCAGCTCGCTGCCCTCGCCGGCGACGAGCTGCGCCGCGAGCGCCTGCGCGGCGAACACCGATTCCGAGAGCAGCGAGAAGTACGCGAGGCGCTCGCGCACGACCAGCGCACCCCGCGCGTCGGCGACGCCGAACGGCGGTGGCACCGCGCCGCGCAGCAGCCCGGCCTCGGCGAGCAGCGCGGCCACCTCGGCGGCCCGGCCGCACGGGTCGTCCTCGTCGCGCGCCACGGCGCGCAGCTGCCGCTCGCCCAGCTCGCGGACGCGCGCCGCCAGCTCGCGGTGGCGCTCCTCGAGGTGGGGGTCGATCATCCGCGAAGTCTGGGAGCGTCACGCGAGCGCGTCAAGCCTGCGGGGGCATAATGTCCTGGGCGGCCCCCTCGACCGTCGGGGCGTGGCCGGGCCGGGCCCGCGGGGGCGGGGGAGGAGGCGCCATGAGGGCACGCTGGAGCGGGTTCGCGGGGCTGCTGGGCCTCGCCCTGGTGTTCGGCGGGCCGGCGGCGGCGCGCGCCGACGCGGACGCCGACCTGCAGAAGCGGATCGCGGCGCGGCTCGAGCGGGCG
>Ga0302299_10001628_pt1 | contig 13527 bp, 9 predicted proteins | sample III_Fen_N3_4_FD_198795 | JGI IMG/M metagenome (GOLD analysis project Ga0302299, IMG submission 198795) | Peat permafrost microbial communities from Stordalen Mire near Abisko, Sweden - III_Fen_N3_4 | ecosystem: Environmental > Terrestrial > Soil > Wetlands > Permafrost | place: Sweden: Abisko... | reverse complement strand
GCAAGCCTGGCCGTACCAGGCTCGGGCTGGGGGCAGGCCCTGCTGAGCCGGCAGCAGCAGTACGCCGGCACCATCGGGCGCCTGCGCACCCGGGCGGCGGCGTGGCAGGTGCGGATCGCCGGCATAAACGCGGCGTTGGGCGGGTACGACCTACTGCCGGGCCCGACCCCGGTGGCGGACCGGCTGGCCGAGCTGGCCCGGATCGAGTCGATGATCGCCCCGGCGCTCGCCGGCGCGGACCCTGACCCGGTAGTGCAGCGGAACGCCGTCGGCGCGCTGCGAGACGCCTTCGTCGCCCGTCGGCTTGCGGTGCTGGCGGTCGCCGACGGCGCTGCGGGTGGCCTGGTCGCTCTCCGTGCCGCGGTGCTGGCCGTCCTGCCGTTCACCGATGTGGACAGCGACCCGTTCGAGTCCGACCCGATCGAGCTGGCCATGATCTCGCTGGTCCAGGACGTCGTCGGCTCGGTCCACTCCCTCGGCGCTGAGCTCGCCCGTCGGGCGCCGGCGGCGCAGACGGCCCTCGATGCCCACACCGCCGCCCTCACCCCGCCGGCCAAGGTCGAGGCGCTGCAGGAGTGCGCGCGGGCGCTCATGGGCGAGACCGCCCGGCTCGTGCCCATCGTCACGATGCCGGCGACAGCAGCAGCCGAGTGGTCCGCGGCCCTGACCGGCATCCCGACGCTGCTGCAGCACCTGACCGACGACCTGGACGTGGACTTCCCGGTCGAGGACTGGCTGCATTCCGCCGCCCGGGTCCGCGCACCGGTGCTCCACCTCGAGCAGGCGAGCCTTCTCAGTGAGGCTCTTGGGCGGCCGGAGCAGGCGCTGAAGCCGATCCAGTTACCCCGACGGGCGGGCGACCGCTGGCTCGCACTTGAGCACCCTGCCAACCAGGATCTGACGGGCGAGCACCTGCTTTACACCGCCGTGTACCCGGTCGGATTCGCCACGGCGACGGTCTGCGGCCTGCTCGTCGACGAGTGGACCGAGGTGCTGCCCTCCGACAAGGCCACCGCCGGTTTGGCGTTCAACTACGACCAGCCGAGCTCCGAGGCGCCCCAGGCGATGTTGCTGGTCACCCCGGCCACGGGCGGGCGTACCTGGACCTGGGACGACCTGCGCCAGGCCGTGCCGGACACGATGGCGCTAGCCCGGCAACGCGCGGTCGAGCCCGTACACCTGGACGCCGGAGCGCGGGCGCGGTTCCTGCCGGCGACGGTCAGCGCCGTGACGCAGAGCGGCATCTCGATCTCGCTCGCGCTGGCCATCAACAACGGCCTGGTCATGAAGATGGAGGGCGGACCCCATGGCTGAGATCCAGGCGCACGTGGTCGCACTGGCTCAGCCCGTCGACCTGCCGCACGCGATGGCCGCCCGGCAGCTGCCCTCGGTCACCGTCTTCAATCGGCTGGAGGGGCGTCCGCGGACCCGGTCGTTCGATGGTGCCTTGCGCGCCGAGGTCCGTGACCCGCTCTGGATGCTGACCCGGCAGTGGCAGGTCGGCGAGCTCGAGGCCGACGACGCCGGGTCTCCGATCCTCGCCCAGCTGCACCTGGAGCACACTCTGCTCGACGGGCTCGGGGCCCGCGAGCATCCCGTCGTGCCGTTCGCTGACCCGCTCCCACTGGAGGCACGGGTCGAGCGGCGACCGGTCGTCTTCCAGCTCGGGACGGCCGAGCTCTCGCTCGATCTGCGGCTCCTGCTCGGCCGACGCTGGCGCAAGATGCTCGCCGACCCGGGGGCGGGCTTGTCCGCCGACTACCGCGCCGCGTTCACGAGCAGCTACGCCTTCACCGCGCCGAACCCGACCGCGGCGGGTGACGTCGACCGGGCTGGGCACCTGCCTGTGTGGCAGGCCTACGCGACGGTGGCCGCGCGGGCCATGGACGGTGGCGCTCTCTACGAGCACCTGACGGCGAACCCGCCTGGCCGACCGTACGACGGGGTGGCGGGGATCGCCGGCATCGACCAACCGATTCTGGATGGCCTCGCCACGCGGTTCGTGGCGTGGTTCCAGCACCTCGTGCTGCCGGCGCCGGCCGACGACCAGGACTCCTGGGACCCGCAGCGGCTCGACTACCGCTTCCGGGCGACGGCGCCGACCGCGGACGGCGGTTCGCGCCGCTATGTCGCCGAGGGTTTCCACGGCGGCCGGCTCGACTGGTGGTCGCTCGACCTGGAGGCCACCGACCCGCCGCCCGTACCCCCGGCACCCGATCCGGTGCAGACCAAGACGTCGACGATGCTGCCGGCCCCTGTGACGTTCGACGGCATGCCGGCGACCCGGTGGTGGGCTTTCGAGGACGGACGCACGAACCTCGGCGATGTCGACGCGGCGACGACCGACGTCGCGACGCTGCTGTTTCTGGAGTTCGCGCTGGTCTATGCCAACGACTGGTTCATGGTCCCGGTCGGGCTGCCTGTCGGGAGCGTCGCGCAGGTGCGCGGGCTGGCCGTCACCAACGTGTTCGGCGAGCGCTTCTGGATCACTCCGGCGGGGTCCGGCGTCGACGACACCTGGCAGCGCTGGTCGATGTTCTCCACGAGCCTGGTCGGGGAGGGAGCCGCGGACACCTCCCTGCTGGTCCTTCCTGTCGTCGCCAAGGTCCAGGACGGGCCGGTGCACGAGGAGGTCGCGCTTGTCCGCGACGAGATGGCCAACATGGTCTGGGGGGTCGAGCGGGTGATTCCGTCCGGCGCCGGGGGAGGGATGCCCGGTCCGCTGTCCGGACTCGAGACCGCGGCCTACTTCGCCCGGCTCGCCGCCGCTGCGCCGCCCCCACCTGGCCCGGTGGTCCCGGAGCCCCGCGTGGCCGCAGTTCGCTATCAGACGATGGGGTCGGTGCCCGAGCAATGGATCCCCTTCCTGCCCGTCCACGTGGACGGGGACAACCGGCAGATCCAGCTGCAGCGGGCTGCGTTGCCGCGCATCGTCCCCGGTGACAACGCCGCGCCGGTCCCGATCGAGCCGCGCACAGCATTGCTGCGGGAGGGTCGCGATCTTCCGGTGCAGGCCCCGTATCTGCTGCACGAGGAGGAGGTGAGCCGGGCCGGCACCGTCGTGTCACAGTGCTTCCGCCGCACCCGCGATGTCGGCGGGCGCGCGGTCGTCTGGGTCGGGGTGGCCCGCGGTCCAGGTCGGGGCGGGGGATCGAGCGGTCTTGCCTTCGACCAGCTCATCAACATCCCGGAGGAATGACCCGCTCGGTACGCCGTTAGCCGGGCTGGTGTCACCTGCCGTCGTGTCGACCTAGGCTGTGCCTCCTACCCGTTGGAGACGTCATGTCGTTGCCGCGTTCACGCCGCATCCTGCTCGCGATGGTACCGCTGACGCTCGTGCTCGCTGCGTCGCAGTCGCTCGCGCAGGCAGCCTCCCCGCCTGCTGCTGCGGCGGCGAAGGCGACCGCCGCAGCGCCCGTCGCGGCCGCAGCCCCAACGCTCGGCTTCACCCGGCGCGGGATCGGATTCGGGCAGACCGTCCTGATCACCAACTCCGGTGACGGCACGGGCCGGCTCTTCACCGTGGACCGGATCGGGCGCGTGCTCGCCTGGGTTCCAGGCACCTCGCACGCATCGGTCTTCCTGGATCTTCGCTCGAAGGTGCGCAGCGTCGGTGGGGAGCAAGGCCTGCTGGGACTCACCTTCTACCCCGACTTCAAGCGGGTGCCCTTGGTGTTCGTGTCGTACACGGCAGCCGACGGTTCGCTGAAGATCTCGCGCTTCCTGCTCCCGTCGTACACCACAGCCTCGGTCAACCCGGCCACCGAGCAGCTCCTGCTCTCGATCTCGCATCCGATCTACTCCAACCACAACGCGGGCATGATCCTGTTCGGCAAGGACAACTACTTCTACGTGTCCACCGGTGACGGCGGCGGCGCCGGCGACCCGTTCGGCCATGCTCAGACCGCCAAGTCGATGTCCGGCAAGATCCTGCGGCTCGACGCCCGCAACTGGTGCAACGGGTACCCGTACTGCATCCCACCCACGAACCCCTATGTGCACAGCCCTGGCTACTACGGCCAGGTCTGGGCGTTCGGCCTACGCAACTCGTGGCGGTTCTCCTCCGACCCGCTGACCGGCACGCTCTGGCTCGGCGAGGTCGGCCAGGACGGATTCGAAGAGATCGACACCGCCCCGCTCGGGGTCAGCAACATCAACTTCGGCTGGTCCTGCCGCGAGGCCAACACGATCTTTGTGGCAGCGCGGTGCAGTGCTGCGGCGCACTACACGGCACCGGTGGCGGTCATCCCTCACCCTGCCGCCGAGGCGATCATCGGCGGAGTGGTCTACCGAGGCACCCGCTTCCCGACCCTGGCCGGGCGGTACCTCTTCGGTGACTACGTCACGGGCACGTTGTGGACGATGCCGAGCACAGGCGGCGCGTACTCGGTGGCGGGTGCGCTCGCCGGGATCACGTCGTTCGGCACGACCCAGACCGGCGAGGTCTGGGCGACAACCCTGACCGGCCAGCTGTACGAGCTCACCTCGGGCTGACCTCGGACTCACCTCGGGCCGACCGATACTCGGTCGGCCGGCGGGGTCGCGCCTCGGTACGATCCGAGGACCACCGTCCAGCCGTGCGAGGAGCCATCGTGTCCGCCTTTGACGTCCAGGTCGTCGGGATCGAGCCGCAGCAGCGTTCGGTCGAGGCCGGGACGACGGCGGGCGACCTGTTCGAGGGGCGTCGCGAGGTCGTGGCCGCTCGGGTGAACGGCGAGCTGCGTGACCTCACCCAGGTCCTGGCCGTGGGCGACGAGGTAGACGCAGTCGAGATCGACAGCCCGGACGGACGCTCGATCCTGCGGCACTCCTGCGCCCACGTGCTCGCTCAGGCCGTCCAAGGCCTCTTCCCGGACGCGAAGCTGGGCATCGGCCCGCCGATCGAGAACGGCTTCTACTACGACTTCGACGTCGAGCGACCGTTCACCCCCGACGACCTGTCCGCGATCGAGAAGCGGATGCAGCAGATCGTCAAGGAGGGCCAACGTTTCTCGCGTCGGGTCGTCTCCGACACCGAGGCCCGCAACGAGCTCGCGGCGGAGCCGTACAAGCTCGAGCTGATCGGGCTCAAGGGCACCGCCGCGGCGGATGCGGCCGACGACGGCTCGTCGGTCGAGGTTGGCGGCGCCGAGCTCACCATCTACGACAACCTGCGTCGCGACGGCGAGACGGCCTGGAAGGACCTGTGCCGCGGGCCGCACATCCCGTCGACCCGGTTGCTGGGCAACGGTTTCACCCTGACTCGTTCGGCTGCGGCGTACTGGCGGGGGAGTGAGAAGAACCCCCAGCTCCAGCGGGTCTACGGGACCGCCTGGGAGAACAAGGACGCACTGCGGGCGCACCTCGACTTCCTCGCCGAGGCGGAGAAGCGCGACCACCGTCGCATCGGCGCGGAGCTGGACCTGTTCTCGTTCCCCGACGAGATCGGGTCGGGGCTGGCGGTCTTCCATCCCAAGGGCGGCATCATCCGGCGGACGATGGAGGACTACTCGCGGGTGCGGCACGAGGAGGCCGGCTACGAGTTCGTCTACTCCCCGCACCTCACCAAGTCGACCCTGTTCGAGACCTCCGGGCACCTCGAGTGGTTCGCCGACGGCATGTACCCGCCGATGGAGCTCGACGCGGAGTACGACGCCGAGGGCAACGTCCGCAAGCCGGCGCAGAAGTACTACATGAAGCCGATGAACTGCCCGTTCCACATCCTGATCTTCCGTTCGCGCGGACGGTCCTACCGCGAGCTCCCGTTGCGGCTGTTCGAGTTCGGCACGGTCTACCGCTACGAGAAGTCCGGCGTGGTGCACGGCCTGACCCGGGTGCGGGGGATGACCCAGGACGACGCCCACATCTTCTGTTCCAAGGAGCAGGCCCCGGCCGAGCTCGACTCGCTGCTCACGTTCGTCCTCAACCTGCTGCGCGACTACGGGCTCGACGACTTCTACCTCGAGCTGTCGACCAAGCCGGAGAAGAAGGCGGTCGGCTCCGACGAGGAGTGGGCCGAGGCGACCCAGCAGTTACGGGAGGCAGCCGAGAAGCAGGATCTGGAGCTGGTCCTGGACGAGGGCGGTGGCGCGTTCTACGGCCCGAAGATCTCGGTCCAGGCCCGCGACGCGATCGGCCGCACGTGGCAGATGTCGACCATCCAGGTCGATTTCCAGCTGCCGCAACGCTTCGAGCTGGAGTACCAGGCCAGCGACGGCACCCGCCAGCGACCGATCATGATCCACCGGGCGCTCTTCGGCTCGATCGAGCGGTTCTTCGGGGTCCTCACCGAGCACTACGCGGGCGCGTTCCCCCCTTGGCTGGCACCCGTACAGGTCGTGGGGATCCCCGTGGCCGAGCAGTTCGTCGCCTATCTCGACGCAGTGGCTGCGCAGCTGCGCGAGCACGGCATCCGGGTCGAGGTCGACTCCTCCGACGAGCGGATGCAGAAGAAGATCCGCACGGCTCAGAAGCAGAAGGTGCCGTTCATGCTGATCGCGGGCGAGGACGACGCGAGCAACGGCGCCGTGTCGTTCCGCTACCGCAGCGGCGAGCAGAAGAACGGCATCCCGGTGGCCGACGCGGTGGCCGAGATCGTGGCTGCAGTGAGAGACCGGGTCCAGGTGTGACCGACGCATTCGACCGGCTGTGGACGCCTCACCGAATGGCCTACATCCGGGGTGAGGGCAAGCCGACCGACGGCTTGGCGGGTGACGGCTGCCCGTTCTGCAGGGCGCCCGCCCTCGACGATGACGAAGGGCTGATCGTCGCGCGGGGCCGCGAGGTGTACGTCGTCATGAACCTCTACCCGTACAACGCAGGGCACGTGCTCATCTGTCCCTACCGGCACGTCGCGGACTACACCGAGCTCGCCGACTCGGAGGTCGCCGAGCTGGCCGCGTTCACACAGGCGGCCCTGCGCACCCTCGCCGAGGTTTCCGCCCCGATGGGATTCAACATCGGTCTCAACCAGGGGCCGATCGCCGGTGCTGGCATCGCCGCTCACCTCCACCAGCACGTGGTTCCGCGCTGGGGCGGTGACAGCAACTTCATGCCCGTGGTCGGACAGACCCGCGTACTGCCCCAGTTGCTCACCCAGACGCGTGACCTGCTTGCGGCCGCTTGGCCCGGGCGCCAGCCGTGATGCCTTAAGCGGTCAGGTCGAGGCCTCGGTCATCTTGGCTGCGAGGTGCGGCGGCATCGGCTCGTGCCTGAGGTACGAGCGGGTGAAGTTGGCCGTGCCGTGCGAGAGCGAACGCAGGTCGATGGCGTAGCGGGTGATCTCCAGCTCGGGGACCTCGGCTCGCACCAGGGTCCGGCCCGAGCCCTCCGGCTCCGTTCCGCTGACCCGTCCGCGTCGCCCGGACAGGTCACTCATGACGGCACCGACATACTCGTCGGACACGACCACTGCCACGGCGTCGACCGGTTCGAGGAGCAGCATCGTGATCTGGCCGGCCGCGTCCTTCAGGGCCAATGCGCCCGCCGTCTGGAAGGCCATGTCGGACGAGTCGACCGAGTGCGCCTTGCCGTCGACCAGCGTGACGCGGATGTCGATCAGCGGATAGCCCGCCGCCACCCCCCGGTCCATCTGAGTGCGGATTCCCTTCTCGACCGAAGGGATGAACTGACGGGGGACGGCGCCGCCGACGACCTTGTCGACGAATTCGAACCCGGAACCCTGCGGCAGCGGCTCCACCTCGATCGTGCACACGGCGTACTGTCCGTGCCCGCCCGACTGCTTCACGTGCCGGCCGTGGCCCTTGGCCGGACCGCCGAACGTCTCGCGCAGTGACACCCGCTGAGAAACGCTGTCGACGGCGATCCCGTATCGGTTGCGCAGCCGGTCCAGCAGGACGTCGACGTGGGCCTCACCCATGGTCCACAGCACCAGCTGATGCGTCTCGGGGTTGTTCTCCAGCCGCAGGGTCGGGTCCTCGGCCACGAGCCGGGACAGCCCCTGCGACAGCTTGTCCTCGTCGGCCTTGGCGTGGGCGACGATCGCGACTGGCAGCAGCGGGTCGGGCATCAGCCAGGGCTGCATGAGCAGCGGCGTCTCCTTGCTGGAGAGCGTGTCGCCGGTCTCGGCCCGGGTCAGCTTCGCCACTGCCACGATGTCCCCGGCGACGCACTCGGTGGCCGTGCGCTGAGCCTTCCCGAGCGGCGACGACAGGGCGCCGATCCGCTCGTCCACGTCATGGTCGTCGTGACCGCTCGCGCCGCCGTAGAACGTCGAGGCGTGGCCCGAGACGTGGACGACCGTGTCCGGGCGCAGCGTTCCGGAGAAGACGCGGAGCAGGCTGATCCGGCCGACGTAAGGGTCGGTCGTGGTCTTGATCACCTCGGCCAGCAGCGGGCCGTCGGGGTCGCACTTCATGGGCGCAGCTGGGCGGCCGTCGACCGTCGTCACTGGGGGCACCGGGTGCTCGACGGGGGAGGGGAACCCGGCCGTGACCACCTCGAGCAGCTCGGGCATCCCGAGTCCGGTCAGTGCGCACGTGGCGAGCACCGGGAAGAACGTCCCGCGGGCGACGGCGCGTTCGAGGTCGTCGATGAGCGTCTTGACGTCGAGGTCCTCGCCAGCGAGGTAGCGGTCCATCAGCGTCTCGTCCTCGGACTCGGCGATGATGCCTTCAATCAGAGCGCTGCGGGCACTCTGCACGAGGGTGACGTGCTCGGCGTCGGGGTCGCGCACGACCCGCTCACCGGACGAGTAGTCGAACACCCGCCCCGACAGCAGCGCGAGCAGCCCGGCTGGGGACCCGTCGTCGGCCGACATCGGCAGGTAGAGAGGCTGCACGCCCTCGCCGAAGACCCGTTGGCAGACAGCCAGGGTCTCGTCGAAGTCGGCGCGCTGCAGGTCCAGCTTGGTGACCACGACCGCCCGGGGCATCCCGACCGCCGCGCACTCGTCCCACAGCATCCGGGTCGTGCCGTCCACGCCGTCCACCGCCGACACCACGAAGAGCGCCGCGTCCGCCCCGCGCAGCCCGGCTCGGAGGTCGCCCACGAAGTCGGCATAGCCAGGTGCGTCGAGCAGGTTGACCTTGATCCCCTCCCAGACGAGGGGGGCGAGCGAGAGGGAGATGGATCGCTGCTGGCGATGTTCGGCCTCGTCGAAGTCGCTGACCGTCGTCCCGTCTTCGACGCGACCGGGCCGGTTGACGACGCCAGCGGTGGCGAGCAGCGACTCGACCAGGGTGGTCTTCCCTGCACCGGTGTGGCCGACGAGCACGACATTGCGGATCTTGGTCGGCTGGTCGACCGCTGGAGCCCTGCCGCCGGTGGTCGAACTGTTCGTGCTCATGTCCCGCATCCCTCCGCCTTCTGCTGTTACCTCCTTCACCCTTCCGCTGTCGTCGTCGTGGCACAAGGGAAACGGCACTAACCGGACTAGGCTGGGTCTGTCCCGGACACCGGTCCTGGATGCCTGTCCCGGGCTGCCCTCCGAGGAAGTCGACGATGCTCGCGCGGTATGCCAAGGCCTTCTTCAACCGGCTGCTCACCCCGATCGCCCGGGGGTTGCTAGCGGTCGGCGTCGGCCCCGACGTGATCACCTGGCTAGGCACGATCGGCGTCGTGGTCGCCTCGTTCACGCTCTTCGCGCGCGGGCACCTGCTGGCCGGGTCGCTCGTCGTCGCGGCGCTGGCGTTCGCCGACACGCTCGACGGCACGATGGCCCGGCTCAGCGGACGGTCCAGTACCTGGGGCGCCTTCCTCGACTCCACGCTCGACCGGGTCGCCGACGCCAGCCTGTTCGCGGCGCTGGCGCTGTGGTTCGCCGGAGGCGGCAACGACCAGGTCCTGCTGGTCGTCAGTCTCGTCTGCCTCATGGGTGGCGGCGTCGTGTCGTACGCCAAGGCGCGTGCCGAGGGCCTGGGGCTGACCTGCAACGTCGGCATCGCCGAGCGCAGCGAACGGCTCGTGCTGGCGCTGGCGTCCGCCGGTTTCGCGGGGCTGCTCAACCGGCCGGCGATCCTCGCGGTCGGGCTGTGGGTCCTGGCGGTGGCGACCGTGTTCACCGTTGGCCAGCGGATGCTCGAGGTGCATCGGCAGGCGGTCCTTGCCGAGCAAGCCCTGTCGAGCGGATCGAAGGACGCCCGGTGAAGGACGAGCTCACCGAGGCGGTCTTCGCCGCCGGCTGGGGTGCGGTGCGCCGGATGCCGGCCCCGGCCGCGCGGGGCATGTTCAAGCTGATGGCCGACCAGGCCTGGCTTCGGCACGGCGACTCGGTCCAGCAGCTGGAGAAGAACCTGCGTCGGGTCGTCCCCGACGCCAGCGCCCGCGAGCTGCGCGAGCTGTCCCGCGAGTCGATGCGGTCGTATCTGCGGTACTGGAACGAGGTCTTCCGGCTGCCGGACCTCTCGCCCGAGGAGATCGTGAGCAGCGTCCGGCCCCAGGGCGTCGAGCACATGATCGCTGCGATGGAGGCGGGCAAGGGCGCGGTGCTCGCGACCCCGCACATGGGCAACTGGGACCACGCGGCTGCCTGGGTGACGTTGGAGCACTACTCGTTCACGACGGTGGTGGAACGGCTCAAACCTGAGGGCCTGTACGAGCGGTTCCTTGACTTCCGCCGCAGCCTGGGTATGGAGATTCTGCCGCTGACCGGCGGTGAGAGCCCGTTCCGTGCCCTCCTCGACCGGGCGCGCGCCGGAGGCATGGTCGTGCTGGTCGGCGACCGTGACCTGAGCCAGACCGGCGTCCCGGTGACGTTCTTCGGCGAGGAGGCGCGGATGCCGCGCGGGCCGGCGGCGCTGTCGCTCGCGACCGGTGCGCCGCTGCTGCCAGCCACGATCTGGTACGACGGCGCCTACACCGGACTGCGCATCAACGAGCCGATCGTCGCACCCGAGGAGCTTTCGAAGGCGGACAAGGTCGCGCACCTGACCCAGCAGATGGCTGACGTCTTCGAGGCCGGCATCGCCGAGCATCCTGCTGACTGGCACATGCTGCAGCCGCTGTGGGTCTCCGACCTCGACCCGCGCAGGCTGCCATCCATGGAGCCGGCGTGAGAGTCGGCCTGGTCTGTCCGTACTCGTTCGACGTCCCAGGGGGCGTGCAGTCGCATGTCCGCGATCTGGCGGAGGAGCTGATTCGCCTCGGCCACGAGGTGTCGGTGCTCGCTCCCGCCGACGACGACGCCGTCGGCCTTCCCGCCTACGTGGTCCCCGCCGGCCGAGCGGTTCCGGTGCCGTACAACGGTTCGGTGGCCCGGCTGAGCTTCGGCTTCATGTCGGCCTCAAAAGTGCGCCGGTGGATCCGCGAGGGCGAGTTCGACGTGCTGCACGTGCACGAGCCTGCTGCCCCGAGCCTGGGTCTGCTGGCCTGCTGGGCTGCGATCGGCCCGATCGTCGGGACGTTCCACGCCTCGATGGAGCGTTCGCGAGCGATGACCGCGGCGTACGGCATCCTGCAGACCGCGCTCGAGAAGGTGAGCGCCCGCATCGTCGTGAGCCCTCGGGCCCGCGAGACGCTCGTCGACCACCTGGGTGGCGACGCAGTGCTGATCCCCAACGGGGTCTCGCTCCGCGCGTTCGGCCACGGACTGCCGCTGCCCGGCTGGCCAGGTGACGGCGGCACCCTAGGTTTCCTCGGTCGGGCCGACGAACCACGCAAGGGACTGCCCGTGCTGCTCGCGGCGCTCCCCGCGATCGCCGCGGCGCATCCAGGGGTCCGGTTGCTCATCGCCGGACCCGGTGACGCGGACGACGTGCGCGAGATGCTGCCCCGCGAACATCGTGACCGGGTCACCTTCCTCGGCCTGGTGAGCGAACCCGTCAAGGCGGCCATGCTGCGCTCCGTCGACGTCTACGTCGCGCCGAACATCGGCGGCGAGAGCTTCGGGATCGTCCTGCTCGAGGCGATGGCGTCCGGAACGCCGGTCCTGGCGAGCGACATCGAGGCCTTCGAAGCCGTACTGGCCGGTGGCAAGGGCGGCGACCTGTTCCGGGTCGAGGACCCGGACGACCTCGCCGACAAGGCGATCGCGCTGCTGGCCGACCCGGCCCGTCGCGCGCAGCTCTCCGCCACCGCGCTCGAGGTGGTTCGCCCGTACGACTGGGCACACGTGGCTCGCCAGGTCGTCGCCGTGTACGAGACCGTGACCTGGACGGGGCTCAAGGTCCGTGAGGATTCCCGAGGTCAGGCCTTCGGGCGGTTCACCCGGTTGAAGGACGAAGCCTGATGAGCAAGTGGCTGACCGCCCTCGGGGTGCTCATCGTTCTCGCGCTCTACCTGCGGGGGCTGGCCGGTCGGCTCGACCGGCTGCACGTGCGGGTCGATGCGGCACGCGACGCGTTGGACGCCCAGCTGGTCCGCCGCACGTCCTCGGCGCTCGAGCTGGCCCACTCCGGGCTGCTCGATCCGGCGACCAGCGTCCTGCTGGCCGAGGAGGCGTACGGCGCACAAACCGCCTCAACCGCGACGCGCCCTCGGGCCGAGAGCGAGCTCACCGGCGCGCTGCACGCTGCGCTGCCCGACGCCGCGACCGTGGCCCAGATCGAGTCCTCGGCCCGCGGGCGAGAGCTGCTCGGGGCGCTTCGGATCGCTTGCGGCCGGGTCGTTCTCTCTCGCCGTCTTTACAACGAATCGGTGCGGTCCACCCAGGCGCTCCGACGGCGGCGCACCGTGCGCTGGCTCCGGCTGGCCGGCACAGCGGAGTACCCGCGCCCGTTCGAGATGGACGACCTCCCGGCCGCGTCACTCGGTGTTCCGGGGTAGCAGCGAGGGTTCTTGAGCTGGAATACGCGGATCAGCACGTACGATTCGGCGGGTGACTTCTCCCATGACCCGCCGTTCAGCCATGCATCGGGCCCTCGCAGGATCGGCCCTGGCCATTGCGGTGACCATGCTGGCTGCCTGTACCAGCAGCTCGGTCGGCACCTCGCCCAGCAGCACCGAGTCGGCGTCGACCTCGAGCAGCCCGTCGCCTTCGCCCTCGGTGAGCACCCCGCCGCCACCCCCTCCGGGTTCGGCCTTGTCGGGTCGGATCGGGGCGAAGAACGGCCCCATCCTCGTCGTGAAGCTCGACAACACGCCGCGCAGCGAGCCGCACGCGGGGTTGATGTCCGCCGATGTGATCTACCTCGAGGAGGTCGAGGGGGGCCTGAGCCGCTACGCAGCCGTGTTCTCCACTGCCTACCCCAAGACAGTGGGTCCGATCCGTAGCGCCCGCATCACCGACATCGAGCTGCTGAAGCAGTATGGCCACGTCGCGTTCGCGTACTCAGGTGCGCAGCCGAAGATGCTGCCGGTTCTGAGGGCGGCCAATGTGTCCAATGTCAGCGACGACTCAGGAGGTCTCGGCTACCGACGCGACTCCGGCTGGCGCCCGCCGGACAACCTCTTCGCGGACCCCAAGGTGCTCTTCAGCCGGGCCAAGAACGTCGCGGTCGCTCGCAATATCGGGTTCACGTTCTCGACGACAGTGCCAACCGGCGGGCGCCCCGTGGCCAAGGTCACGACCAGCTTCCCGGCCGCCAGGATCACGTTCACCTGGAGCCCCAGCAAGCACCGCTGGCTGGTCGCTCGCGACGGTTCGCCGTC
>Ga0302299_10001626_pt1 | contig 13530 bp, 7 predicted proteins | sample III_Fen_N3_4_FD_198795 | JGI IMG/M metagenome (GOLD analysis project Ga0302299, IMG submission 198795) | Peat permafrost microbial communities from Stordalen Mire near Abisko, Sweden - III_Fen_N3_4 | ecosystem: Environmental > Terrestrial > Soil > Wetlands > Permafrost | place: Sweden: Abisko... | reverse complement strand
CGACCTCGAGCCAGGTCTTGCCGGTCTCTGGCTTGCCCTTGGGATCGGGCTCGACCGGCGACGCCTTGAGCACGTTGCCCTCGATGACGATCACGACCTGGTTGGGCAGCTCGAGGTTCAGCGTGACCGCCGTGCCCGGCTCGCAGAGGAACGGCACCTTCATCGACAGCAGCTTGCCGCGGCGAAGCTTGCGGGTATGGAACACCTCGACCTGGTCCCAGGTCGTGCAACGCACGTGCAACGTGCGACCACCCGCCATCACTTCCCCTGTTTCGGAGCGGGCTTCGGCTCGCAGGGGCGCCCCGCGTCGTCCTGAAGATCGATGTGCTTCTCGATCGTTTCCTTCTTCTTGGCCATGTCGATCGGGACCTTGGGGTCCCCCTTGGGATCGCGCCACTCGTCGGTCGTGATCGAGGCGTAGCCCGGTTTGCACCCGTCGGCCAGCGCGCGTAGCTCGTAGTCGCGACCCGCGATCGTGGGGAACTGCACCCCCGAGCTCGCGTACCCGATCAGCAGCCAGACGGTGGCGCCCGGCGGCGAGGTCTCGATCCGGATCGGCCCCTCCCCGGGCGTGAACCCGGTCTGCGCCGCGAGGTTGGGCGGCAGCGCGGGCAGCGGCGTGATCACCGGTTGCTGGGTCTTCCTGTCGAGCGCCGCGGCCTTGAGCGTGACGGACACCTTCGCCTTGCGGGTCGAGCCACTGCCCTCCCAGCTCGCGGCGACCACCTCGGTGTCGACCGGCTGGTAGCCGTCGAGCTCGATGCGAACGCGGTGGAGCTGGCTCGAGGTCAGCACCATGGTGTCGAGGTTGGTGCGGCCGAGCCGCAGCCACACGCTCGACGCGCCAGGCTTCGCGCTGACCGAGATCGTGCCGCGATCGGCCTGGGCGTTCTCGGCCTGCCGGGTCCGCTCCTCGGCGTCCTTCTTCGCTCGCTCGGCGCGCTCGCGCTGCGCCGCGGTGGCCTCCTGCTGGTTCTGATACACCACGTAGAACCCGATCGCGCCGGCGACCACGACGAGCAGCGACACGACGCCGAGCGCGCGGCTGCGCAGCCGGACCGGCGGCAGGTCGTCGATCACCGGCGCGTCGATCACCGGCGGCCGGGCGACGGCGCGCGCCTCCGAGCGCCGGGCGGTGACCGCCGCGGCGGCCTCGACCCGCTTGGCGGCCTGCTCGAGCTTGTCGGCGGCGTGCGCCGCCTGCTCGGCAGCCGTGGATACCCGGCGGGCAGGCTCGTCGAGGTCACCGAGCCCCGCGAGCGCGCTCATCGCCGCCGCCTCGTCCCCGGTCTTGGGCCTGCCACGCACCAGCTCGATGTCGCTGTCGCGGCTCGGCGGTGGCAGCGGCGTGTGATCGTCATCGTCATCGGGATCGTCGAGCGACGGCACCCGTGGCCGGGCCTGGACGATCGCCTCCGAGCGCCGCGGGTTCCTCGCGATCACCTCGCTGATCGGATCGCGCGAGAACGGCCGATCCTCGACCGCGGTGTGCTCACGCCCGTCGTCGAGATCCGCGAGCAACGCATCGAGCCGGTTCGCGCCGGTCGCCTGGCTGTGGTGCGCCGCCGCGGCCGCCGCCCGCAGATCGATGCTCGGCCGGATCGGGGTGACCTGCACCGCGCCCGGGGTCGAGCCCAGCGACGCGAGGAGATCTTCGGTCGCCTCGTCGATATTCTGATCGGAGTGCGACAGCCCTGCGGCCTTGATCACCTCGCCGCGATCCGCGAGCTCCCACCGATCGTCCTCGAACGCCTCGAGCAGGTTCTCGAGCAGGTCCGACGCGGAGCGGTAGCGACGGGTGACATCGGTGTCGAGCGCGCGCTGGACGAGCCGCTCGACGGCGGGCGTCGCATGCAAGCTGCCCGGAGGGGCCTCGCCCGACAGCATGGTGAACAGCATCGCGCCGACCGCGAACACGTCCGAGCCAGCGCTCGGATCCTCGCCGACCACGAGCTCGGGCGCGAGGTAGCCGGCCAGGCCGCGCCACATCGCCGAGTCGGCGCCCTGGGCAACCGCCGTGGTGAGTGCACGGCCGACCACGAAGTCGCCGAGCCGGACGCCGCCGTCTTCATCGACGAGCACGCTGCGCGGGTGCACCGCGCCGTGCACGACCTTGGCCTTGTGGGCGGCCGCGAGCGCCTCGATCACGCTGCGGCCGATCGCCGCAGCGACCGGGATCGACAGCTTGCCGCTCTGGCTGCGGTTCGCGCGCGCCGCGGTGATCAGATCCTGGACCGTGACGTAGCGCCCGACGCCGCGGGTGACCACGACGACGTCGGGACCGCCTGCTTCGACCGCGACGGTTGGCACGATGTTGGCGTGGGCGAGCGCGACCGCGGTCGCGACCGCGCCCGGATCGGTGAGCGCGACCCGAAACGTCGACTCCTCGAGCATCTTGGGATCGACGACCAGGCCTCGCAGGTTGCGCTGCCCTGCAAACTGGGCGCGATGAATCGCACCGTACATCGTCACGGCGAGACGCTCGCTGAGCACCACGCCGGCGATGATCTGCTCGGCCGCTTGGCCTACCACCCACGAACTATACAACGTCGCGGGAGAAGCTCACCCGCCAGGGAGGTGGAAGTGAAGCTCGACCCACGGCTCGGCGAACAGGTAGAGGAGCGCCGCCATCGCCAGGAACGGCCCGAACGGCAGCTCGGTGCGCATCAGTGAGGGGCTGGCCTCCGCATCACCATCACCCGGCGCCCGCTCGGGCGCCGCATCGCTCGCGGGGACGCTCCCGGCTCCGCCCGCCCGCCCGACGACGAGCGCGGCGATGCCGATCACCGAGCCGAGCATCGAGCCGCCGAACAGCGCAACCAGCACGCCGCGCCAGCCGAGCAACGCGCCGACCAGCGCAAGCAGCATGCCATCACCGAGCCCGAGCCCCTCGCGCTTCGTCACCCGGAAGTAGATCTCACCGATCAACCACGGCAGCCCGTAGCCGACGGCGACGCCGACCAGCCCATCGTACCATCGCCGCTCGGGCCACAGCAGCGACGCCGCGTAGAACACGACGATCGACGGGAGCGTCACCTTGTTGAGGATCAGCTTGTGATCGAGATCGATGAACGCGATGACGATCATCACGAAGCAGAACCCAGCGTAGACCGCGAAGTGAAGCAGCCGCTGGTCGAACGGCTCGAACAGCGCCGGGGCGGCCACCGCCGCCCACCACGCAACACCGAACAGCGCGCCGGTCGTCGCCTCGACGACGAGGTACCGCGCCGAGAACGGCGCCTGGCAGGCGCGGCAGCGGCCGCGCAGCCACAGCCACGACACGAGCGGTACATTGTCGTACCACCGGATCGGCGCCTGGCACGCGGAGCAATGCGAGCCGGGGCTCACCACCGAGCGGCCGTGCGGGAACTCGTCGCTCGGCGGCCAGCGGTAGATGCACACGTTGCCGAAGCTGCCCCACAGCAGGCCGAGGAGGACCGCCAGCCCGTAGGCCGTCGGCGAGCTCGCCAGTGGTTCGAAGCTTTCCAGCACGTCCGCTAACGGTAGCCGCTCCGCGGCCCCCGGGCCAGTTGACCATACCCCTCGAGGCGGCTAAGAGGTTGTGGTGATCCGGTTTGCCATCCTGGCGCTGTGCTCGACCGCGTGCGGTCGCGGGGCGAGCGTGGCGGATCAGGATCTCCCTGGCCTCGTGGTCGAGGTGCGCCGGGCCGAGCCGCCGATCGACGTGGCGCGCGCCGCCCGGGATCCTGTGGAGCTCGGGCGCGCGCTCGCGCGGCCGTATCGCGTCGTGCTCGCGGCGCTCGGCCCGCACCGCGCGGTGCTCGACACCGTGACCATCGTCGACGAAGGCGACCACACCGTCAGCGAGCTGACCGATCACGCCCAGCTCGACCTCGGCGAGGATGGCGCCTACCACGCGGTCTACACCAACTCGGCCGACTACGGCCGCGAGACCACGTACGTCGGCGGCAAGCTGTACCTGCGGCCGCGCTACCAGCGATGGCACGCCCGAGCGCCCGAGGAGCCCGACGAGCCCGACGCGCTGCGCGACCAGTACGCCGGCGCGATCGCCGCGACCTGGGATCTGCTCGGGCCAGGCGCCGAGCTCACCGATCGCGGGGTGATCGACGTCGCCGGCCGTCCCGGGCGCAAGATCTCGGTCGCGCGTGCCGCCGAGCCCGGCCCGCCCCCTGCCGAGCCGCTCACCCAGCGCAAGTGGCGCGAGCGCCGCACGATCGACGCGGTCGCAGGCGAGGTCGTGCTCGACGCCGACAAGGGCGTCCCGCTCGTCGTGAAGCTGACCGGCACCGTCGGGTTCGCGCGCGACGGTCGGCGGTTCGCGATGAAGCTGTCGCTCGACAGCGCAGTGTCGGGGATCGGTAGCGCGAGCGTCGTCGCCGCGCCGCCCGACAGCGACGTCGTCGCGACGCCAGAGCGGCTGCGCGAGGTCGACGACCGCGACTTCCTGCTCCAGGGCATCGCCCCGCCGCTCCGGCGAAACCCCGACGGCACCGCGGTCGCGCCCACCCCCAACGTCCGCCCCGGCAGCGAGCTCGCGCCCGGCGGTGGAAGCGGCGGCCCCGCGACCCGGCCGAGCGATGCTCCCCCCAAGCCCCCCGCCAAGCCAGCGGAGCCGCCGGCGCGCCGAGCCCGGTCGGACGCGGGCAAGCCCAACGGAGGTAAGCCGTGACCACCACCCTGGTGCGAACCCGCGAGTACCTCGTCGGTCAGCGCCGTGCGATCATCGCGCGCGCCATCGCCGGAAGCCTGGCCGGTGCCCTGCCGGTGCCGTTCCTCGATGACTGGGCCATCGCCCTGGTCCTCGGCAGCGGATACCGAAAGATCGCGGCCTCGCACCGCGTCGATCTCGATCCCGCCGCGGTCAAGTCCCTGGTCCACGGCACCACGCCACCGACCCGGATCGTGGACCTCGCGACCGCCGGCATCCTGGCCCGGATCGCCGGGCGCGCGGCCCGGCGCATGATGCTCGCGGTCGCCACCGCGGAGCGCGCGCGATCCGCTGCCCGGACGTTCGTCACCATGACGCTGTTCGACCACTACTGTGCGCGGCTGCACACCGGGCTGGCGATCAACAGCGCCACCGCGCTCGCGCTGCGCGACGAGATCGGCCGAGCGATCGACCAGACCCCGGGCGCGCTCGCGTTTCATCCATTCCGGCGCGGCGTCATGTCGGCGCTGCGCGCGACCATGCGTGCGCCGCTCGCGCTCGCCGATCTCGCGACCGGTGGTGCGCTGCGCCGCCTGCTCGCCCGGCGTGCCGGCGTGACCGACGCCGAGGCGGTCGACGAGCTCGATCGCGCGGTCGAGACCGCCCTGTCCCACCAGTCCGGCTTCCTGTCGCGCGCGGTCACCGCCGTCGAGCTCCAGCTCTCGGCGGAGGTCAACCCGTTCCTCGACGCCGCGCTCGACGCGTTCGATCACCGGTGGCGGGCGCGGATCGCGGCGGGCATCCCGTGACGGCCCGCGATCCCAGGCGCGAGCTCACGCGGGCCCGGCGCGTCGTGGTCAAGATCGGTAGCCGGCTGCTCGCCGATAGCCCGGCCGGGCGGCCCGCGGCGATCGCCGATCAGGTCGCGCAGCTGCGGCGAACCGGTACCGAGCTCTTGATCGTCAGCTCGGGCGCGATCGCGCTCGGCGTGCGACGGCTCGGGCTGGCCGGTCGGCCGCGCGACCTCCCGGGGCTCCAGGCGGCCGCCGCCGTCGGTCAGAGCCGGCTCATGCAGCACTGGGAGCACGCGTTCGCCGTCCACGATCTCGCGATCGGCCAGGTCCTGCTGACCCACGATGATCTGGGCGATCGTCGGCGCTTCCTGTCGGCCCGGCTCACCCTGCGGGCGCTGCTCGATCACGGCGTCGTGCCCATCATCAACGAGAACGACACGGTCGCGACCGAGGAGATCAAGTTCGGCGACAACGACCAGCTCGCCGCGCTGGTCGTCAACCTGATCGGCGCTGACGCCCTGGTGATCCTGACCGACGTCGAGGGCGTGCGCGACGCCAGCGGCGCGCGGATGCCGATCGTGTACGACATCGATCGCGAGGCCGCTCCGGTCGCGGGCGGAACCACCAGCGGGGTCGGATCCGGCGGTATGGCGTCCAAGGTCGCCTCGGCGCGGATCGTGACCCGGACCGGCGTGCCCGCGGTCGTCGCGCCCGGCCGCGAGCCCGACGTGCTGCCTCGCGTGCTCGCCGGCGACGACGTCGGCACGCTGTTCGTGCCCAGCCCCGACGTGCTATCGGCGCGCAAGCACTGGATCGCCTACGGCGCCAAGCCGGCCGGCCGCATCATCGTCGACGACGGCGCCGCCCGCGCCCTGCGCGATCACGGCAAGAGCCTGCTCCCGGCAGGCGTCGTCGGCGTCGACGGCGAGTTCGGGCTCGGTGACACCGTGAGCGTCGTCCTGGCGGCCGCACCCGGCGCCGGCGGGCCTGCCTGGATCGAGCTCGCGCGCGGCCTGGCCGCCTACCCTTCTGTCGACCTCCGCAAGATCGCTGGCCTGCAATCGGCCGCCATCGAGGCCACGCTGGGCTACAAGAGCCTCGACGAGGCGATTCACCGGGACGATCTCGTGATTCTATGACCGGGTCCGAAGCGGCGCGGCTGTACCAGGAGATCGGTCGGCACCGGCTGCTCGAGTCCGGCACGGCGCTGGAGGCGTTGCCGTACCTGGTCGAGGCCAGGGCCGTCGTCGAGGCCATCGGCGGCGCGCCCGGCGTCGAGCGACCCAGCCGACCGCGAGCAGGACGAGCACGCCGCCGCCGCCGCCGCCCGGCGCGACCTCGGCGCCGCAGCCGCGGCTCCGGGCCCCCAGCGTCGCGGGGTTCACTGGCGCGGCCCCGGCGCCCCGCGCGGGAGCCTTCAGGGCGTTGCAGCCGTCATCGACGCCGGCCGCGCACGCGCGCGTGTAGTACGCCTTGGCCTGCTCGCGATCCTTGGCGTCCGGTGATCGCGAGAGCGCCTGGCCAGCGGCGATGCAGCCCATCGGATCGAAGCCGTCGCACGCCTTCGCGAACCACTCGAGCGCCTTCCTGTCGTCCTTGCGCGTGGCCATGCCGTCCCGGAAGTAGACCCCGAGCCAGTACATGTAGCCCGGGTTCGACTCGGCCTGCTTCCGGGTCAGCTCGAACGCCTTGAGCCGGAGCCGCGCGATCTCCGAGGCGCTGGCCCCGTCGTGCTCGAGCAGATCGGCGAGCTCGACACACGCGCTGCCCACGTCGGCGTCACACGCGCCGCGGAACAGCCTGGTCGCCCGAGGGAGATCCTGGGTCTGGCCGCCTTCCCCGCGCAACACGTAGTGCGCCCAGCCGGCGCAGCCGATCCACTCACTGAGCTCGCACGACTTCTTGTAGAGCTCGGCCGCCTTCTTCTGATCGGCGGGCCCCAGGACGCCGAACCGCGCGAGCTCGGCCTGGTTCGCGCAACCCACCGCGCCGCCGAGCTCGCACGCCTTGATGTAGTAGTCCGCCGCGACGGTGATGTTCCAGCGCGTACCGTGCGAGCCGGTGTAGTACCTGAACCCGGCGGTGTTGCAGCCATCTGCGGTCTTGAGCGTGCACGCCCGGTCGGCATACCGGAGCTCGCGCTCGCCGTCGTTGGCGTCGCCGGCCATGATCGCCAGGAGCTCGCAGGCCTGGCCGTCACCGGCGTCGCAGTACTGCTTGCCGAGCTGCTCCGCCTTCGGCTTGTCCTCTATCGTGCCGACGCCGTTGAGCAGCGCCTGCAGCTGCGCGAGGCACGACGGTGAGTGCTTGCGCCCGCACGCCCGCACCATGAGGTCGTAGCCGGCGTGCTTCTCGTCGTTGCTGCCGCGGAACAGCAGCAGCTGGCCGAGCGCGTGGCACGCCAGATCGTGCTCGCCGGTGTCACACGCCGGCCGCAGCCTCACCGCCACGTCCTTGATCTGGGCCGGCTGCGTGGCGTTGTACGGGACCCAGCCACACGCGCCCTCGTGGTCGCTCGCGCACGCGCGCGCCAGCAGCCGGATCGCCTGGTCCACGTCCTTGTTCAGCCCGTCGCTCCCGGCCGTGTACCGATTCGCCAGCGCGACGCACGCCGCCGGGACCGGCCGCTCGGCGTCGTCGCAGGCCTTGCGATACCGCGCCACCGCCCGCGCGACATCCTTCGGCGTCCCCGTGCCCACCGCGTGGAGCTCGGCGGCCTCGTAGCAGCCGTCCATCGAGCCCTTGTCGCACGCCGCCTCGTACAGCGGCAGCGCCTGCGTCGCGACGGCCGCGCCCGATGCCGCCGCATCGCCGCGCCGGCCCTTGGCGATCATCCAGCCGGCCAGGTAGCACGCGTGGCCCGAGCCCAGCGTGCAGCCGGCCTGCGCGGCCCGGTAGCCCTTGGCGTCGTCGGTCCTCGTCGCGGCGTAGCGCTGGGCGAGCGCGCTGCAGGCCTCGGGCTCCTTGGCGCCGCACGCGCCGTCGAGGATCCGGTCGGCCCGTTCGGGATCCGCTGCCATCCCCATCCCCGCGCGCACGCGCTTGGCGAACGCGACGCACGCGGACTGCTCGCCGGCGTCGCACAGCGACTTGACCAGCGCGGTCGCCTTCTCGCTATCGGGTCGCGCGAGCCCCCCGAGCCCGACGTCGTAGAAGTGCGCCAGCACCTCGCACTTGCGCGCGTCGAGCTCGCACGCGCGCTGCACAAGCTCGAGCGGCCGCGCCGCCTTGTGGTCGGCGTCCGAGGCGCGCACCGCCGCGGTCGCGCATGCCTGGGCGTCGTCGTACAGGCACGCCTTCTCGAGCAGCTTCAGGGTCTCGGGCGCGCGCCGCTGCGCGTCGTACTGCTTCGCGGCCTCCACGCAACCCTCGGGGATGCGCGCGTCGCACGCGAGCTGGTACGAGGCCAGCGCCTTTGCCGGGTCGCGATCGACGCCATCGCTGCGGCTGTACAGGGCGCCGCGCGCGAGGCACGCCACGCCGTATGACGGTTGCGACCGCAGCTGGCGACCGCCGCCGAGCGGGCACTCCTTGTCGATCAGCGTCACCACCCTGCCGAGCAGCTTGCGCGCGGCCTCCGCGTCCTTCGGCCCGCCGTTGCCCTCGAAGAACATGCTCCCGAGCGCCGAGCAGGACAGCGCGTCGTCGTTCGCGCAGCCCTTGCCGAACCAGACGCGCGCGCGCGCCGGCTCGAGCCCCAGGACGTAGTAGCCGCGCCGCATGCAGGACACGCCCTCGCCGAGGTCGCATGCCTTCTCGAACAACGCCTGGGCCCTGGCCTCGTCCTTGACGACCGCGCGCCCGCGCCCGCTCAGGTACATCACGCCGAGCTGCAGGCACGCCGGCGCGTACCTGGCCTCGCAGGCGGCCTCGAGTAGCCCGAGCGCCCGCTTCGGGTCCGAGTTCAACGCCTCGAGCGCGGCGATGTAGCGGGCGGCGACCGGGACATTGCGCTTCACGCAGCCGTGGCTCGGATCGAACACCGAACCCTTCGGGCACTTCACCTCGGTGCCGAGGTCGGCGCGGGCCGGTGCGCTCGCCAGCACGAGCGCGAGCCAGATCACGATCGAGCGCGTCATGTGTAGTGCCTCCCTCTGGGTCCTCAGGGTGCCGAGACCACGCAACGGAAGCCGAGCGTGTTGTCGCGCCGGGTCGCCGCGATGCGAAGGCGCGCGTGGATCGAGTCGAACCGGCTGCCCTCGCCGAACTTGTACGAGGCGCCGCGCACGATCTTCGTCGGCTCTCGGCCCGTGGCCGGCGCGCCGCCCGCGGTCGCCGTCCACTCGTGGAGCCCGCCGAGCATGTCGCACAGCCCCGCCGGGGAGCAGTCCGTGGTCGGCCCCGCGATCAGGTCCGCCTCGGTGCCCTTGTGCAGGAGCTTCGCCTTGCGCGCGTCCTGCGGCGTGGTGAGCGCCGCGACCTCCCACTCCTCCTCGGTGGGCAAGCGCTTGCCCACCGCCGCGCACGCCGCGCCCGCGGTGTCCCAGTCGACGAACCGCGCCGGCGTGGAGCTGGCATCCCGCGCGATCTTCTGTCGCGTCGCGGCCGGTAGCTTGCCGGCGAGCGCCGCCTCGAGCTCACCGCGGGTCATCTCTGCTCGATCGATCCAGAACCCGGCGAGCGTGACCTTCTGTCGGGCAAGCGCGTCTCCGGAGGGATTGAGCTCGCCGATCTCGAGCCCGACACCGCCGGGGATCCGGACCATCTCCGGATGAGCGTCGGGCGGGGCCGACGGAGCCCGCCGAGCGGCCGGAGTCTCGACGGCGGCTGGAGCCGCGCCGGCATTGATCGCCGCGCGCTCGGCCGCGTGCGCTGCCGCCTCGCGCGGCGGGGCCGCGACCGTCGGGCTCGCCGTAGATCGCAGGACCAGCAGGCCCGCGATCCCGAGCGCCGCGCTCCCGCCGAGGACGAGCGGCAGCTTCGACCTGGGGCGCGCGATTCGCGCGGTGGACGCGGTGCCCGGCGGGCTGGCCGGCGCCCCGGTCTCCGCACCGCGTGGCTGCACCGCGCCCGGTCCGCTCGCCGCCAGCCGCTGCCGCTCGGCGTCGCCACCGCCGGCCGGTGCCGGCATCGCACCCGGGCTCGCGCTCGCGCCGCCGCCGCTCGCCGCCAGCGCGAGCGTCGCCCCGGCGCCATCGGAACGCTGGTCGTGGGCACCCGGCGGCAGCACCGGGCTGCCTGCTCCGGAGACCGGCTCGCGGCCCTCCGTCGCGAGCAACCCGACGTCGTCGCGGCTCCGCGCGCTCGCCGCAGCCGCGGCGTCGACCCGGGTTCGCCGCGCGGGCGGGATCGCCGCCCCCGGCGGAACCAGCTGCGCCGCGTGCAGCGCCAACCGCATCGCCTCGGCGTCCTGCGGTCGCTTCGCCGGCTCCACGCTCATGCAGCGCTCGACGAGTGCATAGATCGAGTCCGGTAGGCCCCCGCGGATCGCTGCCAGCGGCACCACCTCGGCGGTCAGCACGCGGCCCAGCACCTCGGGCAACGTGGTGCCGCTGTACGCTGGGCTGCCGGCGAGCATCTCGTAGAGGATCGCGCCCATCGCGTAGACGTCGCTCCACGGCCCGACCTCCCGGGCGCCCGCGTCGATCTGCTCGCTCGCCATGTAGGCCGCCGTCCCCATCAGGCTGCCCGTGCGCGTGAGAGGCAGATCGCCAGTGCGGACGCGGGCGATCCCGAAGTCGAGCAACTTCGGCACCTCGCCGTCGTCGGTCTCGGCGACGAACACGTTGTCGGGCTTGAGATCGCGATGCACGATGCCGGCGCGGTGCGCCGCGGCGAGGCCCTTCAGCGCGCCCTCCATCACCATCAGCACACGCGCAGGATCCATGTAGTTCGGCGCTGGCGCGATCTCGTCGCGTAGCGCGTGCCCGTCCAGCAGCTCCATCACGAGGTAGAGCGTACCGTCTGGCTCGGTGCCGAAGTCGTAGACCTTGACGACATGCGTGGTCCGCAGCGCAGCGACCGCCGCGGCCTCGCGCTGGAACCGAGCGCGCGCGGACTCGGCGTCGGCGACCGCGGGGTGCATCACCTTGATCGCGACGCGGCCCTTGGTGTCCGGATTCCTCGCGCGATAGACAGCGCCCATCCCTCCGACGCCGAGCAGCCCCTCGACCTGGTACTTGCCGATCTGCGCCGACTTGAGCAGAAGGGTGGCGTCCTTCGGACACGCTTTCCAGTCCGCGGGGTAGTCCGAGTGGCAGACAGGGCAGTGCACGCGACGAGTCTACCTACGATTGCCGGTAGCCGCGCGATGATCCGCCGGCAACCACCCGCGGTGTGCCCCGTCGCGCTGGCGCGGTGCATAGCCGCGTCGGTGCGCGCGCCGGCGGTCGCCGCGCGACGAGGTCGTACGTGCGAGCGACGGCTTCGGTCGATCGGCGTGCCGGCGCACGTCGGCACGGGCGTCATGCTACCGGCCACCCGCGCCGCGCGGCGGTTTGACATCCTTCCATGCTCGCGTCGTGTGGCACCGTGCGCAGTCGGTACCATACCGGCCGCGGTGTACCGCGGTCTCGGGGTGACAGCCGAAGCAATCGGTCGGCCGCGGCTTGAACGTCACCGAGGGGTGGCAGTCCCAGCACGGCACTGCGAGGTGCTTGCCGTCGAGCCGGAACGCTGGCGTCGTGTTGTGGCTGAAGGTGTTGTCGCCGGTCTCGAGGTGACAGTGCTCGCACCTGTCGCCGAGCCGGCCCTGGTGGGCGTCATCCGCCGCATGGCAGCCCGCCGCGGCGCACGTCGTCGGCGCTTCGGAGAACTTGCGCCCCGGGTGACACGCGTCGCACCTGGTCTTCCTGTGCTCGCCGTTCAGCGGGAACGCCCCGACCTTGCCCCTGGCGTCGGCCGGGAACGGCCTGTCGTGATCGAAGCCGAGAGCGTCCCAGCTGCCGCCGGCGTGGCAGCCTACGCAGCTGGCGCCGAGCGTGCCCTCGTGGAGCGCGTCGCCATGGCACTGGCCGGCATTGCAATTGGGCTTGAGCCCCGAGAACGACGTCCGGCCCCGCGCGTCGCGCACGACGTGGCACGTCGCGCATGCCAGGTCCTTGTGGCCCTTGACCAGAGGGAACGAGCCGCGGGGGTCGTGAGCCTGGTGGAGGGGCCCGCGACGGTCCGGTGGGTCGCCGCGCTGCTGGTGGCATAACAGACACTGCGAGTTCTGGTACCTCCCCTTGGGGTGTGCCTCGTCCCTGTGGACCATGGCGTGCGCATGGCACGACATGCACTCCTTGTTCGGATCGAAGGCGAAGCGCTCGAAGTCCGCCGGGCCGGAGCCGCGGTGGCAGCCGCGGCAGGTCGGCACGGTGTGCTCGAAGTGGAGCTCGAACCTGGTGCGCGTGTTGTGGTTGAAGTTGGTGGGTACGAACCTCCCCGCGCTCGACGCGTGGCAGATCTCGCAGCGCGGCGGCGAGCCGAACTGGCTGAACCGATCTCCGTGATGGGAGACCACCTTGGACAGCCCGCGCGGGACGTGGCAACCCTCGCAGGCGCTGCTGGGCTTGACCTCGCCGAGCACCGCGCTGTGGCACGCCCCGCACGGGAGCTTCCGGTGTCCTGGGCCGAGGTCGAACCGCGTCCGCTCGCTGTGGTCGAACGCCTGCGCGTCCTTGAGTGATCTGAAGGCGGGCGAGTGGCACCATTGACACGGCCGCGCTCCGAAGAGGTGGCCGTCGTGCGGGCTCTTGTGACAGCCCGCGTTGCCACACGCGTCCGGCTTGTCGAACGGCAGGTGGTAGACGTTCTTCGGGTGGCACCTGGCGCACGCGACGTCGCGGTGCGAGCCGAGCAGCGGCATGGCCGCGTCCTTGCGATCGTCGTGGTCGAACTGCAGCGTGGTGCTGGCGGGCCGCCACGCCCTCACGCCATGGCAGCGCTCACACGCCATCGCGTCCCTGCCGGAGAACTGGTGCGGCTCGTCGGCCTGGTGACACGCGTCGCAGCGCCGGTCTGCGCCCAGGTACGTCCTCGGGGCCTGCTTGTGGCAGTCCTTGCACGCTGTACTGGCGTGCTTGCCCTCGAGCCGCCAACCGGTGAGCTCGTGGTCGAAGCCGCGCACGCCGCCCTTGAGCGAGCTCCACCCCAGGAGGTCGTTGCCCGTGTCGGTGCCTTTGT
>Ga0302299_10001625_pt1 | contig 13542 bp, 11 predicted proteins | sample III_Fen_N3_4_FD_198795 | JGI IMG/M metagenome (GOLD analysis project Ga0302299, IMG submission 198795) | Peat permafrost microbial communities from Stordalen Mire near Abisko, Sweden - III_Fen_N3_4 | ecosystem: Environmental > Terrestrial > Soil > Wetlands > Permafrost | place: Sweden: Abisko... | reverse complement strand
GCCTCCGCCCGCGATTTGCTCTAACACTGGTGTCAACTATCCTCGCGGCCATGAGTGATGTCGTGATCGTCGAAGCCGTGCGCACGCCCATCGGTAGGCGCAACGGTGGCCTGTCCACCTTCCACCCGGTCGATCTGCTGGCCACCGTCCAGCAGGCGATGATCGAGCGATCGGGCGTCGACCCGGCCGAGATCGAGCAGGTCATCGGCGGCTGCATCAGCCAGGTCGGACCCCAGGCCTTCAACGTCACCCGCACCGCCTGGCTCGCAGCTGGGCTGCCGGTCTCGGCCGCGTGCACCACGGTCGACAGCCAGTGCGGCTCGTCGCAGCAGGCCACCAGCATCGCCAGCAGCTTCATCACCGCGGGCATCGTCGACGTGGCCGCAGCCTGCGGCGTCGAGGTCATGAGCCGGGTGCCCATGGGGGCGAGCCTGGCCGGCGGCAAGTTCGGCAACGCCGTGCCCAAGAGCTACTTCGCCCAACACGAGTACACGACCCAGTTCGAGGCGGCCGAGCGCATCGCCGAGAAGTGGGGCATCTCCCGCGAAGAGCTCGACCAGCTCGGCGTCGAGTCGCAGCGTCGGGCCGCGGTGGCGTGGGAAGAGGACCGCTACGGCACCCAGATCGTCCCCGTCGACGCCCCCGTGCTCGGTGAGGACGGCAAGCCCACGGGTGAGACCACCCACATCACCCGGGACGAGGGCCTGCGCGAGACCACGATGGAGGCCCTCGCCGGACTCAAGACCGTGGCCCGCGAGGAGAACGGCTTCCACACCGCCGGCACCGCATCGCAGATCTCCGACGCCGCGGCCGCCGTGCTGATGATGTCGGCCGAGAAGGCGGCAGCGCTCGGGCTGAAGCCACGGGCCCGCATCGTCGACAGCTGCCTGGTCGGCTCGGACCCCACCCTCATGCTGACCGGCCCGATCGATGCCACCCAGCGCCTGTTCGACCGCACCGGGCTCACCATGGACCAGATGGACGTCACCGAGATCAACGAGGCCTTCGCCTCGGTGGTGCTGGCCTGGGCCAAGGAGATGAAGCCCGACATGGCCAAGGTCAACCCCAACGGGGGCGCCATCGCCCTGGGCCACGCCCTCGGCAGCACCGGAGCCGTCCTCATCACCAAGGCGCTGCACGAGCTCGAGCGCACCGACGGTGAGTACGGCCTGGTCACCATGTGCTGCGGTGGCGGCCTCGGCACCGGCACCATCATCCAGCGGGTCTGAGCCGACCAACCATGGCTTCGAACGATGTCGTACCCGGTCTGACGCCCGTCGCGCCCACCGATCCGGAGGTCGCCGAGCAGATCATCGGCACCATCCGCGACTGGGTGCGCAAGGAGGTCATCCCGGTGGCCTCCGAGTACGAGCACGCAGACGAGTTCCCCACGCCGCTCGTCGAGCAGATGAAGGCGTTCGGCCTGTTCGGCGCCAAGGTGCCCGAGGAGTACGGCGGCCTCGGGCTCGACACGGTCACCTACACCCGGCTGATGGAGGAGCTCGCCTACGGCTGGATGTCGTTGGCCGGCGTGCTCAACACCCACACCATCGTGGTCACGCTCCTCAGCCGCAACGGCACCGAGGAGCAGAAGAAGGAGCACCTCCCGCGGATGGCCACGGGCGAGGTCCGGGCCGCGTTCTCGCTGTCCGAGCCCGACGCCGGCTCCGATGCCGCCTCGCTGCGGTGCAAGGCCACCCCCGACGGCGACGAGTACGTCATCAACGGCACCAAGATGTGGGTCACCAATGGCGAGCGGGCCGCGCTCGTCGCCCTGGCCGCCCGCACGCCCGAGGGCATCACCTGCTTCATCTACGAGAAGACGCCCAACGAGTTCTCGGAGTCCCTGCAGGTCAGCCGCACCATCGAGAAGCTCGGCTACAAGGGCCTCGAGACCGTCGAGATGGCCTACAACGACCACCGCATCCCGGCTTCCACGGTGTTGGGCGGGCCCCAGAACCTCGGTCGTGGCCTCAACGCCATCCTCGGCGGGCTCGAGCTCGGTCGGGTCAACATCGCCGCCCGGGCCCAGGGGGTCGGTCGGGCCGCCTACGACGCGGCCATGAAGTACGCCTTCGAGCGCGAGACGTTCGGCAAGCCCATCAACCAGCACCAGGCCATCCAGTTCAAGCTGGCCGACATGGCCACCCGGCTCGAGGCCTCTCGGCTGATGGTGAAGAACGCGGCCGAGCGGATCGACGCCGGTCAGCGGGCCGATGTCGAGGCCGGCATGGCCAAGCTGTTCGCGTCGGAGATGGCGCTGGACCTGGCCACCGAGGCCATGCGCATCCACGGCGGCTACGGCTACACCACCGACTTCCCGGTCGAGCGCTACTTCCGGGATGCGCCGCTGATGATCATCGGCGAGGGCACCAACGAGATCCAGCGGATCGTGATCGCTCGAGGGCTCCTGTCGCGCTGGTCCGAGGAGCACCCGGCGTGACCGCGGTGGAGTTCGACCCGTTCTCCACCACCTTCTTCGACGATCCCTACGAGATGTACCGCAGCCTCCGCGACGAGGTGCCGCTGTACCGAAGCGAGACCTACGGCTTCTACGCGCTGTCCCGCTACGACGACGTGTGCGCGGCGAGCAAGGACTGGGGCACGTTCTCGAGCACCCACGGCACCGACCTGTCGACGCTCTCGGCTGAGCTGGCCGACCCCATCGAAGCCCTGATCATGCTCGACCCGCCCAAGCACGATCGGCTGCGGGCCCTGGTCAGCCGGGTGTTCACGCCCCGGGCCGTGACCGCCCTCGAGCCCATGGTGCGCCAGGTCATCGACGAGCAGCTCGACGCCCTGACGGGCCGCGAGACGTTCGACGCGGTGGTCGACTTCACCGGACCGTTCCCGGTGGAGATCATCTCCCGCATGCTCGGCGTGCCATCCGGTGAGCGTCAACGCATCCGCGAGTGGCTCGACGTGATCCTGCACCGCGAGCCCGGCCAGATCCATCCCACCGACGAGGGCCAGGCGGCCATGATCGCGATGGGCACCTACATGTACCAGCTGGCGGTGGCCAAGCGCTCGAACCCCGGTGACGACATGCTCAGCGACCTGCTCGAGTGCGAGGTCGACGACGGCCACGGCGGCGCCACCCGACTCGATGATGTCGAGATCGCCGGGTTCGCCGCCCTCCTGGGGGGAGCCGGCGCCGAGACGGTGACCAAGCTGCTGGGCAACGCCTTCGTGCTGTTCGCCCGCAACCCCGATCAGTACCGCAAATTGGTGGACGACCCCTCGCTCATCCCGGCCGCGGTCGAGGAGATCCTGCGCCTCCTGCCGCCGGCCCAGTACCAGGGGCGCTACACGATGGCCGACAGCGAGTGGCACGGCGAGACGATCCCAGCCGGACGACCCGTGCTGCTGATCACCGGTTCCGCGCTGCGCGACGAGCGGGCGATCGACCGACCCGACGACTTCGACATCGAGCGTCCCCCCATGCTCGCCCTCGGCTTCGGGTACGGCATCCACAGCTGCCTCGGCGCGGCGCTCGCCCGCATGGAGTCGCGCATCGCCATCGAGGAGATGGTGCGTCGATGGCCGGAGTTCTCCATCGACGAGGACGGCCTCCGACGCGTGCACATGAGCAACGTCGCCGGCTACGCCAACGTGCCGGTCACCACGGGCGTGGGATCACGAGCAGCGATCGCGGGCGGGTGATGGCCGACGACGACCGGGCTCCGGCGCCGATCATCCCGGGCGTCGCGGACCACATGCTGAACGACTTCGGCATGAGGAAGGTCGAGGATCCAGAGCACGGTCCGTCGTTGGAGATGCCGCTCGCCTCGCGGGTCCTCAACCCTCACGGCGGGTTGCACGGTGGGCTGATGATGACGCTGATCGAGTGCGGCGCGGCGGGCATCGCGGTGCGGGCGGCGGAGTCCGAGCACATCGTCGCCGGCGACCTGACGGTCCGGTTCCTGACACCGGTCCGGGTCGGGCCGGCTCGGGTGGTCGGCCGGGCGTTGCGGACCGGCCGCCGCTCCGTCGTCGTGCAGGCCGACGTCATCGACGTCGGCGACGGCCGCAGGCTCTGCGCGTCGGCGTCGGTGGGCTACGTCCGCCTCGACGAGACCAGCACGGCACCCAGCGCCACCGCCACCCCCGCTACTGGCGAGTGACCGTGACCTCGACCCCGGAGTCCCCGACGCCCAGCGACGAGGATCCGGCGATCGCGGCCCTCGGATCCGGCGACGTGGCGGCCGCGGTGGTGTCGATGTCGATGCGCCACGCCGACGGCGACGACGCCGCCTACCTCGAGTGGCACATGCTCGACCACCTCCCCGAGCAGTACCGGCTCGCGGGGCTCCGCTCCGGGCGACGGTTCGTGTCCACTCCCGGCTGCCGCGCGGCGCGGGCTGCCTCGGTCGCCCCCTACGACGCCGTCGACCACATCGTCCAGTATCTGTTCGCCGACCCGGTCGAGGGACCGCTCGATCGGTTCTTCGCCTTGGGCGGTGCGCTCCGAGTCGCCGGCCGCATGCCCATCGCCCTTCCCCGGGTGCAGGTCGGGGGGTGGTACCTCGAGCGGGCGGTCGCGGCCAGCCGGGCCCTGGTGGGGGCCGCGGTCCTGCCGTGGCGGCCGACCTCCGGTGCGTACGTCCTGGTCGAGCACGTCGCCGGATCGGCCGCGCCAACCGTCCCAGTCGGTGGGCTCGACGGCGGGCTCGACGGCGGGCTCGACGCTGGGCTCGACGCCCTCGTCGCGGTTCCCGGGGTGGCGGGCGCCTGGGGTTACTCGGGTGCGACGTCGTTGCATCCGCGCCTCGAGTCCACCGATGGCCTCGCCTTGACGGTCTGCTATCTCGACGGTGTGCCGATCGAGGTCGCCGCTCAGATGGCGCCGGTGCTCGCCGATCGATGGGTCGACGGCCGCCTCGTGCCGCTGCTGGCCGGCCCGTTCGAGTCCGTCGTGCCCGGCGACTGGGACCGACACCTGCCGTGAGGTCTACGCCGACCCGGTGACCGAGGCGACGACGTCCACCATGGCGGTCATCTGCTCGATGTAGTGGTCGGGGGAGTGGTGCACGAACCGCAGGGCGAGGCCGGTGGCGCCGGCCGAGCACAACGCCTCGACCTCAGCGGCCGTGGCGTCGGCGTCTCCAAGGGGATCGAGGGCCCGGTTGCTCTGCAACACGATGTCGAGTGGCCGGGTGCGGTTCGACCATGCCCCGGTTGTCCGTGCCGCATCGATCATGGCGTGGATCTCGGAAGGCGAGAGGCCGAACGGGGTCCACCCGTCACCGAGCTCGACGGCGCGCCGCAGGGAGCGCCGGGACCGGCCGCCGACCCAGATCGGCACCCGGGCCTGGGCCGCACAGGGCTCGACGAGCATGTCGGACCACCGGTCGTAGGGGCCGGCATAGGCCGAGTGCTCGGTCGACAGGCACGCCCGCAGCGCTCGCAGGGACTCGTCGGCCCGGTCGCCGCGGTCGGTGAAGGGCGCGCCGAGCAACTCGAACTCCTCGGCAAGGGAGCCGACCCCGACGCCCAGGATCAGCCGTCCGCCCGACACCTGGTCGAGGGTGCCGTACCGCTTCACGATGGCCAGCGGGTGGTGATAGCCCAGGACGATGACGCTGGTCGCCAGTCGTATCCGCTCGGTGACCGCGGCCAGGTAGCCCAACGTGGCGAGCGGGTCCCAGTAGCGGGAGCCACGGGTGGCGGCGACATCCTGTGGCACCGCGACGTGCTCGCTGCAGGTGAGGTGGTGGTAGCCGAGGGCGTCGGCCGCCCGGGCGATCGTGGCCACCTCATCGATGGTGCCGGCGCGCTCCCACCGCGCGTGGGCACGGGGCAGCAGGGTCACCACCGGAGTGATGATCCCGAGCTCGATCACGAGGATTCGAGGCCGCGTCGGTAGGCCATCGGCAGCAACTCGATCAGCTGGCCGTCGGGGTCGCGCACCATGAAGGCGCCCATGACCGTGGCGACCACCTGGCCCCCACGCTCGGGGACGAGGGCGACGGCGGCATCGATGTCCTCGATCGACACGGACAGGTGCGTCAGGCCAGGCTCGGTGAACGGTCGCTGGCGCTCCGGGGGGTTGCCCGGGCGGTCGAAGTGCATCAGCTCGAGCACGAAGGTGCCGCGGGTGAGGTACACCGCGGTGACGTTGACGGGTGGTTCGAGTGAGAGCAGCGTGCCGGTCGGGCCGTCGGGCGGCCGCAGCTCGCGGTCGTAGACGAACCCGAGCACGTCCTCGTAGAAGCGTCGGGAACGTTCGAGGTCGGCCACGGACAGGCCGATGTGGTTGACGACGACATCCTCGTCGTCGGCGGTCTCGGTCATGTGGGAGCCCCCTCGTCGGTGCCCAGCTGTTCGGCTTTCACGGCGTCCATGCCCCCGGCCTGGCGAGCTGCCACCCGTGAGGTCGCGGTCGGTGTCGCCGATACGAACTGGTGCATCCAGAAGTGCAGCTGCCACGAGTCGCGTTGGCCCATGCGATCGAGCATGCCGTTGATGGAGCGCTTGATGGCCTCCGCCGTGAGCGGTGGCACGAGGGCGACGTCATCGGCCATCCGCTGCGCTTCGGACCAGAGGTCGTCGCGCCCGACGACTCGGTTGACGAGCCCGAGCCGCTCCGCGGTCATCGCGTCCCACTTCTGGGCGAGGAGCAGCATCTCCTTGGCCTTGCGGGGCCCGACCTCCCACGGTTCGACGAGCAGCTCGACGCCGACGCCGGACATGCGGGCGACCGGGTTGGAGAACTGGGCGTCTTCGGCGGCGACGATCAGGTCGCACATGCACGCCAGCATGAGCCCGGCGGCCGAGCACGCGCCCTGCACCGCGGCGATGGTGATGGGGCGGGTGTCGCGCAGGCGCACCATCGGGGCCCAGTAGCGGGCCAGCTCATGGCGCAGCCGGCCTTCGGGGGTGGCGCGCTTGGCGGCCCACGGTTCCTCGGCGGCCAGCAGCTCCTTGAGGTCGTGGCCGGCGCAGAAGTGCTTGCCCTCGGCACGCAGGATGACGACCGCGATGTCGTCGTCGAGCTCGATCTGGGTGAGGCACTCGTCGAGCTGATCGATGCTCGCGGCGTCGAGGGCGTTGGCGGCCTCCGGTCGGTCGAGGGTGATGGTGGCGATCACGCCGTCCACGGTGAGCTGCATGGTGTCCTCTCGGTCGGTCCCGGTTCCGTGTCGTCACCCCAGGCGGGGGACGACCTCCTCGGCCAGCAGGTCCAGCGTGTCACCCTCGCCCCGGTCGGACGGCAGGAAGATGAACTGGTCGATGCCCCGCTCGCCCATCGCGCCGATGCGGTCGACGAGCATGGCAGGAGTGCCGACGTAGCCGCCGACATCGACGTTCCACCCGGTGCCGGGATAGCGACGACCGGCCTGCTCCTGGGCGGCGGTCAGCGCGGCATCGTCCTCGGCCAGCACGAGCACCGCCTGGTGCGACCAGCGCAGGGAGCGAGGGTCACGTCCGATGGTCTCGCAGGCCTGGTCGAGCACCTTGGCCTTGCGCTCCCACTGGTCGAGGCCATAGGTGGGCACGTTCCACACGTCGGCGTACCGGGCCGCCAGGGGCAGCGTGTGCTTCTCGCCGATGCCGCCGACGTGCAGCGGAGGCCGAGGTTGCTGCACCGGCGCCGGGAGGCTCGGGAGGCCGTCGATCGTGTAGTGATCGCCGACGAAGTCGAACGTCTCGTGGGTGAGCATGCCGTCGATGATGGCCAGCGCCTCGCCGAGCTGGGCCGACCGCTCGGCCATGGGCCCGTAGGCGATGCCGGCCTGCTCGTGCTCGAGCGCCACCGATCCGCTGCCGAGCCCGACCTCGATGCGCCCGTTGGAGATCTCGTCAGCCGTGGCGATCATCTTGGCCAGCAGCGCGGGGTGGCGCAGGTTGTTGTCGAGGACGAGGTGGCCGATGCGGAGGGTCGTGGTGCGGGCCAGCAGGGCCGTGGCCAGCGTCCACCCCTCGAGCGACGATCGGTCCGGTAGGCCCGGCGTGTACAGGTGGTCGTAGATCCAGAACGAGCGGATTCCGAGGCGCTCGACCCGAACGGCGCGCTCGAGCATCTGCCCGAACGTGGACGACACCTGGGGCAGATAGATGCCGATGTCGATGGTCATGCCCGCGAATCTGACACATCTGTCATACGGGCAGGCTAGTCACTACGCTCGACCCTCATGACTGCTTCGGGTCCCCTGCTCGCCGCCGACGAGGCGCTCACCCACCAGATCGCCGACACCTTCGCCCGGGTGTCGCAGACCGATCGGGCGTGGACGGAGAAGGTGTGGGCCATGGCCGCGGCGCGTGACGGCTCCCTCAGCGTCGCCTTCGGCCTGGGCAAGTACGTGAACCGCAACGTGATGGACGCCTTCGCCGGTGTGTCACGCCAGACCGAGCAATGGACCGTGCGGGCCAGCCGCAAGCTCGCGCCCCGGCCGGAGTCCACCGATGTCGGCCCCATCACCTACGAGATCATCGAGCCGCTCCGGCGCACGCGGATCGCCTTGGCCGCCAACGACATCGTGCCGGTCAGCTTCGACATCGAGATCGAGAGCGAGGTCCCGCCCACCGTCGAGGACCGCGAGACCCACGTGAGTCGCAGCCGCTACCGGATCGATGCCGATGTCGTGCGCTTCCACCAGAGCGGGGTGGCCCACGGGTGGGTGCAGGTCGACGGCGAGCGGGTCGACATCGAGGACGGCACCTGGGTCGGTGCCCGGGACCGCTCGTGGGGGGTGCGCTACGGGGTGGGCCAGCCCCTCGGCGACATCGAGGAGGCACCGGTTCCGCCGGGCACCTCGACCCTCGTGCTGTGGATGCCCGTCACCATGACCAGGCCCGACGGCCGCACCAGCACGCTGTTCATCTACTACCAGCGCCACTACGGCGACGGCTGGTCGACCGGCAGCGCGCAGGGCGCCATCGAGCTGCCCGACGGCCGACGCAAGCCGTTCCGCGACATCGTCCCGCAGCTCGCCTTCGAGGACGGCAACCGGCGACTCATCGGGGGCGACCTGAGGTGCATCAGCGCCGACGGCAGCGAGCGGGTGCTGCGTGTCGAGCCGGTGTCGGCCACCGGCTTCCACCTCGGCACCGGCCTCTACGGGGGGTTCCAGGACCACGTCCACGGGGAGTTCCGTGGCGATCTGAACATCGAGGGCGAGCACATCGAGCGGTGCGACGAGGTCGACGTGGCCCATCGGATCCACCAGCACCGCGACTGCATCGTCGCGGTGACCGACACCAGCGACGGCTCGACCGGCGTCGGCTCGCTGCAGTCGATCGTCAGCGGTCCCCACCCCGAGCTCGGTCTCACTCAGGACGCCTCGTTCTCCTGACATCACGCCATCCGTCAACTGGATCCCACGGTCTGAAGGCCGGAGCTGGCGCCAGGCGCCAGCCCGATCCTTCAGACGATGGATCCGCGGGCAAACCTGGCCTGCCGTTCGGGGGATTCTCGCCGCTCATCTCGCAGTCTGAAGGCCGGGCCTGGCGCCTGGCGCCAGCCAGGGCCTTCAGATGACGGGTCTGCTCGTCGTCAGCTGATCGAGGCGATGCAGGCGAGGGTGTAGTCGAGGAGCGCGTGGTTCTCGGTCGACCTCGGCGGTTTCCCCAGGCGGAACGAGGCCAGGCGGTCGGCCCGCAGGTTGAGCGCGGTGGACCGGCACATGGCAAAGACCTCGAACCACGCGACGTCGACGAGCGCCCTACCGAGGGCCTGCTCGTGGCGGGCCACGATCTCATCGCTGGTGAGGAACCCCTCCACCCGCTGACCGAAGAAGTGCTCGGTCATGCCCTCGAGCGCGGTGTACCAGGCCAGGTCGAGCTCGGCCGGCCCGATCGACGCCATCTCCCAGTCGAGGACGGCGACGGGAGCGAAGTCGTCGTCGAAGATGACGTTGCCGAGGCGGACGTCGCCCCAGAGCACCGATGCCGGCGGCTCCTCGGCGGGAAGGTGCCCGCGGCACCAGGCGAACGCGTCGACCAGCGCTGGGGGAGGGGTGCCGTCGAAGGTCCAGTCCGTGAGCTCCTCCCACCAGCGAACCTCGTCCTCGAGCGATGCCCCGGCGCCCCGGAGGTGCGCAGCGACGGGCTGGCCCTCCCACGGCGTCTGATGGATGCGGGCCAGCGCGTCGAGGAACCCCTCGTGCAGCGTGCGCTGCTGATCGACGCTCGCCGACGTCACCCAGGGATCGGCAACAGGAAGCTCACCCGTGTTGTGGCCGTCGACTCGCGGCATGACCAGGAACGGCGCGCCGAGCCAGCGTTCGTCCGATTCGAGCGTCACCGGGTCCGGCACCGGCACGCCGTGCTGGCCGACCGCGACCTGCACGGCCACCTGCATGGCGAGGTCGTAGGCAGGGAAGAGCGATGGCCCGTCGGGCGGCAGCCGCAACACGAGCTCCTGCGACCGTTGCTCGCCGGCATCGACGCAGGAGGCATCGACGTAGGAGGCATCCACGAAGATGATCTCGTTCGAGTAGCCGCCGGCGGCGTAGCTGGTCAGCTCGACGTCGAGGCCGCTCGCCTGGGTCCCTTCGGAGATCAGGTGGGCCGCCAGCCAGTCGACGAACGCCCGCCGCACGTCACCGAGGTCCCTCGTCACCACACCGGCCACTCGATTGTCCGATCGCTCGTTCCAAATCTAACGGTCGTGTCATACTAGGGCCGTGCGCGCCGCGGTGATGGTGGAGAACGATCGACCTCTCGTGATCGAGGAGCTGATCCCGGTGGAGCTCGGCGATCACGACGTCGAGGTCGAGATCGAGGCGTCGGGGGTGTGCCACTCAGATCTCACGATGCTCGAGGGTCTGCTGCCCCCGCCAGCGATCCTCGGGCACGAGGGGGCCGGCGTCGTACGGTCGATCGGTCGGGACGTCACCAGGGTGCGGGTCGGCGATCGGGTCATCGCATCGTTCACCCCGGCCTGCGGTGACTGCTGGTTCTGCTGCCACGACGCCTCCCAGCACTGCAAGCGCACGTTCCGTCTGGCGACGACCACCCGGTGCCATCGTGTCGACGGCACGCCGGTGCTGGTGGCCAGCGGTCTCGGTACCTTCGCCGAGACCATCCACACCCACGAGGCGTCGCTGGTGACGGTGCGGACCGACCTCCCGTCCGATCAGCTGGCGCTCATCGGATGCGGAGTCACCACCGGGGTCGGGGCCGCGCTCAACACCGCCCCAGTGCGCCCAGGCGATGTCGTCGCGGTGATCGGCTGCGGCGGCGTCGGCCAGTTCGTCGTGCAGGGTGCCCGAATCGCCGGGGCGAGCGCCATCGTCGCGGTCGACCCGAGCGCGTCCAAGCGAGCGGCCGCCTCGACGGTCGGGGCGACCCACGCGATCGACCCCTCCGACGGGGGCATGGTCGACGAGTTGAAGGCGATGACCGGAGGTCGCGGCGTCGACGTGGCGTTCGAGGTGGTCGGCCGCCCTGAGCTGGTGCGCCAGGCGTTCGACTCGACCCGTGCTGCTGGCACCACCGTCATCGTCGGCATGTCGGCTCTCGACGCCGAGGTGACGTTGCCGCTGTTCGACTGGTTCCACCTGGAGAAGCGGGTGCTCGGCTGCAACTACGGCTCGGCGCAGGTGCGCCGCGAGTTTCCCCGGCTGGTGGCCCTGGCCGAGTCGGGCTCGCTCGACATCGGAGCGGCCGTGACGAGGGTCCGACCGCTCGTCGAGGTCAACGACGCCTTCGATGATCTGCGCGCCGGCACCGTCGTCCGCACGGTGCTGCACCCGTAGCCGTCAGATGTCGAGATCGGCCACGGGTTGGGGGCGGGCGAAGAGGTAGCCCTGCGCGTACCGGCAACCCCATCCCCGCAGCACCTCGGCCTGCTGAGCCGTCTCGACGCCCTCGGCGACGACATCGAGCTGGAGCGTGCGGGCCATGGCGATGACCATCTCGACGATCGAGGCGTCCCGGGTGGCCGTGCCGAGCTGGGAGATGAAGCTGCGGTCGACCTTCACCGTGTCGATCGGCAGCCGGCAGAGGTAGGTGAGCGACGAGTAGCCGGTGCCGAAGTCGTCGAGCGAGAGTCGCACGCCGAGGCGCTTGAGGTCGGTGAGCGTGTGCACGACCGTCTCGACGTCGTTGAGCACCACGGTCTCGGTGATCTCGAAGGTGATCTGGGCGGGGTCGGCATCGAAGTCGACCAACGCGTGCCGCACGGCATCGACCAGCCCGGGCGTGTCGAGCTGTCGGGCCGAGAGGTTGATCGCCACGTTGCTCGACCGCGACGATCGGGGCGCCGCTCGCCAGATCGCCGACTGGCGGATGGCCTCGCGCAGGATCCTCTCGCCGAGGGCGACGATGAGGCCGCTGTCCTCGGCGACGGGGATGAACTCGCTCGGCGGGAGCAGGCCCAGCTCGGGATGGTTCCACCGCACCAGTGCCTCGTAGCCCACGACCTCGGAGGTATCGAGCTCCACCACCGGTTGGTAGAACAGCTCGAACTCCTCGCGCTCGATGCCGTGGCGCAGGGCGATCTCGGTCTTGCGCTGCCCTTCCACCCAGCCCCGCATCTCGCTGTCGAAGACCTCGTAGCGGGTGATGCTCGACGACTTCGCCCGTCCCATCGCCACGTCGGCGTTGCTCACGAGGACATCGGCCCGACCCAGGCCCTCGACCGCGAACGCGATGCCCACGCTGGCGGTCACGAAGGCCTCGTCGGCGGCAACGAGGAAGGGCTCGTTGATCGACTCGATGACGCGGATCGCGGTCTCGACCGCATCGCCGGCGTCCTCGAGGTCCTCGATCACCACCACGAACTGATCGTTGGAGAAGCGGGCCAGCATCGGGGTCGGACCGGCGGCGATGCGCAACCGCTCGGCGGCCTGCTCGATCAGCTCGTCGCCGGCGCGGTGCCCGAGCGCCTCGGTCACGAGCTTCACCCGATCGATCTCGACGAAGAGGACAGCGACGGTGAGGCGGAGCCGGTCCGCGCGGGCGAGCGCGGTCTCCAGCTGGGCGGTCAGCAGCGCCCGGTTGGGGAGTCCCGTCAGCGAATCATGGGTGGCCAGGTGCTCGAGCTCGAGCTCGAACGCCTTCTGCTCGGTGAGGTCACGCATGACGGCGGTGAAGAGCCGCCCCTCGCTCGTGTAGATCTCGGTCACGGCCATCTCGATGGGGACCAGGGTGCCGTCCTGGCGGAGCCCGCTGACCTCCTGCGGCCGCTGTCCGACCAGCCGGGGCGGCCCGCCGGCGATGTACTCGGTGAGGTACCGCCGGTGGATCTCCCGATCGGGCGGGGCCAAGAGATCGAGGATGGTGCTGCGCTCGATGACGGCGTCGGAGTCGTAGCCGAAGATCCGCTCGGCGGCCGCGTTGAACTCGAGGATCAGCCCTTGCTCGTTGCACGAGACGATGCCCTCGGCCGCGGTTTCGAGGATCGCACGGGTCCGCTCCTCGCTCTCGCGGATGCGGTCGTTCGCCAGCCGCAGCTCGGTGACGTCGGTCGCTGTGCCGACCAGGCCGATCACGGTGCCGTCGGCGTCGTGCAGGGCCGCACCGCTGGCCCGCACCCATCGCATGGAACCGTCTGGTCGGAGCAGGCGGTACTCGACCGGAGCGAACGCGTCGAGG
>Ga0302299_10001624_pt1 | contig 13542 bp, 11 predicted proteins | sample III_Fen_N3_4_FD_198795 | JGI IMG/M metagenome (GOLD analysis project Ga0302299, IMG submission 198795) | Peat permafrost microbial communities from Stordalen Mire near Abisko, Sweden - III_Fen_N3_4 | ecosystem: Environmental > Terrestrial > Soil > Wetlands > Permafrost | place: Sweden: Abisko... | reverse complement strand
TCCGCGGCGGGCAGGTCGGCGACCAGCTGGATCATCCCGTCCGCCAGGTCGTACCGGGCCACCTTCCGCCCACGGGCGGCCCGCTCACACCGGGCGGCGTGCTCCACCGGTTGCAGCCGCGCCGCGGCCCTTGCCAGGGACCGGCGCAGGTCGGCCAGGCACTGCCGGGTCGCCTTGGGGAACACCACCGCCTCCAGCTTTCCGGCCAGGTCGACTGCGGCCGGGTCGGGGACCGACCCGGCCTTCGGGAACGCGTCCAGACCGGCGGCGTTCAGCAGCGCGGTGATCGTCTCAGCGACCGCGGCGGCGTGCAGCACCGACACCCGCCCGCTGTCCTGAGCCTGCCGGGTCACCGGCGCGAACCAGGCCAGGGTGCGGGCGGTGTCGATCCGGCGTTGCGCCGTCGACGGCGACAACCGAATAGCCAACGCGACCTCCTCCCGACCGGAGTCCTCAGCGTCCAAAGGTGAGTCCCCGGCGACCGCCAACACGGCCCGCTGCTTCAGCCCCTCCAACCACCCCACATGGGCATCCACCAGAGTCAGGAACGTGACCTGGTCGAACGGGGACAACGCCTGCGGGTCCAAACCCTCCAACACCATCAACGTGTCCACCGACGGACCCCACAACTCGACCCGATCCAACACCGTCGAGGTCGAAGGCACCGACCCCGCATCGTCGCCGTCGACCGGGGCGTACAAGCCGAGCCACCCCGACGAACCCAACCCAAAACCCTCCGGCGGCGCCATACGCGCAGCCAGGTCGAAGTCCAGGTCGGAGGCCAGGTCGAGGTCCATACCCACGACCCTAGAACCCAGGTCCGACAGTCCCGCCGAACTGTCCACACCCCGAAAACCGGGGCCCAGCAACGAGTCTCAGCCGTCGAGAGTCTTCACCAGGATGAGGCAAGGGTTCTCCGGCCAGAGTCCCTGGAGCTCCTCCAACGGGCTGAAGCCCAGTGCGAGGTAGAACGCGAGCGTCTTCGCGTAGCCCTCGTCCGGACGTGACGGACCCTGCGTCTTGACCTGGAGGAATCGACTGCCCTCGGCGCGCAAGTCGTTCTCGGCCGCGGCGACGAGTGCCTGGCCGATGCCACGGCGGTGGAGCCGTCGCGTCACCACCAGAAGGTGGAGCTCGGCCGCGTGCGGAAAGTGGCGCTTCAGCAGCAGGGCGCCCACGGCCTCGCGCTCACCGTCGACGTATGCGAGGTAGGTCGGCAGCCGTGCGGCGTCCGCGACGTACTCCGCCACAGACTCCTCGATGCCGAACCAGTCGGGCAGGTCGCGCACCAACCGTTCGACGGCTGCCGGATCGGGGCCGGTGCTGACGATCCGTACGGGGTCCACCGGGCCATCATGCCCGGCCGCGACCGCGTAGATTGGGACAGGTCCACCCCTGGTCCCCTCGCGGAGCCGGGGTACTCGTGTTGTCGCAAGCGTCAAGGGACCCACACCTCACCATGAGCCTCGCTGGCCTACTTGATGTCTTCACCGGTGACCCGGCACTTGTCGAGGCGTTGCGCGCCGCCCGCGCGGGGGACCGCCCGCTGCTCGACCTGTCCGGCCCGTCCGCCCTGCGTCCGCTCGTCGCCGCCGCTCTCGCCGCCCCCGAGCCGCGCGGTGCCGCTCGGCCCGTGCTGGTGGTGACGGCGACCGGGCGCGAGACCGACGACCTCGTCGCAGCCCTCCGTTGCCTGCTGCCAGCGGATGCGGTCGCCGACTTCCCGGCCTGGGAGACGCTGCCGCATGAACGGCTCTCGCCCCGCAGCGACACGGTCGGGCGACGACTGTCAGTTCTGCGTCGACTGGCGCACCCCAGCGACCCCGACGGCGCCGGACCGCTGCACGTGGTCGTGGCTCCCGTACGCAGCCTGCTCCAGCCGATGGTCGTGGGCCTCGGCGATCTCGCCCCCGTCTCGCTCGCCGCGGGCGACGAGAAGCCGCTCGAGGACGCCGTCCGTGCCCTCGCCGCTGCCGCCTACACCCGGGTCGACCTGGTCGAGCGACGCGGCGAGTTCGCAGTGCGTGGCGGGATCCTGGACGTGTTCCCCCCGACGGCCGAGCACCCGCTGCGGGTGGAGTACTGGGGCGACACCGTCGAAGAGGTGCGCTGGTTCGCGGTCGCGGACCAGCGCAGTCTCGAGATCGCCGTGGACGGCTTGTGGGCGCCGCCCTGCCGAGAGCTCCTGCTCGACGACTCGGTGCGCGCCCGGGCCGCCGCGCTCGCGGTTCAGTACCCCGGTCTCGCCGACGTCTTCGAGCAGCTCGCAGAGGGCATCGCGGTCGAGGGCATGGAGTCGCTCGCCCCGGTGCTCGTCGACCGGATGGAGCTGCTGACCGACCTCCTCCCTGCCGGGACGCACGTGCTGCTCTGCGATCCCGAGCGGATCCGCACCCGCGCGCACGACCTGGTGGCCACAGGCGAGGAGTTTCTCGCCGCTTCGTGGGCCGCCGCGGCAGCCGGTGGGGTCACCCCGCTCGACCTCGGCGCGGCCGCCTACCGGAGCCTGTCCGAGGCCCGAGACCACGCCAGGGCGAGCGGCGTGCCCTGGTGGGCCCTGTCACCGTTCGCGCCCGACGCCGAGCTGGTCGATGCCACCCACGCGTTCGACGACGACCTCGCCGACACACTGGTCATCGGGGCCCACCCGGTCGACTCGTACCGCGGTGACACGGAGCGAGCCATCACCGACGTCCGCGACTGGCTGCTCGCGCACCAGCGGGTGGTGCTCCTCACCGAGGGTCACGGCTCGGCCCAGCGGATCTACGAACGGCTCCGCGACGCGGGGATCCCGGCGCGCCTGGACGCCGAGCTCAAGCACGCGCCGGAGCCAGGGGTGGCCCATGTCTCGACCGGGACGCTCGAGCACGGGTTCGTCCTCGAGGGGCAGAGCCTGGTGGTGCTCACCGAGTCAGACCTGGTCGGCCAGCGCTCGTCCACGAAGGACATGCGCAAGATGCCGAGCAAGCGCAGGCACGTCGTCGACCCGTTGCAGCTGAAGCCTGGCGACTTCGTCGTGCACGACCAGCACGGCGTCGGCAAGTACGTCGAGATGGTGCAACGCACCGTCGCAGGGGCGACCCGCGAGTACCTCGTGCTCGAGTACGCCGCCGGCAAGCGTGGTCAACCAGGCGACCGGTTGTACGTCCCCACCGACCAGCTCGACCAGGTGACCCGCTACGTCGGGGGCGAGGCGCCGTCGCTGCACCGGCTCGGCGGCGCCGACTGGGCCAAGGCCAAGGGTCGGGCCAAGAAGGCAGTACGCGAGATCGCCGCCGAGCTGATCCGGCTCTACAGCGCACGTACGGCGTCGCCGGGATACGCGTTCGGCCCGGACACTCCCTGGCAGCTCGAGCTCGAGGACGCGTTCCCGTACAACGAGACCCCTGACCAGCTGTCGGCCATCAGCGAGGTCAAGGCCGACATGGAGAAGCCGCTCCCGATGGACCGGCTGATCTGCGGCGACGTCGGCTACGGCAAGACCGAGATCGCGGTGCGCGCCGCGTTCAAGTCGGCTCAGGAGGGCAAGCAGGTCGCCGTCCTGGTGCCGACAACGCTGTTGGTGCAGCAGCACTTTTCCACCTTCTCGGAGCGCTACGCCCAGTTCCCCGTAGTGGTCAAGCCGCTGTCGCGGTTCCAGACCGAAACGGAGGCCAAGGCGGTGCTCGGGGGGCTGGCCGACGGCTCGGTCGACGTCGTGATCGGTACGCATCGGCTGCTGTCGAACGAGGTGAAGTTCAAGGACCTCGGTCTGGTCGTCGTTGACGAGGAGCAGCGGTTCGGGGTCGAGCACAAGGAGCACCTGAAGCGGATGCGCACCGCCGTCGACGTCCTCGCGATGTCGGCCACCCCGATCCCGCGCACCCTCGAGATGGCGATCACCGGGATCCGCGAGATGTCGGTGATCCAGACCCCGCCGGAGGAGCGCCACCCGGTGCTCACGTTCGTCGGGCCGTACGACGAGAAGCAGATCGCCGCGGCCATCCGCCGCGAGCTGCTTCGAGAGGGCCAGGTCTTCTACGTGCACAACCGGGTCGAGTCGATCGACCGGGTCTCAGCCCGACTGCGCGAGCTCGTGCCGGAGGCGAGGATCGCGACCGCGCACGGACAGATGGCCGAGCATCAGCTCGAGCAGGTCATCGTCGACTTCTGGGAGAAGGCGTTCGACGTGCTCGTCTGCACGACGATCGTCGAGTCGGGCCTCGACATTGCCAACGCCAACACGCTGATCGTCGAACGGGCCGACAACTTCGGGCTGTCGCAGCTGCACCAGCTTCGGGGGCGGGTCGGACGCGGGCGAGAGCGGGCGTACTCGTACTTCCTCTACCCGCCCGAGAAACCGCTCACCGAGACCGCCCACGACCGGCTGGCCACGATGGCTTCGCACACCGACCTCGGGTCCGGCATGCAGATCGCGATGAAGGACCTCGAGATCCGCGGCGCGGGCAACCTGCTCGGCGGCGAGCAGTCGGGTCACATCGCCAGTGTCGGGTTCGACCTCTACATCCGGCTGGTGGGGGAGGCGGTCGAGGAGTTCAAGGCGGGCGGTCCGATCGCCGAGGTCGCCGAGATGCGGGTCGAGCTGCCGGTCGACGCCCACCTGCCGCATGAGTACATCCCAGGGGAGCGGCTGCGGCTCGAGGCGTACCGGCGGATCGCCGAGGCCCCGCACGAGGCCGCGGTCGAGGGCGTCCGGGCCGAGCTGCTGGACCGGTACGGATCGCTGCCGGAGCAGGTCGAGAACCTGCTCGAGGTGGCCTTGTTCCGGGCCTTCGCACGGGCGGCGGGTTTCACCGAGGTCGTGGCTCAGGGCAGCCTGGTCAAGTTCGGGCCGGTCGAGCTGGCCGAGTCCGCGACGTTGCGGGTCCAGCGGTTGTACCCGAAGACCTTGTTCAAGCCGGTAGTCCGTACCATGTTGGTGCCGCGGCCGACGACCGCCCGGATCGGCGGGCAGCCGGTCACCGGCGTGGCGCTGCTGCGCTGGTGTCGTGACGTGATCGATGCAGTGATGGGTCGTCCGCCGAGCTCTACCGCAGTCAGCATCGCTCCACCGCAGTCAACAGGTAAGGGGAGTTCGTGAGCGTCAGCCGTTCCACCAGCCGCTCCGGGCGGGTCCTGCGCCGTACGGTCGTGGCCGCGGCAGCGGTCGCCGTCGCCACGGCCCTGTCGGCCTGCAACCCCAAGGAGGCCGGTTCCGCCGCTGTCGTCGGTGGGTATCGGATCACCGAGACCCGGGTGCAGACCGACGCGAAAGAGGTCATCGCGGGGGTGGAGCGCCTCGGTGGCCAGCCCCCCGCGAGCGGTCCGCTGCTCTCGGCGCTCGTCAGCCGGATGGTCGCAGAGCGCCTCGTGTTCGACGCGGCGGTCAAGAAGGGCATCTCGGTGTCCCAGGGCGACATCGACGCGCTCATCGCCAAGTCCGGTGGGCGCCAGACGCTCGAAGCCAAGTTCCTGCAGAACGCCGGCTCCTGGGCGCCCCCCTCGGCCCTGGACGACCAGGCCCGGGTCTTCCTGATCGAGAACGCGCTCGCCCAGAAGCTCTCTCCGAACGACACCACGGCGCAGGCTGCGGCTGTGACCAAGTACCTGACCGATGTCGCTGCCGAGGTGGGGGTCGAGATCGCCGCACGCTACGGCACCTGGGACCCGACCAAGATCGCGCTCGGCCCGGTGCCCGACGACCTGTCGGTCCCCGCGATCGTGGTGCCGTCGGCGAGTACGTCGCCGAGCGGCTGACCGCGTGGTCGGCGCGCGGCTGGTCCTCCTGTCGACCACGCACCGGGTCGCCGTGGGGCTGCTCTCGTACGCCGCCTGGGAGACCTTGCGTACAGCCGACGAGGTATATGCCGCGTCCGCCGACCACCCGTTGGCGGCGGTGCTCGACGACGCCGGCGTGCTGCTCCGGGTTCCCCCCGCCGTAGCGCCCCCGCGGTCGCTGGCCACGTTCCTGGTCGAGCGGGCCGACGTCGCGACGGTCGTCTGGCTGGCGGGTCCTGACGGCGACCCTGGGCTTCCGGACGCCTTGGCCGAGCTGTTGTCGACCCGAGCCGAGTCCGGAGCGGACGTACCCGAGGTCGAGCTGCTGCCGGGTTCCTGGGACGTGCCGGGTGCGCGGCTGCTCGACCTCGTCGACGTGATGGACCGGTTGCGCTCGCCCGGCGGCTGCCCATGGGACGCCGAGCAGACCCACGCGTCGCTGCTGCCGTACCTCCTGGAGGAGGCGTACGAGACGGTCGAGGTGATCGAGTCCGGCGACCTCACCGGGCTGCGGGAAGAGCTGGGGGACCTGCTGCTGCAGGTGGTGTTCCACGCCCGGATCGGCGAGGAGCACCCGGTCGAGCCGTGGTCCGTCGACGACGTGGCGGGCGGGATCGTCGACAAGCTCATCTCGCGGCACCCGCACGTCTTCGCCGACGTCGACGTGGTCGACGCTGCCGAGGTCGAGGCCAACTGGGAGACGCTGAAGCGCGCCGAGAAGGGGCGCACGTCCGCCGTCGACGGGGTGCCGATCGCCCAGCCTGCGCTCGCGTTGGCCGCGAAGCTGCTGTCGAGGGCGGCGAAGGCCAGGGTCGACGTCGAGCTCCCGCCGTTGACGCTGCCCGCGTCGTCCGCGCCCACCGAGAGCGAGGTTGGCGACCTCCTGCTCGCGCTGGTGGCCGCCGCGCAGGCGGCTGGGGTGGACGCCGAGGCGGCCCTGCGAGCTGCCGCACGCGACTTCGCGCGTCGAGTGAGGGCGACCGAGGCGTCGGAGTAGCGTCGGGCCGGTGACCGACTACCCGGACGACCCCACGGCCGACGCGACGTTCGAGCGCCTCGCGGCCCATGCCCTGGACGACCTCCTTGGGCTGGAGCCAGTGGATGCCACGGCGCTCGGCGACCACCGCTTCGACCACCTGCTGCCCGACCTTTCGGCCGCGGGGCGCGAGGAGGCTCGGAGCACCTTGGCCGGATGGTTGAGTGCCGTCGACGCGGTCGACGACCAGGGACTCAGCCCCGACAACGCGGTCGACCTCGAGCTGTTGCGGTCGGCGCTGTCCACCCGGCTCTTCGAGCACGACCAGGTGCGCGGCCACACCTGGAACCCGTTGCTGGCCAACCCAGGTTCGGCGATCTACCTGCTCCTCGCTCGGGACTTCGCACCGCTGGGCGACCGCCTGCGTTCGGTCGCCGGCCGGCTGAACGGCGTACCGGAGCTGCTCGCCCGTTCCCGGTCACAGCTCGGCCGGATGCCCCGGGTGCACGTCGAGACCGCGCTGGTGCAGTTCGCCGGGGCCCGGCAGCTGATCGAGTCGGAGGTCGGCGCCGCGCTGACCGAGCAGCCTCGGCTGCGGCCGGAGGTCGAGCCGGCGCAGGTTGCGGCGTTGGAGGCCGTGGACGACCACCTGGCCTGGTTGGAGGCGGCGCTGCCGACCGCAGATCGCGACCCGCGGCTCGGCGCGGAGCTGTACGCCGGTCGGCTCTGGCACACCCTCGACACCGAGACTGCGCCCGACAGCGTGCTCGTACGGGCCGAGAGCGACCTGATGCGGATCGAGGCCGAGATCGCCGAGATCGCCGCCGGCCGGGACCCCCGGGCGATGTATGACGCGCTCGCCGACAGCGGTCCGGTCGATGACACGAGCATCCTCGGGCTCTGCGAGGAGGCGTTGGCCCGGTGCACCGACTTCGTCCGCGAGCACGACCTCGTCACCGTCCCCGAGCCCTGGGACGACCTGGTCGACATCATCGTCATGCCGGAGATCAACCGCGGGATGGCCGTCGCCTACTGCGACCCGCCGGGGCCGCTCGAGCCGGCCCGGCTGCCGACCTTCTTCGCGGTATCTCCCACGCCGTCCGGCTGGCCGCCGGAACGCGTTCGGTCCTTCTACCGCGAGTACAACGCCCACCAGCTGCGCAGCCTGACCGTGCACGAGGCGATGCCGGGGCACGTGCTCCAGCTCGCGCACTCGCGCACGTTCGTCGGCAGCACGCCGGCGCGGCAGGCGTTCTGGTCGGGTCCTTTCGTGGAGGGCTGGGCGGTCTACGCGGAGGCCGTCATGGCGGGCTTCGGTTTCGGCGGGGAGGAGACCCGGCTCCAGCAGCTGAAGATGCAGCTGCGGATGACCATCAACGCCATCATCGACGTCCGCATCCACGCGCACGGCATGACCGAGGCCGAGGCGATGGCGCTGATGACGCAGCGCGGCCACCAGGAGGTGGGGGAGGCGGCCGGCAAATGGCGTCGCGCGCAGCTGACCAGCGCCCAGCTCTCGACGTACTACGTCGGCTACGTGGAGGTGTCGGAGCTGTCCGAGCGGCTGGCTCTCTTGCACCCCGAGTGGTCACTGCGTGAGCGCCACGACGCCATGCTCGCCCACGGTTCGCCGCCGCCTCGACACCTGCGGACGCTGCTCGCCCACTGAGACCGGTCGGGGAGCTGTCGGCTCTGGCGATAGGGTTTCTGGTGAGAGCAAGGACCGACCTGAAGGAGCGCACCGTGGCAACCATCGAGGCAATTGGCGCCCGCGAGATCCTCGACTCGCGAGGCAACCCCACCGTCGAGGTCGAGCTTGCGCTCGACGACGGCACGGTGTCCCGGGCCGCGGTCCCGTCCGGTGCGTCCACCGGTGCGTTCGAGGCGGTCGAGCTGCGCGACGATGACCCCAAGCGCTACGGCGGCAAGGGGGTCGAGCGGGCGGTGCTCGCGGTGATCGACGAGATCGGACCAGCACTGCTCGGGTTCGAGGCCAGCGAGCAGCGGCTCGTCGACCAGGCGCTCATCGATCTGGACGGCACGTCCGACAAGTCGCGCCTGGGCGCCAACGCGCTCCTCGGGGTGTCGCTCGCCGTCGCGCGCGCGGCCGCCGAGTCGTCCGGGCTCCCGCTGTTCCGCTACGTCGGCGGACCTAACGCGCATGTGCTGCCGGTGCCGATGTTCAACATCTTGAACGGTGGGGCGCACGCCGACTCCAACGTCGACATCCAGGAGTTCATGATCGCGCCGATCGGGGCGTCCACCTTCGCCGAGGCGCTGCGCTGGGGCGCCGAGGTCTACCACGCGCTCAAGGCCGTGCTGAAGTCGCAGGGCCTGGGCACCGGCCTCGGCGACGAGGGCGGGTTCGCTCCCAGTCTGAGCAGCAACCGGGCGGCGCTCGACCTGATCACGACCGCAGTCGAGAAGGCCGGCTTCACCCCCGGCGCCGACATCGCGTACGCACTGGACGTCGCTGCGACCGAGTTCTGGTCCGAGGCGGGCTACGCGTTCGAGGGCGGCACCAAGTCGTCCGACGAGATGTCGGCCTACTACGCCGAGCTCGTGGCGGCGTACCCCCTGGTGTCGATCGAGGACCCGATGAACGAGGAGGACTGGGCCGGGTGGCAGGCCGTCACGGCGGCGTTGGGGGACAAAGTGCAGATCGTCGGCGACGACCTGTTCGTCACCAACCCGGTCCGGCTGCAGCGCGGCATCGACACCCGCGCTGCCAACTCACTGCTCGTCAAGGTGAACCAGATCGGCACGCTCACCGAGACCCTCGACGCGGTCTCCCTCGCCCACCGAGCCGGCTTCCGCTGCATGATGAGCCACCGATCCGGCGAGACCGAGGACACCACGATCGCCGACCTCGCAGTGGCCACCGACTGCGGTCAGATCAAGACGGGTGCACCGGCCCGCAGCGAGCGGGTGGCGAAGTACAACCAGTTGCTCCGCATCGAAGAAGAGCTCGATGATGCGGCGCGCTACGCGGGTCGCTCCGCGTTCCCGCGCTTCCACGGGTAGATCCTGGAGCGGTGAACGCCTCATGACCGCCCCGCGTCGTACTCCGAGCCCCCGCCCGTCGGGTGGGGGCTCGCGTACGCCCACCGGGCGGGCCTCGAGCCGTCCTGGTGCGGCCGTTCGGCGGCGCCCGGCAGCCGAGGCCGTCAGCCCGCCCGAGCCCGAGAACGTCGAGCAGGTGGTCACGTCCCCGTCCCGATCCGGGACGCGGTCCGGGCCGCGGCTGACCGGCCGCGCCGCGGCGTTGTTGGTGGTGATCGGGCTGCTGGTGGTCGCTTACGCCTGGCCGGCCCGCGAGTACCTTCGCCAGCGCAGCGAGCTGGCCCAGCTGCGGGCCGACGCGGCAGCCACGCAGGCGCGGGTGAGCGAGCTCGAGTCGGCGCGGCAGCGGTGGCAGGACCCGGCCTATGTCGAGGCACAGGCGCGCGGCCGGTTGCACTTCGTCCTGCCCGGCGAGGTGGCCTACACCGTGCTGCGGCCCGGGCAGACGGTCGAGCGGCAGACCCTGCCGCGCAGCACCCCTCCACCCACGGCGTGGTTCGACGACCTCTGGGGCAGCGTGCAGGGCGCCGACGACCCCGGCGCTGTGGCTCCCTCCCCCGCTCCGTGACCTCGCCTTCCGCCGGGCCGGCTCTTGCCCCGGTCGATGTCGCCGCTGTGGCTGCGCAGCTCGGTCGGGTTCCCCGCGGTGCGCGACGGGTGGCCCATCGGTGCCCTTGCGGCAACCCGGATGTGGTCGAGACCGAGCCCCGGCTGCCCGACGGGACGCCGTTCCCCACGCTGTACTACCTCACCTGCCCGCGTGCGACGGGCGCGGTCAGCACGCTCGAGTCGCTCGGGGTGATGCGCACCATGCAGGATCGGCTCGCCGACGAGCCGGAGCTGGCCGTGGCGTACCGGAGGGCGCACGAGGCCTACCTTGCCGCTCGACTGGCCATCGCCGAGGTTCCGGAGATCGACGGGATCTCCGCCGGCGGCATGCCGGACCGGGTGAAGTGCCTGCACGTGCTCGTGGGTCATGCGCTCGCCGCGGGGCCTGGAGTCAACCCGCTCGGCGACGAGGCGCTCGTCGCGCTCCCGCAGTGGTGGATCGCCGGCCCCTGCGTGACCTCCGAGGCTGCTGCCGAGGGAGAGGCCTGACCATGCGGATCGCCGCCATCGACTGCGGTACGAACTCGATCCGCCTGCTCGTCGCCGACCTCGACCCGGCAGCCGGGACGCTGGTCGAGGTCGAGCGGACGATGCAGATCGTCCGGCTCGGCGAGGGGGTCGACCAGACGGGCCGGCTGTCCGAGGGTGCGCTCCAGCGGACGTTCGCCGCGTGCGACGGGTACGGAGCCCGGATCCGGTCGCTCGGCGCGCACCGGGTCCGCTTCGTGGCGACGTCGGCCTCTCGGGACGCAACTAACCGGGCGGTCTTTGTGGCTGGGGTCGAGCAACGTCTCGGAGTGCAACCCGAGGTGGTCGCGGGGGCGGAGGAGGCTGCGCTGTCCTTCGCGGGCGCGACCCGCGAGCTGGCGGGCGAGGCCGGTGCGGTCGGCCGGGGGGCGGCGACCCCGTACCTGGTCGTCGACATCGGGGGCGGCTCGACCGAGTTCGTCGTCGGCACCGACCGGCCTGAGGCCGCGCTGTCGGTCGACATCGGCTGCGTCCGGCTGACCGAGCGGCACCTCACCTCGGATCCCCCGACCGCGCCACAGATCGCCGCCGCGCGCGCCGACATCGTCGCAGCCCTGGACCAGGTGGCTGCCGCTGTCCCGCTTGCCTCAGCGCGCACGCTGGTGGGTCTGGCCGGTTCGGTCACAACCCTGGCCGCCATCGATGCGGGCCTGACCGAGTACGACCCCGCAGCGACGCACCACTACCGGCTTCCCGCGGCGGCCGTGCATGCGCTGACCGCCCGACTCCTCGCGATGCCCCGAGCAGAGCGGGCGCTGATCCCGGTCATGCACCCGGGCCGGGTGGACGTGATCGGGGGCGGCGCGTTGATCCTGGACGAGGTCGTCCGCAGGGTGGGAGCCAGCGAGGTCCTGGTGAGCGAGCACGACATCCTCGACGGGATCGCCTGGTCCCTCGGATAGCGGAGGCCAGGGTGAACGCCGTCGCCTAGAGTCGGCCGTACCGCTCCCTCACCACGGGACCGACCTGTTCCTCGACCCCCAGGAGATGCTCATGGGTGATCACGTCTCGTTCCCCGCCAACGGCGGAACCTGCGACGCCTACCTGGCCCTCCCTGCCTCCGGGCGCGGGCCGGGCGTCATCGTCATCCAGGAGTGGTGGGGGCTCGTGCCGCACATCACCGACCTGGCGGACCGGTTCGCCGCCGAGGGTTTCGTGGCCCTGGCGCCCGATTTCTACCACGGCATCAAGACCGACGAGCCGGACGAAGCGATGCGGCTGCTGATGTCGTTGGCGATGGACCGGGCAGCCCACGACATCTCCGGCGCAGCCGACTACCTCGTGCACCGGCCCGAGGTCGAAGGGCAGACAGTCGGCGCGGTCGGGTTCTGCATGGGTGGCTCGCTCGCCCTGTGGTCCGCCACCCTGGCGCCGGCGATCGTCGCCACGGTCGGCTTCTACCCGGCGGTTCCTTGGCACGCGATGAGCCCGGACTGGTCGGGATACGCCGGCAAGACAGCGCTGATCCACTGCTCCGAGGAGGACGGCCTGTCCGTCGCTGAGGGGATCGTCACCGCACGTACCGCGATCGAGGCCGCGGGCGGGGACGTCACCACGTTCGACTACCCGGGCACGTCTCACGCGTTCGTCAATGACACGCGGTCGGAGGTGTTCGATCCGGCGGCGACCGCGCTGGCGTGGGACCGCACCCTATCGATGCTCCGGGCCCGTCTCGGCGGGTGACCGCGGGTCCTGCTGGGACTGCTGGTCCGGCCGTCCCTGGCACGGGCTGGCCGGGCGATCCGGCCACGGTCGAGACGCCCGTCGCTAGGGATTCGCGGCAGGTTCGCGAGCTCGCTTCGGGTGCACTGTCGTTGGCGGACGTCGATGCCCGGGTCTCGGTCTGTCGGGCTTGCCCGCGCCTGGTCGAGTGGCGCGAAGACGTCGCGACGACGAAGCGGGCCGCCTTCGCTTCGGAGGCCTATTGGGGGCGTCCGATCGCGGGGTGGGGCGCGCCGGTCCCGACCGTCCTGATCGTCGGGCTCGCTCCGGCCGCGCACGGAGGCAACCGGACCGGACGGGTGTTCACCGGCGACCGGAGCGGCGACTGGCTGTTCAGGTCTTTGCACCGGGTCGGGCTCGCCACCTCACCGACCTCCGTGGCGGCCGACGACGGGCAGCGGCTGATCGGGGCCCGGCTGGTTGCGGCCGTTCGATGTGCCCCACCGGGAAACCAGCCCACGCCGGGCGAGCGCGACACCTGCGCACCGTGGCTGGATGCCGAGCTGGCCTTCGTGCTGCCGTCCGTACGCGTCGTGGTTGCGCTCGGTGGGTTCGCCTGGAACGCCGTCTGGGCGGCGCTCGGTCGAGCGGGTCTGCCGGCGCCCCGGCCCCGCCCGTCGTTCGGCCACGCCGCCGAGGTGGTCCTGTCGCGAGGCTCGGTCCCCGCGGCGGACGCGCCGCCGGACCTCGTCGTGCTCGGCTGCTACCACCCGAGCCAGCAGAACACGTTCACCGGCAAGCTCACCGAGCCGATGCTCGACGCCGTCCTCGCCCGCGCCGCCACCTTCACCCTCACCTAACCCCCCAAGCCCCCCACCCTCCCCAAGCCCCACCCCCCTTTCGCCACATGGGTCCCTTCATGCCACTAGACCGAGCTCACGCGGCAG
>Ga0302299_10001623_pt1 | contig 13547 bp, 16 predicted proteins | sample III_Fen_N3_4_FD_198795 | JGI IMG/M metagenome (GOLD analysis project Ga0302299, IMG submission 198795) | Peat permafrost microbial communities from Stordalen Mire near Abisko, Sweden - III_Fen_N3_4 | ecosystem: Environmental > Terrestrial > Soil > Wetlands > Permafrost | place: Sweden: Abisko... | reverse complement strand
GAGCGGGCTGACCTCGTAGCCGACCTTGTGGAGGTTCCGCGGGGTGAACTCGTCGGTGTTCACGATGAGGTCGGCGCCGCGCGGGAGGTCCTTGATGTTGGCCTTGAGGGCCGCCGGGTTCATCGCGACGAGCACGTTCGGGCTGTCGCCGGCCGTGGTGATGTCGTGGTCGGCGAAGTGCAGCTGGAACGCGGAGACACCCGGGATGGTGCCGGCTGGTGCCCGGATCTCGGCGGGGAAGTCCGGCAGCGTCGAGAGGTCGTTGCCGAAGGTCGCCGTCCGCGAGGTGAATTGGTCGCCGGCCAGCTGCATGCCGTCGCCGGAGTCGCCCGCGAACCGGATGATCACGCGGTTGAGCTGGACCACCTGCTTGCTCACGTTGTTCCTGCCTCAGGGAGGAATCGCACCGCGGCCCCTGGCGGGCCTCGGCTGGTGGTGCGGCCGGCGGGCGGCCCCACCGTCCGTGCGCCGCGGGATACATCCTCCCCCCGTCCCGTCCGTATCGCGCGCAGAGGTGCCGCCAGGTGAGACGTGTCGGCGCCCTGTGCCGCCTCCAGGCTCCCTCGCTCCGCTCGGTCGCGTCGGCGGCCGCCTCCGGTCAGAGCGGCTCGGGCACCCCGCGGGCGCAGTCGCCGCTCGGCGCCTCCCTTCGGTCGGTGTGCGGCGGAACCCTCCGTGGGGGCTCCAGATCCTCGGTGGCGGGCTTTCGTCGGGATCTGACGGCAGCGCGATCCCAGGGCATCGAGCCCCGGGATCGCTGTCCCGGGGCTCGGCTGGCGCCTCGCCCTCGGGTCGGGGGCTCGCTTCTCTGGCTGGCCGGTGTGGGTCGTTAGTCTCGGTGTGTGAGCGTCGTGGTGGGGCTGGGGATGCCTGTCGTGGGGGAGCCGCTTGCTCCTTCGCCGGTGCGGCTCGAGCTCGAGCGTGGTGGGCGGCGCTACTCGCTGCACGTGCTCGACGCTGGGCTCGCCTGCTGCACGGTCGAGGTCGCGGCGGCTCTGCTCGACGGCGACGCCGCGCGGGAGCCGGGAACCCTGCCGCCGGCCGAGCCGGGCGCGACCGTCGACGTGCTCGTCGTGTCGGGCACCGTGAGCCGGTCGCTCGCACCGGTGCTGCGCCGGGTCTACGAGGCGCCTCCCAGCCCGCCGCTCGTGGTGTCGTTCGGCGCGTGCTGCGCGTCGGGCGGCCCCTACTGGGACTCCTACTCCGTCCTGCCGGGGCTCGACGGCGTGCTGCCGGTCGACATCGTCGTCCCCGGGTGCCCGCCGCCGCCCGGCGCGCTCCTCGAAGCGCTCGAGACCCTCGCCGCCCGGGGCGCGTCGTGACCGTGCTCGCGGCGCTCGAGCCGGTCGCGGGGTCGTCGGCTGCCGACGCGTTCGGTCTCACCACGGTCGACGTCGACGCGTCCGCCTGGCCCGACGCTGTGGGCGTCGCCGCACGTGCGGGGGCGACGTACCTCGACTTCCTCACGGCCTACGACGACGGCGACCGGATCGCCGTGGTGGCGCACGTGATGACCCCCGACGCCGGCCAGCGCGTGCTGCTGCGCACCTGGGTCGCCGCCGACGATCCCGAGCTCGCGAGCGTGACATCGGTGCACCGCGGGGCCGACTGGCACGAGCGCGAGACGCACGAGATGTTCGGCGTCCGCTTCGTCGGGCACCCGGGGCTGCGCCCCCTCCTCCTGCCGCTCGACGTCCCGACGACGCCGTTGCGCAAGGCCGTGCTGCTCGACGCCCGGCTCGCCGTCGCCTGGCCCGGCGACAAGGACCCGAGCGACTCCGAGGGCCGGCCGCGTCGCCGCGTCCCGCCGCCCGGCGTCCCCGCCGACCACGTCCCTCCGCCGAGGCCGGCGTGACCCCCCGGCCGCCGCGCGCCCGCGGTGTGATCGGGCTCGACGAGGCGAAGTGCACGGTGTGCATGCTCTGCGTCCGCGAGTGCCCCGACTGGTGCATCGACATCGACGCCCACGTCGAGACCCTCCCGCCCGACGAGCAGAACCGCCGCCCGCGCTCGGTCAACGTCCTCGACCGGTTCGCCGTCGACTACGGGCTCTGCATGTACTGCGGCATCTGCGTCGAGGTGTGCCCGTTCGACGCGCTGCACTGGTCGCCCGTCGCGGAGTACGCCGAGCCGACGCGCTCGGCTCTGGTGCACGAGGGCGACCGCCTCGCGCAGTGGGAGGCGACCGCGCCGGAACCCGCCGCGCTCGACGAGCGCGCGGTCGCAGTCGACCCCGGCCCGCGCCGGCGCGCGTAGGGCGCCCGAACCCTGTCGCGCCGGCCCCGCGTGGGCCAGGATCGGCATCGTCGTCCAGGACAGGGAGATCCGATGACCGTCCGCAGCACGCCGCCGTTCCGCGCCGACCACGTCGGCAGCCTGCTGCGCCCACCGGCGCTCCTCGAGGCGCGCGCCCGGGCCAAGGCCGGGGAGATCACCGCCGAGCAGCTGCGCGAGGCGGAGGACGCTGCGATCCGCGACGTCGTGCGCATGCAGGAGTCGGTGGGCCTGCGGTCGGCGACCGACGGCGAGTTCCGTCGTACTTCCTGGCACATGGACTTCATCTACGCGCTCGACGGCGTCGCCGCCACGGACGAGAAGCTGAAGGTGCACTTCCGCAACGAGGAGGGCGAGCTCGACTTCGAGTCGGCCGCGCTGCGCGTGCACGATCGCATCAGCCTCGAGGAGCCGGTGTTCGCCGAGGCGTTCGCGTTCCTGCGCGACACCGTCACGACCGCCACGCCCAAGCTCACGATCCCGTCGCCGAGCATGGTCCACTACCGCGGCGGCAGGGCCGCCCTCGATCCCGCGGTGTACCCGGACGAGGAGCAGTTCTGGGCCGACCTCGTCGCGGCGTACCGCGTGCAGGTGGCGGGCATCCACGCCCTCGGCTGCCGCTACCTGCAGCTCGACGACACGAGCCTCGCCTACCTCAACGACCCCGAGCAGCGCGCGATGGTCGCCGCCCGCGGGGGAGACGCGGAGCACCAGCACGAGCAGTACATCCGCACCATCAACGCCGCGCTCGCCGGACGCCCCGCCGACCTCGCGATCACCACGCACATGTGCCGCGGCAACTTCCGCTCGTCATGGGCGGCCGAGGGCTCCTACGACTTCGTCGCCGAGGCGCTGTTCACGCAGCTCGACGTCGACGGCTTCTTCCTCGAGTACGACGACGACCGCTCGGGCGGCTTCGAGCCGCTGCGCTTCGTGCCTCCGGGCAAGCAGGTGGTGCTCGGCCTCGTCACCACCAAGCGAGGTGCGCTCGAGGACAAGGACACGCTCAAGCGACGCATCGACGAGGCGGCGCAGTTCGTGCCGCTCGAGCAGCTGTGCCTCTCGCCGCAGTGCGGCTTCTCCTCGACCGTCGAGGGCAACTCCCTCACCTACGACGAGCAGGTGCGCAAGCTGGAGCTCGTCGTCGAGACCGCCGCCGAGGTCTGGGGCCAGCGGTAGCGGTCGCGGACAGCGCGCTCGACCTTCGCGAACGTCGCGGCCGGCTCCGCGTCGGAGGTCAGGGGCTAGCGGTAGTTGACGAACTGCGTGGCGAAGTCGAGGTCGGCCTCGCGGACGAGGTTCTGCACGGCCTGCAGGTCGTCGCGGCTCTTGCTCGTCACGCGCAGCTCCTCGCCCATCACCTGGGCCTTGACCGTCTTCGGGCCCTCGTCGCGGATGAGCTTGCCGAGCTTCTTGGCCTGCTCCTGGCTGATCCCGGCCTTGAGCGAGCAGGCGATCTTGTACTCCTTGCCCGACGACCGCGGCTCCTCGGCGTCGAGCGCCTTCAGCGAGATCTGCCGCTTGATCAGCTTCTCCTTGAAGACGTCGAGCGCGGCGAGAGCGCGCTCCTCGGTGCCCGAGGTGATCTCGACCCCGAGCTCGCCCTTCCACTCGATCGACGTGCCGGTGTTCTTGAAGTCGAATCGCTGGGAGAGCTCCTTGGCGGCCTGGTTGAGGGCGTTGTCGACCTCCTGGCGGTCGATCTTGCTCACGATGTCGAAGCTGCTGTCGGCCATGGCTGGGCTGTCTCTCTCGCGCGGGCGGCACCGGTGTGGTCAGGGGCGCCGGTTCTGGGTCGGGCGTGGGGCCGCCTCGTCGCGCGGGGCGTGCTCCAGGTGGGAGCCTACGGGGATTTCGCACCCGGTCGGCGTCCTATGTATCCTTCCTGGGCCGTCTTCGGACGGCGGGGCGGGTTGCCCGAGCGGCCAATGGGAGCGGACTGTAAATCCGTCGCGAAAGCTTCCCAGGTTCGAATCCTGGACCCGCCACCTCAGGAAGGACGCGACCGACGGTCGCGTCCTTCCTCCGTTTCCCGGGTGCCTCGGTCACGAGGTCATGAAGCCCCCTCGTCGGTGCTCGAAGACCAGGTGGGTCTCGGCGTGCGCCACAGCGGGGTCCGAGGTGAGCGACTCGAGCGCGAAGTCGCGCAGACGTTCGGGCGAGGCCACGGCGACGTGCACGAGGTAGTCGTCGCCGCCGGACACGTGGAACACCTGGAGCACCTCGGGCAGCTCGGCCACGCGTGCCGCGAACCCTCGGACGTGGGCTCCGTCGTGGGTCCGCAGCCGTAGGGCGATCACGGCCTGGACGGGCAGCCCGACACGGGTGGGGTCGACGTCGGCATGGATGCCGCGCAGGACGCCGCGCTCGCGGAGCAGCCGGACGCGCGTGAGCGCGGTCGACGGCGCGACGCCCACGTCGTCGGCCAGGGCGTTGTTGGGCCGGCGTCCGTCGCGCACGAGCGCGCGGAGCAGGTCGGCGTCGACGGGGTCGAGCCCCGGCAGGTCCTTCGGCATCGCAGGTACCTCCGAGCTCGGCTGGCGAACATCCTTCGATAGAGGGCTCGAAGATCGAGGATCGTTCGCTCAGGTGAGCACAGGGTCGCACGTCTGGGCACGCTGCGCGTATGACGCGCCGCACCTCATCCCTGGCCAGCCTCGCCGTCCACGCCGGTCGTGGCGATCTCGTCGGCCTCGGGGTGCACACGATGCCGATCGACCTGTCGACGACCTACCCGCTGCCGAGCATCGAGGCGGGGCGTGACGCCTACGACCGCTTCGCGGCCGGCGAGCGGCCCGACCCCGGGACCACCTCGGTCTACCGACGCGCCTGGAACCCGACCGTGGCTCGGTTCGAGGACGCGATGGCGGCGCTCGAGTCGTTCGTGCCCGATGCCGATGCCGACGCCCCGCCGGCGGAGGGCGTCGCGTTCGCGAGCGGCATGGCGGCCATCAGCGCCGTCCTCCTCAGCCGGGCGGCGGCCGGACGCCCGCACGTGGTCGCGGTGCGACCCCTCTACGGCGGTACCGACGCGCTGCTCGCGTCAGGCCTGCTCGGAACCGAGGTGAGCTTCGTCGAGGTCGAGGACGTCGGGTCCGCGATCACCGACCGCACGGGTCTGGTGCTGCTGGAGACGCCGAGCAACCCCACGCTCGACCTGCGCGACGTGGCCGGCGTCGTGGCGCGGGCCGGCGACGTCCCCGTCATGGTCGACAACACGTTCGCGACCCCCGCGCTGCAGCGCCCGCTCACCCTCGGCGCGAGCTTCTCGGTCCACAGCGCGACGAAGTACATCGGCGGCCACGGCGACGCGATGGGCGGGGTCGTCGTCACGACGCCCGAGCATGCCCGCGAGCTGCGTCCGGTCCGGACCGTGACAGGGGGCGTGATGGACCCGTGGACGGCCTATCTGCTCCATCGCGGCCTGGCCACCCTGCCGGTGCGGCTCGCCGCCCAGCAGGCCACGGCCGCGACGGTGGCCACGTGGTTGGCCGGTCACTCCGCCGTGGCGCGCGTGCGCTACCCGGGCCTGCCCGGCTCGGACCCCGAAGGCCTGCTCGGACGTCAGATGTCCGGGCCGGGCGCCATGGTCGCGCTCGAGCTGGTGGGCGGCTTCGCGAGCGCCGAGCGCACGTGCGCCGCACTGCGACTGATCACCCACGCGGTCTCTCTCGGCGGCGTCGACACGCTGGTCGAGCACCCTGCGGCCCTGACGCATCGCGCGGTGTCCGCGGATGCTCAGCCGGGCGAAGGACTGCTGAGGCTGTCGATCGGGCTGGAGTCGGCCGACGACCTCGTCGACGACCTCGACCACGCGCTGCGCGGGGCGTGACGGCGGGTCAGCCCTGCGCGGCGTCGATCCGCGAGACGACGTCCTGGAAGCGGATCCCGACGAGCTCCTCGGTCACGTCCCAGAGCCGAGCGGCGTCGGCAGTGCTCTGGGCCTCCTTGCTGCGGCCGACGACCTGGGGGTGGCCGCGCTGCTCGAACAGGCCGTCCGGCCCGACGTAGGAGCCCGGGGGGAGCCCCTCGACGGTCGCGGCGTAGAGCGTGGGCAGTGCGCCCTGCGACGCGGGCTGGGCCAGCAGACGGTTGCCGATCGAGGTCATCCGCTCGCCGATCGCGCTGCCGCTCATCCGCGGCCCCACCGACTGCAGGTTGGTGTCGGCGTAACCCGGGTGGGCGCCGTACGACGCCACCGGGAGACCTGCGGCCTCGAGCCGGCGCTCGAGCTCGGCCATGAACAGCAGGTTGGCCAGCTTGCTCTGGCCGTACGCCGTCCACGGCTTGTACGACCGCTCGCCCATGAGGTCGTCGAAGTCCATGCGGCCGCGGCGGTGCATGCCGCTGGACACCGTGACGACGCGGGACGCCGGGCCCGGTGCACCCGCGGCCACGAGCGCCGGCAGCAGCCTGAACGTGAGCGCCGCGTGCCCGAGGTGGTTGGTACCCAGCTGCATCTCGAACCCGTCGGCCGTCTCGCGGCGGGGGATCGCCATCACGCCCGCGTTGTTCACCAGCAGGTGCAGCGGGACGCCGGCCTGCTCGTCGGCGAAGGCGCGCACCGAGGCGAGGTCGGCGAGGTCGAGGGCCGCGAGGCTCACCCGGCCCGAGCCGGCGTTCGAGCGCAGCGCGGTCGAGATCCGGTTGTGAGCCTGCTCACCCTTGGCCTGGTCGCGCACCGCCATGATCACGTCGGCGCCGTGGCGGGCCAGCTCGAAGGCGGTGTGGAGGCCGAGGCCGGAGTTCGCCCCCGTGACCACGGCACGGCGTCCGGTGAGCGGAGGGATGGAGTCGGCGGTCCAGCGTGTCATGGTCCCCATCCTCGCCCACGCTCGCTCATGCCGTGGTCCTGGTCGTCATGGGCACCCCTAGCAACCACGACCACGGCATCGAGACGTGACGCGCAGCGATGAGGGCTCGGCTGCCAGACGCCGTTTTGGAGGAACGGCTCGCCGCCGGGTACTCTGCTCTGGCTCTACGCCCCCTTAGCTCAGTCGGCAGAGCGTCTCCATGGTAAGGAGAAGGTCTACGGTTCGATTCCGTAAGGGGGCTCGGAACACCGGGTCCCGGCCACCGTTGGCCGGGGGTCGGAGCACCTCGGCGGAGTAGCTCAGCCTGGCAGAGCAAGCGGCTCATAATCGCTGTGTCGCCGGTTCAAGTCCGGCCTCCGCTACACCGCACGACACCGACGTACGAACACTGAAAGAGGCACTCCGTGGCTGGCAAGAGCGACATCCGCCCGAAGATCACCCTGGCGTGCCAGGAGTGCAAGCACCGCAACTACATCACCAAGAAGAACCGGCGCAACGACCCGGACCGCCTGGAGATGAAGAAGCACTGCCCCACCTGCAACGCGCACACGGTCCACAAGGAGACCCGCTAGCCGGCAGGCCTCCGGGCCACGCGTCACGACGGCCGACCCCCTCGCGGGGTCGGCCGTCGTCGCGTCTGCGCACCCCAGCGGTGGCCCGTCGGAGGGCGTCCGCGGTGCGGGCCCGGGGCGGCGTCCACTAGCGTCGCGGGCAGCGGCGCCCGACGGGCGCGCGAGGCACGAGGAGGCGCGACGTGGGACGACTCGACGACCGGGTGGCCATCGTGACGGGGGCCGGGCGAGGCATCGGCCGCGCGACGGCGCTGCGGCTGGCGCGCGACGGCGCGGCGGTGGTCGTGAACGACATCGACGGCGAGGTCGCGGCGCAGACCGTGGCGCTCGTCGAGGCCGAGGGCGGCCGAGCCATCCTCCACGTCGCCAACACCGTCGACCTCGCCGCGGCCGAGGGCCTGTGCAAGGCGGCGGTCGACGAGTTCGGCAAGCTCGACATCGTCGTGAACAACGCCGGAACCACGCGCGACAAGATGTTCCACGGCATGACCGACGAGCTCTTCGACTTCGTGATGGACGCGAACCTGCGCACGGCGTACCACACCACCCAGGCGGCGATGCCGTACATGCGCGAGGTGGCCAAGGCCGAGATCGCGGCCGACGGCGCACCGAAGTACCACCGCAAGATCGTCTTCACGTCGTCGGTCGCCGCGCTCATGGGCAACCCCGGCCAGGTGAACTACACCGCCGCCAAGGGCGGGCTCATCGCGATGACCAAGACCCTCGCCCGCGAGCTCGGGCCGTTCCGCATCAACGTCAACGCGGTGGCGCCCGGCTTCATCGAGACCCGGCTCACCCAGGCCAAGACCGACGGCGACACCTACGGGATCCCCGAGCAGATGCGCCAGCTCTCGCTCATGCTCATCTCGCTGGGCCGTCTCGGCGAGCCCGAGGACGTCGCCAACGTGCACGCGTTCCTGGTCTCGAGCGACGCCGACTTCGTCTCCGGCGTCACGATCCCCGTCACCGGCGGCCAGCTCGGAGGGATGTGAGCGTGGCGCTCAACCAGGACTTCCTCGGCAAGGTCTACCCCGCGAGCCAGCCCTACGAGGTGGGCCGCGAGAAGATCCGCGAGTTCGCGATCGCCATCGGCGACATGAACCCGGCCTACCACGACGAGGACGCCGCGAAGGCGCTCGGTCACCGCGACATCATCGCTCCGCCGACCTTCCCGTTCGTCGTCTCGATGCGCGCCAGCGCCGTCGCGATGTTCGACCCGGGGCTCGGCCTCGACTACAGCCGCGTCGTGCACGGCGAGCAGCGCTTCGCCTACACCCGCCCGGTGACCGCGGGCGACCGGCTCGTCGTCGTCACCACGATCGAGGCGATCCGCGTGGCGGCCGGCAACGACATCCTCACCACCCGCAGCGACATCAGCACCGTCGACGGCGAGCCCGTCGTGACCGCCTGGTCGGTCACCGTGGCCCGCGGCACCGCCGAGGAGTCCGCATGACCGCCACCGTCTCCTACGCCGACGTCGAGGTGGGCACGGCGCTGCCGCCGCTGTCGGTGAACGTGCAGCGCGTCAACCTCGTGATGTACTGCGGCGCCTCGGGCGACTTCAACCCGATCCACTGGAACCAGCGCTTCGCGCAGGCGGTCGGGCTCCCCGACGTCATCGCGCACGGCATGTTCACGATGGCGTCGGCCTGCCGCGTCGTCACGAACTGGGTCGGCGACCCCGGCGCCGTCGTCGAGTACGGCGTGCGCTTCACGCGCCCGGTCGTCGTCCCCGACGACGACACGGGAGCGGTCATCGAGGTGAGCGCTGTGGTCGACGAGAAGCGCGACGACGGCACCGTCCGCGTCACCGTCACCGCGACCAGCGAGGGCCAGACCGTCCTCGGCCGCGCCCAAGCCGTCGTCCGCCTCGCCTGACCCCTCGGTCGGTGGTTGCGGATGAAGGGCACCTTCGTCCCTCACGGGGCGGTGTCGGGGGACGCCGTACGCTCGGGCGCGTGACTGCTGCGACCCGGCTCGCCGAGCTCACCACGCTGCGCGTGGGCGGGCCCGCGAAGGCCGTCGTGGTGGCGCGCGACGAGCAGGAGCTCATCGACGCCGTGCGCGAGGCCGACGCCTCCGGCGTCCCCGCCCTGGTCGTCGGCGGCGGCAGCAACCTCGTCGTCTCCGACGACGGCTACCCCGGCACGGTGGTCGTCGTCGGCACCCGCGGTCTCGAGGTCGACGGCGACACCTGCGGCGGCGCCTGGGTCACGGTGGCGGCCGGCGAGCCCTGGGACGCCGTGGTCGCGCGCGCCGTCGAGCACGAGTGGGCCGGCCTCGAGGCGCTGTCGGGCATCCCGGGCAGCACCGGCGCCACCCCCGTGCAGAACGTCGGCGCCTACGGCCAGGAGGTCGCGCAGACGGTGGCGCGGGTGCGCACCTTCGACCGCGTCGACGGCGTACGCCGCACCTTCGCCGCGGCCGACTGCGGCTTCGACTACCGCACCAGTCGCTTCAAGGCCGAGCCGGGCCGACACCTCGTCCTCGACGTCGCCTTCTCGCTGCGCTTCTCCGCCACCTCCGGGCCGGTGCGCTACGCCGAGCTCGCGCGACGCCTCGGCCTCGAGGTCGGCGACCGCGCTCCCCTCGGCGACGTCCGCGAGGCGGTCCTCTCGCTGCGCCGGTCCAAGGGGATGGTGCTCGACCCCGACGACCACGACACGTGGAGCGTCGGGTCGTTCTTCACCAACCCCGTGCTGTCGGCCGAGCAGGCCGCCTCGCTGCCCGACGACGCGCCGCGCTACCCCGCGGGCGACGGCCGGGTGAAGACGAGCGCGGCCTGGCTCATCGAGCGCAGCGGTGTCGCGAAGGGGCAGGCGCACGGCGGCGCAGCCGTCTCGAGCAAGCACTCGCTGGCGCTCACCAACCGCGGCAGTGCCACGACGTCCGACGTCCTGGCGCTGGCCCGCGGCGTCCGCGACCGGGTGCGCTCGGCCTACGGCGTCGACCTCGAGCCCGAGCCGACGCTGGTGGGCTGCTCGCTCGAGGCAGCCGGCGCTGGCGCGCGGCCCGACCGCTGAGCGGCCCGACAAGAGCGGCCCGACTACGGGGTTCCCGTCGCAACTCCGTCGCGCGTCGGTTAGGTTCGAACGGCACACCGACCCCCCTGGAGGGACTCACCATGGCTGACTTCGTCTCCCCCGTCGGCCCCGTCGACATCGCGGTCATCGCGTTCGACGAGCCGAAGTTCGACGGCTCGATCGCGTCTGCGATCGCCGATCTCGTGGCCGGGGGCGTCGTCCGCGTCCTCGACATCATCCTCGTGAACAAGGACGCCGACGGCGTGGTGACCCTCGTCGAGGTGACCGACGTCGACGGCGACGGCATCCCCGACCTCGTCGCGGTGCAGGGGGACATCCCCGGCCTGCTGTCCGAGGACGACGCCAAGGCGGCCATCGAGGCCATGCCCAACGAGTCGGCGATCGCGCTCCTGGCGTGGGAGAACACCTGGCTGATCCGCGCTCGCATGGCGATCGGCGCGGCCGGCGGCACTCTCATCGCCTACGAGCGCATCCCGGCCGAGGACGTCGCGGCCGTGCTCGAGTCCGCGGACGCCTGAGCGTCTCCCCCTCCACGATCCGACACCCACGAAAGAAGGAACCAGATGCGACGCATGGGACGACCCGGACTCGTCGGCACCGTGGCCCGTACCGCGGTCATCGCCGGCACCGCCACCGCCGTGAGCGGCAGCATGCAGAAGAAGTCTGCGCAGAAGTCGCAGACCCAGGCCGAGGCGGCCGCCTACGAGCAGCAGCAGATGGCTGCCCAGCAGCAGGCCCAGGTCGACGCCCAGGTGCAGGCGGCGCTCGCCGCTCAGGCCGCGCAGCAGGCTGCGGTCGCGCCCCCGGCTCCGGCCGCCCCGGCCGCCCCCGAGGTCGACGTCGTCGCCGAGCTCACCAAGCTGGGGGCTCTGCACGAGCAGGGCATCCTCAGCGACGAGGAGTTCTCCGCGATGAAGGCCAAGCTGCTCGGGCTCTGACCCGCGCACGACGCACGAGGGGCCCCGACCGGACGGTCGGGGCCCCTCGTGCGTGCGCGTCCGGACGAGGCGCGGCTACTCGGCGAGCAGGGTCGCGATGCGGGTGGCGCCCTCCACCAGGTCGTCGTCGCCGAGGGCGTACGACAGGCGCAGGTAGCCCGGCGTCCCGAAGGCCTCGCCCGGCACGACGGCGACCTCGGCCTCGTCGAGGATGATCGAGGCGAGCTCGGCCGACGAGTCGGCCACCCGGCCGCGGATCGTGCGGCCGATGACGCCCTTCACCGACGGGTAGACGTAGAACGCTCCCTCGGGCAGCGGGCAGGTGACGCCGTCGACGGCGTCGAGGATCTCGGTGATCCGCTTGCGGCGACGGTCGAACGCGGCCCGCATCTCGGCCACGGCCGCGAGGTCGCCCGACACCGCCGCGAGCGCCGCCACCTGCGACACGTTGGCCACGTTGGACGTGGCGTGCGACTGCAGGTTGGTGGTCGCCTTGACGACGTCGGCAGGGCCGATCAGCCAGCCCACGCGCCAGCCGGTCATGGCGTAGGTCTTCGCGACGCCGTTGACGACGACGCAGCGGTCGGCGATCTCGGGCACCAGGGTGGGCATCGAGGCGAACTTCGCCTCGCCGTAGACGAGGTGCTCGTAGATCTCGTCGGTGACGACCCAGATGCCCTTGTCGACGGCCCAGCGACCGATGGCCTCGACCTCGGCGGGGGAGTAGACCGCGCCCGTCGGGTTCGACGGCGAGACGAAGACCAGGACCTTGGTGCGGGGGGTCAGCGCGGCCTCGAGCTGCTCGATCGACGCGCGGTAGCCGGTGGTCTCGTCGGTGTGCACCTCCACCGGGACGCCGCCGGCGAGGCGGATCGACTCGGGGTAGGTCGTCCAGTACGGCGCGGGCAGCAGCGCCTCGTCGCCCGGGTCGAGCAGTGCGGCGAAGGCGTTGTAGAGCGCCTGCTTGCCACCGTTGGTGACCAGCACCTGGCTCGGGGCGACCTCGTAGCCGGAGTCGCGCAACGTCTTGGTGGCGATCGCCTCCTTGAGCTCGGGGAGGCCGCCGGCGGGGGTGTAGCGGTGCCACCTGGGGTCGCGGCAGGCCGCGATCGCCGCCTCGACGATGTAGCCGGGTGTCGGGAAGTCGGGCTCTCCGGCGCCGAAGCCGATGACCGGCCGGCCGGCCGCCTTGAGGGCCTTCGCCTTCGCGTCGACGGCCAGCGTGGCCGACTCGGCGATCGATCCGATGCGGTGGGAGACCCGAGCGGGGTCGACGTGCTGCGTCATGCGGTCATCCTCCCGCACCCGACCCCCTGCGCGTCGCGCGGGTTCCGCTCCCGCGCGCGCACCCGAGCGCGACGGCCCGGGCCCGCGGAGGCCGGGGCGTGGTGGGATGGCGGCATGCGCCCCGACGCGGTCCTGCTCGACATGGACGGCACGCTCGTCGAGTCGCACGCCGCGGTCGAGCGGGCCTGGCGCACGTGGGCCGCCGAGCACGGCGTCGACATCGAGCAGGCGCTCGCGGTGGCGCACGGCAGCCCCGCGGAGCGCACCGCACGCCTCCTCCTGCCCCACGCCTCCGACGCCGAGATCGAGGTGGCGGCCACCCGGCAGCTGGCCCTCCAGTACGACGACCTCGGCGACGTCGTCGCCGCGCCGGGCGCCGCGGCTCTGCTGGCCGGGCTCGACGCGCGCGGGGTCCCGTGGGCCGTCGTCACGAGCGCCGACGTGCCGCTGGCCCGGGCGCGCCTCGGTGCGGCGGGCATCGACCCGCCGCTGCTCGTGACCTGCGAGGACGTCGTCCACGGCAAGCCCGCGCCCGACCCCTACCTGCTCGCCTCCGCGCGGCTCGGAGTGCGTCCCGAGCGGTGCCTGGTGGTGGAGGACGCCCCCAGCGGGGTGGCA
>Ga0302299_10001622_pt1 | contig 13550 bp, 14 predicted proteins | sample III_Fen_N3_4_FD_198795 | JGI IMG/M metagenome (GOLD analysis project Ga0302299, IMG submission 198795) | Peat permafrost microbial communities from Stordalen Mire near Abisko, Sweden - III_Fen_N3_4 | ecosystem: Environmental > Terrestrial > Soil > Wetlands > Permafrost | place: Sweden: Abisko... | reverse complement strand
GCCGAGACGATCCTGGCCGTGCACGACATGAGCTGGGTCACCGGCCAGATCGTGCCGTGCGACGGTGGCCTCTCCCGACACAGCCCCATCGATCCCCTCGGCCCGACCCGATGATCTGACAGGACGCCTGAGCTAGATGGGCATCCCGTGGTGCGGGGGAACGGTCCGCTCGCCGATGGCGTCGGCCCGGCGATGGAGCAGGGCGACGGTAGCTTCGAGGTCGCGGGCGATGATGTAGCGCCTCGCGGCCGTCTCCCCCACCACGAAGTCGCCGAGCTCGTCGAGATCGGCCTCGGTCACGTCTCGTCCCGCCTTGGCCAGCATGTCCTTGAGCTGATCGAAGGTCATGCCCGTGCGGCCGGTGGCCACGCCCTGGCGCTGCAGGTGCTCCGGCCGGTTGCGGCTGGCGCTGAACAGCCCGGTGCGGAGGAGCCCTCCCGACGGATAGAACACCGACGCCCGCAGCGCCGTGCCCTCCGAGACGAGGTTGTGGTGCAGCGCCTCGGTGAAGCAGCTGACCGCCGCCTTCGAGGCGGCGTACACCGACGCGGTCGGAACCGGTGCGAAGCCGCCGTCGCCGGACGAGGTGTTGATGATCTGGCCCGGCTCGCCGCCGTCGATCATGCGGGGGACGAACTCGGAGGTGCAGAACGCGGTGCCGAACACGTTGACGCCGAAGCACCAACGCCAGTCGTTCGGCTCCTGCTGCCACGGCTTGCCGCCGCCGCCCGAGGTGACGCCGGCGTTGTTGTAGAGGAGGTTGCACCGACCGTGGGCCGCGTAGACGACCTCGGCCAGCTCGGCCACCGAGTGCTCGTCGCTGATGTCGGTGCGATGGCCCGACACCTCCCCGAACGGCGACAGGTCGGCGACGGCGGCATCGATCGCCCCCTGCTCGACGTCGGCGATCACCACGGTGGCCCCCCGGCGCAGGAGTGCGCCCACGATGCCCCGACCGATGCCGCCGGCACCGCCCGTGACGACGGCCACCATGCCGGCGATCTCCAGGGGTGGCGCCGCCCCGTCCTCAGCGGAATCCATCAGCCCTTCCATTCGATGCCGTAGTCGTCGAACCAGAAGCGGGCCTCGCGGATCGCGTTCGGCGGGGTCCGCAGGTCGAGGTCCTGGTTGAGCTGCTCGGGCGTCGGGCCGATGTCGGCCGCGATGGCGGTGAGCCCATCGAGGTCGAGGTCGTAGCACCGCACCGCGTTGAGCCCGAGGAGCAGGCGGGTCTCCTCCACGGGGACGGCCCGGAAGTCGGTCGACAGGCGCTCCAGCGTGTTGGGCCACGTGCCCTCGGGGTGGGGGTAGTCGGTGCCCCACATCAGGGCGTCGAGTCCGTTGGCGTAGCGGCGACGGAGCTCGGGCTTGCTCATCGCCGACGCGCCGATGAACACGTTCGTGCCGACGTACTCCGACGGGAGTCGTTCGATGAGGTTCTTCGTCTGGGAGGACATCTTCTTGACCTTCCAGTTCTGCCCCCCGAACATCACGTCGGTCTTGAACAGGAGATCGCCCACCCACCACGACCCACACTCGACCGGCGCGTACTTGAGCTTGGGGAAGCGGTCGAACGCCCCGGAGAGCAACAGCTGCCACAGCGCGCGGTGGGTCCAGAACGCCACCTCCAGCATGAACTGGGCCATGTTGTCGTTGTAGGCGGGGGTGTCGGCCTCACCGGAGTGCGTGTGCACCACCAGCCCCGCGTCGGCGCACGCGGCCCAGATCGGGTCGTAGCACGGGTGGCCGTAGGACGGCTGGTCGTGCCACATCGTCGGGATCATGATGCCCTTGATGCCCGGCTTGCCGGCCAGCGCCTCGATCTCCCTGACCGACTCGTCGATGCCATGGGTGATCGGCACCAGCGCGACACCGGCGCGCCGCGGCGGGTTGGTCGCGCAGAACTCCTCGAGCCATCGGTTGTGGGCCCGAGCCCCCGCCCAGGCCAGGCGCGGATCGGTGATCATGCCCGCCTGCAGCCCGGCGCCGAACGGCGGAGCCTCCATGCCCGTGACCGCGTCGCCGTCGGCGAAGATCACCTCGCCGGCCACCCCGTCGGCATCGAGCGTCTTGTCGCGGATGTCGGGGTCGTAGGCCCCCTTCAACCCGACCTCGTTGTCGTGCTCCCATCGGTCGACGTACTCGCCGTTGAGCTCCTCGACCATGGCCCGATGCTGATGTCGGGTGACCAGCCACTCGTCGAACTCGGTCTGCACCGAGGCCTCGAGGTAGGGCCGGTAGTCCTCGACGAACAGGCCCGCGTGGGTGTCCGACGACACGATCACGTACGGGGCGTTGCTCTGGTCGATGCCTTCCACGGGGTTTGGCATGGCGTCCCCTTGCTGTTCTGCTTGCTGGTTCTATGACGGTGTCCTAGAGTGCCTTTGACACTGTTACAGAGGCTCCGAGGATGCGCAACCCCAATGGCCAGGACCGCGACGCCAGCTGATCGAGGGCCGACGGCTGATCGAGGGCCGTCTGGGCGCTCGGGTCGTCGCACCGGCCTCGATCGCGACGATGTCGTCGCCACGGCCCTCGACCTCGTCGAGCGCGAGGGGGCCGCCGCGCTCAGCATGCGGCGACTCGCCACCGAGCTCGATGTGGCGACCCCCACCATCTACTGGTACGTCGGCAGCCGGGACGAGCTGGTCGCCGAGGTCATCCGCCTCCAGTCGAACCGCCTCGCCGAGCAGGCGGTCGAGGGCGACACCGCCCGCCAGCGCGTGTACAGCGCGGCCCGCCACATCTGGACCAGCTCGATCGAGCATCGTGCCGTCACCTCGCTGGCCCACCAGACGGGGGCCTCTTCGCTGCTCGCCCACCGGCTCGAGGCGGCCCTCGTGATCGAGCTCGAAGCCGGCGGGCTCACGGGGCAGCGCGCCGCCGACGCGACCCGCGCCATCCTCATCGCGGTCGGTGGGGCCCTCGTCCTCGCGCTCCGCGACCTGTCGGCCTACCCGGCCGAGTTCCGACCCGATGCGCTGTGGGCCGACAGCGATGCGCCGATCGCACCCGAGACGCGCGCCGCGCTGCGCTCCCACCCCGACCTCGACGAGCTCTCGGCCACGACCCTCCGAGCCGTCATCGAGCACTTCGTCCCCGCATGACCGGACGTCCACGACTCCAGGAGCAGCCATGACCGACACGCCGATGACCGACACGCCGATGAATCGGCCGGGCGAGGTCTCCGGCTGGCCCAAGCTCGTCGTCACCTACACGACCGACCCGGGCAGCATCGCTGCGCTGCTCCCGCCCGGCCTCGAGCCGCTGGACCCCACCGTGACCGTGGCCTTCTACTGCGTGCCGGTCCTCGGTGAACCCGAGTACGGCGTCAGTGTGAAGGTGCCGGCCGCGTGGAAGGGCGTCGCCGGCCAGTACAGCCTCGGCCTCGGCATCGACCAGGAGGCCGCGGTGCACATCAGCGCCGAGACCAACGGGCAGCCCAAGTTCCTGTGCGACATCGCCTTCTTCCGCCTCGGCGACGCGGTCACGGCCCGGGCCACCCACCAGGGCTACACGTTCGTCGAGTTCTCCGGGTGCGTCACCGGCACGGCCGAGCCTCGCGCCGGGGACTTCACCGAGCACGAGTGGTGGACCAAGTACTCGCGGGCGATCGGCGGGGCGAGCGGCACCTACGACTTCCCCCCGCACGTGGTCGACGTCGCCACCACCTTCGAGCAGCGCCACCTCGAGGACGTCGACGGCGCCGTGCTGCTGCGCGACAGCCCGTGGGACCCCATCGCCCGCTACCTGCCGGTCATCGAGGCCGGAACCGCGCAGCTGGTCACCCATCAGCCGAAGGCGCGGGTGATCACCAACGCCGGCCCGCTCGACCCCGCCGCCTTCTGGCCCCATGCCGACGTGATCGGCGGCAGCCGATGGCCCGGCGACCGTGGCGGCCCGCGCCGGTCCTGATCCGTTCTTCGAGGAAAGAGGTCCCGACATGGGCGCCAACACCGACAACTACGTCGTCATCTCGGCTGACTGCCACGGCGGCGCCAGCATCGCCGACTACAAGCCGTTCCTGGCGTCGAGGTACCACGACGAGTTCGATGCGTGGGCCGACGACTTCGAGAACCCCTACGACGACAACACCAGCCCCGACGCCGACCGCAACTGGAGCTCCGAGCGACGGCTCCGCGAGATGGAGGCCGACGGCGTCGTCGCCGAGGTGATCTTCCCCAACACGATCCCTCCGTTCTTCCCGAAGGTCTCGCTGGTGAACCAGCCCCCCGGGGCGACCGAGGGCGACCTGGCCAAGCGGTGGGCCGGGCTGCAGGCGCACAACCGGTGGCTGGCCGAGTTCTGCGGCCAGGCGCCGGGCCGGCGGGCCGGCATCGCCCAGATCATGCTCCACGACGTCGATGCGTCGGTGAAGGAGATCGAGTGGGCCAAGGCGAACGGGCTCACCGGCGGCATCCTGCTGCCCGGTGCCCCTCCCGGCTCGGGGGTGCCGCCCCTGTACGCCCCCGACTACGAGCCGATCTGGGACGCCTGCGCCGATCTCGACCTGCCGATCAGCCACCACAGCGGCAGCGCCGTGCCGGACATGGGCCCCTACGAGGCGGCCCAGATGATGTTCCTGCTCGAGGTCACCTGGTGGGCCCACCGCACGCTCTGGCACCTCATCTACTCGGGGGTCATGGAACGCCATCCATCCCTCCAGTTCGTGTTCACCGAGCAGGGCACGGCCTGGATCCCCGAGGAGCTGACCCGACTCGACTACTACCGGGGCCGCCTCTCCGGCACCTCCGGCGCGGCAGGCTCGCAAGAGGCGAAGTTCGGCGCCGGGGTCGTCGAGCAGCTGTCGTTGTCGCCCTCGGAGTACTGGGCCCGACAGTGCCACCTGGGCTCCAGCTTCATCCGCCGCCACGAGGTCGCGATGCGCGACGTCGTCGGCGTCGATCGCATCATGTGGGGCAGCGACTTCCCACATCTCGAGGGCTGCTGGCCCTTCTCCCGACAGCACCTGCGGCTGGCGTTCGCGGGCGTGCCCGAGGACGAGGTCCGCCTGATGGTCGGCCGCAACGCGGCCGACGTCTACGGCTTCGACTGGCCGCTGCTCGACACCCTGGCCGACCGCCACGGCCCCACCGTCGCCGAGGTCGCCGAGCCCCTCGACCGCGACGACATCCCCGACGAGTCCCTGCGCTGCCCGGCGTTCGCGGCTGCCCGGTTCCTCCCCGCGTAGCCCCGAAGCCACCGGCCACCGCAACCACAAGGAGACGAGAGATGCCGCACCCCGAGCTCGCCGAGCCGGCCATGTTCGACCCGCTCGCCGAGGGCTTCGTCGAGTGGCCCTACGACCAGTACCGGCGCCTCCGCGAAGAGGACCCGATCCACCGGTCCGACCTGCTCCACGGCTACTGCGTCACCCGTTACGCCGACGTCAACGCCATCTTGCGCGACGCCAGCGTGTCGTCGGAGATCGACAAGGCCACCCCCACGCCGCTGACCGTCGACGAGATCCGTCGCCGAGAGGAGTCCGCTCTCGGGGGCCGGACCCTCGTGCTGCTCGACGACCCCGACCACGCCCAGCTCCGCAAGCTGGTCATGAAGCCCTTCCGGCCCCGCGAGGTCGACTCCTTGCAAGCACTGGTCGAAGAGCGCGTCCGGGTGCGAGTCGACCAGCTGGTCGCCGAACGGGGCAGAGGCGTCGTCGAACTCGACCTCATCGAGGACTTCGCCTACCCCCTCCCGGTGGAGATCTTCTGCCAGATGCTGGGCATCCCCGAGGAGGACCACCCGATCTTCCGCTTCTGGGTCAACTGCATCGCCCGCTCGCTCGACCCCGTCATGGGCGCGGACGAGCGTCGAGCGCTCATGGGCCACATGGACGAGATGCACCAGTTCATCGAGGCGCTCGTCGCGGACAAGCGTGGACGGGACGACGACGACATCCTCTCCGAGCTCATCCACGCAGAGGAGGACGGCCAGTCCCTCACCCACGAGGAGCTGATGGCCCAGATCATGACCCTCTACGTCGCGGGTCACGAGCCGACGGCGGGCCTGGTCGGCAACGGGATGCTGGCGCTCCTCGGCCAACCCGACCAGTGGGCGCTCCTGAAGTCGGACCGCTCCCACCTCCGCAACGCGATCAGCGAACTGTTGCGCTACGACGGCCCGAACCAGTTCGTGCGCCGCATCGCCACGCGCGACATGGACTTCGACACGCCTGACGGCACCGCCACGATCCCGGCCGGGTCCGTCATCTACGCCTCGCCCGCCTCGGCCAACCGCGACGCGCTCCGTTGGGGCGGCACCGTCGACCGGGTCGACATCACCCGGGCCGACGCGGGGCAGCACCTGCAGTTCGGTGGCGGCGTCCACGCCTGCCTCGGGTCGCACCTGGCTCGGCTCCAGGCCGAGGTCATGTTCACCGCCATCCTCGACCGCTTCGAGGGCATCGAGCTGGCCGGCGAGCCGGTCTGGAGCACCCGCATGGTCATCCGGGGACTCAACCAGCTCCCGGTGCGCGCGACCTTCCGATAGGCAAGGCCTGGCGAGCCACTGATCGCTCGTCTGACCGTTGATCCGCCTCATTCGGCCTCACGCGAGATCTCGCTCATCGGGGTGGAGCGTTCGAGCATCCCGTAGGCCTCCTCCCCGTCCCAGCGGTAACGGACGCCGGCCTGCTGCCGCACGGGGAAGTCCGGCATCTCCTTCAGCACGGCCTTCATCGACGCCATGTCGTCGTTGTGGTGGATGTCGTGGGTGGAGAACACCGTCTCGCCCTCGATGCCGACCAGATCAGCATGGCATCGGCTTCGAGCGAACCGGGAAGATGGTCGCTCTCGGACGGCGTGGTTCCGCCACGATGGAGCGATGGCCCGGATGCCGTGGAACCCCCTCGCACGATGACGTCGCGGCTCGTGGCCCTCTGCTTCGATGCGAACGATCCGGTGAACCTCGCGCGCTTCTGGGCCGCCGCGCTGCGCTGGCAGGTGGACGACGAGCCCGCTGGTGAGATCGGACTCGTGCCGACCGATGACACCCGATTCCAGATCCGCTTCCTGCCGGTCGTGGAGCAGAAGTCGGGCAAGAACCCCATCCATCTCGATCTGACGAGCGCATCCACCGACGACCAGGACGAAACCATCCGGACGTTGCTCGATCTCGGCGCCCAGCACGTCGACATCGGTCAGGGCCCCGACGAAGGTCATGTCGTGCTCGCCGACCCCGAAGGCAACGAGTTCTGCGTCATCGAGCCGGAGAACCTCTTCCTCGCCGGGTGCGGACGCCTCGGATCGATCACGTGCGACGGCTCGCCGACGGTCGGGTACTTCTGGAGCGAAGCGCTCGGATGGCCGTTGGTCTGGGATCAGGACGACGAGACCGCGATCCGAGCGCCGGACGGCACCGGCCCGTTCATCACCTGGGGTCCCCCGGTACCTCCGAAGCTGACGGCGAACCGGCTTCACCTCGACATCGCTCCGCCCGACCACGGCGATCAGCAGGCGGAGGTGGACCGCCTGGTCACCCTCGGGGCGACGCGAGTCGGCATCGGAGGACGTGACGTCGCCTCGGTGGTCATGGCCGATCCCGATGGCAACGAGTTCTGGGTGTCGACCCCCAGGTAGGCCGGCAACTCGCCCGCGGCGGTCTGCTCCGGACCCGGTCAGGTGACGGCGTCGGCAGCACCGCCGTCGACGCGCAGGTGGGCGCCGTTGATGTGCCAGGACGGCTCGCCCACCACCATGGCGACGACGCGGCCGATGTCCTCGGGGAACGGCACCCGGCCGGACGGGTTCGCCATCACGTGATCGATGAGGTAGCGCTCGAGCGCGGGCCAGTCGGAGCCCAGGCCGGCGTGCTCGCACCCTCGTCTGGCCCGCTCGATCACCTCGGGGGTGGCGATCAGACCGGGGCTCACGCAGTTGACCGTGATGCCCGTGCCGGCGAGGTGCTTCGCGAGGCTCACCGTCACCGACGGCAGCGCGCCCTTGGCCGCGTAGTACTCGGGGATGCGGGCACCCGGTCGGGTGGCACCCACCGTCGCGACGAACACGATGCGTCCCCAACCCCGCCGACGCATCGGTTCGACGAAGGCGCCGACCACCCGGATGGCCGAGACCACGTTGGTGTCGTAGCTGGCGTGCCAGCTGTCCCCGGTCGAGTCCTCCCAGGTGGTGCCGTCGGCGACCCCGTAGTTGTTCACCACGATGTCGACTCGATCGGTGATCGCCGCGACTGCTGCCCGGAGGTCGGCGACCCCACCGTCGGAGCGGATGTCGCCGTGCACCCCATGGGCTCGCCCGCCGGCCTCGAGGACGGCGGCGACCGTGGCCTCGGCCTGACCCGCCTCCAAGCCGTGGACCAGCACCGTCGCCCCCTCCGCGGCCAGCACGGCGGCGATGCCGGCGCCGGTTCCCCGCCATCCCCCGGTCACCAGGGCGAACCGTTCCCCAAGTCCGAGATCCATGATCGCTCCAGCGCGCTGCGGTGCCGGCCCTCAGGCCGTCGGGTCGAGCACGAACAGGGGGATCACCCGGTCGGTGGCCGCCTGATAGTTGTCGTAGTCGGGCCAGACCGCGACGGCCCGCGCCCACCACGTCGCCTTCTCGTCGCCGTCGACCTCACGCGCCGAGAAGTCGACGACCGCGCTGCCGTCCTGGAGGCGGGCGACGCCGTGCTCGCGAACGTTGTGCACCCACTGCGGGTTGGTCGGCGCGCCACCCATCGACCCGACCACGGCATAGCGGCCCTCGCCGTCGGCCACGCGGACGAGCGGGGTCTTGCGGACCTTTCCGGACTTCGCGCCGAGGGTCCACAGGATGATCCACTGCTCGCCGACCATCTCGCTCGGCTCGGCACCGTCGGTCCGCTCGTACCGCTCGACCTCCTGGGCGATCGGTTCCCACGGGCTCGGCTCGTATTCGGCATCAAACGCAGACATCGTCATCTCCTCGGCTTCGGACGGCGCTCATCATGGCGCATCCCCAGGGCACTCGGAGACGTGGAGCCCCGATCCACGTCGCGTCTAGGGTCCTCGCCGAGAGCACTTCGAGAACCGTGGAGTGCGGAAGGGAGCCCGATGTCCGTCGTCGATTTCAAGGAGGTGTCGACCGCCGGTCTGGAGTCGTCGCCGGTGGCGGCGGCGCTCGCCGGTCTACGGGCCAACGAAGCCCGCTACTTCAAGAACAAGTACGACTACGAGTTCTCGGTGGAACCGGCGAGCAAGGCGAAGGCGACCATCGAGTACGTGCACCGGATCCTTCGAGAGGAGCGCGACATCGTCATCTCCTCTCCCCCGCTCGAGGCGACGGAGTTCGAGGTCGAGGGCATTCGCATGGCGTACGTGTTCTACGAGAGCGGTCTCTCCATCAACGTCATGTACACGATCGACACCCCGAAGAAGCGGGCGGTGGGCTTCAAGCTGTCCGAGGGGATGGAGGTTCCGACCGAGCTCGCCGAGCGCTTCAAGTTCGCGAGGCAGAAGTCGAAGCTGGCCGGCACCATCCGCGGCTCGTACTTCGTCATCAAGGGCGAATACTGATCCGAGGGATACCTCGTGGCCGGGCCATCCGCCCGGGGCTACTCGTCGCGGATGCTCATGTCGCCCGTGCTCGGCGTGCCCTCAGCGAGCTCGTACCGCAGTTGCACCACGCCCTTGGGGGAGGTGCGTGCGGGCTCGACGAGGGTCAGGTTCGACGGAACGGTGCCGCCCTGGAAGACCTTCTTGCCGGGGCCGAGCACCACCGGGTAGTAGGTCTTCCGGCCGAGCAGCAGGGCGTCGAGGCCCTCCATGCCGGCGACGACCTGCTCCCCGACGTCGTCGTCGGACAAGGGGGCCTGCCAGCCACCGAACGCGAACCCGCCCGCGGTGTCCTCGTCCGGTCCTCCCGGCGCTTGCGCCACCCCGTCCAGCGTCGTGAACAGATCGATGTGGATCATCCCCATGGTGCGCTCCCTCTGCGCCAGTCGTGGTTCGTTCCCCAGTGCCACCGGCTGCAGCGACCCTACCCATCAGCGCGAGAACGCCTCAGATCACCGTCCAGCGCTCGCCAATCCGGTCCCGCACGACCGATGGTGACCTAGGACCCTGGGGAGCGAGCGTCCTTTCGGGCCACGATCAGGGGAGACGATCGTTCGGGCCAACCGGAGGCGCGGTCATGACCCAACACCGATGAAGCAGTCCATCCGCCTCGGGCGCATCGCGGGCATCCCAGTCGGGGTGAACTGGAGCGTCGTGATCATCGCCGCGCTGATCGGTTGGACGCTGGCCGCGTCAGTGCTGCCCGAGATGGCCCCGGGATCGTCCACCGCCGCGTACTGGACCGCCGGGGCGGTGGCCGCGTCGCTCTTCTTCGCCTCGCTCCTCACCCACGAGCTGGCCCATGCCCTGGTCGGGCGCCGCGACGGCGTCGGCGTCGTCAGCATCACCTTGTGGCTGCTGGGCGGGGTGTCCCAGTTCCAGTCGGAGCCGACCTCGGCCGACGCCGAGCTGCGCATCGCCCTGGCCGGGCCCCTGACCAGCCTGGGACTTGCGCTCGGCTTCGGAGCTCTCGCCACCCTCGGTTCCGCCCTGCAGCTGCCCGAACTCGTCTCCGGCTCGCTGTTCTGGCTGTGCGCCATCAACCTGATGCTGGGCCTGTTCAACCTCCTCCCGGCCTACCCGTTGGACGGGGGGCGGGTGCTGCGGGCCGCGGTCTGGCACCGCAACGGCGACCGGCTCGCCGCCACCCGGACCGCCGCCAGGGTCGGCCACGTGCTGGCGTGGGTGCTCATCGTCTTCGGCCTGCTGCTCGCCCTGGTCGGCGTGGTGCTGTCGGGCCTCTGGTTCGTGCTCATCGGTTGGTTCCTCGACAACGCCGGACGGGCCGAGGCCGCCGCGGTCGTGGAGCAGAGCACCCTCGGCTCGCTGCCCGTGGCCCGTCTGATGTCGCCGGCACCGGTCACGGTCGCCCGGGACACCACCGTCGAGGAGCTGGTGCACGGCTACGTGCTCGGCCGGCACCACTCGGCCTTCCCGGTGGTGGCCGAGGCGGGGCGACCGGTGGGTCTGGTGAGCCTCGACCACGTGCGTCGCGTGCCGCCGGAGCGTCGCGCCGTCCTCACCGTCGGCGAGATCGCCGAACCGCTGCCCAGCGTCCCCGTCGTCGCGCCCGGCGACACCGGCATCGATGCGCTCGACCGGATGAGGCGAGCAGGGGTGAGTCGAGCCCTGGTGATCGATGATCAGGGCCACCTCGTCGGCATCGTGTCGCACTCCGACCTGGTCCGGGCGCTGCAGATCACCGTGCCGCCACCGCCACCGCCACCGCGTAGTAGGGACCGTTGACCCTGGCTCGGACGCACCAGGCGGTGCAAAGTCGAAGGCATGCTCGACGCGGTGCTCGACGTCTTCCGGATGCGCCAGTACTTCGACGTGCTGACCCGGACCCGCGAGCTGGGCGCCGGCATCGTCGACGATCTCGGACTGCTGGACGACGTCCGCCGGGCGCTCGTTCGGCTCCCCACGGACCGTCCCGAACCGCCGCAGTTCCCCTTCCGACCCGAGCGACCTTTCGCCGGCGGCATCGACCGCACCCAACGACTCGCCCTCATCGCCACCGGGGGAAGTGGCGCGCTGGCGTCGGTGGTCGGCGCGGCGAAGGCCCTGGAGGACGCTGATCTACGCCCGTCCGTGATCTCGTTGTGCTCGGGCTCGGCCCTGTTCGGCTTCCCGCTCGCAGCCGGCCTGCCGGCGGACGAGGTGGCCACCTTCACCATCGGGCTCGACCCGAGCGACTACCTCGATCTGGACTGGTCCAAGCTCGCCGCCATCGTGCCGACGCTCGGTCGCGGCTTTGCCGGGCTGCTCCGTGGCGAGGCGATCGAGGAGACCTACCGCCGTCTCCTCGGAGACATGACCCTGGCCGACCTGCCGATACCGGCCTACGCGCCGATCTGGAACATCGAGGAGAACCGGCTCGAGTACATCGGACCCCGGACCCATCCCGACCTGACCGTCGCTCGGGCCGTCCGCCTCGCCGTCGCCCTGCCGCTGTTCATCAATCCCGTCGAGCACGCCGGATTCCACTGGTGCGACGGCGGCATCGTCGACATCTTCCCCGTGCATCCCGTGCTCGACATCGAACCCCTCTGTGACGTGACCCTGGCGGTGAACGGCTTCTACCCTCCGGCGTTCGCCGGGGAGGAGGCCTTCGGCTGGCAGGATCGACCGGCGAGCATCCTGTACGTGGCCAGCCAGGTCCGCACGTCCCAGCAGATCGAGCTCGCCCGCCACAACCTCGAGCGTCTGCGCCAGGCGAGCGACGTCGTGATGATCGAGCCCGTCTCCTACGAGGAGGTGCGCGGCATCGGCTTCTACCGGCAGTTCCTCACCACCCGCGACTGGCCCCGGTTCATGCAGGCCGGACGGCAGGAGACCCGGCGGGTCCTCATCGCCCGGGCCCGACGCACGCACGCCACCGTGCCGAGTGTCCGCACATCGTCACATCAGGCCCTGCCACCGCATGGCTCTGCAGCCGGAGAAGGAGTGCCATGCCCCTGAGCTATCGGTTCGACCATCCTCACGAGACCCCACCGATGGACCTGAAGGACCTGCTCGGTGGCAAGGGAGCGAACCTCGCCGAGATGACGTCGGTGCTCCGACTGCCGGTGCCTCCGGGTTTCACCATCACCACCGAGGCGTGTCGGGGCCACCTCGAGACCGGCGGGTGGCCCGAGGGCCTCGATGACGAGATCGCCGCCCAGCTCAGCGGCATCGAGCAGGACATGGGCCGTCGGCTCGGTGATCCCGGGGATCCCCTGCTGGTGAGCGTCCGGTCGGGGGCCAAGTTCTCGATGCCGGGGATGATGGACACCGTCTTGAACCTGGGCCTCAACGACGAGTCGGTGCAGGGCCTCGCCGCCCAGACCGGCGACGAGCGGTTCGCTCTCGACTCGTACCGTCGCTTCGTGGCCATGTTCGGCCGCATCGTCCTGGGCATCGACAGCGAGCCCTTCGAGCGGCTGCTCGATGACGCCAAGCGCCTGGCGGGGGTGACCACCGATGCCGAGGTGCCCACCGAGCTGCTCCGCTACCTGGTGCAGCGCTACCAGCAGGTCGTGCGGTCCGAGACCGGCGAGCCGTTCCCCCAGGACCCGATCCGACAGCTGCGCATGGCCGTGGAGGCTGTGTTCAACTCCTGGAACGGCGCCCGAGCCATCGCCTACCGCACCCGCGAGCACATCCCTCACGACCTGGGGACGGCGGTGAACGTGCAGGCCATGGTGTTCGGCAACCGCGACGACAACTCCGGCACCGGCGTGGGCTTCACCCGCAACCCCACGACGGGCGAACGAGCGTCCTACGGCGACTTCCTGCTCAACGCCCAGGGCGAGGACGTCGTGGCCGGGATCCGCCAGACCGAGCCCCTCGCCGCGCTGGCCGACCGGTTCCCCGCCATCCACGGCGAGCTGCTCGGCATCTTCGAGCGGCTCGAGCACCACTACCGCGACATGCTCGACACCGAGTTCACCATCGAGCAGGGCAAGCTCTGGATGCTGCAGACCCGGGTGGGCAAGCGGACCGGCCGGGCCGCGCTGCGCATGGCCGTGGAGAT
>Ga0302299_10001621_pt1 | contig 13551 bp, 10 predicted proteins | sample III_Fen_N3_4_FD_198795 | JGI IMG/M metagenome (GOLD analysis project Ga0302299, IMG submission 198795) | Peat permafrost microbial communities from Stordalen Mire near Abisko, Sweden - III_Fen_N3_4 | ecosystem: Environmental > Terrestrial > Soil > Wetlands > Permafrost | place: Sweden: Abisko... | reverse complement strand
GTACGGTCGCGGCCGTCCGGGGCCTGGCATTCATCGACGGGGGTGGGAGGCCCCCGCCGTCGGGCGTTGGTCTTCTCGCCGGCGCGTTGCTCCTGCTGCAGGAAGAGCGCCGCGGGGGTGACGTGAGCAAGGCGCGGTGTCGGCAGCGGCGCGCGATCTCGAGGATCCCGGCCTTCGCGGCCCGTGCGACGGGGCAATCCGCTGCCCGCGCCCGGCCCGGCGGTCGAATCCGGCGCGGCTACCGGAGGCGCGGCTACCGGAGACGCGGCTACCGGAGACGCGGCTACCGGAGGCCCGGCGACCGGTGCGCGGCCCTGCCTGCCAGGCCCTGGCCCGCATTCGATTCACGCCGAGCTCCCAAGCTGTGCGCGTGGGAGCCGCCGCGCGCTCAGAATCGGCTACCATGCTGAGAGCGATTATCACCTTCAGCAGACGGGCCCGGGGATCCACATGAGAATCATTCCGCGAAAGGCCGGTCTGGTCGCGGTCGTCGCCGCCGTGGCGTTGGGGCTGGCCGGCTGTGGGTCGAGCGGATCAACAACCGGCGACGGCGCGTCGGGCTCGGCCTCCGGCGGCGGCAGCACCCAGCCGGTGGCCGCTGTCACCTCGACCAATGTGTGGGGCGACATCGTGGCGCAGGTCGGTGGCGAGGACGTCTCGGTGACGGCGCTGGCCAAGGATCCGGCGGCCGATCCGCACTCTTTCGAGCCCAACGCCCAGGCTCAGCTCTCGGTGTCGAAGGCCGACCTGATCATGGAGAACGGCGGCGGCTACGACGACTGGATGGACACCATGATCGCGGCGTCGGACTCGTCGGCCCCGGTGATCAACGCCGTCGCGGTCTTCCAGGCAGGCGTGCAGGCGGCCGCCGCCTCCGCATCGTCATCCGCCGGCCGGGCGTCCCAGGACGGATCCAGCACCCCTACGCAGAACAGTGACAGCCCAGGCGATGTCAACGAGCACGTGTGGTACGACCTGCCAACGGTCGCCGCGGTGGCGCATCGCGTCGCGGACGAGTTGGGCGCGCTGCGGCCCGAGCAGGCCTCGTTCTTCCGGCGGAATGCCGACGCGTTCGCGGACAAGATCGCGGGCCTGGTCACGAAGGTCGACGCCATCAAGGCCGACCATGAAGGGGCCGCGGTCGCCGTCACCGAACCCGTCCCGCTGTACCTGGTCGAGGCCGCGGGGCTGGTCAACAGGACCCCCGCCGAGTTCAGCGCCGCCATCGAGGAAGGGACCGACGTGCCGCCCACCGTGTTGAACGACACCCTGGCGCTGTTCACCGATCATCAGGTGCACGCCTTGATCTACAACGAGCAGACTTCCTCACCGCAGACCCAGCAGCTGCTGGCCGCCGCGCGGGACAACAATGTGACCGTCGTTCCGGTGACCGAGACGTTGCCCGAGGGCAAGGACTACCTGAGTTGGATGGGCGCCAACATCGCTGCGCTGGCGGGCGCGTTGCGCCCATGACGCCGCCCACCGCGATGGACGCCACGTCCGCCGACACGACCCCGGACGCGGCCCCAAGATTGGGCCCGGGTACCTCTGCAGCGCTTCCCAGTGCGCTGGTCACGGGAGTCGGTGCCTCCGGTCACCCGGGCGGGCCGGTGGTCTCGACCAGGGACGCATCCCTCTCGTTCGGCGAGCGGGTGCTGTGGAGCGGGCTGAACCTGGACATCGCGCCGGGCCAGTTCGTGGCCATCCTGGGCTCGAACGGTTCGGGCAAGACGAGCCTGATCCGGGTGCTGCTGGGCGAGCAGCCGCTGTCCAGCGGACGGGCCTGGATCGCCGGCGAACCGGTCCAGCGAGGCAGTACCAAGGTCGGATATGTGCCGCAGAAGGTGTCGATCGACGAAGGCACCATGATCAAGGCCCGCGACCTCGTGCGGATGGGCATGGACGGCCACCGCTGGGGCATGCCGATCGGGTTCGCACGTTCCCGTCGCGCGATCCGCAGGACGACCGACACCCTGTTGGCATCCGTCGGCGCCGCCGGTCTGGGGGACGCGCCCGTCTCGATGCTCTCCGGCGGTGAGTTGCAGCGCGTCAGAGTCGCGGCGGCACTCGCGTCGAATCCCTCGATCCTGCTCACCGATGAGCCGCTGGCCGCGCTGGACCTGCGTCACCAACAGGAGGTCGCGGCGTTGCTGGACCGCCGCCGGCGCGAGCACGGCACCGCGGTGCTGTTCGTCACGCACGACATCAACGCGGTACTCGGCTATGTCGACCAGGTGCTCTACCTGGCGGCCGGGCGCTTCCGGCTGGGGCCTCCGCAGGACGTGCTGACTTCGCGGGGATTGACCGAGTTGTACGGAGCGCCGGTCGACGTGATCCATGCCCGGGGCCGGATCATCGTGGTCGCCTCGAGCGATCCAGGCGCCGGCGTGCACCTGTCCGACGACGATCACGGCGCGACCGATCCGCCCATGTCCACGACGCGGAGGTTCCGCCAATGAGCGTGTGGGACAGGATGTTCGGTTTCGAGAATTACGGCGAATTGCTCGGGCTGCTGCACAATTCGATCTTTGCCGGGGCGCTGCTCGGGCTCATCGGCGGGCTGATCGGCGTCTTCGTGGTGATGCGTGACCTGACGTTCGCGGTGCACGGCGTGAGCGAGCTGTCGTTCGCCGGTGCGGCGTTCGCGCTGCTGGTCGGGATCAACGTCGTCGTCGGTTCCATTCTCGGTTCCCTGACGGCGGCGCTGCTGATCGGCGTGCTCGGGGTGCGGGCCCGGGAACGCTCGTCGTTCATCGGCGTGCTGATGCCGTTCGGGCTGGGTCTCGGGGTGCTGTTCCTGGCGCTGTATACGGGTCGGGCGGCGAACAAGTTCGGCCTGCTCACCGGGCAGATCGTGGCCGTCAACGACCCGCAGTTGATCTGGATGCTGTGCGTGTCCGCCATCGTGCTGGCCGCGTTGGCGGTGATGTGGCGGCCGCTGATGTTCGCCACCGTCGACCCCGAGATCGCGGCCGCCCGGGGGGTTCCCGTGCGAGCGCTGGCGCCGATGTTCATGATCGTGCTCGGGCTGACGGTGGCCATGGCCGTGCAGATCGTGGGTGCGTTGCTGGTATTGGCGCTGTTGGTGACGCCGGCCGCCGCGGCCATGCGGGTCACCGCGTCGGCGCTGTGGGTGCCGGTGCTGTCCGTGATGTTCGGCGTCGTCTCGGTGGTCGGCGGCATCCTGCTGGCGCTGGGCGGAAGCCTCCCGATCAGCCCCTACGTCACGACCATCTCGTTCTTCATCTATGTGCTGTGCCGGGTCACCGGAACCCGCCGGCTGCGCCGCGGGTGGTCGCAGCGCGTCGCCCCGTCCGACCCGGCGACGCCGACCGATCGGCGGGAGCCGGCGGCGGTCTGAACCGGCGGTGGCTACCGGCGGGTCGGCGACGGGCTAACCCGTGCTGGGAGATTGACCGGTGCGGTGGTCGTGACGCGGTGCGCACGGCGGCCCGACGACACAGAATCCCGCCCTGCGCGGAATTCGCGCAGGGCGGGTCGTGTGGGGGCCGTGTGGGCGCTTCGCCCGACTCAGCTCACTCGACCGGAATTCCGGCCGGCAGGCTGTGCGAGACGATCGGCGAGGAGTCCGCGGGGACCGCTGCCGACGCCCGCAGCCGCAGGCCGTCACTCGGGTTGAACAGGTGCAGGTGGTCGCTGTCGGTGACAGCGACCTGAACGGTCGAGCCGTTCTTCAGGCGGATCCGCGCGTCGGTGCGGATCACGATGCGGCCGCCGTCCGGGGTGTGGCCGTGCACGAACGAGTCGGCGCCCAGTTCTTCGACCAGGTCGATGACCACCGGGAGGCCCTGCCCGCCCAGGGTCAGGTTCTCCGGCCGGACACCGAAGGTGACCTCTTTGAGCCCGAGGGTGGATGCCTCGGACAGCAGTTCGCGGGGCAGCGGCACCACGGCCTCGCCCAGCTGGGCGCCCTCGCCGACCAGCGGGACGGTCAGCAGGTTCATCGCGGGGGAGCCCATGAAGCCGGCCACGAAGACGTTGTTGGGCTTGTCGTACAGGGTCCGCGGGGTGTCGCACTGTTGCAGGATGCCGTCCTTGAGCACCGCAACGCGGTGACCCATGGTCATGGCCTCGACCTGGTCGTGGGTGACGTAGACGGTGGTGGTGCCCAGCCGGGCCTGCAACTCCGCGATGTTCGCGCGGGTCTCGACCCGCAGCTTGGCGTCGAGGTTGGACAGCGGCTCGTCCATGAGGAACACGGACGGCTCACGGACGATGGCCCGGCCCATGGCGACACGCTGACGCTGGCCACCGGAGAGCGCCTTGGGCTTGCGGTCGAGGTACTTCTCCAGGTCCAGCAGGCCGGCGGCCTCGCGAACCTTGCTGGCGACCTCGGTCTTGTTGACCCCGCGCAGCTTGAGCGCGAAGCCCATGTTCTCGGCCACCGTCATGTGCGGGTACAGCGCGTACGACTGGAACACCATCGCGATGTCGCGGTTCTTCGGTGGCACGTTGGTGACGTCGCGACCGCCGATCAGGATGCGACCCTCGTTGATGTCCTCCAGGCCCGCGAGCATGCGCAGCGCGGTCGACTTCCCCGAGCCGGAGGGACCGACCAGCACCAGGAACTCGCCGTCGGGAATGTCCAGGCTCATGCTGTCCACCGCGCGAACGACGGGGCTCCCGGGGTAGATCCGCGAGGCTTTGTCGAATGTGACGTCGGCCATTGACACTTCCTTTCGTCGACCTCGAGGTGACGAGGTCAGCACGGTGGTGGGTCCCCGTGACCGTAGCGGACACATCCGGGCGAAGGAAGACCTTTGGAAAACGTTTTCCCGACCGCTGGGGAAGGATCACTCGTCCGGCGGAAACCCGGGCAGGCGAGCGCTTCGGAGCGCCCGCCGCCGGGTGTGGAAGTCCGTTCCTGTCGGCAGCAACGTCGGCAGCAACGTCGGCAGCAACGTCGGCAGCAACGTCGGCAGCAACGTCGGCAGCAACGTCGGCAGCAACGTCGGCAGCAACGTCGGCGCAGTGTTGGCAGCAACGTCGGCGCTCGGCCAGCCCTGACGCCCGGCCGGTGACCGGCGGTCGATCGCCAGACGGCTCGGCACTTGCGAAACAGAACTGGTGTTGCTGGCTGTGATCGGCGGCAGCCAGGCGATAGCGTGCAGGGATGGACCGCCCCCCTCGGACGCGACCGCCGGCCACGCTGGCCTCGCTCGCTGCCGAGCTGGGGATATCCCGTACCACGGTGTCCAATGCGTACAACCGCCCCGACCAGCTGTCCCCGCAACTACGCATGCGGGTGATGGATACGGCCCGCCGCCTGGGGTACCCGGGTCCGGATCCGGTCGCCCGGTCGCTGCGCACCCGCAAGGCAGGAGCCATCGGGTTGTTGCTGACCGAGCGGCTGTCGTACGCGTTCCGCGACCCCGGCGCTGTGTCGTTCCTGGAAGGGCTCACCCTGGAGTGCGACCAGGCCAGGATCGGCTTGCTGCTGGTTCCGGCCCGACCGGATTCCGACGATGTGCTGGCGGTCTCCAGCGCCTCCGTCGACGGGTTCGTCGTCTACTCGATGCCCGACGATGACCCGCACTTGGCCGCAGCACTGGCCCGCCCGGTTCCGTCGGTCATCTGCGATCAGCCTGGGATTCCGGGCGCGGACCTGGTGGGCATCGACGATGTGGCCGCCATCCGCGGCATCGCCGACCACCTGATCGGGCTCGGGCATCGGCGGATCGGGGTGATCTGTATGCGCCTCGGGCGGGTCAACCGGGACGGACCGGTCTCCATCGCACGGCAGGATTCGGCCCACTACCACGTGCAACGCAACCGGCTGCGCGGATTGCGCGAGGCCTTCACCGGTGCCGGAGTGGCCTGGGACCGTATTCCGGTCGTCGAACGGTTCGAGCACTCGGTCGACGCCGGCGCTTCCGCGGCCGCCGAGATCCTTGCCCTGGATCCAGGTATCACTGCGCTGGTCGCGACCACCGACGTGTTCGCGTTGGGCGCCATCACCGAACTCATTCGCCGGCGGCAGCGGGTTCCCGAGGACGTCTCGGTGACGGGCTTCGACGGCATCCGGCCCGCGATCGAGGCCCAGCTGACGACGGTCGTCCAACCGGTGGTGGACAAGGGCCGGGAGGCCGGACGCCTGCTGCTCAGCCCGGTACGTCGAGCCCAGGGTCGCCGGGTGATGCTCCCGACGACGTTCCTGCTCGGCATCACCACCGCGCATCCGCGGATCTGAGCCGAAGGCCGGGGTGCGTTCGCCGTCGGTCCAGCCCTCCTGCCGTGGGTGTGCCGCTCGCCCGTCAGTCCGCCGCGGTCTGCTCCTTCGCGACCGGTCCGGATGTCCCGGCCACGTGCTGGGACCGGCGTCGCTGACCGCGGCGGCGGGACGCGGCCAGTACATGGAGCAGGTCGGCAACCCTGGCCGGTTCGGCGATGCGAACATCCGCGGCTGTCCGGCCGCGACCCACCTTGACTCCGACATCCGACCCGGACAACACGCCGAACGCATTCTCGTCGGTGATGTCGTCGCCGATGAAGACCGTCGCGGTGACCTGATGCTGGCGCATCAGCGCCTTCAGTGCCCGCCCCTTGTTGGTGGTGACGACGGTCAGCTCCACCACCTTCTTGCCCCGCAGCAGGTGGACGCCGGGCCAGCTGGCCGGGTTCTCCTCGATCTGCTCGGTGACGGCGGCGGCGTCCCGGTCGTCCATGCCGCGCAGATGCACCGCGATACCGGTCGGCTTCAACTCCAGTTTGACGCCGCGATATTCGGCGGTGATCTGCTGGAGTTCCAGCCGGAGCCGGGTCAGCCGCTTGGCGTCCTCGGCCGAGAGGGTCGCGGGCGAGCCGTCCCGATCCTCGGCCGACGTCTCGGCGCCGTGACTGCCGACCAGGTGGATCCGCTGGTCGGTGCCGAGCAGGTCCTGAAGATCGGCCAGACCGCGGCCCGACACAACGGCGACCACTGTGCCCGGGATGGCGGCGAGCGTCTCGAGCGCCTCCATCGCCTCCGGAAGCGGCCGCGCGGCCGCCGGATCGTCCACGATCGGCGCCAATGTCCCGTCGAAGTCCGTCGCCACCAGCAGTCGCTGGGTCTCGCTGACCTGCGCGATCGCCGCGGTCACGTCATCCGGCAGCCTGGACATCGCGTCGGCCAGGTGATCGCGGGTCCGCTCGAGCGAGGACAGGAAGGCCGCCGCCCACCGGTCGACGTCGTGGGTCAGCACCTGGCGGCGCAGCGATCGCATCCGGCGACGGGCCTCCACCTGTGACATGGTCAGCGCCCGGCGCAGGCCCTCCTTGACGCCGTCGGTGTCGTAGGGGTTGACCAACAGGCCGGCCCGCAGTTCCTTGGCGGCGCCGGTGAACTCGCTCAACAGCAGCACCCCCCCGCCGTCCACCCGGCAGGCCACGTACTCCTTGGCCACCAGGTTCATCCCGTCGCGGAACGGGGTCACCGTCATCACATCGGCGGCGACGAAGAACGCGGCGAGTTCTTCCCTGGGCAGCGACTGGTGCAGGTAATGCACCGCCGGGCGGCCGATCTTCCCGAAATCGCCGTTCATCGCGCCCACCTGACGCTCGATCAACTCGCGCATCTTGATGTAGGAGTCGAGCCGTTCCCGGCTCGGGGTGGCGATCTGCACCATGACGGTGTCCTCGACGGCGGGGTCCTTCTCGGCCAGCAGTTCCGAGTAGGCCCGCAGCCTGACATCGATGCCCTTGGTGTAGTCCAGTCGATCGACGCCCAGAATGATCTTGCGCGGGCGTCCCAGATCGGCCCGGAGGCGCCGCGCGGCATCGTGCACCTCCGGCGTGGCGGCCAGCGCCGACTGTTCGGCGGAGTCGATCGAGATCGGGAACGCCCCGGCCCGGATCGTCCGCCCGTCGTGCTCGATGGTTCCGCCGGTGGTGACCGCGCCGGTCAGCGACTTGGCCAGGCGGGCGAAGTTCCTGGCACCGCCCGGCAGCTGGAACCCGATCAGATCGGCGCCGAGCAGACCGTTGACGATCTGGGTCCGCCACGGCAACCGCATGAACAGCTCGACCGGCGGAAAGGGGATGTGCAGGAAGAAGCCGATGCGGACGTCCGGTCGCAACCGGCGCAGGAGTTGCGGGACCAGTTGGAGTTGGTAGTCGTGCACCCAGACGGTGGCGCCGGGGGCGGCGACATCGGCGGCCGCCTCGGCGAACCGGGCGTTCACCCGCTGATAGGACTCCCACCAGACCCGGTGGAACTCCGAGGCGGCAACGGCGTCGTGGTACAGCGGCCACAGCGTGCCGTTGGAGAAGCCCTCGTAAAAACCCTTCACGTCGTCGACACCCAGGGTCACCGGGAACAGGCTCAAACCGTCCGTGGTGGTCGGGTCCAGGGCGACGTCCGGCGAGCCCGGCCAGCCGATCCACGCGCCGTGCCGCCGGGACAGGATCGGAGCCAGCGCGGTGACCAGCCCGCCCGGGGCCTGCCGAGCCCTGGTGCTGCCGTCCGGAAGCTTCTCCAGGTCGAACGGCAGCCGATTGGCCACCACGACCATGGAGGCCTGTGAGGTCGGCAGCGGTTGTTCGGCGTCAGCGTGCCGCGGTTGGCCGGCCCTGGCCCCGTCGCCTTGGTGACCGTCGCCTTGGTGACCGTCGGTGCCGGAGTCGTCGGTGCGGACGCCGACGCCGCCCGTGCCGCGAGTGCGGTAGGGATCGGACCAGGGATCGGCGGGGCCCGAGTTCTCGTTCGTGGTCGTGTCAACGGGAGACATGTCGTCGTTGCGTTGGCTCTCGGGCATGGTTCTCGGCGTGGACACAGCACCGAGCCTATCGGCGCGCGTCCACCCGGCCATGACCGCAAACGGCGCAGGGTGACCTCGCCGGTCGATCCATCTCCCGCGGCGACTTCAGTGTCCGAACGGATCCGGATCGCTGCCGGGCATCCAGGTCAGGCCCGGGACACCCCAACCGTTGGCCTTGACGGCCTTTCGCGCGGCGCGCGCATTCCGGCCGATGAGCCGGTCGAGGTAGAGGTGCCCGTCCAGGTGATCCACCTCGTGCTGGAGGCAACGGGCAAGGAATCCGGTGCCCTCCACCTCGACCGCTTCGCCCTGGGTGTCGACACCGGTCACCCTGGCCCAGTCCGCCCGTCCGGTCGGGAAGTTCTCACCCGGTACCGACAGACAGCCCTCGGAGTCGTCGTCCGGATCGGGCATGTTTTCGGGGATCGCGGAGGTCTCGATCGTGGGGTTGATCACATATCCCCGCCGGCGGGGACCGTTGTCCGGGCAGTCGTAAATGAACACCCGCCGGTCGTCCCCGATCTGGTTGGCCGCCAGTCCCGCGCCGTGCGCGGCGTCGTTGGTCTGGAACATGTCCGCGATCAGCTCGGCGAGTTCGGCCGAGAAATCGGTGACGGGACGGGTTGGTCGGTGCAGAACTGGTTCGCCGCAGATGACGATCGGCCGGATGGTCATTCCGAACAGATTACGGATTCCGCTGGGCAGGTCCGTGGAAACCCGGGTGTTGCCGACGCACCCGACCGTGTACGGTTCGCTGATCGGAGTAGGTCAGCCTAACCAAACAGTGTGACCACACAGACCGGTGAGTGTCTGTGACCTGGATGTCCGAGGAGGCGCGCATGTTGGCGACGTTCGTCATCGGCCTGCGTGAGGGCCTCGAAGCGGCCCTGATCGTCGGCATCATCGCTGCGTTCCTGAAGCAGAGCAACCGGCCGGACGCCCTGCGGGCGGTCTGGGCCGGGGTCGCGGTCGCGGTTGCGCTCTGCCTGGCCGTTGGGGTGTTGCTGCAGGTCGTCAGCTCCGGACTGCCCCAGCAGCAGCAGGAGATGCTGGAATGCGTGGTCGCCGCGATCGCCGTCGCGATGATCACCTACATGGTGCTCTGGATGCGGGCGCACTCCCGGGGCCTGAAGTCGGACCTGCAGAACGCCGCCGGCAGCGCCCTGGCCAGCGGGTCGGCGGCGGCGCTCGTGGTGATGGCCTTCCTGGCGGTCATCCGCGAGGGGTTCGAGACCGCGGTGTTCCTGCTGGCGGCGTTCCAGTCGGCGGTTTCACCGATGCAGGCGGCCATCGGGGTGATACTCGGCCTGGCGGTGGCCGTCGGGCTCGGCTACCTGATCTACCGCGGCGGCGTCTCCCTGAACCTGTCGCGCTTCTTCCGAATCACCGGTGTGGTGCTGGTCCTGGTCGCCGCGGGGCTGGTGATGAGCACGCTGCGCGCCGCCTCCGAGGCGGGATGGCTGACTGCCGGCCAGCAGACGGCGCTGGACCTGTCGGCCGTCGCGCGTCCCGGGTCTGTGCCGGAGTCGCTGCTCACCGGGATGCTCGGGATCCGCTCGACGCTGCCGGTCGTCGAGGTCGTCGCCTATGTGCTGTACGCCCTGCCGATGCTGGCGGTCGTGCTCTGGCCCCCGCGGCGGACCCCGAAACGGCGCACCATCGGCGCCGTGCTCGTCGGAACCGCGGTCGGCGCCCTGGTGGTTGCCGGGGTCCTCGCCCTGTTCGCGCCCGCTCTGCCGGCCCCGCTGACCGGCGCGCAGGGGCCCTTTGCGCTGGCCGCCGCCCAGGGGGTCGTCGCTAGGGTCGACGGCACCGGCGGGTCGGGGACGGCACGCAGTGCAGAGCTGCGCATCGCCCTGGCGCCGGGCATGTCGACGGCGGACATCCACGGGCAGCTGGCCGGGTCCGAGTTGGTCGGCAGCACCACGCTGCGCTCCGCCGGGCCCGTCGACCTCCCCCGGAGCGCAGAGGCGCAGGCCGCGTCGGTCGTTGCCACCAGGTTCACCGGTACGCCGATCAGCACCACCCCCGATCGGAGCACCGCGGGCCTTCTCGCGGTGATGACCGTTGACCAGGTGGCGCAGGCCAACGGTGGTCGGCTGCCGGTCGGCGTTCGCTCGGGCACGACTGCGGCGTTGCCGGCTGCCTACACCGACACCTGGACTCCAGCGATCACCGTCGACGCGGCCTCCCGGACCGTGCTGGACGTCGAGCTGCGGCTTGCGCGCACCGCGCAGGTCACCGTGCCCACCGGCGCGACCGTCTCGGCGGGAACGGTGCTGGACGTCACCGTCACCGCGACGCCGGACGCGATTGCCGCCGCGATTGCCGCCGCCGTCGAGCAGGAGAACCGCCGCGCGGCACACGAGCTGATCGGCACCATCCTGCCCGGCCTGCTGGTGGTGTTCGCGGTCGTGCTGTTGGCGTTCGGGTTGCCCAAGCTCAGGCGGCTGGCAGTTCCACCGGCAACGTCTCCGGTCGGGGTGGCCGGCGCACCACCCACGTCCGAGGCGGCTCGCGACCTGACCACCAGCGGGGCACCCCGACCGCCGAACGGCTGACGGCGTTCCGACGGCGCCCAGCGGCACCCGCATCGTCCCCGTACATCCCTACCCCGCTACCCCCAACCCTCTTGGAGCCCAGATGAACCGCGCCTGGATCGGCCGCCGCGGTGCGGTCGTGCTGGTCACCGTCGGACTGCTCGCCACGGCCGGCTGCGGATCGTCCACGCCGACCGCCGGGCCGGCTGCGAGCCCGACGGCCGCGGCATTGGGCGGGACCGCTGCGGCTCCCGGCGTGACGTCATCGGCCGGATCCTCGGCGGCGACCGCCCCGGGCGAGGTCACGGTGACGATCACCGACGCCGACGGCTGCGTCGCGAGGCCGGACACCGTGCCGGCCGGCCCGGTCACCTTCGTCGTCACCAACGTGGACGCGCTCGGCGTCACCGAGGTCGAACTGGTCTCCGACCAGCGGATCGTCGGTGAACGCGAGAACCTGGCGCCGGGCTTCGATTCCACCTTCTCGGCTCGCCTGGACGGCGGCAGCTACCAGGTGTACTGCCCGGGCGCCGCGACCGAGCGGCGGCCGTTCACCGTCACAGGCGAGGCCGCGGAATCGCCCGGTGGCGACACTGCCGAGCTGTTGAGCAAGGCGACCATCGACTACGCCGACTACGTCGACGCGCAGATCGAGTTCCTGATCGAGCCGGTGAAGGAGTTGGTCGCCGCGATCAAGTCCGGGGATCTCGAGGTCGCCCAAAAGGCCTATGTCAAGGCCCGGCCGTTCTACGAGCGCATCGAACCGGTCGCCGAGTCGTTCCCCAAGCTCGATCCCGCCATCGACCTGCGGATCGGCGACGTCCAGGCCGGTACCGCCTGGACCGGGTTCCACCCGATCGAACGGGCCCTGTTCGACCGGAAGGCGACGAAGGGCCTCGCACCACTGGCCGACCAACTGCTGGTCGACGTCCAGAGCCTGCAGGCCGAGGCCAAGAAACTGTCGGCCGCCACCCATTCCGGCGCGGGCGGTGGGTACCAGGCGTTCGAGATCGCCAACGGCTCGGCCACCCTGCTCGACGAGGTGCTGGCGTCCAAGATCACCGGCGAGGAAGAGGCGTACTCCCGGATCGACCTGCTGGATTTCGAGGCCAACGTCGAAGGATCGCTGCAGGCGTTCGCGACCCTGAAGCCGGCGTTGGACCAGATCGACCCGACCCTGGTACCGCAGATCTCCGCCGCATTCGACAAGCTCGTCGCCGCCCTTGACAAGTACCGCGATGCAAAGGCCATCGGCGGCTGGACCCCCTACGACCAGCTGACCGCCAAGGACAAGAAGACCCTCACCGATGCGCTGCTGGTCGTTCAGGAACCGCTGTCGGCGATCTCCGCGAAGGTCACCAACTAAGGCCACGGGTCACCGCGGCACTCATCGTCCACCGCGCACCAGCAGACAACGAATGGTTGAGCATGGCTGAGCAGGGCACCTCGCGACGTCGGTTCCTCGGGGGTGCGGCCGCTGCGGCGGCCGGGCTGGCCGCCGGGGTGGGTGTCGCCGCGGGGTACGGCATCCGCTCGGCCGGTGACGATGCCTCGGCAGCGGCGGGCATCGCGGCCGGAACGGGCGACCCGGCCGATCGCGCCGACGCGGTCGTGCCGTTCTACGGCCCCCGCCAGGCCGGTATCAGCACCACCCAGCAGGAGCGGCTGATGTTCGCCGCGTTGGACGTCACCACCACCGATGTCGAGGAACTGCAGCGCATGCTCGGCCGGTGGGCGGCGATCGCCGCTCGGCTAACCGTGGGCCAGCAGGTGAGCGATTCGCCGGTACGGCCCGAGCAGCCGCCCTTCGACACCGGCGAGGCGATGGACCTCGGCCCGCACTCGCTGACCATCACCATCGGCTTCGGCCCGAGCCTGTTCGACGACCGGTTCGGCCTGTCCGGCCGGAGGCCGGCCGAGCTGGCCCCGTTCGGCACCATCCCCGGCGACGCCGTGCTGAAACCGGCCATCTCCGACGGCGACCTGTGCATCCAGGCCTGCGCCGACGACCCACAGGTCGTGTTCCACGCCGTTCGGAACCTGGTACGCGCGGCTCGCGGCACCGCGGTGCTCAGGTGGTCGCAGCTCGGCTTCGGCCGGGCCTCGGCCACCGGCGCCGGGCAGCATATACCACGGAACCTGATGGGCTTCAAGGACGGCACCAACAACATCCACGCCGACGACACGCAGGCGCTGTCCGACTTCGTCTGGGTCGACCCGGCCGACAATCCTCCGGAGTCCGGCTGGATGACCGG
>Ga0302299_10001620_pt1 | contig 13559 bp, 11 predicted proteins | sample III_Fen_N3_4_FD_198795 | JGI IMG/M metagenome (GOLD analysis project Ga0302299, IMG submission 198795) | Peat permafrost microbial communities from Stordalen Mire near Abisko, Sweden - III_Fen_N3_4 | ecosystem: Environmental > Terrestrial > Soil > Wetlands > Permafrost | place: Sweden: Abisko... | reverse complement strand
TTCTTCCCGCTCTTCCTGCTCGGCGACCAGGGTCAGCCGGCCGGCGCCTCCTCGTTCGGCGGCCACGGGAGCACCGAGGCGTACAACGTGATCTCGACGATCGGGGCCTTCGCAACCGCAGTCGGGGCCCTGGCCTTCCTTCTTGCCGTCGCGAAGGCACGCACGGGCCGGCGCGCCGGCAACGACCCGTGGCGTGCCGACACTCTCGAGTGGTACACGACCTCGCCTCCGCCCCACCACAACTTCGCCTCGCTGCCGCCGATCACGAGCGCCCGGCCGCTCCACGACCTCCGCGCGCGGCTGAAGGAGCGGAATGCGCTCTGACGTGAACGTGCCGGCTGCCGCGCCCGGCCCTGTCCTGCGCGGGACGATCGCCGCGGCGGCCGTCGCCACGGCCGTCGTCGTCGTCAGCGCTGCGCTCGAGGCCGCCCACGGCCACTGGGCAGCGGCGCTCGTCGCGCTCCCGCTCCTCGTCGCCGCGGTCGTGATCGCCAGGGTCTCCTACCCGCGACTGCTCGCGGCGACCGCGAGCGCGCTCGGGTTGATGCTCGTCGCCGTCGCCACGGGCGGCCTCGTCGCCCTCGTCGACGAGCGCTGGGCTATCGGGCTACACGTCGCCGCGGCCGCCGCGTCACTTGCCGCCTCGCTCGTGGCGCTCGTCCTCTCCTTCCGCGGCGAGACGCTGCCGCTCGGGCCGTGGCGCGACTACATCACGCTCACGAAGCCGCGGATCATGACCCTGCTCCTGCTGACGGGTGCCGCGGGCATGTTCGTGGGCGCCGAGGGCTGGCCCGACGGCTGGCTGTTCCTCTCCACGATGGTCGGCCTCGCGCTCGCCTGCGGCGGCTCGAGCGCGCTCAACCACGTGATGGACGCCGACATCGACAAGCTGATGGGCGAGCGCACGGCCGCCCGCCCTGTCGCCTCCGGCCGCGTCGCCGCGCCGCGGGCGCTCGAGTTCGGCGTTGCGCTGATGGCGATCTCGTTCGCGCTGCTCGCGACGACGGTGAACGTGCTCACCGCGACGCTCGCGCTCCTCGGGGGCCTCTTCTACGTCGTCGTCTACACGGGCTACCTGAAGCGGTCGACCGACCAGAACATCGTGATCGGCGGCATCGCAGGCGCCGTGCCGCCGCTCGTCGGCTTCGCCGCGGCGACCGGCGACCTGACGCTGCCGGCGCTCTGGCTCTTCCTGATCGTCTTCCTCTGGACGCCGCCGCACTTCTGGGCGCTCGCGCTGATGATCAAGGAGCACTACGCGGCCGCGAACGTGCCGATGCTGCCTGGCACGAAGGGCATCAAGGAGACGACGCGGCAGATCCTCCTCTACTCGGTCGTGATGGTGGCGTTCACGATCGCCGTCGGCTGGTGGCTCGGCCCCGTCTACACGGTGGCGGCGGCCCTGCTCGGAGGCTACTTCCTCCTGCTCGCGTGGCAGCTTCGGCGCGACACCTCCCGCAAGCGGGCCGTGATGCTGTTCCACTACTCGCTCGCGTACCTCGCGCTGCTCTTCGTCGCAGCGGCCGTGAACCCGCTGCTCACCTGAGCCGACGCGGCGCCGAAGACGACGGGTATCCCTCTTTCGAGGGAGGGCACCGGTGTCGGGGATGCCGACATAGCGGGTATGCGAACCGTCCGCCTCGCCTTCCTCGCCGTCCTCGCGGCCTCCATGCTCTCCGGCTCAGCTCTCGCCCGGACCCATTCCACTCTCGCGGCCCCGCAGGGGCTGAAGCCGTTCCTGCTTCGCGCCAGTGAGCCGGCAGAGCACACGTTCCCCCGTACGCCCTCGTTCTCGTGGGCGCCGGTCAGGGGCGCAACACGTTACGAGTTCCAGCTCGCCAAGACACCGACCTTCCAGGAGGGCACGATCTTCTGGGCCAGCAGCTCGCTCAAGAGCCCCGCGGTCGCGGTTCCGCTCACCCTCCCCTGGATGACGGGGGCGCCGTATGCCGCGTACGCGCGGGTGCGGGCCGTCACGGGCGGACACACCACGGCCTGGAGCGGTGGCTACGGGTTCAACATCCAGTGGCCGCAGCTGCCGCAGCAGACGACCTCCTATCCCGGCCTCGCCCGCTGGACGCCGGTCGAGGGTGCGACGAGCTACCAGGTGTGGTTCACGGACATCAACCGCGTCGTGGAGACTCGGGTCAACGCAGTCGACGAGCGCGAGTTCTACGCGTTCCATCAGAACGCGACCTTCATGGGCACGATCCACTGGCGCGTTCGGGCCGTCCGCCGGGTCGGCAAGCTGCAAGGCTTCATCGCTCCGGTCAATTACGGCCCGTGGAGCACGACGTTCACGTCCACCAACCCCGACATGGCCGGAGGCGTCGTCAAGCCGGTCGCCGCGGTGACCGGGCTCGCGACGAGCACGATGACGAATGCCAAGGCACACGAGATGACCCCTGCTTTCGTGTTCACGGGCACGCAGGACGCCGCCGGAAACACCTACGGCCTCTACCGCGTCTACGTCTTCAGCGACAAGCAGTGCGTCAACACGATCTTCCGCGGCGCCATCGTCGGCAGCCCCGCGTACGCAGCACGGAACAAGGGCACGTTGAAGCTGCCGACCGACGACAAGGCCGTCGCCACGGCAGCGACAGGAATCCTCGGCGTCGGGGACGAGCCCGTGACGTTCACGGCCGAGGGGATCGAGGCACGGCCCGCAAGTGAGGCCGGCAGCGCGAGCACCACGGCGGGCTCCTCCGGGTCGTCGTCGACCGGCGGTACGAGCTCGGGTACGTCCAAGACCACGCCGAGCGACCAGGCGACCAACAGCGACTGGCCGCAGATCGAGCTGCTCGAAAGCGGCTGGCCGAATGGTCGATTCTACTGGACGGTCGTGCCCGTGAAGCAGGTCGCGAAGCCCTCCGAAGACGGGAAGACGTCCTCGATCAGCTACGCGGACGCCGAGCTGCCGCAGGACGCCTGCGCCGCAGGACGTGTCCTCGCGTTCGGCAAGGCCTCGAGCCCTGTCGTCGCCGGCCAGGGCACGCCGTACGCCTCGGGGCTCTCTCCCACCGGCCGCCTGATCGCCTCGGCGGGCTCGAAGCCCTTCTACGGTCGCCCGCTCGTCGCCTGGCTCCCGGTTCCCGGCGCGGATACCTACGAGGTGGAGTGGTCGCCGAGTAGGTATCCGTGGCGTGCCGTCAACCGTGTCGCCGTCGACGGCGGCACCGCGACGAGCCTCCCGCTCAAGCCGGGCAGCTGGTGGTACCGGATCCGCGGCGTGAACGGCGCCTTGCCGGTGGGTCACCAGACGATGACGTGGTCGCAGCCGCTGCAGCTGCGGGTGGCGAAGCCGATGTTCCGAATCGTCGCCTCGCGATAGGCGCCGGATGTAGGGTCGGGGCTCGAATGAGCCCCGACCTCTCACTCGCCCTCGCGCTCGCCGACGAGGCAGACGCGATCTCGCTGGGGCGCTTCCGCGCGCGCGACCTCCTCATCGAGACGAAGCCCGATCTGACGCCGGTGACGGAGGCCGACCGGGCCGTCGAGAGGGCGCTTCGGGAAAGGCTGTCCGAAGCGCGGCCCGACGACGGCATCCTCGGCGAGGAGGAGGGCACCAGAGACGGTGGCAACCGGCGCTGGATCGTCGACCCCATCGACGGCACGCGGAACTACTCGCGTGGGATCCCGGTGTGGGCGACCCTGATCGCGCTCGAGGAGGACGGTGAGCTGCGGCTCGGCGTCGTCTCGTCCCCGGCGCTCGGGCGCCGCTGGTGGGCCGAGCGCGGTGCCGGCGCCTTCGCGGACGGGGCGTCGATCGGAGTCTCGCGCGTGGCCAGGGTCGAGGACGCCGTTCTCTGCTTCGCGCTCGAGCAGCAGTTGCCGGCGCTCGCGCACCGCTGCTGGCATCCCCGGGCCTACGGCGACTTCTGGGCGCACATGCTCGTGGCCGAAGGCGCCGCTGACGGGGCGATCGACGCCGTCGGGGTCAAGGTCTGGGACCTGGCCGCGATCCGGCCGATCGTCGAGGAGGCGGGCGGCACGTTCACCGACCGCGACGGGGTGGCGCGGATCGACGGTGGCTCGGCCGTCTCCTCGAACGGCCTCCTGCACGCCGCGCTGCTCGAGGGTTGAGGGAGCGGGCGCACCGCCCGCTCCCGGCTGGTTCGTGGGTCAGCCGACGGAGGCGCGGAAGGCGACGCCCTCGCCGCCGATCGCCGAGGACTCCTCGATCGGGAGGATCGGGATGGCCGTGAAGCTGAGCCACGGCGTCCAGGGAGCCGTCGTCCGGGCGAGGGTGGCGGCGCTGTCGACCTCGATCAGCGCCACCCCGCCGGTGCCGTCCGCGAAGCCGTAGAAGCCCTGGAACTCGGCGCCCGCAGGCGGCTGCCACTGCGAGAAGACCGTCAGCGAGCGCTGGATGCCCGCCTCGGTCTGATCGATGAACTCCCAGGTGACGTGGAAGAGCATTGCGTCTCCTTTCGGTCGGGCGGCGACCGTACCAGGCGAGGGCGCCAGGCGCTACCCCGCCGTCGGCAATGCCGCCCGCACCGCGGCCTCGTACACCGGGTCGCGGCCGAACTGGTCGAGCTCGCCGGAGAGGAGCTCGCTCGCGCTGAGGCCGTCGCCCGGGGAGCGCACGGTCTCGCCGTCGACCCAGATCGCCGTCACCGCCGCGGCGTTGCGCCTGGTCAGCGCCACCTCCCGCTTCAACCGCGAGCGCAGCCAGCCCGCAATCAGCTCCGCGTCCGCCCGCGGGCCCTCGACGCGAAGCCTCTCGATCGACCCGATCCGTGGCCACAGCTCCGCCAGCCGGCGGCGCCAGGGCAGCGTCCGCGAGAAGGCGATGTCGGAGACGGCGACGCGCCCGAAGAGCTCCACGAGGCGCCCGTAGCCGCTGCCGGGATCGCGCCACTCCGACGAGTCGACGACGAGCCTGTCGGTGACGCCCGCGATCTCCGCCAGCTCCGGGCTCGTCCAGCCCGGCTCGCCGCGCCAGCGGCAGAAGACCGGCAGGTCGGAGACGAGCAGCGGCAGCACCACGGAGGCCGGATGGCTCGTCGCGCTGCCGCCGAGCCGCAGCTCGATCACCTCGGAGAGCACCTCCCGCGAGAGGCCCTGCAGCTCGAAGTCCTTCAGCTCCACGCGTGCCCGGATGCCGGGCTCGCCGGCCGGGTCGGGGATGAGGAAGATCGTCCGCGCGGGATGCCGCTCGAGCAGGCCGGCAAGCGTCGCCCGCGCCTTCGCTCGCCACTCCGGCGGGCACCAGACGAGGTGCGTCATCGTGCTCGTGCGGAGCTCGGGCATCCCGTCCTGCGCCTCCCGCGCCCGCAGCCGGCCCAGCTGACGCTCGATGTCGGAGACGATGCCCACGAGACGCTAGTGCCGGCGCCAGGAGCGGTTGTCGCGGTGGATCAGCTCGTCCGCCGCGCCCGGGCCCCAGGTGCCGCTCGCGTAGTTCGGGAAGCTGGGCCGGTCGCGCTGCCAGGCGCCGTTGATCGCATCGACGAGCTTCCACTGCTCCTCGACCTCGTCCTCGCGCGTGAACAGCGTGGCGTCGCCGAGCATGGCGTCGAGGATCAGCCGCTCGTATGCCTCCGGCAGGCCGGTGCGGAAGGCGCCGCCGTAGAGGAAGTCCATGTGCACGGTCCGGATCGTCATCCCGGCCCCCGGCACCTTGGCGCCGATCGCGAGCGAGACGCCCTCGTCGGGCTGCACGTGGATCAGCAGCACGTTGGGCCGCAGGCCGTCCCCCGCGATCGCCTCGAAGGGGGGATGCGGGGCACGCTGGAACTGGATCGCGATCGTCGTCTCTCGCCGGGCAAGCCGCTTGCCGGCGCGGACGTAGAACGGGGTGTCGGCCCAGCGCCAGTTGTCGACGTAGAGCTTCGCCGCGATGTAGGTCTCGGTCAGCGAGCCCGGGTCGACGTCCTTCTCCTCGCGGTAGGCGGGCACCTCGATCCCCTCCACGAATCCCGCGCCGTACTGACCGCGCACGACGGACTTCGGCCCGGGCGTGTGCATCGACTTCAACACCTTCACCTTCTCGTTGCGCACCGAGTCGGCGGTGAAGTCGATCGGCGGTTCCATCGCCGTCAGCGCGAGCAGCTGCAGAAGGTGGTTCTGGAAGATGTCGCGGATCGCCCCCGCAGACTCGTAGAAGCCGGCGCGCCCCTCGATCCCCATCGACTCGGCGACCGTGATCTGGACGTGATCGATGAACTGCCGGTTCCAGATCGGCTCGAAGATGCCGTTCGCGAACCGCAGCGCCAGCATGTTCTGCACGGTTTCCTTGCCGAGGTAGTGGTCGATGCGGAAGATCTCGTCCTCCCGAAACCAGCGGTGCAAGAGCTCGTTCAGCTCGAGCGCTGAGGCGAGGTCGTGGCCGAACGGCTTCTCGACGATGAGCCGGACCCAGCCCTCCCTGGCGCGCCGCTCGCCGATCTCGGCGACGGCGGCGGTGAAGGCCTGCGGCGGCACCGCGAGGTAGTAGAGGCGATTGCCGCCGGTGCCACGCTGGGCGTCGATCTCCTCCAGCGCCTCGCCCACGCGGTCCTCACCCTCCGCGTCGTCGAACGACGTGCCGACGTAGCGCATCCCGGCCGCGAGCGTGTCCCAGACATCCTGCCGGAACGGGTCGCGGGCGTGCTCCCTGACCGCCTTCTTCATGGCGGCGGCGAACTGGGCGGAGCTCTGCTCGCTGCGAGCGACCCCGACGATCGCGAATCGCTCGGGGAGGAGCTTCCGGTAAGCGAGCGCGTAGAGCGCGGGAATCAACTTGCGCTTCGTCAGGTCGCCCGAGGCGCCGAAGATGACGACCGCGCACGCCTCGGGGCGCCGCCGTAGCTGCAGGCCCTCGAGCAGCGGGTTGGCGGTCTCCTTCGCGCTCACGCGGGCGCCAGCGATCCCACCTTGGCGCGGATGCCGTCGAGTAGCTCCGCGAACGAGTCGGCGAACTTCTGCACGCCCTCCGCTTCGAGCGTCGCGACAACGTCGTCGTAGTCGACGCCCGCGGCGGCGAGGTCGGCGAGGAGCCGGTTGGCGTCGTCGATGCCCTCGGTGATGCTGCCGGCCTTGACTTCGCCGTGCTCCTGGAAGGCGCGCACGGTCTCGAGCGGCATCGTGTTGACGGTGTCGGGCCCGATCAGCTCCTCGACGTAGAGGACGTCCCGGTAGGCGGGGTTCTTCGTCGAGGTCGATGCCCAGAGGCACCGCTGCGGCCGCGCGCCCTTACCCGCGAGGTAGGCCCAGCGGTCGTCGCCGAAGACGTGGAGGTAGTGCTGGTAGGCGAGCTTCGCGTTCGCGACCGCCAGCTTGCCCTGCAGGTCGGGGCGGCCGACTGCCTCCAGGCGCCTGTCGGCCTCGGAGTCGACCCGGGAGACGAAGAAGCTCGCGACCGACAACACCGCGCCGGGGTCGCCGCCCGAGGCGACGAGGCGCTCGAGCCCACGCAGGTAGGCCTCGGCGACGGCGGCGTAGCGCTCGAGCGAGAAGATCAGGGTGACGTTGATCGAGACGCCCTTTGCGATGCAGTCCTCGATCGCACCGAGCCCGGGCTCGGTGGCCGGGATCTTCACGTAGAGGTTCTGGCGGTCGACCTCCTTGTTGAACCGGACGGCCTGCTCGAAGGTGCGCTCCCGCTCGTAGGCGAGCGTCGGGTCGACCTCGAGCGAGACGAAGCCGTCGATCCCGGCCGTCCGCTCCCAGACCGGCCGCATCAGGTCGCAGGCCCCTCGGATGTCGTCCATTGCGAGCGCGAAGAAGATCTCGACCGCGTCGTCGATCACGCCGGCGACCTCGCGCAACTGCGCGTCGTAGAGGTCGCCTTCCGCGAGCGCCTTCTGGAAGATCGTGGGGTTCGAGGTAACGCCGACGACGGCGTCGTCGGACATCAACGAGGCGAGCTGGCCGGAGTGCAGCATCTCGCGCGAGAGCGAGTCGATCCACACGCTGACGCCTGCCTCGCTCAGCTGCTTCAGCCGGGAGGGATCAGCCATCGGACATCCTTTCGAGCTCGGCCACCTTGGCCAGGCGGTCGGAGTAGCGGCCCCCGCCGATGAAGCGGGCTCCGAGGAAGGTGCGGACGAGCTCCCGCGCGAGCTCGCCGCCGACGATCTCCGAGCCCAGGCAGAGGACGTTCATGTCGTCGTGCTCGACTCCCTGGTGGGCGGAGTAGGCGTCGTGGCAGATGGCGGCGCGGATGCCCGGGATCTTCGATGCAGCGATCGACGCCCCCACGCCGGAGCCGCAGACGAGCACGCCGCGATCCACCTCGCCGCGGCGGATCGCCATCCCGAGCTCGAGCGCCTTGTCGGGGTAGTCGACGCGCTCGGCGTCGGTGTCGGCGCCGAGATCGACCAGGATGTGCCCGGCGGCCTCGATCGCCTCCAGCACCGCCGGACGGAGCTTGACGCCACGGTGGTCGAACGCCGCCGCGATCTTCACCGGAGCTCGGCCTCGAGCGCCGCCGCGACCGCCTCGGCCGTGAGGCCGAACTCCGCGAAGATGCGCTGGTAGGGAGCGGATGCGCCAAAGTGGTCTATACCGATCTGGGAGCGCGCGTAGCGCTCCCAGCCGAGCGTGACGCCTGCCTCGACCGAGAGCCGCGCCGTCACGGCCGCCGGCAGCACGGACTCGCGGTAGGCCTCGTCCTGTTCCTCGAACAGCTCCACGCAGGGCATCGAGACGACACGGACGTTCGCCTCCAGGGAGCGGGCCGCCTCCAGCGCGAGGTGCACCTCGCTGCCGGTTGCGATCACGAGCGCCTCCGGGTCGCCCTCGCCCCGCTGCCAGAGCGTGTAGCCCCCTCGCAGGGCGCCCTCGGCGGGAGCGACCTCGCTGCGGTCGAGGGTGGGCAGCTTCTGCCGGGTCAGCGCCAGCGCCACGGGCCCCTCCCTCCGCTCCAGCGCGATCCGCCACGCCATCGAGGTCTCGTTCGCGTCGGCCGGGCGCACGTAGTACAGGTTCGGGATCGCACGCAGGGCGAGGTGGTGCTCGACCGGCTGGTGGGTGGGGCCGTCCTCGCCTACCGCCACCGAGTCGTGCGTCCACACCCACGCCGTGCGGAGGCCCATCAGCGCCGAGAGGCGCACCGCCGGGCGCATGTAGTCGGAGAAGATCAGGAAGGTCGACCCGTAGGGCCGGAGCATCGCCGGCTCGAGCGCGATGCCGTTCACGATCGAGCCCATCGCGTGCTCCCGGATGCCGAAGGCGATGTTGCGGCCGGCGTGCGTGGCCGAGAAGACGCCGGCTCCCTCGAACTCGGTCTTGTTCGACTCGACGAGGTCGGCCGAGCCTCCGACCATGGTCGGCGTGAACGGCTTCAGCGCCTGCATGACGGTGCGCCCGGCGTCGCGGGTCGCGACCTCGCCACCCGCCGGGAACACGGGCAGCGCCTCGCGCCAGCCCTCGCGTGGCTCGCCGCGGAGGTCGAGCTCGCGCTCCCGGGTGAGGGCGGGGAACACCGCTGACCAGGCCGCCAACCGGCCCTCCCACTCGCGCTGCTGTTCCGCGCCGCGCTCGCGCAGGACGGCCATGTGCGCGCGCACCTCGTCGGAGACCGCGAACGTGGCGTCCGGATCGAAGCCCATCGCCTCCTTCGCCGCCCTGACCTCGGCCTCGCCGAGCGGGGCGCCGTGCGCCTTCGACGTGTCGACCGCGTTGGGAGCCGGGTAGGCGATGTGGCTGCGCACGACGATCAGCGACGGGCGCTCCTCCTCCGCCTTCGCGGCCGCCAGAGCGCCGAGGAGCAGGTCGAGGTCCTCCGCGTCGTCGACGTGCTGGACGTGCCACCCGAGCGCCTCGAAGCGGCGGCCCTTGTCCTCGGTCGTGAAGGTGAGCGACGTGGTGCCGTCGATCGTGATGTGGTTGTCGTCGTAGACGTAGGCGAGCCGGCCGAGGCCGAGGTGGCCGGCGATCGACGCTGCCTCGTTCGAGAGGCCCTCCATCATGTCGCCGTCCGAGCAGATCGCGTAGATCCACGAGTCGACGATCTGATGCTGCGGCCGGTTGTAGCGGTCGGCGAGGAAGCGCTGGGCGATCGCCATGCCGACGCCGTTCGCGAAGCCCTGCCCGAGCGGGCCGGTCGTCGTCTCGATCCCGGCCGTGTGGCCCCACTCGGGATGGCCCGGCGTCCTCGATCCCCACTGGCGGAACTGCTTCAGATCGTCGAGCGTGAGGTCGTAGCCGGCAAGGTGGAGCGAGGCGTACTGGAGCATGCAGGCGTGCCCGGCGGAGAGGACGAAACGGTCACGGCCGGGCCAGTGCGGATCGGCCGGGTTGTGCCGCATCACGTCCCGGTAGAGGAGGTATGCGAGCGGCGCGAGCGCCATCGCCGTGCCGGGGTGGCCGGCGTTCGCCTGCTGCACGGCATCCATCGCCAGCGCGCGAATCGTGTCGACCGTCTGTGTGCGCGGATCCGAGGCCACCGGGGTCGAGCATATCGGCCAGGCGGGCAGCGGCCGCATCTACCCTGGTGGGGTGTCGGTCCTGATCGCATCCAACCTCCGCAAGGAGTTCGCGGGAGACCCGCTCTTCGACGGGCTCTCGTTCTCGGTCGACCGCGGCCAGCGGCTCGCGCTCGCGGGCCAGAACGGCTCGGGCAAGACGACGCTGCTCCGCGCGATCATCGGCGAGACCTCGATCCAGGGCGGCGAGATCGCGCTGCAGAAGGGCACGCGGGTCGCGCTGCACGACCAGCGCCCGCCGCGCGACCGCGGCCTGACGCTGCGCGAGTACGCGCTCTCGGGCGCGGGCGACCTCGTGCGGATCGAGCAGGACCTGCGGGAGCTCGAGCAGGCGATGGCGCGCGGCGTCCATGACGACGCAACGCTGCGGCGCTACAGCGAGGCGCAGGCGCGCCTGGAGCACGCCGGCGGCTGGAACTGGCGCGAGCGCGCCTCCTCGGTGCTGCGCGGCCTCGGCTTCCACGACCACGACCTCGACCGCCAGCTCCAGACCTTCTCCGGCGGAGAGCTGACCCGCGCCTCGCTCGGCCGCGCGCTCGCGGGTGACCCCGACCTCCTGCTCCTGGACGAGCCGACCAACCACCTCGACGTGGAGAGCCTCGAGTGGCTCGAGCGCGAGCTGATGAGCATCGACGCCGCCGTCGTGCTCGTCGCCCACGACCGCTGGTTCCTCGAATCGGTGACGACGGCGGTGCTCGAGCTCGAGGGCGGCCGCGGCCTCTACTTCGCCGGCCCCTGGCACCAGTGGCGGCTCGAGCGGGCGTCCCGGGCGCAGGCGGCGGCGAAGTCGGTGCAGCGGGTCGGCGCCGACATCGAGCGCCTCAACCGCTTCGTGGAGCGGTTCCGCTACAAGAAGTCGAAGGCGAAGCAGGCCCAGGCCAAGCTGACCCAGATCGGTCGGCTCGAGCAGGAGCGCAAGAAGGCGGCCGGAGAGCTCGAGAACCTGACCCACCGGCGGCGCACGATGGGGTTCGAGTTCCTCAAGCCGGCGCGCACCGGCCGGACCGTGGTGGAGATCGAGGGCCTACGGCTCTCGGCCGGAGGCAAGCCGCTCCTCGAGGGCGCCTCGCTCGTGATCGAGCGCGGGGAGCACATCGCGCTCGTCGGCCCGAACGGCTGCGGCAAGACGACCCTGCTCGAGACGCTGATGGAGAACCGCTCCCCCGACGCCGGGGTGATCCGCTTCGGCCACGGCGTCGAGCCCGCCTACTTCTCGCAGCACGAGGTCGAGCTCGACGAGCGCGGCACCGTGCTCGACTGTGCCGTCGCGATGACCGGCCTCGCGCGGCCGCAGGCCCAGAACCTGCTCGGGAAGTTCCTCTTCTCGGGCTACGCGGAGCAGGAGAAGCAGGTCTCCGTGCTCTCTGGCGGCGAGCGGCGGCGCCTCGCCCTGGCCGCGATCGTCGCCTCCGGGGCGAACTTCCTCGTCCTCGACGAGCCCACCAACCACCTCGACCTCGAGAGCCGCGAGGCGCTCGAGGCGGCGCTGGAGGCGTTCCCCGGCTCGATCCTGCTCGTCTCGCACGACCGGGCGCTGCTCGACGCCGTCGCGGAGCGCACGGTCGCGGTGGAGGAGCGGAAGCTGCATTCCTACGAGGGCGGCTGGGCCGATCTCGTCCAGGCCCGCGAGGAGCGTACGGCGGCGCCGGCGGTCGTCGCCGAGCGCGCGCCCAAGGAGCCGAAGGCTCCCCGCGCGACGCCGAAGAAGAAGGGGCCGACGGAGATCGAGCAGGTCGAGCGCCGGATCACGACGCTGGAGCAGCACGTCGCGCAGCTCGAGGCGAAGCTCGCCGAGGACTGGTCGAACATGGACACGCTGACCGAGTACCGGACTTCCCGCGACGAGCTGCAGGAGCTGCTCGTCCGCTGGGAAGCGCTGTTCGAGACCGCGTAGGCGGAAGGGCCGGGCGGCGCGACTAGATCGCTGCAAGGCTCGTGACGTGCTGCTCGCCCGCCGTCACCGGAACGGGCAACCGGTTCGCGGGCGGCGCGAGTGGGCACGCCCATCTGGCGTCGTACGAGCACGACGGGTTGAAGGCGAAGTTGAAGTCGAGCGTCGCCGTCCCGCGCTCGCGGTCGAACCCGAGATCGGCGCCCTTCACCGTGTCGATCAGATAGCGGCCGCCGCCGTAGGTGGTCGACCCGCTCGTCTCGTCCGTGAAGGCGAGAAAGATGCCGCCGCCGTACCCCTCGTTCCAGGTCAGCTCGAGGGCATGCTCCACGCCGTGGAGAGCGAACCTCGCGATGCCGACGCGGATGAAGGCGAACGCCTGGCCGGTGCTGACAGGGACCTGCGTCGGGACGGGATCGGAGTCCTCGATCACGGCGATCGTCCGCCAGGCCGGGTCGTAGTCGTAGAAGAGGCAGCCGTCGAAGCCCGACCGGCGCGAGGCCGGCACGGGTGACTGCGGGTCGTCGCGGTACATGCGATCGCGGGTCGCTCGCCAGTGACGCCACGCGCGCTCGGGCCGGGGAGCAGCGCGAATGCCCGCGTAGAGATCGAAGATCGCGTGCTTCCAGGCGAGCAGGTCGATCGCGTCGGAGGCGGTGAAGGTCGCGTCGCCGCTCACGAGAGCTCGCCCGAGCGCATCGAACCGGGGCGTCCGACGGCAGCCACAACGACCACTACGCAGCGGCGCTCGAAGCGGTTTGGTCTCGTGCAGTGCGCGATACGACGGGTAACGTCAGCGGGATGCCGCCGATTCCGCTGTCCGTCCTCGATCTCGCCCCGATCACGCTCGGGTCGACCGCGGGCGACGCGCTCCGCAACAGCCTCGACCTCGCCCGGCATGCCGAGCGACTCGGCTACAAGCGCCACTGGGTCGCCGAGCACCACAACATGCCCGGGATCGCGAGCGCCGCAACATCGGTCGTGGCCGGCTACCTCGCAGCGGGCACGTCCACGATCCGGATCGGCGCCGGTGGGATCATGCTCCCGAACCACTCGCCGCTCGTGATCGCCGAGCAGTTCGGCACCCTCGAGGCGCTCTACCCCGGACGCATCGACCTCGGCCTCGGACGCGCGCCGGGCACCGATCAGCTGACCGCCCGCGCCCTGCGGCGTGGCCTCCAGAGCGAGGGCCAGTTTCCCCATGACGTGCAGGACCTGCAGGCCCTCTTCGCACCCGCGCAGCCCGGACAGTC
>Ga0302299_10001619_pt1 | contig 13565 bp, 13 predicted proteins | sample III_Fen_N3_4_FD_198795 | JGI IMG/M metagenome (GOLD analysis project Ga0302299, IMG submission 198795) | Peat permafrost microbial communities from Stordalen Mire near Abisko, Sweden - III_Fen_N3_4 | ecosystem: Environmental > Terrestrial > Soil > Wetlands > Permafrost | place: Sweden: Abisko... | reverse complement strand
GAGGGCATCGCGATGCTGCACCCGTCGTCGCAGCCGTGCATCGAGGCCGCGCGCGTCCTCTACTGCGGAATCGTCGACGCCGTCGAGGCGATCGACTACGAGGTCTTCGACGGTCGCGCCACCGTGCGGATGTCACGTCGTCTGGCCGTGGCCGGGCCGGCGTGGGCCAGCGCGGTCCGGGCCCGCCGCACCTACGGCGAGGGCCATCCGCACGGCGTGCACGCGATCGCCTGACCCGGCCACGTCAGCAGCGCGTCACGGCCTTGCCGCTGCTGATCGTGATGATGCACGTCACCGGCGAGCCGAGGGCGTCGACGACAGCGGTGATCCGGTCGGGCGCCACCGTGAAGGTTGGTGCGGCGAGCGTGACGCCCGAGGCCGTCACGTCCGATGTCGGATCCTGGCCGGTCGCCGTCGTGGGCAGCACGGCCACGACGTCGGCGAGCGTCGTCGCGCGACCCTCCGCCAACGCCTCCTGGTTGGCCTGCTGCGCGTAGGGGTCGACGAGCGCCGCGGCGACCAGCTGCGATCCGCTGCTGCTCGATGCAGCGTCGTCACCACCCCCACCGTGGAACAGGAACGGGAGCGTGATGACGACGGCCACGACCAGGCCGAACAGCATCCGATGGGCGAACGCGTGACGCATCGCGGGCTCACCTCCTGGCTCCCACACACGTCATCGGCACGGCGTCGGCCGCGCTGAACCGTGCGGCCCTGGCCGGCGCACGCTCACTCCCGCTCGGCACCACCGGGCATCCGCACGCGGGGCGGGCCGGCGTACGGCGTGCGCTGCACGCCGCGGCGCCCGAGCGCCACCCAGAGGACGAGCGTGAGCACCACGAGCGCGAAGCCGAAGAGCAGATCCTCCAACGGCGCGTATGCGATCCGCCCGTCACCGAGGAACGGCGGCGGAGCGTCTGCAGGGGTCGTCGAGCCGACGATCGCGGCGCCGTCGTAGCGCACGATGCGCAGCCCCGTGAGCAGCCCGTTGGTGACGAGCTGGAAGAACACGATGATCGCGTAGGCGGTCCAGAACACCTTGCGCGCGAGCAGGCGCGTGCGCAGCACCACGAGGTCGAGCAGCACCACGACGACGACGCCGACCACGGCGAGCTGCGTGTAGGTCATGCCGCACCGCCCGGAGCGTCGTCGTCGACGCGGACACCGTCGACGGAGGACCCCGGGGCCTCGTCGCCGACCTCCCACCTCTTCACCGCGCGCACGGCCTCGAGGGTGAGCACGGCGGCGAGCGGGACGACGACGAAGAACAGGACCTCCTCGAGCGGGAGGGTTCCGAGCCGGATCCCGGTGGTGCGCTCGGGATCGAAGGTCCAGTGTCCGGCAGCCACGGCGTAGGCGTCCCACACCGCGAACACGGCGACCACCGGTGTCAGCGCGAGCAGCAGACGACGCCAGCGCGAGAAGACCCGGGTGCGCAGCACGACCTCGAGCCACGCGCTGCCGACGACGACGAACGCGAGCACGCCGAGGTAGGCGAGATGGCTCACGCGCGTCTCACTCGCCCGGCGCCGTCGAGGCGGCCTGCTTGCCGTGGTCCCACGAGACGACTCTCGTGACGTCGAGGCGCAGCACCTTCTGCTTCACGGCACGCGGACGGTACGCCGCCTTCGCGGAGTCGACGTGGGCGGGGTCGAGACCTTCGTACTTCACCAGCAGCCCGGCCATCACCTCGCACGCGAGGTCGACGTCGTCGATGAGCGTGACCGTGCCCGAGAGCTGGGCACCGCGGAGCTCGACGTAGCGGTCGCCGGTCTCGACCAGGGCGGCGAAGCGCGGGTCGCGCTCGAGGTTGCGCACCTTCTGGCTCTTGGCATAGGTGCGCATCCACACCGTGCCGCCCTCGTCGACGACGAACCACATCGGAACCGGGTCGGGGACGCCGTCCGGGCCGTTGCTGACGAGCACGAGGGTGCGCGCCGAGCGCAGCAGGTCGTCGACCTCCGCCTCGGTGAGGGCGATGTCGTCCCGCTCCTTGGGCACGGAGCCATCCTGCCCCGCCGCGGCGTGGCGCGCGTACCGGACCCGGCACGGCGCGCCGCTCGCCGGGCCTCGATGCGCCTCGACGGCCCGACGGCCACCGCCCGACGACGGCCCGACGACGGCCCGGCAACGGCCCGGACACGGAACGGGCACGACATGGGGCGCGCCTGGGTGCTCGCCTCCCGGGTGCATCGGCGTGGCGAACGTAGACTCCTTGACCATGGAGACGTCTGCCGGGACGCGGGTCGCCGACCCGTTGGTCGGGCGGGTGATCGATGGCCGATACCGCATCGAGAACCGCCTGGCGCGCGGCGGCATGGCCACCGTCTACGAGGCGACCGACCTCCGGCTCGACCGCACGGTGGCGCTCAAGGTCATGCACGCGAGCCTCGCCGAGGACGCCGCCTTCGTCTCCCGGTTCGTGCGCGAGGCCAAGTCGGCCGCACGCCTCTCCGACCAGCACGTCGTGGCCGTCTACGACCAGGGCGAGGACGACGGCGTCGTCTACCTCGTCATGGAGTACGTGCCCGGGCGTACGGTGCGCGACGTCCTGCGGGAGCACGGCCGCCTCTCCGGCGAGCAGGCGCTCACCATCCTCGACCCCGTGCTGCAGGCGCTCGACGCCGCGCACAGCGCCGGCTTCGTGCACCGCGACATCAAGCCCGAGAACGTCCTGCTCACCGACGACGGCCGGGTCAAGGTCGCCGACTTCGGGCTCGCGCGCGCGATCTCGGCCGCGACGTCCACCGCGGCCACGCAGGGGCTGCTCATCGGCACGGTGGCCTACCTCTCGCCCGAGCAGGTCGAGCGCGGCATCGCCGACGCGCGCAGCGACGTCTACGGCGCCGGCATCCTGCTCTACGAGATGGTCACCGGCGCCGTGCCCTACGCCGGCGAGACGCCGCTCGCGGTGGCCTACCAGCACGTCAACCACGAGGTGCCGCTCCCGTCGTCGATCCGCTCCGGCGTCGCGCCGGTGATCGACCGGCTCGTCACCCGGGCGACCGAGCGCGACCCCGACGCGCGCTTCCCGGATGCCGATTCCTTTCTCGATGAGGTGCGCGCGGCCCGCGCCGCGCTGCCCGCTCCGATGCCCTTCGGCGTCCGCGAGGAGCCTTCCAACGCCGCCACGCTCATCGTCCCTCTCACCGACGGTGCCGCAGCGCCGCAGGTGAACGGTGCCGGGAAGGGCTCGCGTCCCGCGCCGCCCGCCGTGCGCCCGAAGGGCCCGAAGCGCAAGCGCCGCAAGGGCCCGATCGCGCTCCTCGTCGTCCTCGTGATCGGCGCGCTCGTCGCCGGTGGTGCCTGGTACTACGGCGTCGCGAAGACCGTCCCGATGCCCTCGGTCGTCAACCTGACGCCGGAGAAGGCGCAGCAGAAGCTCGCGCCCGACCAGCTCACCCTCGACTCGTCGCAGACCGACTTCAGCGAGACGGTGAAGCCCGGGCTGATCATCTCCACCGATCCCCGTCCGGGGCAGGACGCCCGCGAGGGCACCACCGTCACCGCGATCGTGTCCAAGGGCCCCGAGCGCTACGCCGTGCCGCTGGTCGCCGGCAAGACCGTCGACGACGCCACCACCGCGCTGGAGAGCGGCAACCTCACGCTGGGCAAGACCACCGAGGCCTACAGCGACAAGGTCGGCGTCGGCGTCGTCGTCACGACGAACCCGGCACCGGGCGTCAAGCTCAAGCGCGACCAGGCCGTCGACCTCGTCGTGAGCAAGGGCCCGGCTCCGGTGAAGCTGCCCAAGCTCGCCGGCCAGACCCAGGCCGCGGCCACGGCCACACTCACCAAGGCCGGGCTCAAGGTCACGACGTCCAGCGACTACAGCAAGACGGTGAAGACCGGCTCGGTGATCTCCACGTCACCGGGCTCGGGGGCGACGGTGCCCAAGGGCAGCACGGTCAACCTGGTCATCAGCAAGGGCCCGCCGCTGACCCCGGTGCCCGACGTCTACAAGATGTCCGAGGCCGACGCGAAGGCGCGCCTGAAGTCGGCCGGCTTCAAGGTCGACGTCACCTACCCGATCGGCATCACGCCGTTCGGCCGCGTGGTGGCGCAGTCGGTCGACGCCGGCAAGAGCATCCCGTGGGGCTCCACGATCCAGATCCAGGTCGTCTGACCCGCGCCCGCTCGCCCGCCCTCGTTCGCTCCTTCCGTGGGCCCCCGCTGGCTCGAAGAGCCGTAGGGGGGATCACGGGCACGATTCTTGCCACTCGCGACCCGGACGCGCGATCTTCGTCGGCGATCCGGCGCCGGCGGCCGTCTCGCAGGGTGGACCCCGTGACCGGCAGCCGGACGGGGCGGGCTACCCTCGTGCCGTGCGCAGCTGGTGGTTCTATGGCATCCGGCCCGGGGCTCCCCGGGTGGGACGCCACGGCATCGCCTGACGCGCCCGCCCCCGAACAGCCCCGAGCCGTCCTGGCCGGGGCTGTCGTCGTCTCGGAACCGGGACGGCGTAGCGCACGAGAGGTCCCCCATGGTCGTCGTCATGTCCCCCGGAGCCACCGACGCCGAGATCGACGCGGTCATCAGCCGCGTCGGCGAGGCCGGCGGCGAGGCGTTCGTGAGCCGCGGTGACACCCGCACCATCATCGGCCTGGTCGGCGACGTCGACCGCTTCCACGGGCTCAACCTGCGCGCGCTGCCCGGCGTGAGCGAGGTCGTGCGCATCTCCACGCCCTTCAAGCTCGTCTCGCGCCAGCACCACCCCGACATGTCGACGGTGCACGTCGGCGAGACCCGCGTGCCGATCGGCCCCGACACCTTCACCTTCATCGCCGGCCCGTGCGCCGTCGAGACGCCGGAGCAGACCCTGGAGGCCGCGCTCATGGCTCAGGCCGCGGGTGCGACCCTGCTGCGCGGCGGGGCGTTCAAGCCGCGCTCCTCGCCGTACGCCTTCCAGGGCCTCGGCGAGCGCGGCCTGCAGATCCTCGCCGACGTCCGCGAGGAGACCGGCCTCCCGGTCGTGACCGAGGTCGTCGACGTGAGCGACGTCGACCTCGTCGCGTCGTACGCCGACATGCTGCAGATCGGCACGCGCAACGCGCAGAACTTCACGCTGCTGCAGGCCGTCGGCGAGTGCGGCAAGCCGGTGATGCTCAAGCGCGGCATGTCCTCGACGATCGAGGAGTGGTTGATGGCCGCGGAGTACATCGCGCAGCGCGGCAACCTCGACGTGGTGCTCTGCGAGCGCGGCATCCGCACGTTCGAGAAGGCCACGCGCAACACCCTCGACATCTCCGCGGTGCCCGTCACGCACGACCTCGCGCACCTGCCGATCGTGGTCGACCCGTCGCACTCCGGCGGACGCCGCGACCTCGTGGTGCCGCTCTCGCGCGCCGCGATCGCGGTGGGCGCCGACGGGATCATCGTCGACGTCCACCCGCACCCCGAGACAGCGCTCTGCGACGGACCGCAGGCGCTCGTCGACGGCGACCTGCGCGCCCTCGCCGCCGCCGTACGCACCCTCCCCCCGCTCCTCGACCGCCGCCCGGCGCACCCGCTCAACCCGCGCCCCTAACCCGTCCGCGCCGCACCCCTGCTCCGCTTAGGTCACGATGTGCAGTCCAACTGCACGATCGCGCCCGCAACTCTGCGGTGAACCGTGGCGCCGGACGGCGCAAGCGACAGGGCGGACAGGTGCGCGTTGTGGTCGCGAGATGGCAGTTGAACCGCACATCGTGACCTCAGCGGTGACGAGAGCGAGTGGGACGTCAGGGGGATTCGCGCAGGAGCGCGGTGAGGACGCCGATCGCGCGGCCGAGGCCCTCGTCGTCGAGGTCGAGGTGCGTGACGAGCCGCGCGAACGTCGGCCCGAGCGCCGAGATGAGCACGTCCTGCTCCTTGGCCGCGGCCGCGAGCGCAGGCGCCTTCCAGCCCGTGGGGCCGAGGTCGAGCACCACGATGTTGGTCTCGACCTGCTCGGGCCGGACCACGTCGTCGACGGTCTCGGCGATCGCGAACGCCAGCCGCTGCGCGCGCTCGTGGTCGTCGGCGAGGCGCTCGAGGTGGTGGTCGAGCGCGTAGTGCCCGGCGGCGGCGAGCACGCCCACCTGGCGCATGCCGCCGCCCGTGCGCTTGCGCCACACGCGCGCCTCGGCGATCTTGTCGGCCTCGCCCACGAGCACCGACCCGATCGGCGCGCCGAGGCCCTTCGACAGGCACACCGACACGGTGTCGGCGATCTCGCCGTAGGCCTTCAGCGGCACACCGGTCGCGACGTGCGCGTTCCAGAGCCGGGCGCCGTCGAGATGGACGGCGATCCCGGTCTCGTCACCGAGCTCGCGCACGGCCTGCAGCGCCTCGAGCGGCTGCACGGTGCCGCCGCCGAAGTTGTGGGTGTTCTCGACGGCGATGAGCGTCGTCGAGACGAGGTGCGGCCCCTGGTCGGGGCGCACGAACGAGCGCAGCTGGTCGGGGTCGAGCAGGCCGCGCGGTGCATCCCACGTGCGCGTCGTGATGCCCGACAGCGCGGCAGCCGCGCCGAGCTCGGCGCGCACCACGTGCGCCTGCGCGTCGCAGACCAGCTCCTCCCCCGGCTTCACGTGCACGCGCAGCCCGAGCTGGTTGGCGAGCGAGCCGGTGGCGGTGAACAGGCCGGCGTCCTTGCCGAACAGGTCGGCCACGCGCTGCTCGAGCGCGTTGACGGTCGGGTCCTCGCCGTAGACATCGTCGCCGACCTCGGCGTCGGCCATCGCCGCGCGCATGCCTGCGGTGGGACGGGTGACGGTGTCGCTGCGCAGGTCCACGAGTCGGCTCACGGTCGGAGAGCCTAAGCGACCGTCGCCAAGACGCGAGCGCTGCCCGACAGCGCGTGTTCAGGCCTGGCGATCAGCGCGTCCCGGCAGCTGCTCGCCGACCGTGCGACGCAGGACGTCGAGCAGCACATCGGCCTCGACGCGCAGCGACGCGGCCTGGTCGACGCGGCCGTGCGACTCGAGCGCCGCGGCCGCGTCGACCCGCTCGTCGATCTCGGCGCGCACGACGCTCCATGCCTCGTCGTCGGAGAGCTCGCGGCGCTCCGCCTCGGCGGCGCCGAGGCCCACGTGCGCACCCGCCACGTGCTCGGATTACGTCGTCGGCGTCGACGTCGGGGCGGCCACCGCCTCGGCGTTGCCGGGGGCGCCGATGCTCGTGCGCAACGCCGACACCGCCCCGGTGTCTCGCCGCCGCATCGCGGCGGTGAGCTCGGCACGCAGGGCGGTCTCGGCGGCGTTCATGCCTCGACTCCAGGTCGGCACCGCGAGCGCGTCGCGCGCGATACCAGCCCTCAGACCGAGGGGTGTCAGACGAGCAGGGCGCCCTCGTGGACGAGCAGCGCCTCCTTGACCGGGATGCCGTAGGCGTAGCCGCCGAGGCCGCCACCGGTACGCAGGATCCGGTGGCACGGCACGAACGGCGCGACCTTGTTCTTCGCGCACGCCTGCCCCGCCGCGCGGATCGCGCGAGGGCTGCCTGCGCGCTCGGCGAGACCGGCGTAGGTGTCGGTCTCGCCAGCGTGCACGCCGCGCATCTCCAGCCACGCCCGCTGCACGAACGGCCCGCCCGGCTGCCGCACCACGACGTGGTCGAGCGCGTTCAGCTTCCCGAGCGCGTACGCCTCCAGCGCGTCGACGACGTGCGACACCGAGTCCTCGCGAGGGTCGGCGTCGCGGCGGCCGCGGGTCTGCTCGGGCTCGGTGAGGAAGCCGAACACGGTGTCGAGGTCGGCGAAGCCCGACGCGACGACCGCGCCGTCGATCGGGTCGACCACGATCACGACGCGACCGCCCGGCACCTCGACCGAGGTCGCGTCGTACGGCGGGAGCGGGGTCATGAGATCTCCTCGGGTCGGGTCCACAGGTGCTGGGCGGCGTACGAGCGCCACGGGCTCCAGGCCCGCGCGCGGAGGTCGAGGTCGCGCGCCGACGACGGCAGGCCGAGCGCCTCCGCTGCTCGGCGCAGACCGAGGTCGCTCGACGGGAAGGCGTCGGGGTCGCCGAGGGCGCGCAGCCGTACGTACGACACGGTCCACGGCCCGATGCCTGGGAGCGCCAGCAGCCGCGCCGCGACGTCGGAGACGTCGCCGGAGCGCAGGTCGAGGTCGCGCGAGGCGACGGCGAGCGCGGCGGAGTGCAGCGACCGCGCGCGGGCGCCCGGCATGCCGAGCGCGGCGATCGCCTCGGGGCCGGCGTCGACGAGCGTGCCCGGGCGCGGGAACGCGTGCAGCCCCGACACCTCGAGGCCGCCGAGCTCGTCGACGAGGCGCCCGAGCAGCGTGCGCGCGCCGGCGACGGTGATCTGCTGGCCGACGATCGCGCGCACGAGCGTCTCCCACGGGTCGACCGTGGTCGGCACGCGCAGGCCGGGCCGCGCCGCGACGAGCGGCGCGAGGGCGGGGTCGGCTCCGAGCGCGGTCGCCACGGTGTCGGGGTCGGCGTCGAGGTCGAGCCAGCGACGCACCCGCAGGACGAGGGCGGCGGTGTCGCGCAGGTCGGCGTCGCTGCGCACCACGGCGTGGTCGTCGGCGAGCGACACGGTGATCGCGGTAGGACGCGACGGCAGCGGGACGACGCGGCGGTGCGTCCATCCGCCGCCGTGCGGCTCGTGCGTCTCGAGCCCGTCGATCGCACGTGCCGCGAGGAACTCGCCGAGCGAGTCGGCGTCGTACGGCGGACGCAGCCGCAGCCGCAGGACGAGCACCGGGTCGGACGCCGCCACCGGTGCCGCGGGCGCGCGGCGCAGCAGCGACGGCGGGGCGCCGAACTCGCGACGCATGACGTCGTTGAACTGCCGGATGCTGGAGAAGCCCGCCGCGAACGCGATCTCCGACAGCGGGATCGACGTCTGCTCGATGAGCAGGCGCGCCGTCTGCGCACGACGGCTCATCGCGAGGTGAAGCGGGCCGGCGCCGACCTCGGCGACCAGCGTGCGGTGCAGGTGCCGCTCGCTCACGTGCAGCGTGCGCGCGAGACCCGAGACGCCGTCGGCGTCGACGGTGCCGTCGGCGATGAGCCGCAGCGCGCGCGACGCGAGGTCGCCGCGGTGGTCCCAGTGGCGCGATCCCGGAGCCGAGTCGGGTCGGCAGCGCTTGCACGCACGGAACCCGGAGCTCACCGCCGCGGCGGGTGACGCGAAGAAGCGCACGTTCGCGGGCTTCGGCGTCTGCGCCGGGCACACCGGCCGGCAGTAGACGCCGGTGCTCGTGACGCCGAACCACAGCCGGCCGTCGAAGCGGCGGTCGCGCGCCGCGAGCGCCTGGTAGGCGGCGTCGACGTCGAGACCCGCAGGCCCGACGTGGGACGGGTCGCGCGTGGCGGCGGTCGTCGTCATGCCCCGAGTCTGCCCCACGGCACCGACCCCGGCTGGCGGGATTCGGACACCGCCGTCACCACTCGAGGGCAGGTGAGGGCGCGTCTGTCCCACCTATCGGAGTGAAGGGCACCTTCATCCCCCACGGGCGTCAGCGGCGAGGGCGGTCGAGGAGCCAGTCGGCGACGTCGAATGCGAGCTCGAGGCTCTGCACGCGGTTGAGACGCGGGTCGCACGCCGTCTCGTAGCGGTCGCCGAGCTGCGCCTCGGTGACGCCCTCGGTGCCGCCGACGCACTCGGTGACGTCGTCTCCGGTGAGTTCGACGTGGATGCCGCCGGGCACCGTGCCGAGCGCCTTGTGCACCTGGAAGAAGCCGAGCACCTCGTCGGCCACGTCGGTGTACGACCGCGTCTTGTGGCCCGAGGCGGCCTCGCGCGTGTTGCCGTGCATCGGGTCGCACACCCACACCACCGGGTGCCCGGACGCCGTGACCTTCTCGATGATCGGCGGAAGGACGTCGCGCACGACGCCCGCACCCATGCGCACGATGAACGTGAGCCGGCCCGGCACGTGGTCGGGGTCGAGGCGGTCTGCCAGCTCGACTGCCTGCTCAGGCGTGGTGGTCGGGCCGAGCTTCACGCCGACGGGGTTGCTGATGCGCGCGGCGAAGTCGACGTGCGCGCCGTCGAGCTGGCGGGTGCGCTCGCCGATCCACACCATGTGACCGGAGACGTCGTAGCGGTTGCCGGTGCGCGAGTCGATGCGGGTGAGCGCCTTCTCGTAGTCGAGCACGAGCGCCTCGTGGCTGGCGAAGAACTCGGCCCGGCGGAACTCCTCCGGGTCGGCACCGCACGCGGTCATGAAGTTCAGCGCGCGGTCGATCTCGCCGGCCACCTGCTCGTAGCGGTCGCCGGCCGGGGTCTCGGCGACGAAGTCCTGGTTCCAGGCGTGCACCTGGCGGAGGTCGGCATAGCCGCCCTGGGTGAACGCGCGCACGAGGTTCAGCGTGGCGCTGGCGGTGTGGTAGCTCTTGAGCAGCCGCTGCGGGTCGGGCGTGCGCGACGCGGCGTCGAACGGGATGGCGTTGACGCCGTCGCCGAAGTACGACGACAGCTCGACGCCGTCGCGCGACTCGTTCGGCTTGCTGCGCGGCTTGAAGTACTGCCCTGCCATCCGGCCGATCTTGACGACCGGCAGGCTCGCGCCGTAGGTGAGCACGATGGCCATCTGCAGCACGGTCTTGAGCTTGGCTCGGATCGCCTCGGCGGTCGCCGACTCGAACGTCTCGGCGCAGTCGCCGCCCATGAGCACGAACGCCTGCCCCTGCGCGGCCAGCGCGAGGCGGTCGGTGAGGTTGTCGCACTCGCCGGCGAACACCAGCGGAGGCAGCACCCGCAGCTCGGACACCGCCGACTCGAGAGCCGCAGCGTCCGGCCACACCGGCTGCTGCGCCGCCGGCAGCTCGTCCCACTCGATCACGTCGACCATGGCATCAGGGTACGGGGACCGCGACGGTGCGCCCGCTCGCGTCCCGTCGACGTGTGCCCAGACGCCGTTCTAGCGGCGCGTGGACACACATCGACCGGGTGCGCTGTCTAGCCGAAGAAGGTACGGACCTCGTCGTAGCGCTCGAGGGGGACGGTCTTGAGGACGCCGGTCGCGTCGATGAGCGGGACGCGGACGATGTCGGTGCCGCGCAGCGCGACCATCTTCCCGTAGTCCTGGTCGTGCACGGCGTCGATCGCCTGCAGCCCGAACCGCGTCGCGAGCACGCGGTCGAACGCCGTCGGCGTGCCGCCGCGCTGGATGTGGCCGAGCACCGAGGCGCGAGCCTCCTGGCCGGTACGGTCCTCGAGCGCCGAAGCGAGCCAGTCGCCGATGCCCGTGAGGCGCACGTGACCGAAAGCGTCGAGCGACTGGTCCTTGGTGATGAGGTCGCCGTCGGCGGGCAGCGCACCCTCGCTCACCACGATGATCGGCGAGTAGTTGGTGCGGAACCGCGACTCGACCCAGCCTGCGACCTCGTCGAGGTCGAAGGGCACCTCGGGGATGAGGATGCCGTTGGCGCCGCCGGACAGGCCGGCGTGCAGCGCGATCCAGCCGGCGTGACGGCCCATGACCTCGACGACGAGCACGCGGTGGTGCGACTCGGCAGTGGTGTGGAGCCGGTCGATCGCCTCCGACGCGATGTTCACCGCGGTGTCGAAGCCGAAGGTGTAGTCGGTGGCGTTGAGGTCGTTGTCGATCGTCTTCGGGACGCCGATCACCGGGACGCCGCGGTCGTGCAGCTGGGTCGCGACACCGAGGGTGTCCTCGCCGCCGATCGCGATGAGGGCGTCGATGCCGTGCGAGGCGAGGTTGGCCTTGATCTGGTCGACGCCGCCGTCGATCTTCATCGGGTTCGTGCGGCTCGAGCCGAGGATCGTCCCGCCGCGCGGCAGGATGCCGCGAACCTGCGGGATGCCGAGCTCGGTGGTGAGGCCCTCGAGCGGGCCCTTCCAGCCGTCGCGGAAGCCGAGGAACTCGTAGCCGTACTCCTTGACGCCCTTGCGGACGACGGCTCGGATGACGGCGTTGAGGCCGGGGCAGTCGCCGCCGCCGGTGAGCACTCCGATGCGCATGGTTCTCCCTCTGCTGCGCGGGATCGCGCGTGGTCGCGTGTCTCGCGAGGCGGACACCCTTGTCACGACCTGGCGGGCATCAGCCTAGTGCAAGCGCTTACGGCGGCGGCAGGTGGCACGCGCCCAGGCCGGGTGCGCCGCGTCCGCCGTGCCCTGCCCCGGCGGGCCCGCTAGCGTCGCGGCATGAGCGTCCTCGCACTCGACGCCGGCACCACCGGCGTCACCGCCCTCGTCGTCTCGGCCCGGGCCGAGGTCCTGGCCCGGGGCTACGCCGAGTTCCCGCAGCACTTCCCGCAGGACGGCTGGGTCGAGCACGACCCCCACGAGATCTGGGACGCCGCCCTCACCGCGGTGCGCGCCGCCCTCGACGCGCTCGGCGACGACGGCGACCAGCCCACGGCGATCGGCCTCACCAACCAGCGCGAGACCATCGTGCTGTGGGACCGCGAGACGCTCGGGTCGCCGCGCCGCGCCATCGTGTGGCAGGACCGGCGCACGGCCGGCATCTGCGACCAGCTGCGCGCCGACGGCCACGAGCCGCGCGTGGCCGAGCTCACGGGCCTGCGGCTCGACCCCTACTTCTCCGGCACCAAGCTCACCTGGATCCTGCTCAACGAGCCGCACATCTTCGGTCAGGTCGAGAGCGGCCGCGTCGCCGTCGGCACGGTCGACTCCTACCTGATCGCGCGCATGACGCGCGGGCTGCACCACGTCACCGACGCGTCCAACGCCTCGCGCACGCTGCTCTACGACATCCACGCGGGCGCGTGGAGCCCCGAGCTGTGCGACCTGTTCCGCGTTCCGATCGAGGCGCTGCCGGAGGTGGTTCCGTCGTACGGCGTCGTCGGACGCACCGACCCCAAGGTGTTCCTGGGCCTCGACCTCCCCATCGCCGGCATCGCCGGCGACCAGCAGGCGGCGCTGTTCGGCCAGGCCTGCACCACGCCGGGCTCGAGCAAGTGCACCTACGGCACCGGCTCGTTCGTGCTGGTGAACACCGGCGACCGCCCCGTCGCGTCGTCGACCGGGCTGCTCACCACCGTCGCCTGGCAGCACCCCGACGGCCGGCTCACGTACGCGCTCGAGGGCGCGGTGTTCGTCACCGGCGCCGCGGTGCAGTGGCTGCGCGACGGGCTCGGGATCATCGACAGCGCCGCCGAGAGCGAGGCGCTCGCGGCGTCGGTGCCCGACTCCGGAGGCGTCGTGTTCGTCCCGGCGCTGACCGGCCTCGGCGCCCCCGACTGGGACCCGCACGCGCGCGGCACGATCCTGGGCATCACCCGCGGCACCACCCGAGCGCACCTCGTGCGGGCCACCCTCGAGGCCATCGCGTGGGAGGTGCGCGACGTCGTGGCGCTCATGCTCGACGAGGGCGGCCTCGCGCTGCCCGAGCTCGCGGTCGACGGCGGCGCCTCGGCCAACGGGCTGCTCTGCCAGCTGCAGGCCGACGCCCTGCAGGTGCCGGTCGCGCGGGCCGCCGTGCTCGAGACCACCGGCCTCGGCGCCGCCTTCCTCGCCGGTCTCGCGACCGGCGTCTGGGGCTCCACCGAGGAGATCGCCACGGTCGTGCACCGCGACGCGCGCTTCGAGCCCGGCTCCCGCGACGACGCCGGCCACCGGCGGTGGGGCCCCCCCCGCCGGCCCGC
>Ga0302299_10001618_pt1 | contig 13566 bp, 13 predicted proteins | sample III_Fen_N3_4_FD_198795 | JGI IMG/M metagenome (GOLD analysis project Ga0302299, IMG submission 198795) | Peat permafrost microbial communities from Stordalen Mire near Abisko, Sweden - III_Fen_N3_4 | ecosystem: Environmental > Terrestrial > Soil > Wetlands > Permafrost | place: Sweden: Abisko... | reverse complement strand
GGGGTGGGGGTGGGTCGGTAAGGGGGTGAAACGGGGGGGTTAGGTCAGGGTGGCGAGGGTGAAGGGGTGGTAACCGGGGGCGTTCAGGGGCCAGGGGTGGGCTGACTCCCAGCGCGCTGCCAGGTCGAGGAGGGACTCGTCTGCGAACCGGGCAGCGGTCACCTGCAGCCCGAACGGCAGCCCAGGGTCGATCCGTCCGGCCGGCAACGTGATCGCCGGGTGCCCGGTGATGTTCTGCACCGCGGTGGAGTAGACCTCCGGCGGGAGTAGACCGACGGGCGCGTCGACAGTGAGCCGGCCGTCCGCGAGGAACCCCGCGACCGCGACCGTCGGCGTGAGCAGCACCGCGTCACCGGCCAGCAGCTCGTCGAGCGTCCGCACATAGTCGAAGCGACGCCGACGCGCAGCCAGGTACTCGTCGAGGGTCACGGCGAGACCGTCCGCGAAGAACGTCTGCGAGCTCGGGTGCATCCGGACCAGTCCTCGGTGGACGAAGTCGCGACCCAACGCCGACACGTGCTCAGCAGCGGCGGACGTGAACCAGTCCAGATCCGGGTTGCCATCCGGGAACACCGCATCGGACTCCAACCAGGTCACCGGCAGGCCGAGCAGGTCGGACATCGCAGCGACCGCGCCCTCGAACGCGGCGGCCACCGGGGCGGGCAGCGGCCCCAAAGGCGCAGTCCGGTACGCCGCCAGCAGCCGACCCGGCGGTCGAGCGACGGGGAGCGACGAGCTCAGCGCCGTCGGGTCACCCGCGACCGGTCCCGCGATGACGCCCAGCAGCAGCCGCAGGTCGGCGACGCTGGTGGCGAACGGCCCGTCGGTGGAGAAGTCGATCCAGTCGGGTATGGGACGCCGTCCGACGACCCCGTTGGTGGGCTTGATCCCGACCAGCCCGCACAGCGCGGCCGGGATCCTGATCGACCCGCCGCCGTCGGTGGCCGTCGCGAACGCAGCGAGCCCGGCCGCCATCGCTGCGGCCGACCCGCCACTGGACCCGCCGGGGGACAGCTCCAGGTCCCATGGGTTCCGAGTCGTCCCGAAGAGCAGGTTGCTCGTGAAGCCCTCGATCGCGAACTCCGGCAGGTTGGTCTTGCCCACCACGATCGCTCCGGCGCCGCGCAGCCGCCCCGGGACCAGCCCGTCCGAGGTCGCGGCCGGAGCGTCGGCGAGAAGCAGCGACCCCTTGGTCGTCCGCATGCCCTCGACGTCCTCGAGATCCTTTACCAGCACCGGTAGGCCGGCCAGCGGCCCGAGTCGTCGCCCTGCTGCGACGGCCAGGTCCACCTGCTCCGCCTCGACCATCGCGGGGTCAGCCCGCAGGGCGACCACGGCCCCCAGCTTCGCGTCGTGCCGCTCGATGCGAGCCAGCGACGCCGCGACAACGTCAACCGCACGAACCCGCCCGGACGCGACCGCTCCAGCCAGCGCCGCCAACCCCCCGAGGTCGTCGGAGGTCATTTCGCGAACAGCCCGAGGTACTCGTACGCGACGTTGGCCGCGGCGATCGCGGTGAGCTCGGCATGGTCGTACGCCGGAGACACCTCGACGATGTCGCCGCCAACAAGGTTCAGCCCGTAGAAGCCGCGCAGGATGAGCTGCAGCTCGCGGGTCGTCAGACCACCGGGTTCGGGCGTACCCGTGCCCGGCGCGTGCGCCGGGTCGAGCACGTCGATGTCGACGCTCAGGTAGACCGGGCGGTTGCCCACGCGTTCACGGATCCGGTCGACCGCCTCGTCGGTCCCCCGCCGCGCGACGTCCATCGTCGACACCGTCGCGAACCCGAGCGCGCGGTCCTCGCTGAGGTCGGCACGGCCATACAGCGGGCCGCGAATCCCGACGTGGGCAGAGGTGTCGAGGGCCAGCAGGCCTTCCTCCGCTGCTCGTCGGAACGGCGTCCCGTGCGTGTAGGGCTGGCCGAAGTACGTGTCCCACGTGTCGAGGTGTGCGTCGAAGTGCACCACCGAGATCGGCCCGTGCCGCTCGTGCATCGCCCGCAGCAGTGGCAGCGCGATCGTGTGGTCGCCACCGATCGTGACCAGTCGGTCGGCCAGCTCGAGAGTCGCTCGCGCGGCCACGTGGATCTGCCCGACGGCCTCGGCGATGTCGAACGGGTTGCACGCGACGTCGCCCGCGTCGGCAACCTGTTGGCCCGTCCAGGGCTCCACGTCGAGCTGGGGATGGAATGGGCGCAGCAGCTTGGACCCTGCGCGTACGGCCTGCGGACCGAACCGGGCACCCGAACGGTACGAGACCCCGGCGTCGAAGGGCACGCCAAGGATGGCGACCGCTGCGGATGACACCTGGTCGAGACGAGGCAGTCGCGCGAACGTGTCCGGGCCGGCAAAGCGAGGAACCACCCGGGCGTCCGGAGGCCCGATCGGCGGTCCGGCCGGCGTGCTCATCGTCGCTCGAACACGACGCGGCCCGACGCGATCGTGAGCTCGACGGAGGCATCCGAGAGCTCCGTGACCGGCGCAGTGAACACGTTGCGGTCGAGCACCGCAAGGTCGGCCCGCTTGCCGACTTCGATCGAGCCGGACTCCTGGTCGTCGTGGTTGACGTACGCCGTTCCCATCGTGAAGCCGCCGATCGCCTGCGCGAGAGTGAGCCGCTGCTCGGGCAGAAACGGTGCGTTGGAACGGTTTTCGGGGTCGATGCGGTTGACCGCGACCTCCATCTGCTCCAGCGGGTTGGCCGTCGTCACTGACCAGTCGCTACCCATGGCGAGCCGTGCGCCCGACCGGAGCAGGTCCGCGAACGGATACTGCAGGTCGGCTCGGTCACGACCGAGGAACGGGATGGTGAGCTCCTCCATCTGCGGCTCGGTCTGGGCCCAGTACGTCTGGCAGTTGGCAACCACGCCGAGCTGGCTGAACCGCGCTTTGTCCTGCGGCGTCACCAGCTGGATGTGCGCGATGTGGTGCCGGTTGTCGGCTCCGCCGTTCGCCGTGCGCGCCGCTGCCACGGCATCGAGTGCGTTGCGGACAGCCCGGTCGCCGATCGCGTGCATGTGCACCTGGAAGCCGTGCCCATCCAGGGCAGTGACCGCCTCGGCGAGCTCGGCCCGGTCGACGTACGCCAGACCGAGGTTGTCGGTGTGCCCGCCGCAGCCGTCGCAGTACGGCTCGAGCAGCGCGCCCGTGAAGTTCTCCAGCACGCCATCGGTCATGATCTTCACGCTGGTGGGGTGGAAGCTTCCGGTGCCCGCGACCGAACCGCGCTCACGACGGGCCAGCAGGTCGGCCACCTGGTCGAGTCCGCGATGCCGGTCCCACCACAGGGCGCCCACGACTCGGGCCGTCAGCTCGCCCGAGGCGGCGATCGAACGGTAGGCGGCCTCGGACTCCGGCGTCACCCACGCGTCCTGCCAACCAGTGATGCCGAGCGAGTGCAGGTACGCCTGCGCGTTCAGCAGCGCCGCCCGCAGCGCCGCCTCGTCAGGCACCGGGACGACGTGGTCGTTGAACGAGTACGCGGCGCCCTCGTGCAGGGTGCCGCTCGGCTCGCCCGTGCGTGGGTCTCGCTCGATCCGACCGTCCGCCGGGTCGGGCGTGTCCTTCGTGATCCCGGCCAGCTCCAACGCCTTGGAGTTGACCCAGGCGCCATGGACGTCCCGGTTGAACAAGAACACCGGCCGGTCGGGAACGATGGCATCGAGATCCTCCTTGGTGGGCGTCCCACCCGGGAAGTACTCCATCGCCCAGCCGCCGCCGACGATCCAGGGCTCGTCCGGGTTCGCTGCGGCATAGCGAGCGACTGCGTCCAGGTAGTCGGCGCGGCCGGCGAGATCGTTCAGCGAGACGGTGAGCCGGTTGCGCCCTGCCGTCGGCGGGTGCACATGACCGTCCTGGAAACCCGCGACCACCATGCGGCCGGGCAGGTGGAGCGAATCGACGGATGAGCCGACCTGTTCGCGAACCTCTGCCTCGGTGCCTACGGCGACGATCCGGTCGGCGCGCACGGCAACGGCGTCGGCCCAGCTTCCCGCCTGGTCGCCGCAGTAGACGTCGGCTCCAGTGATGACAAGGTCGGCGGGCTGGTTCACGGTCGGCACTCCCTAGGACTAGACGGACGCTGAACGGCTGACGGCCACGGACGACCTCGGCTACAAGTAGTACAGGCGGCTCAACGAAACCGTATCGGCCGGTTCCGAGGAGATCGGGTCGCCGTCGACCTCGACGTGCCCGGTTGCAGGGTCGACCCGGACGTCCGCCACCCGGGCGTTACGCAGCATGTCGGGCAGGCCGATGTCTCGGGTTCCCCGAACGGCCACCCGTCGGCGACCGGTCGGCATCCGGTCACCTTGCGCCATTGCTGCCTGGCTGACGAACGCGACCGAGATCTCCGGTGGAGCCGAGCCGAAGCCGCCGAACTGCTGGGCCAGCTGGGTAGGTTGCGCGTTCTCGACCGCCGCATTCGGGTCGCCGGTCACCCCGTACGCGGGGAAGCCGGCCTTGAGGACCAGCCGTGGCGTAGCTCCGAACCGGGCCGGGTCCCACAGCACGATGTCGGCGAGCTTCCCGACCTCGATGGAGCCGATCTCGTGGGCCAACCCGTGGGCGCGGGCCGGGTTGATCGTGAGTTTCGCGAGGTAGCGGAGCACCCGGTCGTTGTCGTGCCGCTCGTGCTCGGGACCACGCTCGAGCTTCATCTTTCCGGCGAGCGCGAACGTCCGGCGGATGGTCTCGCCGGCCCGACCCATGCCGTGCGCGTCCGACGACGTGATCGGGATGACCCCGAGGTCGTGCAGCACGTCCTCCGCTCCCATCGTCCCGGCCCGGATCCGCTCGCGGGCCATCACGACGTCGGACGGCAGGTCGGCCTTGAGCCCGTGGCACGCCATGATCATGTCGAAGTGCTCGGCCACCGCGTCCCGACCGAACGGGAGCGTCGGGTTGGTCGACGAGCCGATGACGTTGCTGACGCCGGCCATCCGCAGCACGTTGGGGACGTGACCCCCGCCGCAGCCCTCGATGTGGAACGCGTGGATCGTACGGCCGTCGAGCACGGCCAACGTGTCCTCGACGGAGAGGCTCTCGTTGAGCCCGTCGGTGTGCAGGGCGACCTGGACGTCGTGCGCGTCGGCCACCCGCAGAGCGGTGTCCAGAGCTCGCGCGTGGGCACCAACGTCCTCGTGGACCTTGAAGCCGCAAGCCCCACCCTCGGCCAGCGCCTCGACGAGCGGCTCCGGTCGCGAGGACGAGCCCCGGGCCAGGAAACCGATGTTGACCGGCCAGGCATCGAAGGCCGCGAACGCCCGACGGAGCGCCCATGGCGAGCTCACGCCGACGCCCCACACCGGGCCGAACTCCTGCCCGATGATCGTCGTGACCCCTGATGCCAGGGCCGCCTCCATCACCCGCGGCGCGATGAGGTGCACGTGGGTGTCCACGGCTCCGGCGGTGGCGATCAGCCCCTCACCACTGACCACTGCAGTACCGGTACCCACGACCACGTCGACGCCATCGAGCGTGTCGGGGTTTCCGGCCCGCCCGATGCCGGAGATGCGGCCGTCGGTGACGCCGATCGACACCTTGCGGATGCCCAGCACGGCGTCGAGGACCAGCACGTTGGAGATCACGAGGTCGCAGCTCTCGGCGATGGTGACCGCCTGGAAGTGCAGCCCGTCGCGCCCCGTCTTGCCGAACCCGACGATCAGCTCGTCGCCGAGGCGTTGGGAGTCGGCCTCGACCTCGACGACCAGACCGGTGTCGCCCAGCCGGACGCGGTCGCCAGTTGACGGCCCGTGCACGGCGGCGTAGTCGAGCGCGTTCATGTGAGGGTCTCCGCACCTAGGTAGCCGCGAGCCGCGGCCAGGGTCAACGCCGCTTCTCGGGCACCGGGGGCGTCGAGCGGTCCGTCGACCAACCCAGCCCCACCGATCACCACCCGGTTTCCGATGATCGGCGTGAGCTCGACGTCGATCGTCGCGCCAGGGTCGAACCGGACCGCTGCGCCCGCCGGGATGGCGAGCCTGCGCCCGTACGCCGCCGCTCGGACGAAGTGCAGCCTCGGGTTGGCCTCGAAGAAGTGGAAGTGCGAGGTGATGCTGACAGGGACATCCGTGGTGTTGGTCACCGACACCCGCACGACGTCGACGAACTCCACCTGCCGGTCGGCGTCCGCGACGAGGATCTCACCAGGTCCACCCGGCGCGCGCGCTCCAGAGAACGGCTCGGTGACCACGGCCAGCCGGCTGCCGTCGTCGAACACCGCCTCGACCTGCACCATCGTGACGACGTCCGCGACGCCGGGCAGCACGTCGTCGACGGTGAGGACGGAGCGTCCGGCCGCAATCGCCTCGGCCAGCCGCCCACCGTCCCTCGCGACCTCGGCCACCGTGTCGGCGATCAGCGCGGTGGCTTCGGGCACGTTCAGTCGCAGCCCTCGCGACCGCCGGGCTCGGGCGAGCTCGGCGGCCGTGAACAGCAGAAGGCGATCGCGTTCCTGCGGAGTCAGATGCATGGGTCAGCTACGTCCTCCTGGGCGGCGGCCGGAGTGGCGCGCAGTCGGTAGTTGACCAGAAAAGAAACGTTTCTGCACGCCCTACCAGCGAGTAGCCTGTCGTTCGCGATGAACCAGAGGCCGCGCGTGACGATCCGCGACGTCGCACGGGAGGCCGGAGTCTCCGTCACGACGGTGTCCGACGCGCTCAGCGGAGGCGGGCGGCTCTCCGACCTCACCCGCGCGAAGGTGGCCGCCGTCGCCGACGACCTCGGCTACATCCCCAACCCGTCCGCCCGCCATCTGCGCAAGGGCCGCACGGGAACCATCGGGCTCTACTTCCCGGACCGGGTGATCGGGCTCGAGTACTACATGAGCGTCGCGCTCGGTGCTGCCGAGGGTGCGTTGCGCCACGACATGGCGCTCACCTTGATCCCCGGGTGGCGTGACTCGCGACGCGTGGCCTCGTTCCACGTCGATGGGATGATCGTGGCCGACCCCGTGCTGGGTGACCCGGTACTCGACGAGCTGCGTCGCCAGCGCATCCCGGTGGTCACCTGCGAGCGCGACCTCAGCCCGGGCGCCGACCACGCCGGCCGGGTCGAGTCGGACAACGGCGCGGCGATCCGCGACCTGCTGGAGCACCTGCGCGAGCAAGGCGCCAGGCGCACCGCCCTGATCGCCTCCGACTCGACGACCGCATGGGGGCACGACCTTCGCGCGGCGTACGGCGCGTGGTGCCGCAAACGCCGGGTGAGCCCGCAGATCCGCGACGTCCCGCTGGTGAGCTACCCCGACGATGTGGCCCAGGCAACCGAGCTGCTCCTCACCGGGCGACGCCCGCCGGACGCGATCATCAGCGCCATCGACGGGTCCGCCATCGGGGTGCTCCAGGCCGCCGAACGCCTCGGACTGCGCGTGCCGCAGGACCTCCTGGTCGCGTCCTGCGTCGACGGCGCGGAGCTTCGGCAGGCAACCCCTGCAGTGACCGCCATCGACATCCAGCCCAAGGTGATGGGTCAGTGGGCGGCGGAGCTGCTCGCCGAGCTGCTCGAGGGGACCCAGCCCCAAGGGACGGTCCGCACCCTCGAGACCCGTCTGGTCCACCGCGCCTCAACCGCCGGCTGACCCCTCTACCCCGAACCCACCCCACCCGCGGCGAGGCGACGGCGCAGGTGCGCGAGATGGGGCTCGGTCAGGCCCAACGCGGACGCCTGGTCGGCCGCCGCAGCAGACTCGTTCAACCGCCCCAGCCGCAGCAGCAGCTCGCCTCGCGCCGCGTGCCACCAGGGGTAGGACTCCAGCCCGGTGATGCGATCGACCTCGGCCAGCGAGACCGCAGGCCCCGCGAGCTCGGCGAGCGCCGCCGCACGGTTGAGCCGCACGACCGGGTTGTCGCTCACGGTCAGCAGCACGTCGTACCAGGACACGACCGCACCCCAGTCGGTGTCCTCGTAGCGTGGAGCGATCGCATGACAGGCAGCGATAGCGGCCTGGACGACGTACGGGTCGGGGCGATCCGGGCTGCGGGCCAACGCCGACCCGACCAGGACCACCCCCTCGTCGATCTGGTTGCGATCCCAACGACTTCGGTCCTGCTCGGCGAGGACGGTGAGCGAGCCGTCCGACGCCACCCGGGCCAGCCGCCGCGAGTCCTGCAGGAGCATCAGGGCCAGCAGCCCGCGCACCGACGCCTCGTCCGGCATCAGCTCCAGCAGCAGCCGGCCCAGCCGGATCGCTTCGCCGACCAGGCCGGCCCGGATGGGCTCGGCGCCCACCGACGCGTACCCCTCGTTGAAGATCAGGTAGACCACCGCCGCCACCGCCGGCAACCGATCCGGCAGCTCGCTGTCGGTTGGCACCCGGTACGGGATCCCCGCATGCGCGATCTTCTGCTTGGCCCGGGTCAGCCGCTTGGCCATCGTCGGCTCCGGCACAAGCAGCGCGCGGCTCACCTCGGTAGTCGTCAGGCCGGCGAGCGTCCGCAGGCTCAGCGCAACCTGCGTGTCCGTGGCCAGCGCCGGGTGGCAGCAGGTGAACACGAGCCTCAGCAAGTCGTCCTGCACGACCGAATCCGGCGGCTCTGGCCCGTCGGAGTCGAAAACGAACACGGCCGCCGCCTCCTTCCCGGTGCGCATCGCCTCCCGGCGGATCCGGTCGATCGCACAGCGACGCGCTGCCGTCGTCAGCCAGGCCTTGGGGCTGAGCGGCAGCCCGTCGCGCGGCCACGTCTGCAGAGCGCGAACCACGGCGTCTTGCAGGGCGTCCTCGGCCAGGTTCACGTCGCCGGTGACGCGGATCAGCGTGGCCAGGATCCGCGGATACTCGGCCCGAATCACCTCCGCGAGCGCGTCACCGGGCGACGTGGACATCCCCCGCTAGCCCAGCGGAATGATGGGCCGCACCTCGACCGCGCCCTGCCAGGCACCCGGGATCTGCTGGGCCCAGGAGACGGCCTCGTCGAGATCGGCGCACTCGAGCAGGTAGAAGCCGGTCAGCGCTTCCTTGGTGTCGGCGTACGGGCCGTCGGTGATCAGCGGGTCGCCGCCTTTGCCGCCCTGGACCCGCACGGTCGTGGCCGTCGCGGTCGGGTAGAGCGCTTCGCCGCCCCTGATGACTGCCGTGGCCGCCTCGCCGAAGGCGCCGTACTCGGCCATCATCGCGGCCTGGTCAGCCTGCGACCAGTCGACGTCGGGCGTGTAGATGAGTGCTGCGTACGTGGGCATGGGACTCCTTGGTCGGTCTCGGCGCTACTCGCCGAGCTCACCCTAGAGACGAACAGCCCTGCCCCGATAGGACACTCGGCGGGTCGAGGATCCGACCCGCCGAGTGGGGAGTTCCGTGCCGACCGCGAGGGTCAGTCGTCCGATCAGCGCTTCACGACGGCGTGCGTCTTGTAATAGTCACGCCAGATCAGTCGGTGGACGGGGATCCACCGCGGGATCGAGCGCAGCCCCGGGATGAACGGCAGCAGCATCAGTCCGACCGTGAGGACCATCATCAGTCCCCAGACCCAGGCGTCAGCGTTGTCGCTTGAGGCGAACGGTTCGATCTGGTACCAGAAGGTGTACAACCACAACCAGGACTGGCCGGGGTAGCTGCCCGTCTCGTTGGTCATGCCCCACTGGTCGCCGCCCAGGTGCTGGGCGCGGGCCTGGTCCTCGAGGTACGTGCCGTCAGCCAGGAACAGCAACGGCAAGGTGTAGTCCGTCGAGTAGACGCGGCCCTGAGTGAGCAGCACGCCATCCAGCGCACCGCCTTCTGCAGCGGCGAGCAGTGAGCCCGTCAGAACTGGCACGGGTCCGTAGTCGCCCGCAGCGACCTTGGTGTAGTCACCGTCTGCGGCATCGATGGCGTCGGCGTAGTCGCCGGCCCACTTGGCCTGCTGGTCCGGGGTCGCGCCCTTCCATGCGTTGATCGCATCGGTGGTGGCCGCGTTCGCCGGCATCTGCTCGAGCGGCCGGATGACGAAGTCGGTAGCTGTGTCGATCGGGATCCGGACGCCGGCAAGCTCCTGCAGGTTGATCGGTCCGATCGACTGGCTCACGTCGGGCGTGTTGTTGTACGGAGGCCCATAGCCCGCGACACCACTGGTGCCGGCGAGTTCCTGCGCAGCCGTAGCGACGAGGTCGCCAGGAGATGCGGCAGCCCACGACTGGAGCGTGAGGTTCTTGTCGTCGGGCGAGCCGAACGCGAACGCCAGACCCAAAGTCAGCGCCGTGACGACGACCATCGCGATGACGAACTCTTTGACGATGTCGTACTCGCGGTTTGCCCCTGCCCACGGTCGACGTTCGATGTCGGTCGCGTTCGTCATGACGTCTCCTCCTCGTACAGCGCAACGTCGATCGGCGGGACGACTCCGTGTCGTCTCACCAGCAGGACGTGCCAGATCACGATCGCGCCGAGCACGAGCGGGAGCATCGCGACGTGGAACAGCAGCATCTGGCCGACGTCGAGGACGTTGAACCAGGCGCCGATACCGACGCTGTTGAGACCGTCCTTGGCCTGCGTGGCGATCCACTGCGCGTCGAAGTTGGTCTGGATCACGTAGCCGGTGAACGCCGTCCCGACGGATGCGAGGAAGCAGACGACGCCGGTGATCCAGGTCATCGCCCTACGTCCGCGCCAGGCGGCCATCCAGAACTTCCCCCACAGGTGCACCACCATGAACATGAAGAAGAGCTCCACGCTCCACAGGTGGACGCTGTTGACGTAGTGACCCGGGTCCGACTGGTGCCACCAGGCTGGGCCGCGCAGGGTGAGGATGAGGCCGGACGCGACGATCACGAGCAGCGCGGCGAGCGTGGCCACGCCGAAGACGTAGATCCACGACGCGACGTACTCGGGCTGCTTGTCCGGCAGCAGCTTCTCCGGAGGCAGCGTGCGCTGCCATCGATTCAGCAGGCCGCCGGTCCAGGTCGAGGACGACTCGGCGGCGTGAGTTCCGGGGGGCGGGTCGGCTGGGCTCGCGGGAGTTGCATCAAGGTCTGCGGTCATGACCGGTCCTTACCCTTGGGAAACGGCAGGGTGATCGCGAGGATGAACAGGATGATCATGATGATGATCACCGCGAGGTTCCCCAACGAGATCTGGACTGGCCCCACGGTCAGGTAGTGGGCCGGCTGGTTCAGGTCCCCTTGCAGGACGGATAGTGCGTGCATGTCTGCCTCCTGTGCCGAGGCTCTCGGGTCGGTTCGAGCCCAGGCAGAGGCGCAGGTCCCCCAGAACAGGGACCAAAGTCCCTTCCCCGGGCTCGCCCGGGCGTGCGCGCGTGGGAGGGTTGGCCCTAGGTCGGGTCGATTGCGTGGAGGCGAGCCAGGGATGGGTGAGGTCGACAGGGCATCCGAGCCGGCCCAATTGCTCTCCAACAGCCTGCTCGAAGCGATCGTCGCCGTCGGCAGCGAGCTGGACCTGACCGCGGTGCTGTACCGGATCATCGAGGCGGCGGTGACCCTCGTGGACGCGTCGTACGGCGCGCTCGGTGTCATCGGCGAACCCGGTCACCTGGTGCAATTCCTGACCGTCGGGATCGACGACCGGACGAGTGCGACCATCGGCCACCTGCCGGCCGGGCACGGGATCCTCGGCGTACTCATGAGCGACCCCGAACCGCTGCGGCTGGCCGACCTGACCCAGCATCCCGCCTCGTACGGCTTCCCGGCCAACCACCCGTCGATGGCCACCTTCCTCGGCGTCCCGATCCGGGTGCGCGGCGAGGTGTTCGGCAACCTGTACCTCACCGAGAAGCACGGCGGTGCGGAGTTCGACGACGAGGACGAGCGGGTGGTCATCGCCCTCGCGGCGGCCGCCGGAGTTGCCGTCGAGAACGCTCGCCTGTACGACGAGGCCCGGCGGCGCGAACGGTGGCTCCAGGCCTCGACCGAGGTGACCACGTCCCTGATGTCCGGGACCGATCCGGCTATGGCGCTACCAATCGTCGCGCTCAGGGCTCGCGAGCTGGCCGAGGCCTCGTCCTCGTTCATCGCGCTGCCGGGAGCCGAGCACGCCCTGGTGGTCGAGGTTGCCGATGGCGACGCGGCCGCCGAGCTGCTGGGACTGGCCGTTTCGATGCAGGGCAGCCTGCCTGGCCGATGCTTCCGGTCCGCGGAGGCGATCACCGTGGCGAGCCTCGATCGGGAAGACCCGATCGGCCTGGCCCTCGGCGGCCCGGGCGGACCGGTGATGCTGGTGCCACTCGTGGACTCCAGCGGGGTGCGGGGCGTGCTGGCGGTCATCCGACCGGCGGGCGGGATGCCGTTCAGCGACCCGGCGACCCAGATGCTCGAAGGCTTTGCCGCGCAAGCCGCCGTCGCCCTCCAGCTCGCCGAGGCCCGGCGCGAGGGCGAGCGGGTCGTGCTCTACGAGGACCGCGACCGGATCGCTCGAGACCTGCACGACTTGGTGATCCAACGACTGTTCGCCAGCGGGATGCAGCTGGAGAGCATGACCCGGCTGCTCGACAACGAGGAGGCGGTCACGCGGGTCCGCCACGTGGTCGACGAGCTCGACCTGACGATCCGCGAGATCCGCTCGGCCATCTACGCTCTCCAGACGCCCGATGCCGCGAAAGGCAAGAGCCTTCGCTCGCAGCTGCTCGACGTCGCCGATTCCGCTACCAGTTCCCTGGGCTTCGCCCCGTCCGTACGGTTCGACGGTCCCGTCGACACCGCCGTGCCCTCGGAGGTCGCTCCGCACCTCGTCGCCGTCCTCGTCGAGGCGTTGTCGAACGCAGCCAGGCACGCTGAGGCACATCGGGTCGAGGTCGCAATCCGGGTCGATGCCAGCGAGGTGCAGCTGCGGGTCAGCGACGACGGCATCGGCATCACTCCGTACGGACGGCGCAGCGGCCTGCTCAACCTGGCCGAGCGGGCGCTGGCGCTGGGCGGCTCGCTCAACGCGGTCGCGCACCAGGCGTCCACCGGCACCGAGCTCGTGTGGACGGCGCCCATCGCCCAGCCTCACCCGAGAGGCCCAGGCAGGGCATAACCCTTGCTGCTGAAGGACGTTTGACCCTGGCCGCAGGGCCGGACCACCAGCGATGGTGAGCAGATGTACGAGTGCCACAGCCACACTCTGGAACGCGCCGAGTGCGAGGAGCTCCTCGCCGGTGCGCGGATCGGTCGAGTCATCCTGACCGAGCAGGCGCTGCCCACTGCACTCCCCGTCGCGTACGCGCTGGACGACGGCGACATCGTCTTCCGCAGCAACGACGGGACGAAGATCGCGGCCGCACTCGACGGAACCGTGATCGCGTTCCAGGTCGACCACATCGACGAGGTGCGCGGCACCGGGTGGAGCGTCGTCGCCACTGGTGTGGCGACGCCGATGACCGATCCGGGCGACGAACGCCACGCAGCCGACCTCGGGATCCAAGCCTGGGTCGAGTCGAGCGACGCGCGCTTCGTTCGGCTGTCCCCCACCATCGTCACCGGACGTCGCATCACCTACCAGCCAGCCTGATTGGCGGCCCCCGCAGGTCCAGCGGGCTCAGTGCAGGTCAACCTCAGTGCAGGTCAACCTCAGTGCAGGTCAACCTCAGTGCAGGTCAACCTCAGTGCAGGTCAACCTCAGTGCAGGTCAACCTCAGTGCAGGTCAACCTCAGTGCAGGTCAA
>Ga0302299_10001616_pt1 | contig 13570 bp, 8 predicted proteins | sample III_Fen_N3_4_FD_198795 | JGI IMG/M metagenome (GOLD analysis project Ga0302299, IMG submission 198795) | Peat permafrost microbial communities from Stordalen Mire near Abisko, Sweden - III_Fen_N3_4 | ecosystem: Environmental > Terrestrial > Soil > Wetlands > Permafrost | place: Sweden: Abisko... | reverse complement strand
TGCATGATCAACTCAAGTGTGCATGATCACCGCGGAGTGGGGGCGGGTGGGATCACCGTGCGTGCAGGGGGGTGCCGTCGACGGTGACGTCGACCTTGTCGTCGTAGAAGCAGTACAGGCCGGCCAGTTCGTGCGCGTCGGGGAAGGGCGCGAGGTAGCCCCAGACCAGGTCGGTGAGCTCCTCGCCGTCCAGCCGCACCGACCAGTACGACGCGACGCCCTTGTAGGCGCAGATCGTGCGGGTGTCCGTCGGGGCGAGGCGGGACTGGTCGACGTCCGCGGGCTCCAGGTAGTAGCGCACGGGCATCCCGGTCTCGAAGACCAGCCGGGGCCGGCGGCTCTCGGCGAGCAGCACGCCGTCGCGCTCCACCCGCACGTGGCGCGTGCTGCGCCGCACGTCGACCCGGTGGTAAGGACTGCGCGGGTGGCCGATCACCGGCTCGTCCTCCTCGAGCCAGTCGAAGGCGGAGAAGTCGAGCAGGACGTAGCCGGCCAGGTCCGCGTCGTCCGGCCGGAAGCCCGCGGCCACCAGGCCCGCGACGTCGACCTCGGTGCCGGCGGTGGTGTGCCAGCGGAACCCGCCGGGCGGGTACACCGCGGCGTCCGGGTCGAACCACGGGCGCTCCCGGGGCGGGGCGTCGGCCGCGGTCGGGCTGACGACGGCGCGGACGTCGTCCTGCGGCACCGCGTACTCGTCCACCACCCGGCGGGGTTCCTTCACCAGGACCGCCCGGTCGGTGGAGGCGACGACCTGCCCGCCGGGACCGAGGGCGGTGATGCGCTTGGGGGTGGGCACGTAGCGCAGGTCGCCGAGGACCTGCCGCTGCGCGTTCCCCTCATGAAGAGCCACCCGGCCAGCGTTTCCCGGCGACCGTCCGCCGTCAAGGCGTCGGTCGGCGGGCGCCCGGTGCGGATCTTTCGGGCACACTCGACGGAGTCGGCGCGTTGCACGGTGGGGACCCGGGAGGAAGGGAAGCCATGGCGGCCCGAGGCCGGAGGCTGGCACGTCGGATCGTGGGCGGCGCCGTCGACGTCGTGAACGACCGCGCGCCCTGGCTGACCGACCGGGCCTACCGCGCGGTGGCCACCCCGTTGCAGTGGCTCGACCCGGTGGGCGGGGCCCGTGCCGCCGAGGCCCGGCTGGACGGCGTCCGTGACCGGGTCGCCGGGATGGCCACGATCGGGCGGGTCCGGCGCGTCGAGCGGGCGCGGCTGCACCGCGACCTCGACCGCACCCGGGAGGACCTCGCCCGGATCGCCCCGCGCCTGCCCGCCGTGCAGGCGCGTGCCCTGGCCGTCCGGGTGGACGCGTACACCGCGGTCCTCGGCGCGCTGCCGGGGGCGCCGGCCGCCGGCCCTGCGGGCGAGGGTCGCCCGCAGGCCGGCGCGCGTCGTCCCACCCGCCGGCGGGTCCGGGACGTCGCCGTCGTCGCCGGGGCGGGCGCCGTCGCCTGGACCAGCCTGCTCCTGCCCGCCGCCGGCACCGCCGTCGTGGAGGGTGGCCTCGTGGCCGGCGTCGTCACGGCCGTCGGCGCCACCGCGGTGCGCGGCCGCCGGGCCCGGCAGGAACGGATCGGGGCGCTGGCCCGTGCCCTGGCGGAGGTGGACGCCGGCCTGCGGGGCCCGGACGGCGGCGACCCGCGCGCCCTGGACGGCGCTCGCCGCGCCCTGCTCGGGCGCTCGCTGGCCTCGGGCCGGCTCGACGAGCCCGGCACCGGCAGCCTGCGCCGGATCGACGCCCACCTCGACGACCTGCTGCTGCGCCTGGTCGAGGGTGACCTCGAGGCGGAGGCTTCGTACCTCGTCCGCGCCACCGTCGAGCGGTACCTGCCGGACACCCTCGGGCCGTTCCTGGCGCTGCCGGACCCGCGCGCCGTCGTCCGTGGCCGGCCCGCCGTCGAGGAGGTGGCCGACCAGCTCGCCGCGCTGGAGAGCGGCCTCGCAGAGGTGGCGCGGCGACCGCGGCGCGATCACCCGGAGGACCTGCTGCTGCGCCAGGGCGAGTTCCTCCGGTCGAAGTTCGGCGAGCCGTCGGGCTGAGCGGGCGCTCGCCGCCGGGCGGGCCACCATGGATCCGTGTCCCCACCCATGTCCACGCCGGACCGGGCTCCCGCACGGCAGCGCGGGATCGCGCACCTCATGCACCCGCAGCTGATCGGCACCGTCATCGGGGCGATCGGTGCGACCGCGTTCGTGCACGCCAACCGGGGAACGCTGCCCGGCCCCTGGCCGGTGATCGCCGTCCTCGCCTGGGCCGTGGCCCTGGTGACGCTGGTCTGGGCAGCGCTGGTGCGGCCCCGGAGCCTGCCCGTCCTGGCCCCGCCCGGCCCCCGGGCAGGGCTGGTCTACGTGGCGAGCGTGATCGCGATGCTGGTCGTCATCGCGGCGGGCGGCGCCGTGGTGCGCGCCGCCGGGCGGCCGGAGCTGCAGCCGGTCGTCGTCGTCATCGCCGTCGGCCTGCACTTCGTCCCGTTCGCCGCGGCCTTCCGGGCACCGGTCTTCACCGTCCTCGGCTGGTGCCTGGTGGCGATTGGGGTCGTCGGCCTCCTGCTCGGGCTGGCGGCCGGAGCCGTCGCCGTCGCCGGCGCGGCGGTCGTGACCGGGCTGGTCATGCTCGTCCTGATGACGGTCGAGGTCGTCGGCCCCTCCCGTCGTCCCTGGTGACCCCGAGGGACGTCGGTGGACCCGGGTGAGCCGGGCGGCCCCGGCAGCGGGTTCGGCCGGGCGTCGGGAGGCGCTTCCGCGCGCCGAGCTCCTCGAGGCCGTCGCCGGTCCTACGGCGGCGGGTCCGTGGCGGACCCCCCACAACGGCATCGCCGCTGGTCAAGGATGGGATCCGGTCGGGTCATCCGGGTGACTGGAAGATCCAGCGCTACACCCGCGTGCGCGACGGTCCGAGACCGTGCAGATGGGAAGTCTGCAGGTCCGCGCCGTCGGAGGCTTCTTGCTGTCGGAGGAACTCGGTCGCGGCGCCGTCGCCTCGGTGTACCGGGCGTGCCGGGCGGAGGACGCCGGGCCCGGTGCTCCGCAGTTCGCCGTCAAAGTGCTCGAGGCCCCGGGGGAGTCGGCGGGTCCGGGCGCGCTCGCCGCCCTGCGCCGCGAGGCGGCCCTGCTCGCCGGTGTCGGGCATCCCGGGCTGGCCGCCGTGCATCTGACCGGGATCGACGCCGGGTGCCCGTTCGCCGTGATGGATGTGGTGCCGGGCCAGACCCTGCGCCGGGAACTGGGGGCCGGCGCGCTACCGGTCGACCGGGTGATCGGGCTCGCCCTCGACCTGCTCGGACCGCTGGCCGCCGTCCACCGGCGCGGGCTGATGCACCGCGACGTGAAACCCGAGAACATCATGATCCGTCCGGACGGACGGGCCCAGCTGATCGATTTCGGACTGGTCGGCCGCCGCACGGAGGTCGTGGCGGAGGCCGCCGCGGGCACCCTCCTCTACACCGCCCCCGAGCAGAGCGGAACGCTGCGCCGTCCGCCCGACCACCGCAGCGACCTGTACTCGCTGGGGGTCGTGCTCTTCGAGTGCCTCGCCGGGAGCCCGCCGTTCGTGTCGGGGGACGTCACCGACCTGCTGCGACTCCATGCCACGGTGCAGCCGCCGGACCTGGTGACGCTGGTGCCGGGACTGCCTGCGGCGGTGGCGGCGATCGTGGCGACGCTCCTCGCCAAGGATCCGGACGACCGCTACGACCAGGCGGATCTCGTCGCCGAGGACCTGGTCCGTGCGCTGGCACCCGGCACCGGGTTCGAGCCGCTGCGCGCCGCTCCGCGCTGGCCGGGACCCCAGCGCCACCCGCTCCGCGGCCGCGACGCCGCCCTGGCCCAGCTGCGGGCACGCTGGGAACGGGCGCGCACCGGCAACGGCGGGGTCGTCGTGGTCACCGGAACCGGCGGCGTCGGCAAGACGCGGCTGGTCGCCGAACTGGCTGCCCTCGCCAGGCACCAGGGCGCAGCGGTCCTGCACGGGCGCGGGAACGGGGAGCAGGCCGGCGAGCCGGCGGTTCCCCTCGGCCCGTTGCGGGCGGCCCTGCGCGGCTACCTCGGCGACGCCGAACGGCTGCCGCACGAGGGACGGCGCGTCACGCTCCAGCGAGTGGCCGATGCGGCGGGCGCGGCGTCGTCCCAGGTCATGGCCCTGGTGCCGGAGCTGCCTCGACTGCTCGGCCACGCCGCGGGCGACCCGCCGGTCGTCGACGCCTCGGTCGAGGCGGACGACGGCCGGGACCGGTTCGAGTCGGCGGTGGCGGACCTGTGCCTCGGGCTGGCGGGCGACGGGTTGCTGCTCGTGTTGGACGACGCGCAGCACCTGGACGCGTCGACGCACCGCGTGGTCGACCGGCTCGCCCACGACGCCGAGGGCGTCCCGCTCCTCGTGGTGCTGGTGACCTCCGAGGCGGACGTCGCGGCCAGGGTGCCCGGCGTCGGGCGCGTACCGCTCGAGGCACTGCCCGACGCCGCCGTCGCCGACCTGGTCGCCGACGCCCTGCCCGGTACCGGCGCGGACCACCCGCTGACCCGGACCGTCGTGGCCCGCAGCGCCGGGAACCCCTTCGTGGCCCAGGAGTACCTGCAGGCCATCGTCGACGCCGGCCTGCTCGCACCCCAGGACGGGGCGTGGTTGCTGGACGAGTCGGCGCTGGAGCAGCTGGACCTGCCGCAGGACGCGAACGGGCTCGTCCTGGCACGGCTGACGCGGCTGGCGCCCGGCACCCGGGCGGTGCTGGCGACGGCAGCGACCGTCGGCTCCCGGTTCCGTGCCGACCTGGTCGCCGCCGTGCACCACCCGGACGGCGGCGCCGTGCGCGCCGCGCTGGCCGAAGCGATGGAGCACGGCCTGGTCGAGGCCCGCAACGACGGGTGGTACGTCTTCGGCAACCTGGGGGTCCGTCGCGCACTGCTGGACGAGCTGCCCGAGGCCGACGCGGCACGACGGCACCGCGAACTGGCCGCCCTGCTGGAGGCGCAACCCGGAGGGCGGACGGCCGAGGAGAGCTACGCCATCGCCCACCACTACCTGTCGGGCGGTGCGGAGCACGCTCCGCGCCTCGCGTTCGCCGCCTGTTGGGCGGCCGGCCGGGCGGCGCTGGCGAACCACGCGGACGCCGAGGCCGCCGAGCTGCTGGGGTGGGCCGCAGGGCTGGCGGCCGACCTGGACCTGTCGCCCTCACCGGCGAGCGACCCCCTGTTCGGGCTGGACCACGGGACCGCCCTGCTCGGCGCCGGCGACTACGGGGAGGCCGTCGCCGTCCTGGCGCGGACCCTCGACCATGCGCAGGATCCACTGACGAGGGCGCGCATCCTGCTCGCCCTGGCGAACACCCACCGGATGGCCTGGCAGCCGGGGGAGTGCGAGGCGGTGATCCGCCGCGGGCTGGCCGAACTGGGCCACCCCTTGCCACTGAACCGGGCGGCGTTGCTCCTGTCGAGCCTCGGCCGCGCCCTCGTCGCCGGCGTGATCCGGACGACGGGTCGGGGTTTCGGCTCCGCGGCCGGGGCCGAACGGGAGCGCGGTCTGCTGGTCCTCGGCCTGCACTACTGCCTCCTCCACCTCGCCTCGCGTTGCGGTTGGGTGGTCCATGTCGTCGCCACGAGCCTGCACCAGCAGTACTGGGCCAACCGCATCGGCAGCGGGGAGCCCTACCTGCTCTCGCGTTCAGGGCTCGGGTTCCTCTATCTGATGCTGGGTCGGCAACGGCGTGCTCAGCGCCTCTTCGCCGACCTGAACGCCCCGGACGGGTCGGCGGACCGACAGCAGCTGGCCATGATCGCTTCGGCCGAGCACCTGGCCATGTACCTGAGCGGCCTGGACGACGGCGAGTCGCTGGTACGCCTGGACCGCGAGCACGGCGCGCAGCTGCCCCTCTCGCAGTTCCGGGACACGACCGGCGTCCTCGCCATGCACCTGCTCAACGCCGGTCGCTCCCGCGAGGCCACGCGCGTGCTCGAGCGGATGGCACGTCGACTGGGTGTCACCGGCAAGGGATCCGGCTCGCCCCCGCACGAGTTCATTCTGGCCATGATGGATGCCGTGGCCGGCCGTCCCGTGGAGGCCGCCGCTCGATGGGAGCTGACGTCCGCAGACCTGCCCAGCGCCTGCCTGCCGGGTGTCGCCGCCTTCCAGTGGCTGTCGAAGCTCGTCCTTCTGCGGGAGCAGGACGAGACCGGCGAGCCCTTCGACCAGGCTGTGGCGGCGTTCCAGGCGCTCGGCCTGGGTGCACGCCGGCTGACGCGCGTCCACCGGGTGATCCTCTGCCACGTCGCGACGGGCCGCCTGGCCCGGGCCCGGGGTGCGGCCGGGGCGGAGCGGGAGGAGCGCCTCCAGGTGGCGGCCGCGGCGGTCGCCGCGCTGCGCCCACTCCGTCGGGACGCGAACCTCCGGCCGCTGGAGCGGGTCGCCCGCGCCGATCTGCTGCTGCAACGCGGCGATGCCCGGGCAGCCCTGCGGGCCCTGGCCGAGATCACCGACACGGACCACCACGACCTCCCGATCGCCGAGTACGAAGGGGCACGGGTGCGGGCCAGGGCACTGGCAGCGCTCGACGCCCACGACGAGGCGTTGCGGCAGGCCCGGGTGGCGCTGCACACGGCGGAGGACGAGGGCTGGCCCCATCGGGCGGCCTGGGTCGTTGCCGAGTTCGGCCCGCAGGTCCGCGACGGCCGGGGGAGCGGGAGCGCCCGATCCTCGAAGACGTCGTCCGCAGGGGCGACGGACGCCCCCGTGACCGACTCGCTCACGGGGGCGTCGTCCGTCCGGCACCCGGCCCGGTCCGTCAACGCGGTCGTCGAGCTGGAGCGGATGCGGCTGCGGCTGCAGGCGTACGAGCAGGTCAGCCTGGCGGCTTCCCGGGTGGTGGAGCCGGCGGCCCTGGCGCGCATCTGCCTCAGCCGCATCCTGGCGATCCTGTCGGCCGAGCGGGCCTATCTGTTCCTCGTCGACGACGAGGGCCTTCTCGCACCCTTCCTGGGGCGGACGGCGGCCGGGGACGACGTCGCGGAACTGACCGGGTACAGCGCGAGCCTCGTGCAGCGGGTGCACACCGAGGGCGAGCCTCTCGTGGTGACCGGCACCGACGAGGGCGAGGCGCTGGGGGCCCGCAGCGTCGTCCTGCACGGGCTGCGGTCGATCCTCATCGCGCCGGTCCTGCTCGAGCAGCGCCGGATCGGCGTGGTCTACCTGGACAGCCAGATCGCCAAGGGGATCTTCACCACCGACGACGTGGACATCCTGACGGCCCTCACCACGCACATCGCCACCGCGCTGGAGACCGCCCGGGCGGCCCAGCTGGCCATCTCGGTGCGGACGGCCGAGCACGAGCGCGACCTCGCCGACCGGCTCCGGCGCGCCTCCGCCGACATGGCGGCCGCGACCTCGCCCGACGCCGTGCTCGAGCGGCTGCTCGACTGGGCCGGCCGGCTGGCGCCCTGTGACGCCGCGTGGCTCGCGGTCCGGCGTCCGCAGGGCCTGCACCTGCTCAGCGCGGCGCCGTCCGGACGGGACGCGCTCCCCGCCGGCGAGGTCGTCGAGGCTCTGCTGGCGGAGCCGCTGCCCGACGACCCGGGCCTGGCGGCCCTCCTCGCCGCGACCGAACCCGTCGCCGACCCGCCGGCGTCCCTGCCCGGACCGCTGCGCGAGCGGATGGGCGGCGCGGCGTGGCTCGCCGTCCCGCTGCCGGCCGGGGAGCTGGACGGCGGCGTGCTCGTGCTGCGCTCGACCCACCTGCAGCCCGCGGACGACGCCGGTGTCGTCAGCGCGCTCGTGGCGCAGGCAGGCGCGGCGTACGACCGGGCCGTCCTGTTCGCCCGGGTGCAGTCCCTGGCGGTCGTCGACGAGCTGACCGGGCTCTCCAACCGGCGGCACTTCTTCGAGCTGGCGCGCTGGGGCATCCAGACGTCCCGGCAGCTGGACCGCCCGATGGCCGCCCTCATGCTGGACATCGACCACTTCAAGCAGATCAACGACACCTACGGCCACGCCACCGGCGACGACGTCATCCGCATCATCGGCGAACGGCTCGCGGGGCACGTCCGCGAGGCGGACCTGGTGGGCCGGTACGGCGGCGAGGAGTTCGCCGTGCTGCTCGCCGACTCCGCCCCGCCCTACGACCTGCCCGAACGCCTGCGCCAGGCGATCTCCACCCACCCGGTCGTCACCCGGTCCGGACTGCTGCACGTGACGGTGAGCGTGGGCGTCGCCGAGCTGCGGCCGGACGACGACCTCGACGGCCTCCTCGCCCGCGCCGACCAGGCGATGTACCGGGCCAAGCAGGGCGGCCGGGACCGGGTGGTCGTGGCGGCCTGACCGGGTGCCCCGCCGCCCGGGTCGCGAGCCGACCCCGGGTCGCGAGCCACCCGGGTGGCGGGTCAATCCGGCCGGACGGCGATCCGATGGATCAGGGTGGGCGCAGGCGGACCGACGAGGACGGCAACGGCCGTACGCGGCTTCGTCGCGCAGCAGTACGCCGCCGGCGTCCTGCTGTTCGCCGGGATGGCCCAGCTGGACCGGCTCGGGTTCGGGGGGCGGTTCCCGCTGCCCACCCTGGCGGCGCTGATCCTCCTGGCCCTGGTGTGCTCGGACGAGCGGCTGCACCGGCTGGCGTCGGGCGGCGACCTGCGGCGTCGGCTGTGGCCCCGGGTCGTGGTGAATCTGCTGGCGGCGACCCCGGTGTTCTACGGGTGCGGTTGGGGATCACTGCTGGGCATCATCTGGATCGTCGGGTCGCTGTTCCACATCACCTGGTCCGGCTCGTCGGCGTGGGTACCCGCCGCGGTGGGATCGGTGCTCGCCATCGGTTGCGGCGAGCTCGGGATCGCCTGCGGCCAGTTCCCGTCCTACCTGCCGCCGGCCCAGGCGCACGTGATCGGTGCGCTGCAGGCGCTCATCGTCGTCATGGTGGTGACCTTCTTCGGGCAGCTGGTGGCCGCCCGGGAGCGGGCCGAGGCCACGCTGGAGCGCGAGGAGCGCCGGTTCCGCAAGATGCTCACCAACTCCTCCGACCTCGTCATGGTGACCGATGCGGCCGGGTGCATCCGGTGGATCAGCCCGTCGGTCCGGCACCAGTTCGGCCGGGAGCCCGACGACCTGATCGGCACCCCCGCCGACCTGCTCCTCGGGCTGGACGACGAGCAGGTCGCCGCCTGGGCACGCGCGCGGTCGACGGACGACCCGATGTCGGCGCACCGGGGCGAGCTGCGGTGCCAGAACCCGGACGGTTCGGTCCGCTGGCACGACGTCGTGGTGCAGAACCTCCTCGACGATCCAGACGTGCGCGGCGTGGTGATCAACCAGCGGGACGTCACCGAGGCCAGCCTCGCGCGGGAACAGCTCGCGTACCAGGCGACCCATGACGCCCTGACCGGGCTGGTCAACCGCCCCCGGTTCACCGCCGACCTGGGCGACCTGCTGCAGCGGACGGACGGCGGGAGCCGCTGCGCGATCCTCTACGTGGACCTGAACGGCTTCAAGCCGATCAACGACACCTACGGGCACGCCGCCGGTGACGCCGTGCTCCGGGCGGTCGCCGAGCGCCTGGACGAATCGGTCCTGGGTTCGGACCTGTCCGCCCGGCTGGGCGGCGACGAGTTCGCCGTCCTGCTGACCGGCCTGGACGACGAGGCCGGCGCGGTCGCCGTGGCGCGGAGGATGTCCGCGGCGATCCGGACGCCGGTCCTGGTCGCGGGGCAGCTCCTCGTGCCGAGCGCCTCCATCGGCATCGCCGTCAGCGATCCGCACGACCGCGACGCCGGCGCCCTGCTGCACCGCGGTGACGTCGCCATGTACCGCGCCAAGCGGTCGGGCGAGCCGTGGGTCCTCTACCACCCGGACCTCGAGCTGCCGGCGACCCTCCCGGCCGCCGACGAGGCGCCGACCTCCCCCGACGCCGCTCCGTAGCCGGCACGGAGCGACGCCGGCGGCTGTCGCGGTGCTGACGGCGGGGTGGAGGGCGCCGACAGCGACGCGTGCGCGGGCTGACAGCCGCTGCCGTGACGCTCGATGCCAGGCGCACACCCGCGCCCCAGCTCCGAAAGGGCCACCCCTATGACTGCCACTCCGCCTGCGATCACCGCACAGAACCCCGCCCCGGACCGCACGACGGAGCCGTCGTCGCACACCTACCGGTCCCTGGGGGCAGCCTGGATCCCGCTGGCCGCTCTCTGCCTGGCCTTCTTCGTCGAGATGGTCGACAACACCCTGCTGTCGATCGCGCTGCCGACCATCGGCCGCGACCTCGGCAGCGGCACCACCGCGCTGCAGTGGGTCACCAGTGCCTACTCGCTGACCTTCGGCGGCCTGCTGCTCACCGCGGGGTCGATGGCCGACCGGCTCGGGCGTCGCCGCGTCCTCCTCGTCGGGCTCGCCGTGTTCGGCGTGCTGAGCCTGGGGGTCGTCGCCGTCTCGAGCACCGGCGAGCTCATCGCCCTGCGGGCCGGCCTGGGGATCGCCGCCGCGGCCATGGCGCCCATCACCAACTCGCTGGTCTTCCGGCTGTTCGACGACCAGGCCCTGCGGATGCGGGCGATGACCGTGATGATCGTCGTCGGGATGTCCGGGTTCGTCCTGGGCCCGTTGCTGGGCGGTACCGCATTGACCCACGTCAGCTGGCAGTGGCTGCTGATCGTCAATGCTCCGATCGCGCTGATCGCCTGCCTCGGCGTCCGGCTCGGTGTCCCGGCGGACCGGCCCGAGGACCTGACCGACGACCGGCTCGACCTGCCGGGCGCCCTGCTCAGCGTCACCGCCATCGGACTCGCCTGCTACGCGCTGACCAGCGGCGTCGACCACGGCTGGCTGTCCGCCCCCACGCTCGCGTCCGCCGTCGGCGCCGTCGTCGCGGCCGTCGCGTTCGTGCGGCACGAGCACCGCACCGCGGCCCCCATGCTCGACCTGAGCCTCTTCTCGAACGGCACCGTCCGGGGCGCCTCGATCGCGCAGGTCGGGACGTCGATCGCGATGGCCAGCGTGATGTTCGGGCTGATCCTCCACTTCCAGTACGCCTACGGGTGGAGCCCCGTGCGCGCCGGCCTGGCCAACCTGCCCATCATCGTGACGATGCTCGCCGCCACCCCCCTCTGCGAGTGGCTCGTGAAGCAGTTCGGCCACCGCGTCGCCTGCCTGGTCGGCGCGGCGTTCCTGGCCGGTTCGCTGGCCAGCCTCTCCTGGGGCGTCGAGCACGGGTACGTGGCCATCGCGGTCTCCATGGTCGCGCTGACCATCGGGCTGCGCACCGTCATGACGATCTGCGCCGTCGCGCTCGTCGAGGCGATGCCGAGCAACCGCACCTCGATCGGCACGGCCCTCAACGACACCGCGCAGGAGGTCGGGGCGAGCATCGGCACGTCCCTGATCGGCACCCTGATCGCCGCTCTGGTCACCACCCAGCTACCGGCGGGGAGGTGGAGCGAGAGCCTCGTGGCGTCGTTCTTCCACGGCGAGCGCATCACCTACGCGGTCGTGGCGGTCGTCGTCGCCCTGGTCGCGGGCGGCGGCTCGCTCGCCCTCACCGACTCCCGTTCCACCGACGAGCACGTCTGAGCCGGTGCCTGCGGCCGGGTCATGATCCGGCGCGCCCCCGTGTCGCCGGGCCCGGCGCCGGGCGCGGACGGCGGCGGACGGCGGCCCCGCCGGGATCGAGCGTCGTCCGTACCCGGTCCGGGCCCCTGACGACGACGACCTCGACCGGGCCGGCCGCCGTCGCGAGGGCGTCGTGGAGCGCCTCGACGCCGAGGACCGGACGGCCGGCGACCCGGCTGAGCACGTCTCCCCGCAGGAGCCCGGCACGGTCGGCCGGGCTGTCCGTGACGACCTGCGTGACGAGGAGCCCGGCGACCTGGGCCAGGCCCACCGCGGCGCGCCGGGCGCCCGCGACGTGGTTGGGCTCCAGGCGCAGTCCCAGCTGGGCGGCGAGGGGGGACTGTACGTTCTCGAACGACAGCAGCAGCCGACGCAGCAGCTCGGCGAGCTGGTCGCGTTCGCCCGGTTCGAGCGCCGAGAGCAGCCGCGCCTCGTTGGCCAGGTGCTCCGGGGCGATCCGGTCGAAGAGCTCCACCCCTCGATCGGTCAGGCGCACCAGGGAACCCCGCCGGTCGGCCGGGTCGGGGGCGCGCGTGACGATCCCGGCCTGATCGAGGCGGTCGAGCCGGACACTGACCGTGCCCGAGGTCAGCCCGAGCGCCGCCATGAGCCGGGACTGCAGCATCGCGAACGGCGTGCCCGCGCGACGCAGCGTCACCACGACCTCGAAGTCCGCCGCGGTCAGGCCGTGGCCGGCGAAGACCTCGACGAGGCCCGTCTCGAGATGGGCACGCACCCGGCCGAGCCGCATGACGACACCCACCGGCGAGAAGTCGAGCCCGACCTGCTGGGCCTGCCACTCGGCGAGGACGACGTCCACGCTGTCGCCGACGCCGGACGACACCCGAGCGCGCGCGGTGCTGCCGACGCGCCCCGCCGTCCTGCCCGCCCTGCCGCTGGTCACCCCGCCAACGATAGCCCGCCGGCCACCGGTTCCCTCCTGGGCAAGCGTTGGGCACAAGGGGATGTTCAGCTCGGGGCGAAGCCTGCGGCCCGGACCCCGACCCGGGAACAACCGCTTCGCTACATGCCTTGAGCCCAAGGATTCTTTCGGAGCAATTTGATAGCTCGAAGGCGTCCTTGTCCCGTCGTCCCCCTACCGAGGAGAGAACAGATGGCCGACGACTCCGTCGTCAGCGGTGACGTGTCCGGTCACCACATGGCGGTCGACCTGGTGTCCAGCACCCCGAAGCGGGTCCTGATCGTGGTCGCCAACCCGACCGTCAGCACCAACAACGGCTGGCCCGTGGGCTTCTGGGCCGCCGAACTGACCCACCCCTACTACGAGCTCACCGAGCGCGGCGTCCAGGTCACGATCGCCAGCCCGGACGGCGGCGCGGTCTCGGCCGACGCCCTGTCCGACCCCCGCGACCCGTCCCGGTGGTCCGCCGAGGACCTGATCTCGCTCGGCTTCCTCTCCAGCCCCGACCATGCCGCACTGCTGGCGGACACCCCGAGCCTGGCCGATCTCGACCTCGACGACTTCGACGCCCTGATGATCGCCGGTGGCCAGTCCCCGATGTTCACCTTCCCCGACAACCCCGTGCTGCAGGACGCCGTCCTGCACTTCTACCAGGCCGAGAAGCCGACGGCCGCCTACTGCCACGGCGTCTCGGCCCTGATCAACGTCCGGCTCCCGGACGGCGAGTACCTGGTCAAGGGCAGGACCGTCACCGGCTTCGCCAACATCGAGGAGGACTACGGCAACGCCGCCGCCGGCGTCGAGATCATGCCGTGGCGGCTGGAGGACGCCCTGCGGGAGCGCGGCGCCAACTACGTCCAGGCCGGCCTGTTCAAGGCGTTCGCCGTCCGCGACGGCCGCCTCGTCACGGGCCAGCAGCAGTACTCCGGCCGGGCCGTCGCCCAGCTCGTGATCCAGATGCTCGGGGTGTGAGTCCAGCTCAGGGCGTGAGTCCGGCTCAGGGCGATCCGCGCGATCGGTAGTGATCCGCCCAGGAGCCGGGCGCCGGGCGCCTGACGCCTGACGCCGGTCGCCCG
>Ga0302299_10001615_pt1 | contig 13572 bp, 11 predicted proteins | sample III_Fen_N3_4_FD_198795 | JGI IMG/M metagenome (GOLD analysis project Ga0302299, IMG submission 198795) | Peat permafrost microbial communities from Stordalen Mire near Abisko, Sweden - III_Fen_N3_4 | ecosystem: Environmental > Terrestrial > Soil > Wetlands > Permafrost | place: Sweden: Abisko... | reverse complement strand
CAACGCGCGGGTCCACGGCGGCGGCGCGGTCGCCGTGCGGATCGAGCGGCGCGCGGCGCAGGTCGCGATCGAGGTCGATGACGCCGGCCCTGGCGTCCCGGCAGACCGCCGGGCGGACGCGTTTCGCGCGTTCGTGCCGTCGCGCGCCGGCGGCCTGGGCCTGGGCCTCGCGCTGGTGTCGCGGATCGCCGTCGCGCACAACGGAGGCGCGTGGATCACCGATCGCCCGGGCGGCGGCGCGCGGGTCGGCTTCACCGTCGGCGACGTGCCGGCGGCGTGACGCGGGCGGTTACTCGCCGCCGGGTGCTGCCGCGATCGGGCCGCAGGCGAGCGCCTTGCCGGGCTTGCCCTTCTTGTCGTCGTGCAGCACCAGGGTGTGGCCGACGATCGCGCCGTCACCGTCGAGCTGGATGGTCTCGACCTTGCCGACGTCGAGGGACTCCATGCCCTTGGCGGCGGCGAACGCGATGTCGGCCGAGGCCATCGCCTTGCCGGCCTTGGTCGCGTTCGCGCCGCACGCGGCGGCCTCGTGCACCACGAGGTGATACTTGCCGGCCTTGATGCCGTCGAACCAGCCGGTCGAACCCACGCTGACCGGCTGACCCTCGGTCTGGCTGAACGTGATGGTCGCGGCCTTCAGCTTGGCGCCCTTGACCGGCGTCAGCGCGGCCTCGGCGTGCCACGACTTGGGCGGCGGGGGCGGGGGCGGCTCGGGCGCCTTCTCGGGCTCGGGCTCGGGCGCCTTCTTGCTCTCGGCGACAGGGGCAGCGGGCTCGGGCTCGGCGGGCTCCTTCGGCTCGACAGGTTCGGGCTTCTTCCCACCGCAGGCGGCGATCACGAGGATCGACATCAAGATCGTGATTTGCTTCATCGGACGTATCTTCCCTTCCTGGGCAGGAAGCTCTCATGAAACACGCCGTCCGTGTGCCTCCGGGGCCGACTCTGGTGTCGCATCCGCTGTGCGCGGGCGCGCAGCTCAGCGGGACGAAAGTCCACGCTCGCAGCACGAAAACGCCGAGCGCGCAGCCGAGAAACTCGTAGCTTGTGACGGAGCTCGCGCGCCGCGGGTTCATACGCCGAGTCGGGTGCGGATCCGGCCGGCGGGGCCGGCGTCGACCTCGACCAGATCGCCGGGCCGCAGCAGCTCGGTCGACGTCGCGAAGCTCGACACCAGCAGCTCGGCCTTGCGGAACCGATCCTTGATCAGGGCTGCGAACCGGCGCGTCAGCGGCGACATCCGCAGCCCGACACCCGAGGGCGTGCCGGTGAGGATGACATCGCCACGCACGAGCGGCCGGCCGAGGTGGGCGCGCGCGGCGCGCGCGATCGCGCGCAGCGGATAGATCAGGATCTTGGTCGACGCGCTCTGGCGCAGCTCGCCGTTGACCCGGGTCTCGAGGGTGAGCTCGGGCAAGGTCGCCAGGCCGCCGGGCGGCGCCCACACCGTGGGTGCGAGCGGGAGGAACCCGGTGAACGACTTGGCGCACGTCCAGTACTCGAGCGCTCGCTCGGTGGTCTCGCCGAGCACCTGGCACAGCCGCGCGGTGAGATCGTTGGCCGCGGCGAGGCCGAACGGCTGCGCGACGCCCGCGTCGAGCTGCTCGTCGTCGATCGCGTCGAGCGCGACCACGGCGAGCTCGCCCTCGTAGTCCATCACCGGCGGCACGATCGCCATGCGGCTGCGCAGCTCGGCGGCGAGGCCGGGCTCGAGCGCGTCGAGCGCCGCGAGCAGCGCCTCGGTGTCGGGGACCGCGACGCGGGTCGCCCCGGGTGCAAACGCGCGCACGTGCTTGGTGAACGAGGTCGGCGGCGCGCTCGGGTCGACCCTCTGCCCGGTCTCGCGAACGTGATCGCCGTAGGTCAGGCCGAGCGCGACGATCGCCGACACCGCGGGCCACGCGACGTGGTCGGTGGTGGGTGGCGGGGTGGCGGGCGCGGGCGCGGGACGCGTCGTGTCGTCCCATCCCAGGTACGCGACGTCGGGCAGCGTCGCGCGCTGGTGGATCTCGACCGCGACGCCGCCGTCGACGCGCCGCTCGTCGACGGGCCGCCACGGCGCCCCGGGGGCCGTGCGACCATAGACCTCGAGGTGCGCCGAGCCGATGTCGCTGTGCGCGATCATGAGATCGCGGTCGTCGGTGTCGCGATACGCATAGCCGACCATCGTCTCGGGCTCGGCCCACGCGCGGGCGTGGATCAGCCGGCGCGCGCCCGCCACGGTGGCGGTGACGAGACAGCTGGCGTGCGCGGAGGTCGCGGGCCGGCCCGACAGCGAGCTCGGCCGCCGCGGCAGCCCGGGGTCCGCGCGTCCCCGCGGATCGAGCGGGCCGGTCGGCGCGCGGGTCCGGCCGCCGGGCCCATCGAGCCGGAGCATCGCGAGGCCGAGCGAGAACCGGTCCTGCAGCGACGCGGCCTGGATCTCGAGCGAGCCGTCGCCGATCCACGGCGCATAGATCCACTGCAGGGTCGGCAGGCGTCGCTTGCCCCACAGGTGAAGCGCGATCGCGCGTCCGGCGATCTCGCAGGTCTCGTCGCCCAGGGTGACCCGGCCAGTGGCCTCCGCGTCGTGGACGATCCGGCGCGCGTGGGTCGGCGCGGGCAGCCACGCCGGGACCTCGTCGTGCACCGGGCGCCCGCCGGTCCAGCCAACGTCCCAGGCGAGCCCCGCGACGCTGCCGGCCGCCCCGGTCCGGCCGAGCCAGCAGTCCTCGATCTGGATCAGCGGCTGGTCACCACTCGCCGGCTCGTCGAGCCTGGCGCGCTCCAGTGAGCCGAAGCGCTTGGCGGCTCGGGTCGGCGGCACGGCGTCGGCGTCGAACCACGCGCCCCAGGTCGTGGCCCGGCCGTCGCCGGTCCGCGGGACGAACAGGGTCTGCCGTACCCAGAGCGCCCGCCGTCGCCTGGCATCGAGCACCACCGCGAACCAGATCTCGAACCACGGCCGCTGCCCCTTCCACTGTGGCCGATCGAGGTCGCGAGGCATGCCCACCACATACACCATCGCCGCAAGGCCTGGAAATGCGGCAAGATCCCGTATGCGCTGGCCGAGGTGTCAACCGCGGGGGCATGCGGTGGCTCTTACGGACAGCGTGCAGGTTCGAGGACAAATGCTTACTGGAGCTCGGATAGACGTGGGGTCACGAGCAGACGCAAGGAGCCGCCTCCTGGGCGAGCTCGCCACCGCGCCAGCGCGGAAGGGCTACGGCATCGCCTACGATCTCCTCGGCAACCGCGCCGAGGCGGAGGAGGCGGTGCAGGAAGCGCTGGCGCGCGCCTGCGAGTCGATCGCCGACCTTCGCGACCCCGCGGCTGCCCCGGCGTGGTTCCTGCGCATCGTGACGACGATGTGCCTGCGGACGCTGCGGCGGCGTCGCCTGCGGCGCCGGCTGCTCGGCTGGTGGCCGGGCAAGGAGGCCGAGGCCGAGGCGGCGCCGGTCAGCGCCGACACCGGGACCGACGATATCGCGGCGCGCATGCACGCGACCACAGGCTCGGCGCCGCGCGAGGCGCTCGAGGATCACGAGGCGCTGGGCGCGATGCTCGGCCGCCTCGACGACCTGTCACCGCAGCAGCGCACCGCGCTGATCCTGCGCTATGGCCACGACCTGCCGGTCGCCCAGGTCGCCGAGCTGATCGGCGTCGAGGTGGCGACGGTCAAGACGCATCTCGTACGCGGGCTCGCCCGGCTGCGCGATCTGATGGAGGAACACCGATGACGCTACCTGTGTGTGAACAAGTTGCCGAGCGCGTGGCGCTGGGAGAAGCGCTCGGCGAGCTGGCCGAGCACGCGGCGAGCTGCGAGCATTGCCGGCGGCTGGTCGCGATGCCGGGCAAGCTTGCGGCGACTCACCACGCGGTCGACCCGGGCCTAGGGTTCTCCGCCCGCATGACGGTCGGCGCGCGGCACCGGCTCGCTGCGCGGCACCGCTTCCGGCTCGCGGTCGGCCTCGTGGCCACCGTGGCGACCGGTGGGTTCGGCGTGTTCCTGGTGACCCGCGCCCCCGACGAGCCTCGCGCAAAGACCGTGGAGCCGATGATCGCGCGCCCTGACCCGGAGCCTGCGCCGACTCCCGACGACGACCTCGCGGCGCTGGTCCAGCTCGCCGACACCGACAGCGCGAGCCGTGTGAGCGCCAACTGGCACGAGATCAAGAAGCCGCTCGCGCCGTACCGCAAGCTGCTCGCCGGCTCGCCGGACGAAGGAGATACGCCATGAGCCGCGTTCGCACGTTGCTGATCACCGTGGTGCCGTCGATGATCGCCGGCGGATTGCTGTTTGGCAGCACGTTCGGCCATGCCGACTCGGGGCGCGCCGGTGACCCCGGGTTCTGGCCGGCGACGGCCGACGCCACGACGGGCTCGGTGCTCGTCGCCCAGGCCGATCCGCGCCCGCACCCGCGCCCGCGGGTCGATCCGTGGGCCACGCCGTCTGCGGCCCCCGCCCCACCGGCTCCTCCCGCCACGCCTCCGCCTGGCGCGGCGTGGGCCTCGCCGGCGCCCCCGGTCCCGCCGGTCCCGCCGGTCCCGCCCACGTCGCACAGCCGCCACCGGCGCGGCCACGGCGTCTCGGTGTCGATCCACGATAACAAGGTGGAGATCGACGGCATCGCCGAGCTCGTCCAGGGCCAGCTCGACGCCGTTGCGGGGATGGTCGATGGCCTGGCCGGAGCGCCGCCCGAGGTGCGCGAGCGGATCAAGGCCCGCGTCCGCGCGGTGCGCGCCCGGATCGCCGCGCGGCTCGAGCGCCTCAAGTCGACCGATGTCGACAAGCTGGGCAACGAGCTCGAGCGGATGGGCGACGAGATCGAGAACGAGATGAAGGGCCTCGACAAGGATCTCGAGCAGCTCGGGGACCAGTTCGGCAAGAACTTCGCCTCGCAGATCAGCAAGGAGGTCGCGCGCGGGCTCAGCGGGCTCAGCGGGGTCAGCGGCACCCTCAACGGCCGCAGCTTCAGCGGCGGGTTCAACGGCAGCAACAGCGTCAGGACCGGGAGCCACAACAGCGAGGACGACGGTGACGACGACGACGATGACGACGAGGACAAGGGCGCGGTGATGGTGACGCCCAGCGTCGACGCTGAAGCCGATGTGGACATGGGTGCCAAGCTCGCCGAGGTGAGGAACCTCCGGCTCGACCAGGACCAGAGGGCCAAGCTCGCCCGGCTGCGCTCCGACGCCGAAGGCGAGATCCGCAGCGCCAAGCTCGAGCTCGATCGGCTATCGAGCCAGCTGCACGACGCGCTCGGCAACGACCGGGCCAGCGAGGCCGAGATCGCGAGCAAGATCGACCAGATCAGCAAGAACGAAGCCACGATCCGCAAGGCGCGGATCCTCGCCTGGGTGAAGGTGCGCGGCGTGCTGCACCCGGATCAGCGCAAGCAAGTCGAGGCAGCGGCGCGCAAGGGCCACTGAATACGTCCCGAACCTTGACCCTTGACGGCGACGTCCGTCGAGCCTCCGACCGCGAGCCAGTCGCGAGGACCGGCGCGGCTCAGCGGGCGGCTGCCGGCAAGGGCTCGAGCGTGACGTGGTAGTGCTTCTTCACCAGCTGGCGGTAGTAGGCCGCCATGTCGGGCTCGTCGCCGATCAGCTCCAGGACGCGGGTCGTGACGAAGATGCCATTGCCACCGTTCACCAGGATCACGGCGCCGTCGCGGCTCTCAGGAGAGTAGTAGACCAGCGCATTCTCTCCGGCGTCGTTGCCGCCGTGGGTGACCACAGTCCTCGGGCCGAACCGGTAGATCATCCAGCCGAGGCCGTGCCCGTAGGCATCGGCGCAGCGCACGCCGGGTTGCGGCTCGCAGGCCCAGATCGGATCGCCGACCAGGCTGGTCAGGATGGTCGAACGCTCGGCGATCTGCGCCGCGCTCAGCCCGCCGCTCTTCATGACGCCCATCAGGAACCTGGCGTACGCCGGCACCGTGGTCAGGAGGTCATCCGCGCTGCTCCACGGACCCACCGTGCCCGGCACGAGCCGCGGCGCAAGGGCGCCGGTGGCGTCGTACTTGCCCTCGGCGTTCATCGGGATCGCCAGTCGATCCTTCAGCCACGGACGCCACCGTCCCATCGACATCTCCGTGATGCCGCCGGGACCAAGGACGTGCTCGACGGCGAGCGCCTCGAAGTCTCGCCCGAGCTTGTTCTCCGCGTAGCGCGCCGCGAGGTCGACGCCGGCACCGGAGTAGGTGAAGCGCACCCCAGGATCCGAGATGAACGCGAGGTGGCCATCGTCGTACTCGTAGGCCCAGTTCTTCAGCCCCGAGCGGTGCGACAGCAAGATCCGAGGGGTGAGGCGCGCATAGCGCGGGTCCGCCTGGAGGTCCGGCTCCGAGACGTGATGCGCCACGGGCTCGTCGAGATCGATGAGGCCCTTCGCGGCGAGCGCGATCAGCGTCTCGGCCGTGAGAGTCTTCGCGACGGAGGCCGTGTTGAAGACGGTCCGCTCGCTGGCTGGCACGCCGGGGCCTTGCTCCCCGTAGTACCCGGACCACACCAGCTCGCCGCCGCGGATCACGCCGATCCCGGCGCCCGCGACCTTGTAGTCGGCGAGTAGCCCGGGCAGCCGCTCGTCGAGCCGGGCGTGATCGAACGCCGCGGGTGCTGTGCGGGCCGGGTCAGTGTGAGCCCGGGGTGATGGCGCCGACATGCAGCCGGCTACCAATGCGGTGTAGATCAGCCGACCGAGCAGGATGGAGCGCATGCGATCGCGGCACCCTAGCACGCGCGCACGCCCACCCGTCGGGGCGGTCACGACCGCAACAGACCATCACCGCCGCTCGCGACCTGGCGGAGATCGTCGGGCGATCGGCGCACCGGCGGCGTCGCCGGGCGGGTCACGGCGATGGCCGCATGCCGCCGAGCGGGCTCGAGGTGTCGACCCGGACCGGCCGCCGCCGCTCGGGCACACCAGGAGGGATCGCGTCGATGTCGAGCGCCGATGACGAGTCGGCGTCGCCGGGCAGGATCACCGGGCGGTCGTCGCGCACGGTGAAGCCGAGCGAGTAGCGCGCCACGGTCTGCTCGTCGGCGTTGAACGCGGGGTCGGGCACCGGCGGATCGAGCGAGTAGGCGGCGTCGAGCAAGCAGGCCTGGAAGGCCGGGTCGACCACGCCCGAGACCGTCGCCTGGGTGACCTCGCCGCGGCCGAGGCGGAGCTCGAAGAACGCGGCGGCGGTGAGCCGTGGCGTCCGGCCGAGCGCGCGCTGGTAGCACGCGCTGGCACGCGGCCCGAGCTGGTCGCGGAACAGCCGCGCGATCACCGGGCGGTCGAGCAAGCCGGCCGGCGCGCTCGTGGGCGGCGCAGGCAGCTCCGCGGGGGACGGCGGATCCGCGACCGCGACGGTGCGCGCGTAGGGGCCGCCGCCGCGCAGCATGTCGCGACGGCTCGCGGCGACGCGGCCGCCGCTGGCGAGCACGGCGAGCGCGTGGTCGGCATCGACCGCGGGGTGACGGGCGCGCGCGCGGGTGAGGAGCAAGGCGGCGTCGGCGCGCTCGGCGTCGTCGTGCTCGGCGCGCTCGGCGTCGTCGTGGTCGCCGGCGGCGCTCGGGCGCGTCGGGCCGGGCGGCACCGCGAAGCGCCCGGCGGTGGCGCCGGCGAGCGCGAGCGCGGCGATCGGCGCCGCGGGCCCGGCGTGCGCGACGACACGGAAGGTGCCATCGCCGCGCGCGGTCAAGGTCGAGACGGGGTGGTCGGTGCGATGCACGAACACGCGCGTGAACCCGCTCCCGGCGCGCAGCTCGTCGGGCAGGTCGACCCCATCGAGCGCGAGCTCACGGGCCGCGGGCCGGAGCCAGTCCGCGACGTCGCCGACTGCGCGATCCACGTCATCGCTGGCGAGCTCGACGAGCGTGCCGCCGTAGCGGTTGACCGGCGCGCGGAGCGCCGCCAGGCCGGGGCTGCGCGTGGTCGCGGGATCGAGGACGATCGCGTGGACGTCGAGCGTCGTGGTCTTGCCGTCGAGCGCCTCGGTCAGCGTCGCCCCGGGGTCGTCGCCGAACACGCCGTCGGTGATCGCGACCACGATCGCCGGGCCGCGCGCGTCGGCCAGCGCCGCGTGGGCGAGCGCGAACGCCGCGGTCAGGTTGGAGCCGTTGCCCGGCGGGTGCGCGACCACGCCGGCCTCGAGCGCGGCGATCGTGTCCGGCGTCGCGGGCCGGAAGCCGCCGAGCAGCCGCGCGGCGCTGCGGTCGTACACGATCGCGTCGATCAGCGTGGTGCTCGGTAGCGCGGCCGCGAACGCGTGGAGCACCCGCGTGATGCGCGCGCGGCCGACCAGCTCCATGCTGCGCGAGCCATCGACCACGAACACCGCGTGGCTCGCCACGGCGCGCGGCCGCGGCGGCGCGAGCACCGTGACCAGCGTCGCGCTCCACCCGGTCCCGAGGTCGTCGGTCTGGGTCCACATCACGGGTGACGCTCCGGGGACCTCGAGCGCGACGTCGAGCACCGCCGGCGCGGGGCCGAGCGTGAACGTCGCAGGTGTGCGGAGCTCCGCCCCCGCGAGCCGCAGGCCGGCGAGCCGCGCGCCAGGGCCGGCGACTGCGTGCAGCGTTCCGTGGCATGGCGGGCCGCTGGTTCCGTGGCCGGGCAGCATCAGCGTGAGCCCGTCGCCGTGGAGCTCGGCGAGCATGTGTAGCGCACGGTCAGCGCGACCTCGTGGCCGGGAGCGATCGGTTGCAGCACCGCGCGGTAGCGCTGCTCTCCCGGCTCGCCGGGCATGGCCGCGCTCGCGGGCACGGCCTCGATCACCAGCGGATCGGGGCCGAGCACCGCGGGATCTGCGACGGCGACGGTCGAGAACGCCGCGGGCACCGCGATCGCGGGCAGCGTCGCGCCCGCCCGGGCGAGCGTCGCGCCGACCACCGCTGCACCGCGCGGCAGCCCGAGCTGGTAGCGCGCCGCGAGCGCGCGCGGCCCCAGGTTCGCGATCGTCTGCCGGAGCTCGACCGCGGCCACCGCGCCGCGTAGCTCGAGCGCGACGCTGCACGCGCCGAGCTGGAGCTCGCGCGCCGGCCGGATCGGCTCGCCGTCGCCGTACTCGTCGAGCACCGGCTGCGCCTGGGCGACCGCGGACAGGACGAGGATCAGCGCGCCGGCGAGCTTCATGCTGCCAGGACAACGGCGGTCGCCGGCGGTTGCGTCTACAATGGTGGCGGTGCAGGCACCGTTCACGCGACCCAAGATCGGCTTCGTCCTGTCTGGCGGCGGATCCCGCGGTGCCTACGAGGCGGGGATCATTCACTACCTGCGCACCGATCTGGCGAAGCGAATGGGCCGCCACGTGCCGATCGACATCATCACCGGTACGTCGGTCGGCGCGATCAACGCCGCGTTCCTCGCGGCGACCATGGCCGAGCCAGAGACCCAGGCCGAGCAGATCACCGCGGCGTGGAAGGCGCTGCGGCTCGAGGAGCTGATCAGCCTCAAGGCGCTCGATGTGTTCCGCGCCGCCAGGCTGCTGCTCGGAGGCGATCCACCGCCGCCGCCCCCCGGCAGCTTCCGCTACGGCGGGATGCTCGACACCAGCGGGCTCGAGCGCTTCGTGCTGCGCGTGATCCCGTGGCGCGGGATCGATCGCAGCCTGCGCGAGCGCCGGCTGCGCGCGATCTCGGTGTCGGCCACCCACGTCGGCACCGGCCACACCGTGGTGTTCCTGTCGTGCGCCGATCCGATCCCGCGCGAGTGGAGCCGCGATCCGTTCGTGCGCCACCGCGCCGCGCGGATCGGCCCGCGCCACGTGCTGGCGTCGGCCGCGATCCCGATGCTGTTCCCCGCGGTGAAGATCGGCGAGGAGTACTACACCGACGGTGGCCTGCGACAGAACACGCCGATGTCGCCGGCGATCCGGATGGGCGCCGACCGCATGCTGCTGGTCTCGCTGCGCCACGTCGCGCCGCAACCCAAGGAGCAGCAGCGCGAGCATACGCAGGCGTTCCCCAAACCGCTGTTCCTCGCCGGCAAGGCGCTCAACGCGCTGCTGCTCGATCACACCGAGTACGACCTCGCGCGCATGCAGCGCATCAACCTGATCCTCGAGGCCGGGATCTCGTCGTTCGGCCCCAAGTTCGAGGACACGATGAACCACGCGCTGATCGGGCTGCGCGGCGCGCCGCTGCGCCGGATCCAGGCCGTGCACATCCGGCCGTCCCAGGACATCGGCGCGCTCGCGGCGGACTTCGTCGCGTCGGGCAAGATGCGGGTCCACGGCCGGGTCGCGCGCAGCCTGATCGAGCGGCTGGCGGGCGGTGAGGCGCGCCACGAGAACGACCTGCTATCATACCTGCTGTTCGACGGCGAGTTCGCGTCGCAGCTCATCGACCTCGGCCGGCTCGATGCGGCGAAGAAGGCCGACGAGCTCGCGGCGCTGTTTGACGTCGAGCCCGCGGCGGCGCCAGCCGGGGAGCCGGGATCGCCGTAGTCGCACGGCACGCCGGCGAGGCGTCTCGCCTGGTTCTGCGTCGCGCTCAGCCGTCTGGATCCGCAGCGAGGAAGGCAGACGGTCCGGTGCGTCGCGCCAGCACGGCCGCGAGCCCGTCGAATCCGTACGTCCTGTAGCGAACCTCGGCGATCCGGGTCTCGCCCGCGCGATCAGGCACGCCGCCTCGCGCTTGGGCCACGGCAACGAGCGATAGATCTGCAGCGCACCGCTATGGGACTCATCGAGCGGCTCGGGCGTCAGCGTCGAGATCGCGTCCGCGACGGGTCTCAGCTGGCATCCAAGACCTCTGTATCCCGCTCCGGGGTGCTGCGCCATTTGCGAGCGCGGGCTCGCTGCGTGCGGCGGCGATCTCAGCTCCGGCGCGCGTCACCGTCGAGCGTGCACCGGCCGACCCGCGCGTGATCGATCCAGGTATTGCGCAGCGTGCTCGGCGGGATGCCGAGCGAGGTCATGCAGGTCCGCGAGAAATGCGCGGAGTCCGCGAAACCGGCCGCGTGTGCCGCGCTTGTGATGGTCGCGCCCTCGCCGAGCAGATCGATCGCGCTGCGCAGCCGTAGCCAGGTGCGCCACGTTCTAGGTGGTGAGCCGAGCTCCTCGGTGACCAGGTGGGTCACGCGGCTCTCCGACAGACCGAGGTCGCGGCTCGCCTCGACCAGCGTGTCGCCACGGGCCATGGCCTCGATCGCGGTGAGCGCACGCCGATCGGCGGCCCACGCCGAAGCCCGCCCGAGCTCGTCGAGCAGCGCGTCCACCGCCACGTCTGGCGTCACCCGCCCCCAGGCCGCGGCCAGCCGCTGGGCGTCGCACCAGCGGAACCGCCGCGCGTCGAGGTACACCAGCACGACGCGGCGCTGTGCAGCCAGCACGCGATGGCGTGCGCCTGCCGGGACCGCGATCGGATCACCCGCGGGGCGCAGGCCTTCGCTCGGCCCCACCGCGGTCGCGCCCATGACGATCTTGTGGGCGAGGTGGCGGTGCTCCGGAGTATCGCCGCCCGTCCCGCGGAAGATCGCCCCCATCGGAGCCAGTGTGATGGTTCCGGTCCAGCGCGACGGGGTAGCAGCTCGGTTCATGCGGCGCCTGATGCTCCGGGCAAGGATACGTCATATGGATCCCGAACAACTCCTCGTGTGGAACGCTGGCGCTCAGATCGCGTTCGCGTCGCTGCTGGGCTGGCTGATGTTGATCCCGCGCCAACCATGGGGGGGAGCGTTCAAGCGGCTGCGCAGCCGTGACTTCACGGCCGCCCACCTCGACTGGCTGATGCTGGCGTTCATGCAATTCGGCGCGTCGTACTCGATGACCCGCCATGCGTTCGCACACGCGCGCTGGATCGCACTCGCGCTGGTCGCCGGTGGCTGGCTCAACCCGGTGCCGTACGTGATGCGTAGCTTCGGGATCGACGCATTTTCGCTGTCGGGTGGCTGGAAGCAGCGGCTGTCCGCCGGACTGTCAGGCACCAGCTCGCTGTTGATCACCGGGGCGTGGCTCGCGATCGTCATCGGCAGCTGGCCCTGAGAGATTGAGAATCAAGCTCGCTCCGTACCGGCGAGACCAACTTTCCTCGTCGGGCGAAGCCGATCGACAGAGGGTGGGACTCGATAGATTCTCACCCTCTGAGCCGTGATGCCCGGCACTTCGTCGCGAAAGCGTCGAGAGCTGGGAGCGCGGCCGTGGCAAGGTGTCGCCATGAAGCGATCCTTGTTTGTCGTCGCGGCCGCGCTCGCTGCCTGCAGCGGCGGCACGAAGCCCGCGCCGACCGCCTCCGCCGCCAGCATCGGCGTGGCGACCGCGGGGCCGGCCAGCGCACGCGGCGCCACGGCCGCGCCGTCCGCCGACGACGCGGCGCTGCCGCTGTGGCCGGAGGTCAAGCGCGGCACGCTGGCCAACGGGCTCACGTACTACATCCTGCCGCACCGAAAGCCGGAGCACCGGGCGTTCCTGTGGCTGGCGGTCAACGCCGGGTCGGTGCTCGAGGACGACGACCAGCGCGGGCTGGCGCACTTCGACGAGCACATGGCGTTCAACGGGACGCGGCGGTTCCCCAAGGCGGACATCGTCAACTATCTCGAGAAGATCGGCATGCGGTTCGGCGCGGACCTCAACGCGCGGACCGGGTTCGACGACACGGTTTACGAGCTCGAGGTGCCGACCGACGGCGCAGGCTTCGTCGGCAACGGCCTCGACATCCTGCGCGACTGGGCGGGCGACGTCACCTACGATCCGATCGAGGTCGACAAGGAGCGCGGCGTGGTGAAAGAGGAGTGGCGGCTCGGGCGCGGCGCGCAGCAGCGCGTATTCGACAAGCAGGCGCCGGTGCTGTTCCGCGGCACGCGCTATGCGGTGCGCGAGCCGATCGGGCTGCCCGAGATCCTCGACAAGGCGCCGCGTGACCGCCTGGCCCAGTTCTATAAGGACTGGTACCGGCCCGATTTGATGGCGGTGATCGCGGTCGGCGATTTCGACGACGCTGGCGCTGTGGAGCGCGAGATCACGGCGCGGTTCTCCGACCTCAAGAACCCGGTGCACGAGCGGCCGCGCGCCGCCGCCGGTGTGCCGCGCGCCGACGGGACGCGGGTGTCGATCGAGACCGACCGCGAGCTGCCGGCGACGGTGGTCTCGGTCTACAACCTCGTGCCGCATCGCGCGAACGCGTCGCGCAACGACTACCGCCGGTTGATGGTCGAGCAGGTCTACCAGGCGGTGGTCAACGAGCGGTTCGCCACGATCGGCCGCCGGCCCGATGCGCCGTTCGTCGCCGCGGGCGCCGGGATCTCGAGCCCGGTGCGCGAGATCGACGCGTTCGAGCGCGAGGCCGAGGCCAGGCCCGGCCAGGCCGCCGCGACCCTCGAGAGCCTGGTCACCGAGATCGCGCGGATCCAGCAGCACGGCGTCACCCAGGGCGAGCTCGATCGTGCGCGGGCGATCCTCCTGCGCGGCGCGGAGCAGAACGCCACCGAGCAGGCGACCGCCGACAGCCGCGGCTTCACCGAGGAGCTGACCCGCAACTTCTTCGCCGGCGAGCTGGTGGTCGGTCGCGCCGCCGAGTACGAGCTGACCCGCTCGGTGTTGCCGACCATCACGCTCGCCGAGCTGAACGCGCTCGCGAGCAGCTTCGGCGGCGCCGACAACC
>Ga0302299_10001614_pt1 | contig 13580 bp, 11 predicted proteins | sample III_Fen_N3_4_FD_198795 | JGI IMG/M metagenome (GOLD analysis project Ga0302299, IMG submission 198795) | Peat permafrost microbial communities from Stordalen Mire near Abisko, Sweden - III_Fen_N3_4 | ecosystem: Environmental > Terrestrial > Soil > Wetlands > Permafrost | place: Sweden: Abisko... | reverse complement strand
CGCGCCGCGCGAGCGCCAGTCGTCCAGGAGCCCGGTCGCGAAGCCCTCGATTCCAGCGCCGTGCCACTCGTACGCGTCGCCGTCCCAGACCCGGCCCCAGTTCGGGTAGACGACGAGCGGAAGGTCGGTCGCGCTACGCGCACGGTCGAGCAGCGAGGCGATGTGCTGCGGCGGCGTGCAGTTGACGCCCACCGCGACGGGGCGGCCGATCCGGGTGACGGCCCGAATCGCCTCGTCGAGCGGCGTGCCGTCGCTGAGGTGGTCGCCGTCGCGGCAGCAGAACGTGACCCACGCTTCGACGTCCACCTCCGTGAGGAGCTCGCCGAGAATCGCCGCCTCGCGCCCACTCGGGATCGTCTCGATCGCGAGCAGGTCCGGCGAGGCGGCCGCGAGGGCCACGATCCGCGCCCGCTGCTCTGTCGCGATCATCTCGTCGGTCGCGTCGGCGTAGTCGCCCGTGTACTCGCTCCCGTTCGCCCAGACGACGCCGAAGAGCCCCACCGACGCGGCCACGAACGTCTGCCGGCCGGTCGGCTGCGCCTCGCGTGCCAGCTCGACGCTGCGCGCCAGCAGCCCGGTCGTCTCCTCGTCGCTGAAGCCCGCGCGGGCGAAGCCTGCGTAGCTCGCGTGGTAGCTCGCCGTGATCGCCACCTCGGCGCCCGCGTCGAAGTAGGCGCGGTGCGCGGCGACGATCGCGGCCGGGTCGTCACGCAGGAGTCGCGCCGACCAGAGGTCGTCGCGGAGGTCGTGGCCGTGGGCCTCGATCTCGGTCGCGAGACCGCCGTCGAGGACGACGAGGCCGGATGCGAGCGCGCCGGCGAAGGTGCTCATCGGGAGAGTCTACGGCGGTGGAGGCTCACAGACGATGCCGAGCTCGAGCAGCTCCTCGATCTCGTCTTCCGCGTAGGCGGCTTCGCGGAGGAAGGCCCGGGTCGCCTCGCCGAGCCTCGGCGCCGCAGCACCGGGCGCGGCCGGGTGCTCCCGCAGCTTGAGCGGCGGCGCGACCTGAGGGGTGGCTCCGGCGGAGGCGTGCTGCGACTCGACGACCATGCCCCGATGCCGGAGCTGCGGGTCGCGGATGGCCTCCTCGAAGTCGTTCACCGGGCCCACGCACGCCTCGGTCCCCTCGAAGGCCGCGAGCCACTCGTCGCGGCCGCGGGCGAGGAAGATCTCACGCCAGGCCGGGAGGGCCGCGGGATCGAGCCGGGTCGGGACGAGGTCGGCTCGGCCCACGACCTCGCAGAGCGCCTCGAAGAACTGCGGCTCGAGCGCGCCGACCGTGACGTGCCTCCCGTCGGCGCACGCGTAGACGTTGTAACAGGGGTAGCAGCCGTTCAGGAGCATCCGCTCCGGCCCCGGGACCTCGCCCGTGGCGAAGTAGTCTCCGAGGTGCACCGACAGCAGGGCGAAGGCGCCGTCGGTCATCGAGACGTCCACGTGCTCACCCTCACCCGTGCGGGCGGCGCGCACGAGCGCCGCGAGCAGCCCCGTCAGCGCGAGCAGCGCGCCTCCCGCGAGGTCGCCGATCTGCACGCCCGGGATCGCCGGCCGGCCGCCCTCGGCGCCCGTGACCGAGAGGATCCCGGCGCGCCCGACGTAGTTGAGGTCGTGGCCGGCGGCCTCCCGCAGAGGCCCGTCCTGGCCGTAGCCGGAGATCGAGCAGTACACCAGGCGCGGGTTCTCGGCGTGCAGGGCCTCGTAGCCGACGCCGAGGCGGTCGACGACGCCCGGACGGAAGCTCTCGACGACGGCGTCGGCAGTCCGGGCGAGACGTCGAACCACTTCCACCCCGCGCGGGCTCTTGAGGTCGACGCCGATCGAGCGCTTCCCCCGGTCGACGACCCAGCTCGCCGCCGACTCGTCCCCGATCCTCGGCTCGAGCCACCGCATGTAGTCGCCGATGCCGGGCTGCTCGATCTTCACGACCTCCGCGCCCAGGTCGGCGAGCAGCCCCGTACCGAAGCCACCCGGCAGGAGGCGCGAGAAGTCGAGCACGCGGATGCCGTCGAGGAGCCCGCTCACGCGGCGTCCAGCCCGAGCTCGTTGGCGATGTGCCGGAGCACGTACTGCACCTGGTGCCCCATGGCGGCGAGCCGCAGGTCGCGGATCCTGCCCTCCTCGAACGCCCGCGAGCCGCGCAGGTGTGCCGCCGCCGCCTTCACGAGCCCGAGCACGGTCCAGAAGTGGAACACGTCGGGGTCGACCCGCAGCCCCGTCAGCTCCTCGTAGCGGGCGAAGTACTCCTCACGCGGGAGCAGCTGCGAGAGCAGGGGGTTGCGGCCGCGGAAGAGCGGCAGGCCCGAGTAGGCGATGTCCTCGACGGGGTCGGAGACGTGGGCGAGCTCCCAGTCGAAGATCCCGTTGATCGTGCCGTCCCGCACCATGAAGTTGCCGATGCGATAGTCGCCGTGGCAGAGGGTGAGCGTGCCGGAGCACCGGGTGTTCTCTCCGAGCCACCGGATTGCGTAGCGCAGCAGCGGCAGCTCGACGAGCACGGACTCCTCGTAGAAGCGCGACCAGTGGTCGATCCACGCACCGGCGGAGGCAACCGGATCGAGCCAGGCGGCGCCCGGGAGGTCGAGCCCGGCGGCCGCCCAGTCGACCGCGTGGATGCGCGACTGGATGTCGACGAACTGGAGCCCGAGCGCGCGCCGCGCCTCGTCGGTGGGGAACACGACGGGATCCTTGCCGCGCCACTGAACGGGCACGCGCCCGTGCAGCCGCTCCATCACGTAGAACGGCATCCCGAGCACGTCCGTGTCGTGCTCCAGCCAGTAGAGGTCGGCCATCGGCACGTCCGAGCGGTCGAGGATGGCCCGGTGGAGCCGGTACTGGCCGTCCGTGTCGTACGGGGCGAGCAGCCCGTCGCGGGGCTCGACGCGGACGGCATAGCCACGGCGCTCCCGCGTCCCGTCCGCCGCCACTGCCTCGACCTCCATCGTGTACGTCTGCCACGACCAGCCCTCGGCATGACGCCTGAGATCGCCGATCTCGACGTCGGCCGCCCCGAGCCGGTCACGGAACCACGGCGTCAGCGCCTCGGCGACTGCCGTGAGGCCGGTCACGCTGCGAGGCGAGATGCCGACCGGGCGGTCACGCTCGCCGCATCGGGCCCGTCGTAGAACTTGCCTAGCTCGAGCACGCCCGCCCCCCGCTCCCCCGTCTCCTCGAGCGTCATGTCGCAGAAGATCTGGACGTCCTGGTAGACCTCGGTGCGGTCGGGCGACCGGGCGTTGAGGTAGAGACGGCCGTAGTCGGACGAGATGTGGGCGATCACGGTCACGGTGTCCCCCGCCACGGTCGTGAGGCGGTAGCGGACGTCGCGGTCGAGTTGCGGGAGCGGCTCGCCGGCCGCGAGCCAGTAGGCGTCGGAGGTGTCCACCGCCGCGACGGCCGCGTTGCCCTCGTCCGTGGAGATCCAGCCCCCGAACTTGTCCCCGTGCCGGTAGCAGGTCTCGTTCATGACGGTGCCCTCGACGAAGCGGTCAGCGAACGACGCGCACAGCCAGTGGTGGTGCCTGAAGGTCAGGTCCTGGCGCCACCCCCACGAGTGATCGCGGTTGGAGTAGCCGGAGACCGCGATCGTCTCCCCCGCCCGCGGCCCCGCCTTGATCGTGACCGTGCCCTCGTGCAGGAGCGCCTGCTCGTAGTGGTTGAAGTGGAAGACGTGACGGCCGCGGTCACCGAGGACGGAGTCACCCGGGGCGAGAGGGCCGTCGTCGAAGTCCCAGGCGTGGAAGCGGCCCGTGTACCAGATGTCCGCCTCGAGCTCGTCCCCGGCATAGATGATGTGGAAGCGGCTGCCCGCCTCGACCACCTCGAAGGTGATCTTCTCGTTCGCGACGGGCACGAAGGTCGTCAGGTCGCGCGGGACCGGCGAGCGGCCGACGTAGCGGTGCTCCCAGCCGTCGATGCAGAACTTGGCGGTGAAGATCCCCTCGCCCTCGCCCGGCCTGAGCGAGAAATGGAAGAGCGACGCGACCCTCGATCCCGTGTCGACTGCCGGGAAGACCCAGTTCTCCTTCCAGGTCATGAACGCCTGGGGCGGGACGGGATGAGGGAAGTCGTCCTCGGGTGCGATCACGCCTCTCACTCCTTCGCGGGGGGAACCGCTACCTAACCAAACGGTTGGTTGAGAATCAATCCTCAGCAGCGTAGATTGACGCCATGATCACACGAGTCGGGACGGCACCGCGCGCGAACGAACTCACGTACGAGACGTTCCAGGAGCACTGGCGCTCCGAGCACGCGGGTGTCGCGGGCGAGATCCCCGGGCTGCGCGGGTACGTGCAGAACCACGCCGTGCTCGTCGACGGTCGCCCGCTCTTCCCGTATCCCGGCTTCGACGCGTGCTCCGAGCTCGAGTTCGACGACCTCGCCGCCATGGACGAGGGGTTCGCCTCCGAGCACTACCGCGAGACGGTGACCGCCGACGAGCACGCGTTGATCGACAAGAGCCGGTTCGCGATGATCCTGACCGAGCGCCGCGTCCTCATCCCGGGCGAGCCCGGGCCTGCAGCGGTCAAGCTGCTGACCTTCATGCCGGTCGCCCCCCGCTCGACCTTCGGGGCGCTCGACGAGATCCTCGCCGGCCCGTACCGCGAGATCGTGGCGGACGCCGCGCCCGTCCGGCACGAGCAGCTGCTGGAGATTCCCGGCGCCCACGAGGGCCGCATTCCCGCGCTGTGCGCAGCCGTCGACGTCCTCTGGTTCGAGAGCGTCGACGACGCGCTCGAGCTCGTCCACGGCGAGGTCGGCCACCACGCCGGCTACGCCCTCGCGGGAACGGCCTTCGGGCTCGAGCGGGTGCTCGCGGGCCCGATCCGCGTCGTCTGACCCTCAGAGCGCCGCCGTGAAGGCGTCGACCCCGTCGCGAGCGTCCGCGACAGCCGAGGCGATATCGCGCGACTCGCGTGCGTCCCCGACCGTGATCGCCTCGATGCCGGCGAGGTCGGGCCACGGAAACCGGACGGGCACCCTGGCGCCTGCGAGCACGACGCCGTCCGCCTCGGCGAGCCCCTCTTCTCCGGCCTCGTCCTCCCTCCAGTGGACGCCGTTCGCCGACAGCGCGACGGGCCGCCCGCGGAGCCGCCGCACCCCCTCGCGCTCGAGCCGCGCCCGGTAGGCGCGCCGGACGAGGCCGCTCGCATCGAAGCCCGGGCGCTCCCGGCTGAGCAGGGTCACCTCGGCGCCCGCCTGGGCGCACGCGAGCGCGGCGGCGAGCGCGTGACGTGCTGCGCCGACGACGACCGGCCGCGCCGGAGGGATGCGCCCGCCGAGCGTCGACGGGCACCCGTCGAGCAGATCCTCGATCGTCCACGCCGGCAGCTCGTCATAGCCGTCGAGAACGGGAGGCTCCGTCCTCGCGCCGACGGCCACAACGACCAGTTCGGCGCCGAGGCTCGCGACGGTCGCGGCCGTGGCCTCCACGCCTGTCCGCAGCTCGGCGCCCGACGCCGCGAGGCGGCGCTCGTACCAGCCGACGAGCCGGCGCAGGCGGGCGAGCGGCGGCGTCCGAGCAGCGAGGACGAGCGCGCCACCCAGCCGGTCGCCCTGCTCGAGCACGACGACGTCGTGGCCGAGCTCGGCGGCCCGACAGGCCGCCTCGAGCCCCGCGGGGCCGGCACCGACCACGACCACGCGCGCACGCCGTGACGACGCCGGCAGCGGCCGCAGCTCCCGGCCGACCTCGGGATTGACGGCGCACCCGATCGGGTTGCCGTGCTCGAGCATCCCGGCGCAGGCGTCGACGAGGCCGACGCACGGGCGGATCTCGGCTGCACGGCCGGCGGCGGCCTTCACGGCCCACTCCGGATCGGCGATGAGCGCACGCCCCACGACGACGCCGTCGCAGTCTCCCCGACGGAGCGCCGCCTCGGCCACCGCCGGCCGCTCGATGCCCCCGACCGTCAGCACGGGGACGGACAGGCCGCGCCTCAGGAACGAGGCAGGGCCGACGTGGGGCGCTTCCTCGTCGTCGAGCATCGGGATCGTGTACGGCACGGAGCCGTAGACGCCGGCCGACACGACGAACCCGTCCGCACCCGCCGCGGCGAAGAGGCGCGCGGCGGCGAGCGCCTCGACGGGCTCGATCCCCCCGGGCGTGAGGTCGGTGCCGTTCAGGCGGACGACGAGCGCAAGCCCCGGCGCCTCGCGGCGGATCCGGGCGACGACCTCGACGCCGAAGCGCGCCCGCTCCGCCACGGTCGGGCCGCCGTAGGCGTCGTCGCGAAGATTGCTGGCGGCGGAGAGGAACTGGTGCACGAGGTAGCCGTGCCCGGCATGAAGCTCGACGGCGTCGAAGCCGGCCTCGGCCGCGCGGGCGGCGGCGTGTCCGAAGGCGTCGACGATCTCCTCGATCCCGGCGGCCTCGAGCGCATGCGGGAGCTCCTTCACGTGCACCGGCGGAGCGACGGCCGAGGGCGCGACCGGAGTCGCGCCGGTGACCGTAGGCGAGACCTGACGCCCGCCGTGGCCGAGCTGGAGACACGCCCGTGCCCCTTCTCCCTGCAGCACGGCCACGAGCGGCCGCAGGCGCTCGGCGATGTCGTCGCGCCACATCCACGGCAGCCGCTCTTCCACACGCCCCTCCGGCGCGACAGCCCCGAAGGCGATCGTGACCATCCCGACGCCGCCGGTGCGCGCGCGGAAATAGGCCTCGAGCGCCGCATCCGGGACGCCCTCGTCGAACCCGAAGCCGGTTGTCATCGGCGAGAGCACGACCCGACTGCGGAGCTCGAGCGGGCCGAGGCGGAGAGCGGAGAACAGGAGCGGGTACGTCGCTCCGGGCGCCGTCACGGCTACCCCAGCGCGCGCAGCGCGGCGACGTCGGCGGCGGTCGGCTGCCACTGCCCGGCCAACGCGTTCGCCCGCACCTGCTCCGGTGTCGTCGCGCCCGCGATCACGGATCCGACAGCCGGCATCGCCGCAAGACCGCCGAGGGCGACGTCGAGCAGGCTCAGCCCACGTGCGGCCGCGAACGCCTGCAGCGCCTCGACGCCGTCGAAGGCCTCGTCCGTGAGCCAGCGGTCGACCGGCCAGATGGGCGACTCGCCGCCGAAGCGCGTGCCGTCGGGCGGCGGCTCACCGCGGCGGTACTTCCCGGTCAGGAGCCCGCTCTCGAGCGGGTAGTACGGCAGCAACCCGAGCCCGTGGCGCTCGCAGGCGGGAGCCACGGCCTCCTCGACGTCGCGCCTGACGAGGCTGTAGCGGCTCTCGACGCAGACGAGCGGGACGCCGGCCACGGACGCCGCTGCCGCCGCCTCGTCGATCTGGCCGGCATCGACGTTCGAGATCCCGATCGCGCGGGCCTTGCCCTCGCGAACGATCTCCCCGAGCGCAGCGACCGTCTCGGCGAGCGGTGTCGTCCTGTCAGGGCGGTGGAGCATGTAGACGTCGATCACGTCCGTGCGCAGGCGGGCGAGGGAGCCCTCGACCGCCCAGCGCACGTACTCGAGCGACCCGCGCGGAACGCCCTCCGGTGCGCCCGGCACCTCCAGACCGAACTTCGTCAGCACGACGAAGCGGTCGCGCCGGCCGACGAGCAACTCGCCGAGGAACCGCTCGCTGTCGAGCGGGCCGTAGACGTCGGCGGTGTCGAGCAGCGTGATCCCCTCCTGGAGGGCGGCGTCGAGGACCCGCCGGCTCTCGCCCAGCCCGATCCGCCAGCCGAAGTTGTTCGTGCCGAGGCCGACCACCGAGACCTCTGGACCGTGGGCTCCGAGTCGTCGCGTCAGCACACGATCAGCCTACACCGGCGCCCGCCGGGTACCGCGCCGCCGGCTGCCGCGGTCGGATACCGTCCCGGCGATGTCGGCACGCTACGAGGGCGAGTGGGTCATCTCGTCCCTGATCGACGATCGGGCCGAGCGGTTCGGCGACGAGCGCGCCGTGATCTCGCTCGAGGGGCAGCTCACCTACGCAGCGCTGCGCGACCGCGCCCAGCGGGTGGCCGGGGCGCTCTCGGCCCTCGGCGTCGCCCCCGGCGACCGCGTCGCGACGATGCTCTCTCCCTCGCTCGACTACTTCCCGGTGTGGTTCGGCGTCGTCTGGGGCGGGGCAGTCGACGTGCCTGTGAACGTCGAGTTCAAGGGCGAGTTCCTGCGCCACGTGATCGCGGCCTCGGGGGCGAAGGTCGTCGTCATCGACGAGCGCTGGCTCGAGCGCCTCGACGGCCTCGACCTACCGGATCTCCGCGCCGTGGTCGTGCTCGGCGGCGCGGGTGAGGATCCGGGCGGCCGGCTCACCGTGTCGTTCGCCGACGCGCTCGCGCACGACCCGTTGCCACGCACCGCGCGCGACGAGTACGACCTCGCGTACATCATGTTCACGTCTGGCACGACCGGGCCCTCCAAGGGCGCGATGCACTCGAACCGCAGCGCCCTCTGGAACGTGCGCTCGTGGATCGACATCCTGCAGTTGACCTCCGAGGACGTCGCCTACTCGATGTTCCCCCTCTTCCACGTGACGGCCCGCTCGGCGGTGGTGACCTCGGCGATCTGGGCGGGCGCCCCGATCGTGCTGCGGGACGGCTTCTCCGCCAGCCGCTTCTGGGCCGACGTGCGGGAGGCGGGCGCAACGTACTTCGCCTACATGGGCGCGGTGATCCACCTCCTCTGGGCGCAGCCCGAGCGGCCGGACGACGCCGACAATGCCGTCCGCCGCGCGTTCGGCGCCGCCGCCCCGCCCGCGATCGTGGAGGCGTTCGAGCGCCGCTTCGGGATCGAGCTGATCGAGGTGTACGGCGGGACCGAGCTCGGCCCTGCCACGGCGCCGACCAGGGAGAGGAAGCGCACAGGGACGATGGGCGTCGTCTGCCCGCACCTCGAGCTCGAGGTCCACGACGAGCGCGACCACCCCGTGCCCCCGGGCGCGCTCGGCGAGATCGTGGCCCGGCCAACCGGTCCCCACACGATGTTCCAGGGCTACTGGAACATGCCGGACGAGACACTGCACGCCTTCCGCAACCTCTGGTTCCACACGGGCGACCAGGGCCGCTTCGACGAGGACGGCTTCCTCACTTTCACCGACCGGATCAAGGACTCGATCCGCCGCCGCGGCGAGAACATCTCCAGCTTCGAGGTCGAGCACAGCGTGCAGCAGTACGCACCCGTGCTCGAGTGCGCCGCCTACGCCGTCCCGTCCGAGCTGACGGAGGACGAGGTGATGATCGCCGTCGTCCCGCGCGAGGGGATGACCGTCGACCCCGGAGGGCTGTTCGCACACTGCATCGAGGTCATCCCGCGGTTCGCCGTCCCCCGCTACGTCCGCTTCTTGGACGCGCTGCCGAAGACGCCGAGCCAGAGAATTCAGAAGTACAAGCTCCGAGCCGAGGGCGTCACCGCCGACGCCCTCGACCGCGAGGCCCTCGGCATCGCCGTGCCGAGATCGTGATGATGGCGCCGTGATCGACATCGGCGACCTCACGACCCGCGCTGCGTGGCGCGCCCCGGGGCGCGACGCGATCGTCGACGTCCCGAACGGCAGGCGGCTGACGTTCGCCCAGCTCGAGGCGCGGTCGAACCGCCTGGCCTCGGGCCTGCGCGACGGCCTCGGGCTGCAGCCGGGCGAGCGCGTGGCGATCCTCTCGACGAACGCGGCCGAGATCGCGGAGACGTTCTTCGCGTGCGCGAAGGCCGGGCTCGTCGCGATGCCGCTCAACTGGCGGCTGGCCGGCCCGGAGCAGTCGCGGATCCTCGACGACGGGACGCCGGGCGCGCTCCTGCACAACCGCGAGTTCGCAGGCGAGGTCGAGGAGCTGCAGCGGCGCAACGACATCGCGCACTGGGTCGAGTTCGCCCCGGGGAGCGAGTCCCCCTACGAGGAGCTCCTCGAGCGCGGATCCCCCGAGATGCCCGCGTGGGGCTCCGACACGGGCGACGACGACCCGTTCTTCATCCTCTTCACCGGCGGCACGACGGGAACGTCGAAGGGAGCGCTGCACAGCCACGCCTCGTGCTTCGCCTCCATGGTCAACCAGGCCACCGCGGAGAAGGTCGCTGACGACGACACCTACATGCTGCTCGGCCAGATGTTCCACATCCCGGTCGTGCTCGCGATGACCTACCTGATGCACGGCAGGCCGCTCGTCCTGATGAACTTCGAGCCCGAGCAGACGCTCGCCACCATCGAGGCCGAGCGCGTGACCGCGTTCCTCGGCATCACGACGATGCTCAACTACATGATGGCGGTCGAGGGCTTCGACCGGTACGACCTCTCGTCGCTGCGGTTGATCGCCTACGGCGGCGGCCCGATGCCCGGGGCGGTCGTGCAGGAGATCATGGAGCGCTTCCCGTGCGACCTGATGCAGGGGTACGGGCAGACGGAGGGCTGCACCATGAGCACGCTGCCGCCATGGGTGCACCGGGAGATCCGCGCCGGCATCGGAACCCACCGCGCCGCGAGCTGCGGTCTCGAGGTGAGCCTCACGAGCCTGAGAGTCGTCGACGAGGGAGGCGCGCCGGTGCTGCGGGACCGCGCCACGGTGGGAGAGATCGTGGTGCGCAGCCCGGCCAACATGGTCGGCTACTGGCGCCGCCCCGACCTCACCGCCGAGGTGTTCCGCGACGGGGGCGGCTGGATGCGGACCGGCGACATGGCCTCGTGGGACGAGGACGGCTTCGTCTACATCGTCGACCGCGCCAAGGACATGGTGATCAGCGGTGGCGAGAACATCTACCCGGCGCAGGTCGAGGCGTGCCTGTACCGGCATCCGGCCGTGCTCGAGTGCGCCGTGTTCGGCGTCCCCGACCCGACCTGGGGCGAGGCGCTGAAGGCGGTCGTCGTCGTGCGTCCCGGGATGTCGGTGACAGAGCAGGAGCTGATCGAGCTGGCCCGCCGCGAGCTCGCGAGCTACATGAAGCCGAAGTCGGTCGAGTTCATCGACGCGCTGCCGAAGAGCCCGACGGGGAAGATCCTGAAGCGCGACCTGCGCGACCCCTTCTGGGAGGGACGCGAGCGGGGCGTGTAGCGGCCGCTCGTTCGTCAGCGGCCGAGGCCGAGCGCGGCGCCCGCGACGAGCGCCTTGTGCAGCTGGTTGTTGCCCTCGACGATCTGGAAGACCTTGGCGTCGCGCAGGTACCGGGCGACCGGGTACTCGTCGGAGACGCCGTAGGCGCCGTGGATCTGGAAGGCGTTGGTGGCGGCCTGCAGGGCGACGTCGGACGCGGTCATCTTCGCCATCGACGCGGCGTCGCGGGCCCGGAGCCCGTGATCCTTGAGGTAGGCGAGCCGGTAGGTGAGCAGCCGCGCGCCCTCGGTGCCGCAGATCATGTCGCTCAGCATCTCCTGCACCATCTGGAACTTGCCGATCGGCTGCTTGAAGACACGGCGCTCCCGTGCGTAGTCGGTCGCGACGTCAACGCAGGCCTGCGCGAGCCCGACCGCGCGCGCGGCAACGCCGAGGCGGCCGTTCTCGACGGCGTTCATCGCGATCTCGAACCCCTGCCCCTCCTCGCCCACGAGCGCGTCCTTTGGCACGCGCACGTCCTCGAGCACGAGCTCGCCGGTCGAGAGCGGCCGAAAGCCGTACTTGTTCTTGAGCGGATGCGTGCTCACGCCCTTCGCGTCGGCGTCGACGATGAAGGCGCAGATGCGCTTTCGCCCCGTCTTCTCGTCCACCCCGAGGTGCGCGAACGTGAGGTAGTAGCTCGCGACGTCGAGGAAGCTGATCCACATCTTCGCGCCGCTGAGCACGTAGTCGTCGCCGTCCCGCCTGCACGTCGTGTCCATGTCCGACACATCCGTGCCGGAGCGGGCCTCGGTCACGCCGGCGCCGGCGAACATCTGCCCCTGCGCGAGCGGGACGAGGTAGCGCTGCTTCTGCTCCTCGGTGCCGTAGCGGAGGATCGAGTTCCCGACGAGGCCGCTCGGGAACGTCAGCGCGCACGCGACCACGTGGCAGTGGCGCGAGATCTCCTCCATCAGCGCCGTGTACGTGACGTGGTCGAGGCCGGCGCCGCCGTACTCGGTGGGGACGATCCCGCCGGCGAAGCCGAGCTCGCCGGCCTGCTGGACGATCTCCTTCGGGAAACGCTCCTCGCGGTCGTAGTCGGCGACGCGGGGCGCCACCTCGCGCTGCGCCCAGTCGCGCGCCAGGTCGATCAGTGACTGCTGCTCTTCGGTGAACCCGAACTCCATGTCCTGACCATGGTACGCAATCAGCCAATCGTTTGGTAGAACTTGGGCAATGAGCACGGCCGATCTGATGACGTGCGTGCTCGCCCGCGAGGTGCACTCGGCCGACGTCGTCGGCGTCGGGCTCGGCACGCCACTCGCGCTGTGCGCCTGCCTCGCCGCGAAGCAGCTCGGCGCCACCGAGGCGACGGTGCTCGTCGGCGGCGCCGTCTCGCCGCGGGCGACCCTCGACGAGTGTCTCCGGCACGACGTCGCGGGCCGCACGCCCGGCTACGTGCCGCACCTCGACACGATGGACATGGCCGAGCGCCAGGCGATGACGCTCCAGTTCCTCCGGCCCGCGCAGGTGGGCGCGGACGGCTCCGCGAACACGAGCCGCGTGACGGCCGGAGGGAAGCTCGTCCGGTTCCCCGGCGGACTCGCGCTCGCCGACGTCCCCAACCTGATGCCCCGGATCGTTCTCTACCACACCGCCCACGAGCTCAGGGCCCTGCCGGCCACCCTCGGCTTCCGAACGGGCGCGGGGGGAGGCATCGAGCGCGCGGGCTACCGGGCGCTCGGCCCGACGAAGCTCGTCACCGACCTCTGCGTGATCGCGTTCTCGCCGAAGGGGCCGCGGGTCGAGAGCGTCCACCCGGGAGTCTCGGTCGAGGAGGTCGTCGCCGCCACCGGCTTCGAGCTCCGCACCGACGACGCCGTCGAGACACCGCTCCCGAGCGAGGCCGAGCTGGCGGTGCTCGACGCCGTCGACCCGAACCGGCGGCGCGACATGGAGATCCGGCGTCGTCGAGACGCCACGACCGAAGGGAGTTCCCGTGCCTGAGATGCGGCTCGATCACATCTCGTTCCTCGTCGCCGACCTCGATGCGGCGGTCGAGAAGTGGAAGAAGATCCTCGGGATCCTCGATCCCAGGCAGGCGGCCGGCATCACGTACGGCGAGGGAGTCGAGGGTGGCGAGCACATGAAGTGGGCGACGTTCGTCAACCCGGGCGGCTGCGCGATCCAGCTGTTCGAGCCGGCCTCGGAGGGCTTCCTGAAGAAGATCCTCGACCGGCGCGGAGAGCACGTCCACCACGTCGCCTTCCTCTCCTCGAACGTCGACGAGACGGTCGACGAGCTTCGCGCGGCCGACATCCCGCTCGTGCAGGAGGAGAACACGGCGCCCGACACGATGCCGTGGCTGAAATGGAACTTCGTCCCGCCGGACTACGTCGGCGGCGTGCTGATCGAGGTGGCCCAGCGGTACAACGTCGAGGGCGGCGAGTGGGTGCCCGTGCCCGGAGACCCGTCGTAGCCGAGATGTCGGAGCTGCATGACATCCTCGCCGCGGTGACTCCCGCCGGGGCGCTCGTCGCCTGTGGTGGAGGCGAGCTGGAGCGAAAGCCGATGGCTGCGATCCGGGAGCTCGCGGAGCTCGGCGTGAACGGCCTGCGGGTCGCGACGA
>Ga0302299_10001613_pt1 | contig 13582 bp, 13 predicted proteins | sample III_Fen_N3_4_FD_198795 | JGI IMG/M metagenome (GOLD analysis project Ga0302299, IMG submission 198795) | Peat permafrost microbial communities from Stordalen Mire near Abisko, Sweden - III_Fen_N3_4 | ecosystem: Environmental > Terrestrial > Soil > Wetlands > Permafrost | place: Sweden: Abisko... | reverse complement strand
GCCGGCCCCGTTCCAGGGTGGCGGTGGTGGCTTCGGCGGTGGCGGCGCCACCGCCTCGTTCGCGGACGGCGCGGTGCCGCTCGCGGCGCTCGGCCCCGAGCCTGCGCGCGCTTCCATGGCCGCCTACGGCGCGGGGGACCTCGTGGCCGCCTACGAGCACTCGGCCTGCCACAGCGCGTGCCACTCGGCCTGCCACTCGGCTTGTCACAGCGCCTGCCACTCCGCCTGCCACAGCGCGTGTCACTCGGCCTGTCACAGCGCGTGCCACTCGGCCTGCGTCTCGGGAGGCTCGCATTGATCGCCCCCTGGCCCACCTCCGCCGAAGAGTCGTCCCTGCGCTTCCTGCTGCCCGTCGGCGGCTTCTGGCCGCGCCTCGCGGCGTCTTCCTGCCTGTTCGCAGTCGGCCTGGTCCTCTGGGCCCTCGCTCCGCTCGTCGTCGCGTCGCTCGGGCTGCTGCTCGTCCTCGCGGGCCACCTCGTGCTGTGGGTACGCTCGCAGTCGATCGCGCCCGGCGGCGCGACGCCGAAGCACGAGGATGCCTGGGCCCCGGTCGAGGACGACTGGCTCGAGCGCATCCTCGAGCTGGAGAGAAGCGGCGAGCGCTGGGACACGACGCCGTGGGACGTCTCGAACCGCCTCGGCTGCCTGACGCTCGTCGCGCTGCTCGGTGCGATCGGCGCAGCGGCCTTCGTGTCAGCGGGGTTTCTCGGGGTCGGCGGGGCGTTCCGCGCGGGCGTGGCCGCCCTCGTGCTGTTCGTCCCGCTGTGGCTCAACGGCATCCGCACCACCTGGAACCCCAGCGAGCTGCGCAAGAAGGGCGAGGCCCTGGCCATAGCCCGCAAGGCAGCTGAGACGCTGATCGGCTCGGACTTCGACGTGGTGCCGACGCTCGCGCTGCGCGAGGGCGGCCGGGGCCAGTACCCCGTCGACGCGAGGATCATGCTCAGGCCGACCACCGAGGACGCCTCGGGCTTCCTCGGCGTGCAGGTGCAGGTCGCGCTGAACAACGTGCAGGGCACGGACTACCCGTACCTCTACGCGGTCGTGCTCGGGAAGGGGGAGTTCGTGTTTCCCTCCGGGCCCGGCCGCCGCCTCGTGAACAACGTCGACACCGTGTTCGAGAAGGGCGCCGGGGACGGCGTCAAGTACCTCGTGGTCCGCCAGCACGCCGACAAGTCGGGCGGCTGGCACACCGAGGCCCACCATATCCAGGGCCTGGTGGCGACCGGGCTCGCGCAGGGGCGCGCGACGTGGCAGGACAACAAGCGGCGGTCGGGGTGATCGCTTCCCTGCGCCGGGCGTTCTCCGCGCGTGCGCCGAGGCCGGCCCGCACCGCGGCGGCGGGGCCGCTGCTCGTGCAGGTCTCGCCCGGCCAGCCGCACCCGATCGATCTGCGCTGGGTCGATACGCTCGTCGCGAGCGCGCGGCCGCACCTGCTGGTGCGGCCCGAGGACGAGCTGTTGATCCTGGTGCCGAACACGCCGATCAAGCTGAACGCGACCGCCGTGCGCGTGCTCGCGGCGATGGTCCACGAGGGGCTCTCCATCGGCGAGGTGCTCTCGCGTGAGGGCGACACGCCGCGGAGCCGGAGCGAGCTGCACGCCTTCTTCACGGACCTCAAGGCCTGGCTCGAGGGCCGCCTGGGCGAAGGCGAGGGCCGCCGGGCCGTGACCGTGGAGCCGTTCAGCGCGGAGTACTCCAGCTACCCGGTTCTTTCCGAGGTCGCGCTCACGTACCGCTGCAACCTCAGCTGCGGCTTCTGCTACGCCGGCTGCGGCGCGGGCGGCCTGCCCGAGGGCTGGAGCGAAGAACGGACGATGAGCGACGACGAGGTCTGCCGCGTGCTGGAGGTCGTGCGGCGCGACGCGCGCTGCCCGAGCGTCAGCTTCACGGGCGGCGAGCCGACGCTGCGGCCGGCCCTGCCGCGCTTCGTGCGCCACGCGAAGGGCCTCGGCCTCAAGGTCAACCTGATCTCGAACGGCCAGAGGCTCGACGCCACGCGCGTCGGCGAGCTGGCCGACGCCGGCCTCGACTCGGCTCAGCTCTCGCTCGAAGGCGACACGGCGGCGCTCCACGACACGCTGGTGGCCCGGCCGGGGGCGTTCGACCGCCTCTGGTCCGGGCTCGAGCGGCTGCGAGAGCGGGGGATCCGCGTCCACACGAACACAACGCTCAGCCGCAAGAACCTGGGCCGCGTCGAAGCGATCGTGGACCTCGTCGCCGCGCGCGGGCTCGAGCGGCTGACGATGAACCTCGTGATCCCCTGCGGCACGGCCGGCGGCGACGCGTCGCTGGCCGTGCGCTACTCGGACGCGGGCGAGGTGGTGCTGCGGGCCCGCGCGCGGGCCGAGGCGCGCGGCATCCAGCTGATCTGGTACTCGCCGCTGCCGCTGTGTCTGTTCAACACGGTGGCCGAGGGCCTGGGCAACCGGGGCTGCGCGGCCGCGGACGGCCTGCTGCACGTCAACCCGGCCGGGGACGTGATGCCGTGCTCGAGCTTCGGCCACCGCGAGACGCTCGGCAACCTGCTGCGCCAGCCGTTCGAGGAGGTCTGGCAGTCGCGCGCAGCGCGGTTCTTCCGTTCCAAGCAGATGATGCCCGCGTCGTGCGCCGGCTGCGCCGAGGCGGCCTTCTGCCAGGGCGCCTGTCCTCTCTACTGGCGCAGCGAGGGCACCGCGGAGCTGGGCGGGACGACCTGCGAGCGTCCGCCGCTGCCGCCGGGCTTCGCGTAGGGACACGGTCTCCACGGGGAGATCTCCGCCCGCTCCGCGTGACCCTGTGCTCGAGCAGGGCGCAGGCGAGGGGTACATAGGGCCTAGAGCGGCGAGACCGCCTTCTCTGCCTACAATCCGGGCGGCCCGCGGTCCGGGCCGCGAACCCGGAGGATCCACGATGAAGAGGAACACGGCACTCGCGCTGGCGCTGCTGGCGGCGGCCCTCGCTATCCCCGTGCGTGCGGCCGACGACGGCAGCCAGCTGCTGTCGCCCTTCCGCCTGAACTACCTCGGGTACTTCCAGCACGGCCCGAAGCTCGCCGTGTGCCTCGCCCCGGCCGGCGGCGAGAAGGCCTGGAAGCTCGAAGACGCGGCCGGCGCGGCCGTGGCCTCCGGCGTCTCGCGCGACTTCGTCGCGAACGACTTCGCCTCCGGCGACAGCTTCTTCCGCATCGACTTCTCGTCCTTCGAGGGCACGGGCCGCGGTTTCCGGCTCAGCGTCGACGGCAAGCGCTCGGAGCCGTTCGACATCGACGCCGGCAACCCGTACGGCCGGCTCGCCGAGGAGAGCTTCGACTACTTCAAGGACCACCGCAGCGGCGAGACCGTGTTCGAGAAGTTCCTCGGCAACTGGACGAGCGGCCGCATCGTGGGCCCGTTCTGGAACGACGCGGGCGACAAGGGCAGCTACCCGACGAACACGGCGATGGCCGGCTGGGTGCTGATGAACCTCTACGAGCGCTGGCCCGAGGCGAACGCGACGCTGGGCGACAAGGCGACGCTCTACGAGGAGCTCAAGCTCGGCACGGTGCTCATGCACCAGCTGATCCTGCCGGGGCAGAAGCTGGCGGTCGCCAAGCTGCACACGAACGTGCCGGCGTGGGGCCCGTGCGCGCCTCACGCCACCGGTCCCTGCGTGTCGAAGACGGAGACGAAGGCCACCTACGCGATGGCCCGCACGCTGGCGCAGCTCGCGCGCCTGCACGTCCGCGAGAAGCAGCCGGTCGAGGCGAAGCGCGCCTTCGAGCTCGCGCGCACGGCGTTCGCGAACGCGCGCAGCGAGCCCCTCAGCTGCCGCGGCTTCGAGGACTTCGGTGGCGAGGGCGGGATCTACCCCGACAACGACCCCTGGGCGCTCAAACGGGAGCCGGCCTCGCACCGCGAGCCCTGTCACCCGGGTCGCGACAACGTGGAAGACGACGCCTACGCGGCGCTCGTCGAGGTGTTCTTGACCGCCCGTGCGCTCGGCGACCCGGCGGCGGCCGCGCTCGCGAAGGAGGTCGCCGCGCACCCCCGCTTTGGCGAGATCGGGGAGTTCTGGTGGGGCGTCGTGAATGCGCCCGCGAACCTGTCGCTGCTCGCGCTGCGGCCCGAGGGGATCGACCTCGCGCCGATCCGCACGAGCCTCTATCGCTACGCCGACGAGCTGGTCGCCTTCGAGAAGGTGGCCTACCCGGGCGTCACGAAGGACACGCGCTCGAAGCGCTGGAACACCGGCGACCGGGACGAGGTGGACGACAATTGGCGCTGGGGCTCGAGCCGGATGCTGCTCGACGACGCGATCCTGCTGGCCACCGCCGCCGAGGAGAAGGCCGCGGCAGGCGAGAAACGGGCCGGCGGGGTGTACGCGGGCGCGGCGATCCACGTCCTCGACTGGATCCTCGGCACGAACGCCATGGCGCTGTCGATGGTCACCGGCTTCGGCGAGAACGCCGTCGAGCGGCTGCACGACCCGCTGGTGCCCGACACGGAGCCCGGCAAGCTGGCGCTCGGCCCGAACGACTGGACGAACGCGGGCGACGGCGACATGCCGGCCTTCGGCTCGCTGCCGGGCATGAAGATGATGCCGCTCAAGGGCCGCGGCTGGGCCGCACGCGAGGTCGCGATCGACGGCAACGCGCCGCTCGTCTGGGTAGCCTGGTGGGCGCAGCACCGCGCAGCGGAGCTCTTCGCGCCGGGTAGGTGAGGTTCAGCGGCTTCCCCCGCGCGCAGAACGCGACCCTGATCGGCCGATCACCGTAGCACTCCCTCGGCAGGCGCAGGCGGGTTGCCTGGGGCGGAGCCCGGTCGTGCGATCGACAATCCCGGCGGAGCCTCTCTTCGACTCGCTCTACGTCCGCCAGGCTGCAAGACCACCAGCTATCGCCAGGAAGGCGAGGCCCCCTCCGCGTACACCTCGGCCACCTGAGGTGTATGCTGAGGTGTATGAGAACGAACATCGTCCTGAACGACGAGCTCGTGCGCGAGGCGGCTCGCTACGCGAAGGGCCGCTCGAAGCGCGCCCTGGTCGAAGAAGCGTTGGCGACCTTCGTGGCCGTGAAGAGCGCGGAGCGCCGCCGCGCGACATACCGCGAGCGTCTGAGCAGTCTCGAGGCCCGGCTGGGCGCGCTTCGCCTGCGCGAGAGCCCCTCCCGGCTGCTGCGACAGGACCGGCAGCGCTCGTGAGATCCCTGGTCCTCGACACGAGCGTCGCGATCGCCTGGTACCTGCCCGAGACCTTCCGGGCCGCGTCACGGGCCTGGCAGACACGGCTGCTCGACGGGCGCGTCCGTCTCGTGGTTCCAAGCCTGCACTACTGGGAGTTCGGCAACGTGCTGCGGACCTACGTCATGCGCTCTGAGCTGGATGTGGACCTGGCGGACCAGATCTGGGCGCTCCACCTCGAGGCCCCGCTGGAGGTCGCGGAGCCCGAGCGCACCGATGTGCTCGCCACGGCGTTCGAGTACGGCGCCACCGTCTACGACGCGGTCTACATCGCCCTCAGTCGCTCCCTGGACCTGCCGCTGCTGACGGCCGAGCGCACCACGACACCGTGGGTGGTGAAGCTGGGCCGCCGGGTCGAGAGCGTCCTCAAGAACTGAGAGCGGGCCGCCACCGTCGCGCGGTGATCGCCGATCAGGTTAGGCTTCGGCAATGAACGGAGCTGATCGCCAAGACGACCACAGCCACTGGCCTGAAGGTGGTTTGTCGCCTCGACCGGCGAAGGTATGCGGCCGGACCGATGCACAGCCCGTGCTTCGACTTGACGTAGACCCGTTGCACGGGCGAGTCCGCCTCGCTCACCACGCGCGTATTCCTGGTGCGGGCCGGGATGGGGCTGCGGCGTGCTTCGGCGACGCGCATCGACCTCAGAGGGGAAGCGCATGCCACACGTGATCGAGACGGCGACGACAGGTCGCGCCAAGTGCCGGGGCTGTGGCGAGAAGCTCGCTGTCGGCGTTCTGCGCTTCGGCGAGCGCCTGCCGAATCCGTTCGGCGAGGGCGACACGACGCACTGGTTCCACCTCGACTGCGCCGCGTACAAGCGGCCCGAGCCCTTCCTGGAGGCGCTCGCGGCGAGCGCTGAGCCGCCCGCGGGCGCGCCGGAGCTGGAGGCCGAGGCCCGGCGCGGCGTCGAGCACCGGCGGCTGCCCCGCATCGACGGCGCCGGGCGCGCGCCGACCGGCCGGGCCGCGTGCCGCCACTGCCGCGAGGCGATCGCGAAGGACGCCTGGAGGATTGCGCTCGTCTACTACGAGGACGGGCGCTTCGCGCCGTCGGGCTACGTCCACGTGCGCTGCGCGCCTGCCTACTTCGAGACGGCCGAGGTGCTCGCGCGCGTCCGGCGTTTCTCTCCCGGTCTCGGCGAGGAGGAGCTGGGACTGATCCGCGAGGAGCTCTCCGCCGCGAGCCCGTCGTAGCTCGTCGCCTCCCCGCCGCGAACTACAATACCCGTCGACACCCGGACGACGAAGGAGGCTTGCCCCGTGCGTGATCTCTACCCGCCGATCGAGCCGTTCGCCCATGGCTTCCTGAAGGTCTCGGACCTGCACACGATCTACTGGGAGCAGGTGGGGACGAAGGGGGCGCCGAACGCGCTCTTCCTCCACGGAGGCCCGGGCGGCGGCCTCGACCCCGACTACCGCCGCTACTTCGACCCGAAGCGCTGGCAGCTCACGCTGTTCGACCAGCGTGGCAGCGGCCAGAGCACGCCGAACGCCGAGCTGCGCGAGAACACCACCTGGGACCTGGTGGCCGACATCGAGCGGCTGCGCGAGCACCTCGGCGTCGAGCAGTGGCTGGTGTTCGGCGGCAGCTGGGGCAGCACGCTGGCGCTCGCCTACGCCGAGACGCACCCCGAGCGCTGCAGCGCCCTCGTTCTGCGCGGCATCTTCCCGCTGCGCCGCAAGGAGCTGCTCTGGTTCTACCAGGAAGGCGCGAGCTGGCTGTTCCCGGACGCCTGGGACGAGTACCTGAAGCCGATCCCGGAGGTGGAGCGCGGGGACCTGATGGGCGCGTACTACCGGCGGCTGACCTCGTCCGACCCGGCCGTGCGACGCGAGGCCGCGAAGGCATGGTCCGTGTGGGAGGGCACCACCAGCAAGCTGTACGTCGACCCCGAGTACATCGCGCACTACGGCGGGGACTCGTTCGCGGACGCGTTCGCGCGCATCGAGGCGCACTACTTCGTCCACGGCGGCTGGTTGCGCAGCGACAACCAGCTGCTCGACGACGCCGCCCGGATCGCGCAGCTGCCGGGCGTGATCGTACAGGGCCGCTACGACGTGGTCTGCCCGGCCGCGAGCGCGTGGGAGCTGCACAAGCGCTGGCCGAAGGCGAAGCTCGTGATCGTGCCGGACGCCGGGCACAGCATCAAGGAACCGGGGATCCTGAGCGCCCTCGTCCAGGCCACGGACGATCTCGCGCGCTAGCCGCGCGCGACACGGAAGCACACGACCGCTTTACATTCCTGACGTGCGTTTTTCAAACACCCGGAAGACGGCCAGGCTTCCCGGCGTACACTCGCTGAAAAGCCGGACGGAGGGGATCATGCGCAGAGCAATCGCGGTCGGGTTGGGCCTCTTGTCGATGGCCGGTCTCGCCGGGGCAGAGCCGCCGGACACGCGCGGCGGCGGCCGTGTCGGCGTCGACCTGATCGCGGCGCCTTCCTTCGGTTTCGGCGTGCCGATCCGCCTGACGAAGAACCTCACGCTGCGAGCCACGCTTGGCTTCGGCTCGTCGGTCTCGAACGGCGCCGCCTGGAACCTCGGCGGGGACCTGCGCTACACGTTCCGCCCCGATTCCGAGCTGAGCCTCTACGCCGCGGTGCAGACGAGTTACCTGCACGCGGGCACGTCCGTCTCGCCGTACCAGAGCGCCGCGACCGGCACGAGCCAGGTGGTGTACCAGCAGGCCGCCGACGGTGCGATGTACAGCGGGGGCCTCGGCGTGCAGCGCCGCCTCGGGCGGAGCACGTCGATCTACGCCGAGGCTCGCTACGGTCGGATGACGGCGCAAGGCGTCTACGACTCGTGGGGGATGTGGGGCGTCGGCGGCCAGAACTCGGTGTCGTTCGCGCTCGGCGCGACGTTCGGGCTGCGCTAGCCCGGGCGCGCCGGCGCCCCACGCGGCGCGCTACTGCTGAGGCGGGGGACCCGGCGGGGGCCCGTCCGGCCCGGCCCCCATCGGCCCGAAGCCCATCCCGTGGCCCATCGGCCCCATGGGGCCGCGCTCCTGGCGCAAGGCGCGCATCGCGTCGAACTTCACCTGCTGCTCCGGCGTCAGCAGTGCGCGCAGGGCCTTGTCGGCCCGATCGCGCAGCTGCTTCGACTGCTGCTGCAGCCGGTGGCCCTCGATCACCAGCTCGCCGACCGCCGCCGGGTCGGGCGTCGGCGCCGCGAGCGCCTCCTCGACCTTCTGGCGATTCTCCCGCAGCGACTGGTGCAGGGCCTCCAGCTCCGGCCGCTGCTTTTCGAACAGCTCCTTCGCCTGCGCCTTCTGTGGCTCACTCAGCTTCAGGTAGTCGGCGCGAGCATCCGGACCGCCGGGTCCCCGCCCGCGGCCTCCGGGTGGCTGCGCGGCCGCGAGGGCGCTGAACGCCAGCACCGCCGCAAGCCCGGGCATCGTGATTGCTTTCAAACGCATCGGCATTGCCTCCTGCGAGGGTCCCCGACCCTCTGCACACAAGATCGGCCCCGGCCGGCGGATTGTCTTCATGAAGGCGAAAGCTCGGGGTAACGGATGTAAGGGTTGGCCCCGGGCGTCCTCACAGCGGGCACGCGTCGCCCGCCGTCCGCTCCGCGAGGCGCTCGAGCGCCCGCGCGCGTTCCAGGTTGAGCTGCCGGCGAGCGATCGCCGCGCAGATCGAGCGCTCCCAGTCGTAGCCACCCTTCGGATCGGCGAGCGCAGACAGCGCCGCGACCTCCGCGTCGCGGAACTCCAGCCAGGCCTTCTGTGCCCGCTTCAGCCCGGCCATGCCGCGGGACGGCAGTCTGGTGAGCGCCGCCGCGTAGGCGCTCCGCAAGCGCTCGTCGGCGCGCGCCGCCTCGCGCGCCCAGCAGGCGGCGATCTCGCCCCTGCCGACGGCAAAGGCACAGGGATCCGGGTCGTCCGCGGCCTGCGCGCGGGCCTGCGAGCCCACGGCGAGCAGCAACGCCCCGGAGGCCACGAAGGCGGCTAGTCGGTTTTCCATGCGCGGCCTCCAGATGCCTGACCGGGCGGTCAGGCGCCCGCAGCGGTCGACGGGTACAGCCGGTCGAACTCCGGGTCGCCGTGCAGCAGCGCGAGGTCGGGGTCCCGCCGCGCCCAGTCGGGGTCGCGGAAGCCGGCCTCCCAGGCCTTGCGGATCGCCGCCAGCGCCTCGGGCACGTCCGCCATCTCGCGGTCGTAGCGCTCGGACCACAGCAGCGAGTCGGAAGCCGCGTCCACCAGCTGCGCGGTGATGCGCAGGCGGCTGCCGCCGCGGCGGATGCTGCCCGTGAGCACGCAGGCCGCCCGCAGCTGCTGCCCGACGTGCGAGAACAGGTCGGTGCGCGCGTCGGTCAGCTGGCCGCGCGCCTGCTCCGGAGACATGTAGGACACGGTGCCCATGGTGGTCCCCGCCGAGGTCAGCTCGTTCGGCTGCACGGCGGTGGGCGCCTCGGAGTGCTCGCCCCCGGCCGGGCCGCGGGGGCGTTCGATCTTCGCGAGCCCGAAGTCGAGCACCTTCGCCTGGCCGCGGGAGGTCAGGAAGATGTTCGCCGGCTTGAGGTCGCGGTGCACGATGCCCTTCGCGTGCGCCGACTCGAGGGCGTCGGCGATCTGGGCGCCCAGCTCCAGCAGCGACGCGAGCGGGAGCGGGCCCCGGCGGATCGAATCCGCGAGCGTCTCGCCCTCGAGCAGCTCCATCGCGATGAAGTGCTGCCCCTCGTGCTCGTCGATCTCGTGAACCGTGCAGATGCCGGGATGGTTGAGGGCCGAGGCCGCCCGTGCCTCGCGCTGGAAGCGCTCGAGCGAGGGCGCGTCCCGGGCCAGCTCGGGCGGCAGGAACTTGAGCGCCACGTGGCGCCCGAGCTTCGTGTCCTCGGCCTCGTAGACGACGCCCATGCCACCGCTGCCGAGCTTCGCCGTGACCCGGTAGTGCGAGACAGTAACGGCCGATCATTCTTGGTTCTTCTCCGGGGAGGAGGGCAGGACGGGTTCCGTGGGAGGCAGGACAGGCATCCTATGGCGGGGCGGCCCGATCGTCAACGCTGCCCGGATCCGCGGTTGACCAGGTCAGGCTCGCGGGAACACCATCGCGCATGGACGACGCAGCGGGCGTCTACCGGCGGCTGCAGCGGCACCTCGACCAGCTGCCGATCGGCTTCCCGGCCACCGGGTCGGGCGTGGAGCTGCGGATCCTGGGCCGGCTCTTCACGCCGGAAGAGGCGGAGCTGGCGCTGCTGCTGTCGGCGCTGCCGGAGCCGGTGCAGGCGATCGCCGGCCGGGCCGCAGGCTGGACGCAGGCGGAGCTGGGCGCGCGGCTCGAGGGCCTGTCGAAGAAGGGCGCGATCTTCGGCGTGGGCAGGCCGGGGGCCAGGCGCTATGCGAAGGCGCCGCTCGCGATCGGCATCTACGAGATGCAGGTCGATCGCCTGACGCCCGAGCTGCAGGCGGACTTCGAGCAGTACGCCCGCGAGGGGTTCGGCCAGGCCTTCCTCGGCGTGAAGACGAAGCAGATGCGGACCGTGCCCGTGAACGCCCGCTTCGTCGCGGAGCGCGTGGTGGGCCGCTACGACGACGCGCGCGCGCTGCTCGGCGGCGGGGCGGGGCCCTGGGCCGTGCTGAACTGCGTGTGCCGCCAGGGCCGTGAGCTGCTCGGCGAGCCCTGCCGGCAGACGGACGTGCGGCGGACCTGCCTCGCGATCGGCCCTGCGGCGCGGAGCCCGATCGCATCCGGCGTCGGGGAGCCGGCGACACGCGACGAGGTGCTGGCGCTCGTCGACCGGGCCGAGGCGGACGGCATGGTGCTGCAGCCGTCGAACACGCGGGACCCGGTGTTCATGTGCTTCTGCTGCGGCTGCTGCTGCGGCGTGTTGCGGACGGCCAAGCAGTTCCCACGTCCTGCGCAGTACGTCGCGTCGAACCACCACGCGCGCGTCGACGCCGGCCTGTGCACTGGCTGCGAGGCCTGCCAGCCGCGTTGCCCGATGGACGCGCTGCGCACGAGCGACGGCGCCAGCGTGGTCGACCTCGATCGCTGCATCGGCTGCGGCGCCTGCGTGGCCGGTTGCCCGGCCGAGGCGATCTCCCTCGCGCCGAACCCAGGCGCGAGCGCCCCGCCGCGAGACCTGAAGTCGCTCTACGCCAGGATCGCCATCGAGCGTTTCGGCCTGCTCGGGACCGCTCGCAAGCTCGGCCGCGCGCTGCTGCGCAGGCCTGTGTGAGCGCTTCGGATCCGCTCGCGCCCTAGCCCGCGACGGACGCGAGCGAGCCCTGCTCCCGCCGCTCGCCCACCTGCTGGCGCCACATGGCGTAGTAAAGGCCCTTCTTCTCGAGCAGGTCGTCGTGACGGCCCTGCTCCACGATGCGCCCGCGCTCGAGCACCAGGATGCGGTCGGCGTGCATCACGGTCGAGAGCCGGTGCGCGATCAGCACCGTCATCCCGCTGTGGTCGCTGGCGACGTCGCGGATCGTGCGCGCGATCTCCTCCTCCGTCAGCGAGTCGAGCGACGAGGTCGCCTCGTCGAACACGAGCAGCTGCGGCCGCCGCAGCAGCGCGCGGGCGATCGAGAGCCGCTGCTTCTCGCCCCCGGAGACCTTCACCCCGCCCTCGCCGATCAGCGTGTCGAGGCCGCGATCCGCCCGCTCGAGCAGGCTGTCGCAGGCGGCCCGCTTGAGCACCTCGAGGCACTCGGCGTCGCTGGCTCCCGGCCGCACGAACAGCAGGTTCTCGCGGATCGAGCCGGAGAACAGCTGGGTGTCCTGGGTGACGAAGCCGATGCGCTCGCGCAGGTCGTCGAGGTCGACGCGGTCGTGCGGCTCGCCGTCGTACAGGATGCGTCCCGTCTGCGGGCGGTACAGGCCGACCAGCAGCTTGACCAGCGTCGTCTTGCCCGCGCCGGAGGGCCCGACGAGGGCGACCGTCTCGCCGCGGCGCAGCTCGAAGCTGACGTCCTGCACCGCGGGCGCCGTGGCCGACTGGTGGCGGAAGCCGACGCCCTCGAAGGCGAGGCGTGTCAGGGCGCCGAGCCTGACCGGGCTTACCGGGCGCGGCTCGGGCGGCGTGTCGAGGATCTGCTGGAATGCCGCAAGTGACACCTCGGTCTCGCGGTAGGTGTTGATGACCGAGCCGAGCTCCTGCAACGGGCCGAAGATGAAGAAGGAGTAGATCCACAGCGCGAAGAACTGCCCCACCGTGATCTGGCGCGCGAAGATCAGGTACAGCATCAGGAACAGGATGCTGGTCCGCAATGCGTTGACGGCCGTTCCCTGCACGAAGCTCAGGCTGCGCAGGTAGCGGACCTTGCGCAGCTCGAGCGCGAGGATGCGGCCCGTGGTGCCGTTGAGCCGTGCCACCTCCTGCGCGCCGAGGCCCATGCTCTTCACCAGCTCGATGTTGCGCAGCGACTCGGTGGTCGAGCCCGCGAGCGCCGTCGTCTCGGCGACGATCACCTTCTGCACCGTCTTGATCCGCCGCGACATCGTGGAGCTGAGCCAGCCCAGCAGCGGGACGGTCGCGAAGTAGACGGGCGCGATCAGCCAGTGGACGCTGAAGGCGTAGACCACCACGAACACCACGCCGACGAGCGTCTGGAACAGCACGTTGACGGCCACGGTCGCCAGCTTCTCGACGTCGGAGCGCACCTTCTGCAGCTTGCCCAGGGTCTCGCCGCTGCGCTGGTCCTCGAACAGCTCGTAGGGCAGCCCGAGCGAGACGCGGATGCCGTCCGAGTACAGCTGCGCGCCGACGCGCTGCGTGACCACGTTGACGAAGTAGTCCTGGAAGTTCTTGGCTACGCGCGAGACGAAGGCGACGCCCACCGCCGCGAGCAGCAGCAGCGAGACGCCGCGGAAGAACTCACGCGTCGTGTACTGGTCGAAGCGCGTCGCGTACTGGTCGATCACGTGGCGGAAGATCAGCGGGTCGAGCAGCGAGAAGCACTGGTTGACCGTGGCCAGCAGCAGCGCGAGCAGCACGAGCCGGTAGTGGGGCCGCAGGTACGACAGCAGGAGCTTCATGGGGTGTGCCGGTCAGGATAGCAGAGGAGCGGCGGTGTCAGGCGCTCCGTACGAGCGCTCCTGCCTCCGCTGAGGGCCCGTGCCGCCGCGCACGGGCCCGACCGTGCGCGCTCTCAGGCCTTCGTCTGGTGCAGCGCGAACGACGCGCCCTGCGGGTCCTTGAACTGCAGGATCAGGTCGCCGCCGGGGATCTCCGCCGGGCCGTGGAGGATCGAGCCTCCGAGCGCCTTCACGGTCTCGGCCGAGGCTTGGATGTCCGTGACCTTCGCGTAGACCAGCCAGTGCGGCGGGAACGGCATCTCGGGCGGCTTCTGGTACATCCCTCCGAGCGGGCGGCCGAGGCGGCCGAACTCCCGGTAGATGCCGAGCGGTCCCATGTCGTTGTCCACGAGCTTCTCCCAGCCGAA
>Ga0302299_10001611_pt1 | contig 13583 bp, 9 predicted proteins | sample III_Fen_N3_4_FD_198795 | JGI IMG/M metagenome (GOLD analysis project Ga0302299, IMG submission 198795) | Peat permafrost microbial communities from Stordalen Mire near Abisko, Sweden - III_Fen_N3_4 | ecosystem: Environmental > Terrestrial > Soil > Wetlands > Permafrost | place: Sweden: Abisko... | reverse complement strand
GCTGGCGCGAACCATGGACGGGCGGCTGGTGCCCAACGTGGAGTACGACCTCGAGGGCACGGCCTGCGCCGGGGTCCTCGAGGGCTCGGTCTGCCAGGTGCGCGAGGGCGTCGCCGACGCCTTCCCCCGCGACGAGGGGCTGCGCCTGCTCGGGGCGCAGAGCTACGTGGGAACCGCGCTGCGTTCTTCCTCGGGCCAGTCCCTGGGACTGGTCAACGCCGTTCACGACCGCCCGCTCGAGCAGGTCCTGCGGCCGGAGGCCGTGCTGCAGGTCTTCGCGGCACGCGCGTCCGCCGAGATCGAACGGCGGCGTGCGGAGCAGGAGCTGGAGCGCCAGCGCGTCTTCGCGGACAGCCTGCTCGACATGGTCGCGTCGCTCGTGATCGTGGTCGACCCGCAGGGTCGTGTGGTGCGCTTCAACCGCGCCTGCGAGCAGACGAGCGGCTGGACGGAAGAGGAGCTGCGTGGGCAGCGCTTCTGGGAGGTGCTGCGGCCGCCGGAGACGCGGGCCGCCGTGGCGCGGCTCTACGGGAGTGCGGGCAAGGGCCTGCCCCACGCCTACGAGAGCGAGTGGCTCACGCGCTCGGGCGAGCGGCGGCTGATCTCCTGGGCGAATCGGACCATTCAGGACTCTTCGGGCGACTCGATCTACCTGATCGGGACCGGAACCGACGTGACGGAGCGCCGGCGGCTGGAGGCCGACCTGCGCCGCGCCGCGATCGAGTGGCGCGAGGCGTTCGACGGCCTGCCGCTCGGCGTGCTGGTGGTGGACGGCGAGGGCCGCGTGGTGCGGGCCAACCGGACCGCGGTCGAGCTCTCCGGGCGCGAGGGCTGGACCGACCTGATCGACGCCCCGCTCTCGGCGCTCGGACCGGGCGAGCCGTGGCTCGCGCTGGGAGGCCTGGCTTCTGCGCTGCGCCGCGGCGAATCTCCGCCGGCCCGGGAGGTCGCGGACGTCTACAGCCGCAGAACCTGGGTCGTCAGCGCGCGCGCGCTCGGCGGCGAGGGCGAGGCGGCCGGGCGCGTCGTGCTGAACTTCCAGGACGTGACCGAGACCGTGCAGCTGAAGGAACAGCTGCGGCAGAGCGAGACCATGGCCGAGATCGGCTCGATCGTCGCGGGTGTCGCACACGAGGTGCGCAATCCGTTGTTCAGCATCTCGGCGACGCTCGACGCGTTCGAGTCGCGGTTCCGCAACGCGGAGGGGTACGACCGCTACCTCGGGGTGCTGCGCGGGGAGATCGTGCGGCTGACCACCCTGATGAAGGACCTGCTCGACTTCGGGCGCCCGAGCCGGCCCGACTTCGCCGAGTGCCGCATGGAGGAGGTCGTGGAGGCTGCGGTGGGCGCCTGCGCGGCCCTCGCGCGCAAGAAGCCGGTCGAGGTGGCGTGGCTGCGGGGCGAGCCGCTGCCGCGAGTGACCGCGGACCGGGCGCGGATCACCCAGGTGCTGCAGAACCTGATCGAGAACGCCGTCCACTTCTCGCCGCCCGGGGGGCGCGTGGAGATCCGCCTGTGCGCGGGCGAGAGCGACGGAGCGGGCTTCGTCGACTGCTCGGTCAAGGACTCGGGGCCGGGCTTCGAGCCCGCGGACCTCTCGCGGTTGTTCGAGCCGTTCTTCACGCGCCGCAGGGGCGGCACCGGCCTCGGGCTCTCGATCGTGAAGCGGATCGTGTACGACCACGGCGGCGAGGTCAGCGCCGACAACCACCCCGCCGGCGGCGCGATCGTCACGGTTCGGCTGCGGTTGGGGGCGGCGTGAGCGTTCGCAGCACGGCGGTCGAGCTCGCCCGCGCGCTGCGGCGCGCCGGCGGCGCGGTCGCGGGCCTCGTCCCGGGCCACGCGACGCGGCGACGGGCCGAGCGCAGCGAGCAGCGGCTCGCGCTCGCGCTCGATGCGGCCGGCATGGCGATCTGGGAGATGGACGTCGAGACCGGCGCCATGTGGTGGTCCGAGCAGGCGGCGGTGCTGTTTGGCGGGGCGTGGCGGCCCGGGCCGCAGGTGCGGCTCGCGCACGTCCTGCAGCACGTACACCCGGACGACGCCGCCGAGTTCCAGGCCGCAGTGGCGAGCGCGATCGCGCACCCGGGAGAGCCTCAGCGGGTGCAGTCGCGTGTGATCGGGGTCGACGGCGCGTCCCGCTGGCTCGAGGCGCGCGGGCAGGCCTTCGTCGACTCCGAGGGCCGGCTGACGGGGCTGCGCGGCTCGCTGCTCGACGTCACGGAGCTGAAGCGCGTCGAGCAGGGGCTGCGCCGCAACGTGGCCGACCTGCGCGTCGTGGCCGAGGTCGCCGACGCGGTGTCGACCGCGGCTGACGAGCAGACGCTGCTGGCGCGCGTGACCGAGCTGGTGCGCGACGCGTTCTTCCCGGACAACTGCGGCTTCCTGATGCTCGATGCGGAGCAGCGCGTGCTGCTCCACGCGGCCTCGTTCCACGCCCGGCGCGGCCGGGGCGAAATGAGTCCGCTGGCGACCGATGCGGGGGTCGTCGGCTCGGTGGTACGCAGCGGCGCGGCCCGCCGGGTCGATGACGTCTGGGCCGAGCCCGACTACCTCGCGCTCGACCCGGACATGCGCTCCGAGATCTGTGTGCCCCTCAAGGTCGGGTCGCGGCTGCTCGGGGTCTTCGATGCGGAGAGCAGGCGGCCGGGCGCGTTCAGCGCCGACGACGAGCGCCTGCTGCACGTGGTTGCCGCGCACGTGGCGGGGGCGCTGGAGCGGCTGCGGGCGGCGACGGCGGCCCGCGAGGGCGAGGAGCTCTACCGGGCCTACTTCACCGCCTCACCGATCGCGCTGTTCGTGGCCGACGGGCGCGGCCGCTACCTCGAGGTGAACGGGGCCGCCTGCGCGCTGAGCGGACGTGCGCGCGAGGAGCTGGTCGGCCTCTCGATCGCCGACATCCTGGCACCCGACGCGGCCGACCAGGCGGAGCGGCTGCTGGGGCTGCTGGCGATGGGAGGCGGGCCGAGCGAGACCCGCATCCGGCGCAAGGACGGCTCGATCCGTCACTGCCTCGTGCACGCGACGGCGATCGGCGCGGAGCGCCTGCTCGGCTTGCTGCTCGACATCACGGACCGGCGCGAGGCCGAAGAGAAGCTGCGGGAAAGCGAGCAGCGCTTTCGCAGCCTGTCCGAGGCGTCGCTCGAGGCCATCTTCATCCACGACGGGGGGCGCATCGTCGACGTCAATCAGGCGCTGTGCGAGCTGGGCGGCTACTCTTGGCACGAGCTGGTCGGCCGCGACGCGTTCGAGGTCGTCGCTCCCGAGTACCGCGAGCAGGTCTACCGCCAGCTGCTCGTCGAGCACGAGCGGCCGTGCGAGATCGAGTTGCTCCGGCGCGATGGCGGCCGGGTGCCGGTGGAGGTGCAGGGGCGCTCGTTCCCCTTCCGCGACCGCATCCTGCGCGTGGTGTCGGTTCGCGACCTCTCGGACCGCAAGCTCGCCGCTGCCGTGCGTGAGGCCCTGATCCGCGAGCTCGAGGCCAAGAACGGCGAGCTCGAGCGGTTCGGCTTCACGGTGACGCACGACCTCAAGGCGCCGCTCGTCACGATTCGTGGCTTCGCGGAGCACCTGGAGCGGGACTTGCGCGCGGGGAACGAGGAGCGAGTGCGGGACGACGCTCGGCGCATCGGTGAGGCCGTCGGCAGGCTGTCGCGCATGCTGGAGGATCTGCTCATGCTCTCGCGGGCGGGCCGGCCGGTCGGGCCGCCGACGGCTGTCCCGGCCGAGGACCTCATCCGCGACGCGCTACGCCTGGTGGCCGACCGCCTCGAGGCCTCGCGCGCCGCCGTGGTGGTGCAGGGGCCGATGCCCGTCGTCTACGGCGACCGCGCGCGCCTGGTGCAGGTCTTCCAGAACCTCATCGACAACGCGGTGAAGTTCGCGGCCGGGGCCGCGGAGCCGAGGGTGACGATCGAGGCTCGCGGGACGCTGGACGGCCGGGCCACGCTGGTTGTGCGCGGCAATGGCATCGGCGTCGACGCGCGTCACCGCGAACGGGTGTTCGCCCCGTTCGAGAAGCTCGACGTGCGCTCCGAGGGCGACGGCGTGGGGCTGGCCGTCGTCAGGAGGATCGTCGAGAGCCACGGCGGGCGGGTCTGGCTCGAGGCTGTGGCCGCAGGCGAGGGCACGGCGGTGTTCCTGACGCTGCCGGCGCCCCCGAGGGCGAGTGAGGCGAAGGCGGGAGCCGCGGGCGCCCAGAAGGCCCGGCTAGTCTAGCGGCTTCGCGTCCTCGGGGATCGCGGCTTGCGGCAGCGGGGCGTCGAGGAACTTGAGCCCGAGCCGCTGGTTCCCGTCCATGCCGTCGCCAAAGCCGCTCGAGACGTACATCACCTCGGCACGCGTGTCGTAGCCCCCGAGCCGGAAGCGGATCATCTCGCCCTTCTCGACGGCCATGCGGCTGCGCACGAGCGCGCCCCCGGCGGCGATCACGTCAGCCACGGTGTCTTCAGCCTGCGGCGAGGGATCGCGCCAGGTGGGGATGCGCTCCAGACGCACCGGCAGCACGACCTCGAAACGCTGGAACTGCCGCCGGTCGCCGCCGTCGACGCGGCCCTGCGCATCCTTGAACACCTCGAGGCTGGCCGGCTTGCCGAGCTGGCGCCACTCGGCGAGCCCGAGCACGAGCTGCTCCGTGTCGGAGGTCCGGTCGCCCGCGCAGGGCGACTTCTGCGTCTGCTCGAGGAGCACCCAGGCGCCACCGCGGCAGGAGCAGCTGCGTCCGTGGAGCTCGATGCGCGCCTCGCTCGACATTATCCCTCCGACGTTTGCAGCGCGAGCGCGCCTTCGGCCGCCGCATCTCGGGTTTCCCGCTCGAGGCACTCAGGGCAGATGCCGTGCGTCACCGCCGGGTAGCGCAGCGTGGCCGGATCGGCCAGCTCCCACACGCCCGCGCTGTTGCGCGACCGCTCGCACCACGCGCACACGAACGCGATCGGCGTCACGCGCGCGCCTCCGTGAGCGACTCGACCACCGCGCGCAACTCCGGCAGCGGCAGCGGCTTGTGCAGGAAGGCGTCCGCACCCCGGCGCCGCGCCTCGGCCTCGATCTCCGGCGTGCCGTTGCCCGTCAACAGCACGATCCGGGTCTCCGGGCGCAGGTGGCGCGACCACTGGATGATGTCGAGGCCTTCGACTCCGTAGATGCCCGTGAGCCTCAGGTCCGCGATGACGACCGCGTACTCGGTGCAGGCGAGCAGGGCCTCGGCTTCCTCCTTCTCGGCCGCGGCGTCCACGAGCCAGCCGCTGGCCCGGAAGTACTCCGTCAGCGCGAAGCGGATGGCCGCTTCGTCGTCGACCACGAGCAGCCGGCCCGGGAAAGATTCCACGGAGAACCTAACAAAGCAGGACGCGTGCCACGTCGCGAGGGCGGCGGCCGCCCGATCTAACTCCCCGTGAACGCGGGCGTTCCGGCCCAGGGTGCCCGCGACTCCGAGGCGGCCGGGCTTATGGGATACGGACGGGCTCCAGATCGTGGACGCCGGGCCGCTCATGGGCCGGGTCAGGCCGCCGCGGGGCCGCTCAGGAGGAGCGTGGCAGCGGGAGCCCGTATTTCTTGATCTTCTGGTACAGGCTGCTGCGAGGGATGCCGAGCCGCTGTGACGCCTCCGCCACGCGCCCGCCGAGCTCGCGCAGCACGCGCTCGATGTGCAGGCGCTCGAGCTCGTCGAGCGTGAGGCTGGTGTCGGCCGCGCCGGCGAGGGACGCCGTGCCGGCCGCCAGCAGGGCGCCGGAGCCCTCGAAGTGCAGGTCCGCGGGCTCGAGCACGTCGCGGCCGCACAGCAGGATCGCCCGCTCGAGGACGTTGCGCAGCTCACGCACGTTGCCCGGCCACGCGTACCCGCACAGCGCGCGCTCGGCCGCGGGCGACAGCCGTGTGCGGCGGCCCAGATCGTTCGCGAAGCTCTCGAGCAGGCCCCGCGCCAGTCCCGGGATGTCGTCGGGACGCTCGCGCAGCGCCGGCACGCGCAGCGGGATGGTGCTGATGCGGAAGTAGAGGTCGCTGCGGAACTTCCGCTCGCTGACCAGCTCCGGCAGGTTCTGGTGCGAGGCCGCGATCAGCTGGACGTCCACCTGGCGGTCGCGCACCTCGCCGAGGCGGCGGAAGCGCTTCTCCTCGAGCACCTTCAGCAACTTGGGCTGGACCTGCGGGTCGAGATCGCCGATCTCGTCGAGGAACACGACACCTCGGTGCGCCACCTCGAGCAGCCCCTGCTTGCTGCTGATCGCGCCGGTGAAGGCCCCCTTCTCGTGGCCGAACAGCTCGGTCTCGAGGAACTCGCGCGAGAGCCCGGCGCAGTTCATGTCCACGAACGGCTCGTCCGCGCGCTGGCCGTTGCGGTGCAGCCAGCGCGCGAGGACGCCCTTGCCGCTGCCCGTCTCACCCTCGATCAGGATCGGGCTGCTCGAGGCCGCGACCCGCCGCGCCTGATCGGCGAGCGAGCGGATGGCGCTCGAGCTGCCAGTGAACGGATCGACCGTCTCGCGCGCCTGGCGGGCGCGGCCGGCGATCTGCCGCCGCTTCTCGCGCTGGCTCTCGAGCAACCGTTGCAGCATCACGAGCAGCGCGGGCAGCTCGACCGGCTTCGCGAGGAACTGGTCGGCCCCTTCCTTGACGGCGCGCACGGCGAGGTCGATCGTGGCGTGGCCGGTGAGGATCACGACCGGGAGCGAGGGCTCGAGCTCCTTGAGCCGGCCGATGATGTCGAGGGCGGTGCCGTCGGGCAGCATGTGGTCGAGCACCACGGCGTCCGGCCGGCCCTCGCGCACGGCCTTCTCGGCGGCCGCCAGGCAGTCGGCCTCCTCCACCTCGAGGCCGGCGGTCTCGAGGAAATCCCGGATCCCGAAACGGATGCCAGGTTCGTCGTCGACGATCAGGATCTTGGCCAACTGCGTGGGACTCCGCCCGGGGGCGGATTGTCGCACGTCTTCGGCGCACCCTGTGCGGGACCGCCCCGGGCGGGCGCCGGACTACTGCACGAGGACCCGGAACGCGAACGCATGCTCGCCCGGGGGAGTCGGCGGCAAATCGATCACGAGCCCGTCCTTCTGCCAGCGCCAGGTGAGCGGCTCCTTCGTCCCGAGCAGGGTGACCTCGCTGATGCCCGTGGGCGCCGTCTCGGCCCCGCGGGCGAGCGAGCGGATGCGCAGGGCGCCCGTCTTCGGCCAGGCCAGGGCGATCGCGTAGAGCGCCCTGCCCTTCGCCGTGAAGCGGATGTCCTCGCCCGTGAAGGCGGCCCGCTTCGTGTCGTTGAAGCTGCCTGCGACCACGGGCGTCGGCCCCTCGCCGTATACGATCCAGGGCCGCGTGCCGTAGATCGCCTCCCCGTTCGTCTCCAGCCAGCGGCCGATCTCGAGCAGGATGCGCTGCTCCGGCTCCGGGATCTCGCCCTCGGCGGTGGGCCCCACGTTGAGCAGCAGCGCGCCGTTCTTGCTCACGATGTCCACGAGGTCGTCGACGATCGCACCGGCCTCCTTGTAGTCCTGCTCCTTCACGTGGCCCCAGGAGTTGTTCGAAACCGAGGTGTCGGTCTGCCAGAAGAACGGGCGGATCGCGGCCAGCTGGCCGCGCTCGACGTCGAGCACCGCGGTGCCGTCGGGGAACGCGTGGTTCTTGTAGTTGATGGCGACGCCCTGGCCGTGGCCCGCGCCGTGGTTGTAGTAGTAGGCGGCGAAGCGGCGCAGGTACGGCGCGAACGCCGGCTGCTCGATCCACCAGTCGAACCAGACCAGCTGCGGGTCGTACTTCTCGACCAGCTCGACGGTGCGAGCGAGCCAGTCGTCCAGGAACTCGCGGTCGGGCACGCCCGGCTTGCCCTCGGCGGACTTCTCCGGCTGCGCGGGGCCGTAGAGGTCATGCCACTTCTTCGTGCGCACGTCCGAGTCGAACGTCATCCCCTGGTCGTAGAACCACCAGTGCTCGGCACGGTGGCTCGACAGGCCGAACACCAGGCCCTTCGCGCGCACGGCCTTCGCCAGATCGCCCACGAGGTCGCGCCGCGGGCCCTGCTTCGCGGCCGACCAGGCCCCGATCGCCGTGTCGTACATGGCGAAGCCGTCGTGGTGCTCGGCGACCGGCACCACGAAGCGTGCCCCCGCGCGCCGGAACAGCTCCGCCCAGGCCGAGGGGTCGTAGCGCGCTGCGGTCAGGCCCGGGACGAAGTCCTTGTAGCCGAAGGCCGCCTGCGGCCCGAAGCTCGCGACGTGGTGCGCGAACTCCGGCGTGCCGGCCTTGTACATGTTCCTCGGGTACCACTCGTTGCCGAAAGCCGGGACGGAGTAGACACCCCAGTGGACGAAGATGCCGAACTTGCCGTCCAGGTACCACTCGGGCACCGGAACCGTCTGCAGGGAGTCCCACTCGGCCCGGTAGGGGCCGGCCCCGGCAGTGTGATCGGCTTCCGCCAGGTAGCGGCGCCGCGCCCGCTCGGCGTCCTCCGCGGTGGCGTGGGCAGTCGTCAGCAGCACGGCGGCGACGACCAGCAGGCCCGGCCCGAGCCGGCGCGCAGAGCGAGCGATCATGGGGCACCTCCCGGTTGGCGGACGCGGGAAGCCTACTACGCGACGGCCCCGAGCGCCTCGCCTGGTGTGAGCCGGCCCTGCTCCTCCGAGTAGTGGAAGAGGCTGCCGAAGCGGGCCCAGGCCACGAGCGTGTCGAACGTCGTCTCGGGGTCCTCGGTGGGCAGCCGATTGGCGATCTCCAGCAGCAGTTCCTTCCGGGTCAGCTCGCCGCCCCGCAGCTCCATCAGCTCGCGCGTCACCTTGAACAGCCGCAGCTGGAGCAGGCCCTCCCGCCAGAGCCGTTGCTGATCGGCCGGCGGCGCCGCGGCGAAGCGCTGTCCCAGCGGCGTGAGGACGACCAGGCGTCGCGGGGTGTCGACGAGGTCGAGCATCTCGGCGGCCTTCACCATGCGGACCATCCGGTCGAACGGCGTCTGGGTCTGGGAGGCGAGCTGGAACAGGTCGGCGCTGCCCGCCCGCGCGGTCAGGTAGTCGAGCAGCGCGACGACGTCGCTGCCCTTCGCCAGCGGCAGCGGCTCGATCGTGTCGTCCGCGACCGAGCTCGCGACCGTGCTGACGACGACGTCGGGCAGCTCGGCCGAGGTGATGACGTCGTGGATCTGGTCGACCAGCGCCAGCAGCTCGGGCGAGCGCAGGTCGCGCGGGCGGGGAAGCCGGTTCTCGATCACGGTGCGGATCCGGCCCGGGTTCGCGGAGAGCACCACGATCCGGTCGGCCATGTAGGCGACCTCCTTCGGGTCGTGGCTGACCATCAGGATGCTCGAGGGGTTGCGCTCCGCGTGTTCCCAGATCTGCAGGATCTCGGCGCGCAGGCCCTCCGCGGTGAGGGCGTCCACCTGGCTGAACGGCTCGTCCATGAAGAGCATCTCGGGGTTCACCGAGAGGGCCCGCGCCATGCCGACGCGCTGCTTCATGCCCCCGGACAGCTCGCGGGGGTAGGCGCGCTCGAAGCCCTCGAGCCCCACCATCAGGATCGCCTGCCGAGCGCGGGTGGCCGCTTCCGAGTCGGGCACGCCGCGCGCGCGCAGCACCGCCTCCACGTTGCCGAGCACCGTCATCCACGGGAAGAGCGCGAAGCCCTGGAACACGATGGCGACGCCGGGCGTGAGGCCGCTGAGCTTCTCGCCGTGGTAGCGGACCTCGCCCTTGCTCGCCTCGATCAGGCCGGCGCAGATGCGCAGGATCGTCGACTTGCCGCAGCCCGAGGGCCCGATCAGGCAGACCACCTCGCTCGGGCGCAGCTCGAGGTTGATGTCCTCGAGCACGCGCAGCGGCTTGCCGGTCCCGCGGTCGAACCACTTCTGCACGCCCCGCAGCTCGCAAAGAGCCGGCTCGTCGGCCATGGTCTGCCTCACTTCGTGAGCGAGTAGCGCGTCTGCGCCAGCTGGTAGGCCGGGCGCCAGACGAGCCTGTTGAAGGTCACGACCACGGTGGACATCAGCAGCACGGCGGCGGCGAGCGTGCGGAAGTCCGCCTGCGTCGCGGCCTCGCTGATGACGGCGCCGAGCCCGAACGTCTTCATGATCTCGCCGCGGTGAGTGACGTACTCCGCCACGATCGTGGCGTTCCAGGCGCCGCCCGCCGCGGTGACCCAGCCGGTGACGAGGTAGGGGAAGGTGGCCGGGATATAGAGCGCCCACAGCCGCTGCCAGCGTCCGAGGCGGAAGCTGCGCGCCGTCTCGCGCAGGTCCGAGGGCACGGAGGAGGCGCCGGCCACCACGTTGAACAGGATGTACCACTGCGTGCCCAGCAGCATCAGCAGCACGCTGCCCCAGCCGAGCCCCACGCCGATCAGGTGCAGCAGCGCGATCACCGCCGGAAACAGCATCGGCGCCGGGAACGAGGCCACCACCTGTACGACCGGCTGCAGCAGGCGCGACAGCCGCGGCGAGAGGCCGATCGCGAGCCCCACCGGCACCGTCCACAGCGTGCCGAGCACGGTCGAGAGCAGCACCCGGGCGAGCGTCAGCCCGGCCGCTCCAAACAGCGTGCCCCACGAGCCGAGCGGCAGTTGCAACAGGAGCAGCGCCAGGCGCAGCGAGCCGTAGACGAGCGTGCCCCCGAGCGCGACCAGCGCGACGGTCGCCCCTGTCCGCAGCAGCGCGGGCGTCGCCGGCGCCGCGCTCGGCAGCGCGGCCGGCGCGGCCTTCTTCACGCGCCGGGCCTCGCGCCGCCCGCGCCGCAGCCGCCAGGCCTCGATGCGGCGGCGCAGCCGCGAGCGGCGCAGCAGGCCGAGGAACCAGCTGCGCGGCACCTCGCCGCCCGTCGTGTCCTCGATGCGGAAGCGCAGCGCCCAGACGATCACCGGGCGCCAGAGCACCTGGTCGAGCGCGGTGATCATCACGACCATCGCCACCACGCCCGCGACCATCGCCCGCCCGTCGCCTCGCTCGGCGGCGACGCTCATGTAGGAGCCGAGGCCCGGCAGGCGGAAGTCGTGGCCGCCCAGCACGAAGCTCTCGTTGATCATCAGGAAGAACCAGCCGCCGGCCATGCTCATCATGCTGTTCCAGGCGAGTGCCGTCGTGCCGAAGGGCAGCTCGACCCAGCTGAAGCGCCGCCACCAGCCGAACCGGTAGAGGCGTGCCGCCTCCTGCAGGTCGGCCGGGACCGACTTCAGCGAGTGGTACAGGCTGAACGTCATGTTCCAGGCCTGGCCGGTGAAGATCATCACCACGGCCGCGAGCTCCAGGCCGACGTTCGTGCGCGGGAAGAGAGCGACCAGCGCCAGCACGACACCCGGCATGAAGCCGAGCACCGGGATGCTCTGCAGGATGTCGAGCAGCGGGATCAGTACTGTCTCGGCGCGCCGGTCCTTCGCGGCCCAGAACGCGTAGAGGAGCGTGAACAGCAGCGAGAGCACGTAGGCGACAAGGCCGCGCACCAGCGAGTAGAAGGTGTACGCCGGCAGCGCCCAGGGCGAGAGGTCCAGCTGGATCGCGGGGCGGTGGACGCCGGTCCACTCCTTGCCGACCTGGACCAGCCCGAACAGCACCGCAGCGCCGGCGGCCAGTATCAGCAGGTCGGCCCAGGCCGTGGGGCGCCGCGGCGAAAGCAGGAACGCGTTCGCCTGTCCCCACATCGCCGTCCACAGGCGCGTGGCCGAACGGCCGGGCGCGTGAGCGCCTCGCTCGACGGAGGGCGTCGTGCTCTCGGCAGGAGTCTGCATCGGGGATCGACCGCGTATGTTACTGCCTCGCCGCTGGCGGCCGAACACCGCCGCGGATTCCTCGGGTGACGTCGATATCCGCTCTATCATGGCCCGTGCAACTCGCCGCGGGATGGCTCGTGCTCCTGCTCGCGGGGGAAGGGGCTGCGCAGGACGAGGCACGGCCGAGCCCGTCCGTCTCCGTGTCGCTGCGCACGGCCGCGGAGCGGGGCGACCCGGAGGCCCAGTACCAGCTGGGAATCGCCTGCCTCGCCCGCGGTGACGCGGCGGCCGAGCGTGCCGCGACCCGCTGGCTGAAGGCGGCCGCGCGGCAGCACCACGCCGCGGCCGAGGCGAGGCTGGCCCGGATCTACACCGAGGGGCGCGAGGCGCGGGCCGACCCGCAGGCCGCCGGCGAGCTGGCGGCGAAGGCGGTGCGTCTCCTGCAGGACGCCGTTGCGCAGGGCCAGCCCGACGCGCTGCTCGGGCTGGCCGACGCGCACGCGGCGGGACGTGGCGTCGCCCACGACCCGGCCGAGGCGCTGCGCCTCTTGCGCGCGGCCGCAGAGAAGAGCCAGCCGGCAGCCGCCTACCGGCTGTCCGGACTGTACCGAAGCGGTGCGGGCGTCCCGAAGGACGAGGCGGAGGCGCTGCGGTGGCTGCGCGTGGCCGCCGAAGGTGGGCTTCGGGACGCGCAGCTCGCGCTCGGCCTGCAGCTCGCCTCCGGCCGGGGTGGGCCCGACGCAGAGGCCGTGCGTTGGTTCGGCGCCGCGGCGCGGCAGGGCCTCGCGGGGGCCCAGTACGAGCTCGCCCAGGCCCTCGCCAACGGGGCTGGCGCGGCGCGTGACGAGGAGGCGGCGGTGACCTGGTACCGCGCGGCCGCTGCGCAGGGCCACGCGGCCGCCATGTTCAACCTCGGCTGGATGCTGGCCAGCGGGATCGGCGTGGAGCGGGACGACCGGGAGGCGGTGACCTGGTATCGCTCCGCGGCGCTGCTCGACGACCTCAACGCCCAGTTCAACCTCGGCGTGATGCTCTCGGGCGGGCGAGGCGTGCCCCGCGACGACGCCGAGGCCGCGCGCTGGTTCCGGGCCGCCGCGCGCCGCGGGGATACCCCGGCACAGTTCGCGATCGGCACGCTCTACGCCGAGGGGCGCGGCGTCGGGAAGGACGCGCGCGAGGCCCTGCGCTGGTATCGGGAAGCGGCGAGCCACGGCCACACCGAGGCCCGGAACAACATCGGTTCGCTCTACGAGCACGGGCTCGGCGTCGGCCTGGACTTGGTGGAAGCAGCGCGCTGGTATCGCCTGGCCGCAGACGCTGGCGACGCGATGGGCCAGCTCAACCTCGCGCGCCTGCTCGAGAGCGGTCGCGGCGTGCGCCCCGACGAGCGCGAGGCCGCTCGCTGGTTGCGCTCCGCCGCCGAACAGGGACTAGCGGACGCGCTCGCGCAGCTCGGTGCGTATCAGGCGGCGGGTCGCGGCGGCCTCGAGCCGAGCGCGGCGGCGGCGGCCGAAAGCTACTACCGTGCCGGCGTCGCCTACCTGCAGCAGGGCCGCGTCGACGGGGCGCGTCGCTGCGTCGAGGCCCTGCGCGTCGTGCAAGAGCGGGGCGGGCTCGACGACGCTCACGCCGCGCTCGTGACACGACTGGCCGAGGCGCTGGCCGGCAAGTGAACCGGCGCGCGGTGTCTCAGGAGCCGGGTGGCGCCGCCGGCCGCGTGTCTCCGCTGCCGGTCGCAGGAGGCCTCAGCGTGAACGGCTCGGTGAAGAGTAGTGTCTTGCCGGTCTGCTCGTCCTCGACCTGGCCTTCGAGCCGATACTCGCCCGGCCGGGCGTCGGGGAGCGTGAAGCCCACCACGCGGTGCAGCCCGCCCTCCGGCGTGGGGTCGATGCGCTTCGGCTCGAGCCGTGTGA
>Ga0302299_10001610_pt1 | contig 13583 bp, 9 predicted proteins | sample III_Fen_N3_4_FD_198795 | JGI IMG/M metagenome (GOLD analysis project Ga0302299, IMG submission 198795) | Peat permafrost microbial communities from Stordalen Mire near Abisko, Sweden - III_Fen_N3_4 | ecosystem: Environmental > Terrestrial > Soil > Wetlands > Permafrost | place: Sweden: Abisko... | reverse complement strand
ACCGCCGAACGCGGGCATTGGGCGCGTGTCGCGCCAGAGCGCCCGCAGGTTGATCACGCCGGCGACCTGGAGGCCGAAGACGATGAGGATGGCCCCGCCGAGCTGGCGGAGGTACTTCGCGTTGTCCGCCAGGGCGTACCCGATCGCGCCGATCGAGGCCCAGAAGGCGACGAAGACGAGTGTGAAGCCGGTCACGAAGGCGAGCCCATGGAAGAGGCTCCGCCGCCGATCCGCCGTTCCCGTGGTACCCACCATGTACCCCACGTAGGCTGGGACCAGCGGCAGGCAGCACGGCGACGCGAAGGAGACGACGCCCCCGAGGAAGGCCACGAGGAGGCCGATCCCGGCCCCGGCGGTCATGGCTGGGCGCTTCCGGCCGGCGCCGGGCTGGTGGCCGGCGCCGCGGACGGCGTGCGGCTGGCTGCGGGCGATCCAGAGCCTGCGGCTGGGGAGCCGCCCGGGGCCCCGCTGGCACCGGGTGAGGCCGGCGCTGCGCTCGCGAGGGCGTCGAGGTGCGCCTTCACCGTCTTGGCGATGTCGCTGTCCGGAGCAAGGGCGACGACGCGCGACCATTCGCGCTGGACCCCGGCCATGTCGGCCGGCTGGCGGTTCAGGTAGAGGAAGCCCAGGTCGTAATGCGCCTCGACGTTCTTCTCGTCCAGCGTGACGACCTGCTGCCAGGCGGTCTCGGCCCTGGCGGCGTCTCCGAGGTTGAACGCGGTCGCGCCGAGCGCCAGGAAACCGCGCACCTTCGCGGGCTCGACGGCGGTGACCTTCGCGAACCAGTTGCCCGCGGTCGTGTAGTCGCCCGTCTTGTAGTACTCGTCGCCAAGCTTCATCAGGGAGTCGGCATCGCTCGGATTTGCCTGGATCTTCGCCATCAGCGCGGCCACGGCCGCCTGGTCGAGGACCGGAGCGCTGGCCGCGGTGCTGGGTGCCGGGCTTCCGCCCGCTCCGATCACCGACGCGCTCGTGCCGCCGGCGTTGAAACCGAGCGCGATCACGATGCCGATGGCAGCCACGGTGGCGCCGATGAGCGCGAGGTTCCGGAAGGCCGCTGATCCGATCACGCCCAGGAGCCTGCCTGGGCGGTCTGTGCCGGTCGCGGCCGCCGTGGACGCGACGCGCTCCGCCTCGGTCCCGACGATCTCCCGGTGGGCGGTGGGATCGACCTCGGCAAGAAGGGCGTCGATCTCGTCGTCGCTGACGATGCGGCGGCCGAGCTCGTCGACCGGCGCTCCCGCGCTCGCTCCCGCCGCGCGCCCCGTCGCGGCCGAGGGAGCCGCGACGGGGGTCGGCGCGAGAGCATCCCGGCGAGCCGGAGGTGTCGCCGGCTCGCCGGGCAGGACGGCCGGTCGCGCACCCGCCCCGACAAGGGCGACGGCACGGGAGAGCGCGGCCGGGTCCGTTAGAAGTGCGTACGCCTCGTCGGCGCCGGAGGCCTGGACGCGTGCCCAGGCCCGCAGGCTGCGCGGCGCTGCCGCGAGATACGCGGAGACCGTCCCGTGGGCGGTGCTCACGTCCTCGGGCGTGGCGGACGGGTCGAGGCCGAGACGTGCCAGGAGCTCACGCTCCAGCTTCTCCGGGCCCTTGAGCGCGGTGATGGCCGGGGCGCTCACCGTGCGGCTCCGGTCGGACGCGCCCACCGGGCGCGTGCTCGTGATTCGTGCATCTCCGATTGCCCTCGTTGATCGGCCGGGTCCATACCCGGTCCGTGACACCTGCACCGAAGTGTCGGGTCCGCCGCGTCGCGATCCCATCCGCCGGGCGGCACAAATACGCCGGCTGACGAATGCTCAACCGATACGGGAGCCCGCGGTGGCGTGTACCCATCGATAGAGGGCCGAACGCACGGTCCGCGACGATCGTGGAGAGGTCGGCGGCGCGGTTCGCGGCCGCTGGAGAGCGGTGAGCGACGGCGCGGCCAGGGCGTTCGGCGGGTCCCGAGCAGAGCGGGCCCGGGGACTAGTACCCCTCGGCCTGGTGCTCCTTGCCATGGCACACGAGCGTGCACGTCCCGCCGCCCGGCCTCGACGCCCAGGTAAGGGTGCCATTGGATGGCAGGACGTTCGGTGCGAAGTTGACCAGCCTGGGGTTCGAGCGGTCGCCGACGTTGACGGCGAGCGCCGTCCCGTGGATGCGGAAATGGCACTCGGCGCAGACGGCGTTGCCCTGCCCGGCCCCGGGTGTGTCGATGTCCGTGCCGCCATTGCCCTCGCCGCGAATGCCCGCCAGGTGCTCCGCGTGATACGGGAAGTTCGTGGCCGACGAGGATTCGCTGACGAACCCGGCCTCGCCGTGACAGATGAGGCACAGCGCCGAGTCTGCCGCCGCGTACGCCTCGCCTGATGACTTGAGGACCCGATCCCGGTAGCCCTGGATCAGGATCCCGCGGTACTGGCTCGTGTGCGGGGGCAGGTCAGCCCCGGCTGCGGTCGTGAGCGTGCCGCTCGGCGCCAGCGTCGTGGCCCACTTCTGCGAGTCCGCATGACAGTTCACGCAGCGGATCGTGCTGTTCACCGCGAAGTTCCATTGCTTGTACGGCGAGCTGCCGAGCAGGCTGCCGGCCATGGCTGCGGTCGCATTGGTGCCCGCCGCCTCGACCGGGTGATACGAGGCGGTGGCCGGGTTCAGCTCGATGCCCTTGTCGAGCTGATACCGCGACGGGGGCTGGCCCGCATTCGACCCGACTGCCCCGCCCGTGTGGCATTGGAAGCAGATCTCGTACTCGCGCGTCGGCTGGTTGCCGAACGTTCCGTCCTTGATGGCGTACGTCGGCGTCGCGCCGGCCATGCCGTTCGTGACGGCCACGCCGGACACCGTGGACTGGGCCCCTGCAACCGTCCAGCCGGTCGTCGTCTGCGTCGCCGTCGCCGGTGTTGCGTTGTGCGCGTTGTGGCAGGTCGAGCATTCGAGGGTTGCGTTGGGGACAACGTCGTGACGGTAGTACTCACGCGCGGCGGGGACGTTCGCGGGAGCGGCAGCGTACCCGCTCTGCACATCCAGGCTCGAGCCTGCGCCCGAGGCGTTGTGGCAGGTCACGCACAGCGTCTGCTGCGGGGCATCTCTCGCCAGCAGGTAGCCGCTGCGGGCAGTGTGCACGGGGTGACACGCAGCGCACGTGTCCGAGACAAGCGAGGAGCTGGGAGTGTGCGGCGACGTGAACGCTGCATTCAGCTGCACCTCAGCGCCGGTCGTCGTCGGGAACGCACCTGCCAGCCGGTAGATCGGGAGCCCGCTCGCGTCGGACCAGGTCGCGGCGATGACGCCGGGCGCAACGAGCGGGAACTCGACGCTCGCCAGGCCGCGCGGGCTCGACGTCCCGGAGTCGACGGGCGGCCCGACATCGATGCCGTCCCGCTGCCCGGCCGAGAGGACGATGGGCGCCTGAGAGCCGCTGCGCACGACGGCCGTCACGGCCCCCGGGATGGGCCGGCCGCTGTCGACCAGCCGGAGCTCGAATGCCTGGTTGAATGGGAGGGCCAGCGACGACCTGACGGTGAACTCGATCTCGGTGTACGCGTCCCCGGCGAGCCTGAGCGATCGGACCGCGGACGCCTGCATCAGGCGTGTGCCGCCAACAGGCGCCTGCGTGTCGTCGTCTCGGTCGCGTTCGCGAAGGTCGGACGCGGCGATCCCCTCCTCGCCAGGAGCGGGCAGCGTGCCGCGACCGCCCGCGACCGGGCGCCACTCGATCCCGAGATGGAACGGCAGGCTTCCGACCGGGCCGTCGTTCGGCATGGCGATGAAGTCCGCGGCTCCCGCGACGCGGAACTGCAGCCCCGGGGTCAGGAGGGTCGGAACCAGGTCGGCATTTCGCACCTGGAAGCGGATACGGAAGAGCTCGAGCCGACCCATGCCACCCAGTGGAAGGTCAGGAGGCAGGTAAGTGGGCTCACGGCTCACCTCGTCGACAAGGGCGAAGGTCACGTGCTCGACGACGATCTCGGGGGCCACGCGCAGCTGGACGCTCGCCGTATCGAGGGTCCCGTCGGCGTGCTCCAGGTTAGCCCTGAGGATCGTGTCATACGCTGGCCTGCCCGCCGGCGACCGGACGGGCGCCCGCAATCGGAGCGTGGCGGCGACCCGCGTGTCGGCAGCGACGTCGCCTGCTCCCCAGGTGACCGTGTCGCCGGCGGGATCCACCGTGCCGCCGCCGGCACCCGCAACGATCCATCCGGGCGGGACCATTGCCACGAGCCGGACGTCCTTCGCGTCGTCGAGGAGGCTGGCCGAGAGGTTGACGGTGACGACGGCGCCCGGATCGACGCGTCGGCGCCCGACCGTGGGCGCATCAACGGTCATCGCGAGGTTGGCGCGTACGACGGCTGGCGACGGTGACGGCGATGGGGACGGGGACGGATCCGGCGAGGCGCTCGGTGAGGGATCAGGTGATGGCGAGGGCGACAGCGACGGGTCGGGCGAGGGCGACGGGTCGGGCGAGGGCGACGGGTCGGGCGAGGGCGACGGAGACGGGCCGGGCGACGGCGAGGGCGACGGGTCGGGCGAGGGCGACGGAGACGGGCCGGGCGAGGGGCTCGACGAGGGGACGGCGGCCTCGGTCGGCGTCGGTGTCGGATCGATCGCGCCTACCGCCGGAACGACCGGCGTGAACGCCAGGCCCGCGGCGACCACGAGCAGCATCGCCCCGAAGAGGGGGCCTGCCCGGTGGCGGCGGGGACGCGCGTTGGGGATCATGACGGATGGTCGTCTCGCAGAGTTGCGGGTTCGGTCCTGGCAGCCGCCGGATCGCGGTGCACGGGCTTGGGGCTCGCTCAGGGGGCGCCCGGCGTGGGCAGGGGGCCGACATACGTGCCCGTCGCCACCGTGCGGGTCGGGTCATGGCACAGCTGGCAGGTGCCCCGGTTGTCGACCTTGAGGAGCCGGCTGGAGGGTGACAGGTTCGGCACGGACGGGGTGCTGCCCGGATACGGGAAGGCGCCGGAGAAGGTCCCGGTCATGGCGGCGTTGGAGCCGTGCGCCACATGGCAGGTCGTGCACGCCTGGTTCGAGACCGTCTGATGCCGGTACGTGTAGACGTCGTCGCCAGATGGGTCGAACGCGGAGACCGAGTAGTACCTCGTATGACACGCTGAGCACCATGCCGTGATCTGCGTGTCGAAGGCGACGAGGGGACCGGCGTTGATCGGGATCCCGTTCGGTGCGTCGTTCGCGGCCGTCGAGCTGTTCCATGGCACGCGGACGTGCCAGTAGTCGCCCGAGCTCGCGGCGTACCGGCCGCTCACCACCTGGCTGGCATACAGCAGGTAGGAGGGGCCTCGCACCTGGATCACCGTGTAGTTCCTGGTCTCTGGATTCCCGGTCGCCGGGTTGATCAGCGGGGAGTCGGTCACCAGGGCACCAGGCGCCGCGACCGGGCTGTAGACGCCGGCCGAAGCCGTGAGAGTGGGTACGGGGTTCAGGATGCGGTACTGGCCGTTTCCGTGTGGGTTGTGACACGACGTGCAGCCCAGGGAGACTGTCGGCCCGACGCCCGCGAGGTTCGCCCCGTTGCCCCACGCAACCGCGGGCGCATTCAGGGCGTTCTCGGGGAGGTTGAGGTGAGCGGACGTGACGTCCTGGGGCGCCCCGACTCCGACATTGGCCCACTGTCGCGAGGCGCCACCGGTCTGGAGAACCCTCGCCGGCGTGCCTGAGGCAATGCGGGCCTGGTCGAAGCCGCCGCTGCGCAGAGCGCCCAGCTGGGTGCCGCCCCGGTCGATGCCCGAGCTCCCGATGGCGTACTGGACGCCGGTCATGACGTCCGTGGTGGCCCCGCTGCCGGTCGCGCCGTGACAGGTCAGGCAGAGGGCGTTGTCGCTCGCCGCGGTGAGGAGCAGCGAGCCCTGCGCCGTGTGGGCGCGGTGGCAGCCGGCGCACGTGTCCGCCGTCAGCGTGCTGGCGCCCGAGTTCAAGGCCGCGACGTGGGGTCCGCCGTCCGCCCGCACCGGGAAGGCGGCGACGCACAGCCAGAGCGCGACTGCGGCGACGAGGGACGCGGCGAGGCCCCGCCAGGAGGCGGCGAGGGATCCGCGCGCCAAATTCAGCCGTTCAGCTGGCGATGGAGTCTCGATGGTTGCAATCACGGCCTGGCGTCCGATCCAATAGCGGATACGAGCGAAGCGTCGCCTCGGCGGCCGCGTGATGGCGGTCGCCGAGGCGAACGAGATCAGGGGACGGCTTGGGGCGCGCCCGTCGGAAGGACGGTGCCGGCCGTGATCGTCCCCGTGGGATCGTGGCAGAGCTGGCACGTGCCCCGGTTGCCCGCCTTCAGGAGCCGGCTCGATGGAGCCGTGGACCCGTCCGGGTACGGGAATGTGCTGGAGTACGCGCCGTCCATGACCGCGTTCGAGCCGTGTGCGACGTGGCACGTCGTGCAGGGCTTGTTCGATGTCGTGGAGTGGCGGTAGGTGTAGATCGCGTCCGCGGTGGGCGTGTCGAACGACCCACTTCCCGGGAGGGCATCGGTCGCGTAGTCGATCGCCGAGGGATTGTTGTCAGCACTGGTTGAAGTGGTGTACCGCGTGTGGCACGAAGCGCACCAGGCATTCATCTGGGCGTCGAATGAGATCGGAAGACCGTTCGGGGCGTCGTTGGCCGTCCCGGACGTGCCGTTCCAGGGCAGCTTGCGATGGAGGTAGTCACCGGCCGTCGCCGCGTAGCCGCCTGCCACCACGTCGCTGGCCAGGAGCAGGTACGGCGTCTTGAGCTGGATGACGGTGTAGTTGCGGGTGGCGTTGGTCGGGTCGGCCGCATCCGTGACGGACACGCCCGGCGCGGCCACCGCAGCGAACGTCCCCGACGTCGCCGTCGGGTTCGGCACCGGGTTGAGGATGCGATACATGCCGTTCCCGTGAGGGTTATGGCAGGTCGCACATTCGAGGTCGACCGCCGGGCCGCTGCCCGCCGTGCCGAGGGCCCCGTTGCCCCAGGCCTTGTGCGTCGCGCTGACGCCCGCGGCGCCTACGAGGGCGATATGCGCGGACGTGACGGCCTGTCCGGCCGCGAGGACCGGAACCTTCGCCGACTGCCGGACGCTGGTACCGGACGCGTACGCCACGCGGATCGGGTTCGCGGCGTCGATCCGGGCGTCGACGAAACCGCCGCCCCGGAGAGCGCCGAGAACCGCCGTCGAGTCGCGGAGCCCGGTCGTGCCCGGGACGTACTGGACGCCGCTCTCCACGTCCGTCGTGGCACCGGTGCCCGTTGCGCCATGGCACGACAGGCAGAGTGCCTCCTGGTCGGAGGCTGCGAGCAGCAGGGGTCCCTGCGCGGTGTGGGCCCGGTGACATCCGGCACAGCCATCGGCCGTCAGCGTGCTGACGCCCGAGTTGTTGGCCGCGACGTGGGGTCCACCATCCGCCAGGGCAGGAATCGCGGCAAGGAACAGCCAGAGCGCGGCTCCTGCAAGCAGGAGCGTCCATCGCCTCACCGTCCTCACCTCCTTTCTCGCTCTGTGGGTGTTTGATCAAAGGGCCGCCACGATCGGCGGCGAATGTCAGCCAGGCGTCACCTCCCTGTTCCTCCTGCCAGGAGCCTCAATAGCTCCAGATCTGCACGCGGTCATTGAACGTGTCAGCCACGTAGACCCGTCCGCGTGCGTCGATCGCAACACTGTTGGGGTACTCGAACATCCCGTCCGCGACCCCTTCGCCCCCGACATAGCCCTGGTACTGGAGCCGGCGCTCGCTGTCGCCGGGAGCGCGATAGACGAAGACGCCCTGGCCTGTCGAATCCGCCACGAAGACGCGGCCGCTGCCGTCGATGGCGATCCCGCGCGGCAGACCCAGGTTGCCCTGTCCGGATCCGCGGCCGACCTGGGCGCGGACGGTGCCGTCCGCGCCGAACATGAGCAGGCGGCCGTTGTTGCTGTCCGAGACAAAGACGTCGCCGGCGGCGTCGACTGCGACCCCGTTGGGGAATGAGAGCTTGTCGTTCTCGCCGAGGGTCCGGACGACAGCGGCAGCGCGGTCGATCACGAGAACCTTCTGGAACGGGCCTGCCAGGTCGGTCACGTACAGGTTGCCTTTCGCGTCGAAGGCGAGCCCGAGGGGCTGCCAGCCAGGCCGTGGCTGGGCCAGGGTGAACGTGCGCTGGTACGCGCCATCGCGGTCGTAGATGTAGATCGCGCCCGCCAGCCGGTCGCTGACGTAGACCTCGCTCGTGAGCGGGTCAATGGCGAGGTAGACCGGCGCGTGGTCGGTCCCGGTCGCCGCCGGGGGGGCCATCGTGCCGACTCTGGCCCCGCTCGCGTCGAAGACGAGCCCTGTGCGGGCGCCTTCCGACTGGGTCACGTAGATCCGGTCGCCCGAGGGGCTCACCGCGACGCCCGAGGGCCGCATGGCGCCGTAGACCGCCGTGGAGTACGCAGGCACCTCGACCTGCGGGATGCCCGGGAGCGGCAGGGTCGTGATCGGCTGTCGGAACAGGAAGTACCAGAGCGTGACCGTCACGAGCGTTGCCAGCAGCCCGAGGACGAACAGGAGGAAGAACGCCTTGCGTCGCGGCCGGCTCCGCGGCTGCTGCTCGGGCTCGCCCTCGATCCTCGTCGGCGGGATGGGCAGGCCGTCCACCGTGATCTCCGCAGTCATCAGTTCGTCCCTCCGGCCGCTGCGCCAGGCACGGGCAGGGCAGGCAGCGGCGAGGCATTGATGCCTGCGCCGACGCGTCCCAATCCGAGGCGGGCGGCAGCGTTGTCCGGGCTCTTCGCCAGCGCCTTGTCGTACCAGACGGCGGCGGTGGCGGTGTCTCCCTGTGTCTCGTAGACGAGGCCAAGGCCGATCGCCGCGTCCACCCCGGCGTCGCCGTCGGCGATTGCCAGCAGGCGCGGTCTTGCGAGGTCCGGCTTGCCGGCCGCAAGATCGGCCATGGCGCCGGCCCACTCGGCCATCGCCGTCCTGCCGGCCTTCGTGAAGCCCTGCTCGAGGGCCGTGTACGGCTCGCTCCAGCCGATCGGCACGAAGGCGACGGCAGCGCGGAGGGCAGTCTCGGCCCTGTCCATCTCGCCTGTCGCCACGTACGCGGTCCCGACCAGGTAAAGGGCGTCCGCGTCCGAACGCTTGATCGCGAGCGCCTTCTCCAGGAACGGGATCGCGTCGGCGGGCTTTGCCTGCTGCATCGCGATCGAGCCCAGGCTGTAATACGCCGCCTCGAGCATCGGGTCGACGTTCGCCATCTCGCCGCCCCTGGCGATCTCCACCACCGCCTGGTAATCCGTCGCGGCGTCATCGAGGCGGCCGAGGCCGAGGTAGGCGCCGGCGCGTCCATATTTCGCCAGCTCGTCCGCCTTGCCCGACGCGAGGATTGCGTCGTACTGGACGACCGCGTCGTCGAAGCGGCCCTTTGCGACGTACGTATCGGCCAGCTGGCCGCGCGAGGCCACGTCGTCCGGCTTGTCGCGAACGGCCTGCTCCAGCGCGGCGAGGCGCTGGTCGACGATCGGCGCGGTGGCGGGGCGCCAGCGGTCCAGCGCATAGAAGGCGACGAACGCGATCGTGCCGACGAAGAGGAGCAGCAGCGCCCGCTTGATCCAGCGGTTGAGCTGCCTGTCGTCCATCTTCGCAATAGACGTGACCCGGAACATCTGCGACACCTGCTGCAACGGGACGCGGGTGCGCCGTCGGCACACCTGACCGCGTGTAATCGTCGGTGGCGGGCGCGCGGGTTCCAATCCGCCGGGGGGTAGAACATGGATACAGCCCGGCGGTCGTGACAGCCGCGAGGGCATGTATCGCCCGGTGGAGACGCGGCGTGTGGCGCTGGTGGCCGGCGCGGCGCAGATCTGCGCGGCCGACCCGTCAGCCCGGGCCGGGCTTGGCGATCCTCAGCCCGCCACGGGGGTCGGGGCGACCCCGCGACGGTCGCCCAGGCATGCGCCGACAATCCGGTCGATCAGTGACTCGGGATCGGTCGAGATCTGCTCTCGGCGGATCGTCCATGCCTGCGACGTGCTCATGCTCACGTCGACGATCGCGCGGCAGCCGCTGCCGCGCAGAACGTCGAGGAGCCCGACCGGCCCCCCCTCCTCGAGGATCACGACGTCGGCCTCGGCTGCGATCGCCCGCTCCATCGCGTCCGGGTCGCACATGGAGATCCGCTCCACGTGCAGATCGGGAACCGAGGCCATGAGGGCGCTCAGCCCCTCGCCAAGGAGCGGATGGTCGTACAGGACGAGAACGCGGACAGGGTCCGCCATGCACCGGGCTCCTGCGATGGGCGATCCCCAGCTGGTCTCGCTCGGCAGCGATCGTACGGAGCGCCGGATGGCCTCGCCATCCGCCCGAGGGCACAATTCGTGGGCCATCCGGTCTATCGAACGGCACCGAATGGCACACGATCCGCCGCGGTCGACGCCTTCCCGGACCGGCCGCCGGGCGTGGCGTCAGCTCCGGTCGGGGTTCGACGGCCTCGGTACGGACAGGCCCTGGGCCACCGTGAACGCGGCCGCCTGCGTCCGGTTGGAAAGGTGGAGCTTCTCGAGCGTGTTGTGGACGTGGTTCTTGACCGTGCCCTCGGTGATCGTGAGCTGGCCGGCGATCTCCTTGTTCGAGAGGCCGGCAGCCACCAGCTGGAGGATCTCGGTTTCGCGCCGCGTCAGCGCGGTGTCGCCCTCGCCCGGTGCGGTCGGAGCATGCGTGCGCGGTGGTCCCTCGCGCAGCGCATCGAGCAGCCGGTGGGCGATCGCGGGTGCGATCGGTGCCTCGCCGCGCATGACGCCCCGCAGGTCGTCGAACAGGACCTCCGGCCGGATGTTCTTCAGCAGGTAGCCGTTCGCCCCCGCCCGGATCGCATCGAAGAGATCGTCATCCTCCTCGGAGATCGTCAGCATCACGATCTTCGTGGCGTAGCCCGCGCCGCGAATCGCGCGGACGCCTGCCACGCCGCCCGCGCCGGGCATGTTCACATCCATCACGACGACGTCCGGTTCGAGCGTCCGCACGCGGTCGAGCGCCTCGTTCCCGTCGTCGGCCTCGCCTACGACGGTCATGTCGAGCTGGGCGTTGACGAGACCGGCGAGTGCCTTTCGGAAGAGCGGTTGGTCGTCAACCACCAGCACGCGCAGCGTCGGGGGCGTGTGCGGCACGCATCTCCTCCTGCTGAAGCCGGACAATGACCCGTGTCCCCGTGCCCGGCTGGGTGTCGACCTCGAGGGTACCGCCGATCTGCTCCACCCGCTCGCGCATCGCGGTCATGCCGAACCCGTGGTCGAGCGCCAGCTCGACTCGCGCGGGGTCGAAACCGGAGCCATCATCCGCCACCTCCAGGGTCACCACGCCACCGTCCTCGCTCAGCGTGACGTCCGCGTGGTATGCGCCGGCGTGCTTCCGGACGTTCGTGAGCGCCTCCTGCACCACGCGGAGGAGCTGCACCTCGCTGCGCGGCGTGAGAACCCGACCCGCTGCGGCGTCGCAGCGGAGCGTCGTCTTGATCCCGGTCTGGCGGGAGAACGTGCCCAGGTACTCGCCCAGCGCGCCTTCCAGCCCTGCGTCCGATGGGACCGACCTGCTGAGCCCCAGGATCGCTTCACGGACATCCTTGTAGCCCTCGTCCGCGATGTCGGCAAGGCCTGCGATCTCTGTCGCGGCGGTGTTGCCGGCCACGAGGCGGACTCTCGGCACAAGGCCGCGAAGTCCGAGGTGGATCACGCCGAGCACCTGGGCGATGCTGTCGTGCAGCTCGCGCGCGATCCGTTCCCGTTCGGCGACGATCGTGTATTGGTGCTCAGCCTCGCGCAGGCGTGCCGTACGCACCCCGATGGCCGCCATGTATGCCAGTGCACTGAGCAGGTCGCGCTCGCGGTCCGTGAAGGCGACCCCATCTGTTCGCATGACACATAGCTCGCCGAGGAAGCCGTCGGCGCCCCGCATCGGCTGGGCAAGGACGATCGCTCGTGGCCCCCCGTGCTGGATCGGGCAGGCCGAGTTGTGCCCGTGCGCCTCATCTGTATCGGCGGTATGCGCCAGCAGACAGGTCGAGCCGTCGTCGGCGAGCGCGAGGCGATCGGTCCAGTCGTAGCTGTTGCCGTCGACGCGTGGGTTGGCCAGGCACGCGACCGCCCGCTCCGCGCCGAGCAGCTCGCGAGCATGGTGGGTGATCGTGTCGAGGACCTCGCGCAGCTCGGCGCTGCCGGTGAGCTGGAGGGCGACCGCATGGAGGGCCGCACGCTCGTGCTCCTCGCGGCGGAGATCGGCGAGGGTCGTGGTCAGGGTCGCGGCGGTGCCTATCGTGCCGGCGAGGTCCGCGAGGGCCGCCATCGAGATCGCCGGATCTCCGGACGGATGGAAGACAAGGCGCATCGTCCCGACCGTGGCGATGCTGCCGGCCAGCGGCAGGTCGACGACGGTTGCATCGACATCGGGGCGCTGGGTCTGTCCGGGACGGGCCGCCACGGTGGGCGTCTCGTCCAGGATGGCATGGGCCCACAGCATGCCGGTGCTGTCGCCGAGGTCGCCCGGCCGTCGCGAGGTCAGTGGCTGGCCGCCCGGCCCGCGGACGCTGATCTGGCCGGCGAGCGCGCCGGTGTGCTCGAGCACGTGGTCGAGCGCTGCCGAAAGCATCGCCGGAAGCTCGTGGTCGCCCTGGAGCGCCGAGGCCACGGCATGGGTGGCGGCGAGGTCCCGGTTCGTCTCGACGAGCTGGCGCTGAGCGCGATCAAGGATCGCGAAGATGCCGAGGGCGAAGATCACGGCGCCGCCGCTCATCACCAGGGCCGCGAAGACGTGGACGGAGTCGTCCGGAACGCTGGCGTCGATCACGAGATAGCGGGTCAGCTCGAAGGCCCAGATCAGGCCGATCGGTAGCAGGACGCCAACCCACTTCGCACGTACGAGCAGCCGAATGTCGCGCTCCGGATTCACCAGCCCACCGTACCCCGCGGGAAGGGTCCGAACGGCAGAGCCGATCGGCCCCATGCATAGGTGCGCATCGGTCTATATACGCACGCGACGGCCCAGCTCGCCCGCCGAACCCGAGCCGCGCGCTCGGCGGAATCCCGGTGGCATCCGGATGGCCTCCGCGGCCGATGGCCTCCGCGGCCGGCGAGCTGTCCCTACACTCTCGTCATGGCCTTCGAGGGACCGCTGCGCACTGTCCCGATGACGCTCTACACGGAGCAGCTCATCGTCCGTGGCGCGATCGAAACGCGTCAGCACCGTGTGACCGACATTCTCAACGAGGCGGACCAGCCATTCCTCGTCCTCGAGGAAGTCTCCCTCGAGGAGCTGGGCTCCGGGGAGGTCGCGACCCGCGCCGACTACGCCCAGGTGAACCTCGCATCCATCCTCTTCGCGGTCTCGCTCCAGGCGGTCGAGCCGATCCGGGAGCTTCGGACGCCGAAGGTCTCCGAACGCGCGCTCGTCTCGATCCCGCCGTTCCGTGTCATCGGCAACGTGCACCTTCTGCCGGAACTGAGTCTCCGCGACGCTGTCGGGGGTCCGCGGATGCCCTTCGTGCCCGTGACCGATGCGGTGTTCTGGTCGGACCGGCTCGGCGGAGGCCGACAGAGCGCCGCGATGGTCGCGGTCAACCAGGCGCGCGTTCAGATCCTGGCCCCGTACCGCGAGGTCCGGGCCACGGCCGACCTC
>Ga0302299_10001609_pt1 | contig 13586 bp, 13 predicted proteins | sample III_Fen_N3_4_FD_198795 | JGI IMG/M metagenome (GOLD analysis project Ga0302299, IMG submission 198795) | Peat permafrost microbial communities from Stordalen Mire near Abisko, Sweden - III_Fen_N3_4 | ecosystem: Environmental > Terrestrial > Soil > Wetlands > Permafrost | place: Sweden: Abisko... | reverse complement strand
TGCGGGTGCGGGCGCTGCGACTGGTGCGACGCGGGGATGACGAACGTGTGCCCCGACCAGACGCAGCCGGGCTTCACGAGCTTCGGCGCGTGGGCCGACCTCGTCGCCGTACCGGCGGCCGACACCAACGTCGTCGCGCTCCCTGCCGCGCTGCCCTACGTCGATGCCGCGTCGCTGGGCTGCCGGTTCGCCACGGCGTACCACGCAGTGACCTCGCACGGGGTGCCGCGGCCCGGCGACTGGGTGGCCGTGCACGGCTGCGGCGGCGTCGGGTTGTCGGCGGTGCTCGTGGCGGTGCAGCGCGGCGCGCGCGTGATCGGGGTCGACGTCTCACCGGCTGCGCGCGAGGCCGCGGCGGCCTTGGGCACCGAGGTGGTCGTGGCCGCCGAAGGCCTTGAGCCCGAGGCGATCGGCGATGCGGTGCGCGAGCTGACGGGCGGCGGAGCGCATGTGTCGGTCGACGCTCTGGGCGGGGCGTCGTCGATGACGGCGTCGATCGCGTCGTTGCGCCGGCACGGCCGCCACGTGCAGGTGGGTCTCATGCTCGAGAGCGACGCGGCGCCCACCGTGCCGATGGGGCGCGTGCTCGCGGAGGAGCTCGAGATCTACGGCAGCCACGGCATGCCGGTGTCGGACTACCCCGAGATGCTCGCGCTCGTCGCGTCGGGCGCCCTCGACGTCTCGCGCCTCGTCGGTCGCGTCATCACCCTCGACGAGGCCCCCGCCGCCCTCGAGGCCATGAGCGCCCCACCCACGCACCACGGAATGGCCGTCATCGACCTCGTGTCATGAAGGTGCCCTTCCTTGCGGCAAGACGCAAGCAATCCCGCCCCCGTCACTTCTCGGCGTGGTGGCGTGGACGGCGCCTGAGTTGCGTCTCGCGCACGGAAGGGCGCCTTCACGGTGAAGGGGTGGATCAGGCGGCGGCGATGGTGAGGCGCGTCGTGTCGGGGGTGGGGGCGCGGAAGGCGGGACCCCACCAGGTGAGGGTGTCGTCGACGACGACGGCGCCCGACCACTGCGGGAGGTGCGCGAACCACCGTGCGCCCTCGATGCCTTCGACCACGAGCGCGGTCGCGAGCGCGTCGGTGATCGCGGCGTCGGGCCCGATCACCGTGGCCTGACGGGCGCCGGACGCGGGGCCGCCGGTGCGCGGGTCGACGATGTGGTCGCCGCGCTGGCTGCTGCCCGACGTGGCGATCGCCTCGTCGAGGACGTCGGCGACGGCCAGCACGGCCATCGGGTCGTCGGGGTGCGCGACGCCGATGGGCCACCCGTTGCCACCCAGGCGCCCGCGGCAGACGAGGTCGCCGGCGGCGTCGACGCAGAACTCGCGGAACCCGTGCTGCCGCAGGATCCGCGCGCAACGGTCGGCGGCCCAGCCCTTGACCAGGCCGCTGGGGTCGAACCCGCCGGCCGCGGCCCACGGATCGAACGCGCCCATCGAGATCCCGCGCGCCTCGAGGCAGCGATCGATCACCTCGGCGACGTCGTCGGCGACGACGTGCCTGCCACCGCCGCGCAGCCGCGAGACGACGCTGTCGGGCCGGAACGTCGAGAACAGGCGGTCGACGCGGTGCAGCTCGGCGCGCACCGACTCCCAGGCGACGTCGAGCGCGGCATCGGTCGCACCCTCGTCACGGATGTCGATGGACACGACCGTGCCCCACACGTGCTCCACGCGCGTGAGCACCGGACCCTCGAGAAGCATCGCGCTCATGACGCCAGACCCGCCTTCACCAGGGCCGAGCGCAACGACTCGGCGAAACCGTTGGACGTGTAGGTCGCACCGCTGACGCCGGCGATGCTCGCGCTCTGCGCCGACACCGCCTGCGAGATCAGCGTGGGCATGACCTGCTGGCTGATCGACGAGCTGCGCGGGTCGTTCTCCGGGACGGCGAGCGCGGTGACGTCGACCAGACGCCCGCCGCTCACCGAGATCTCGACCTGCACGGTGCCGTAGTTCCGGCCGACGTCGACGGCGTCGCCGGTGTACGTCGTCGTGGCCGTCGAGGTCGAGCCGCTGCTCGACGAGCTGCCGCTCGAGGTCGAGGACCCGGTACGGGACGACGTGCCCGAGGACACCGCCGATCCCGTGCCGGCGGCTACGGCCGTCGTCGATGCATCGGGGTTGGCGGCGAGGACGGCGGCGATACCGGCGACGGTGCCGGCGCCCACCAGGACGGCGCGCTTCATCGGGACTCCTGCAGACGACGCTCGAAGGCGTACGTGTCGGGCGAGTGGAACGAGAACGCCTCGTCGTGGACGCGCTCGTCGGGGATGCCGAGCACGGCGCACGCGTCGCGCACCGCCTCGACCAGAGCGATCGGGCCGCACACGTAGACGTCTGCACCGGCGATGTCGGGCACGACCTTCTGCAGCGTGCGTGCGTTGATGGGGTAGTCGCGGCGCGGCCCGACGAGGTAGCGGATCCGCATCCGGCCGCGGCGTCGGTCGGCCAGCTTCTCGAGCTCCCTGCGCAGCACCAGCCCGTCGGTGCGGTGGGCGCGGAACAGGAAGTCGATGCTCACGTCGGGCGGCAGGTCGTCGATGACGGCGCGCACCGGTGCGGCACCCACGCCTCCGCCGATCAGCACCACGTGGTCGGTACGACGGTCGTCGGCCGTGAAGGTGCCGTACGGACCCTCGACGACGACGCGCGTCCCGGGCTTGAGCGAGGCGAGGCTGCGGCTGTGGTCGCCGAGGTCCTTCACGGTCAGGCGGATGAAGCGATCGGTGCGGCCGGCCGACACCGAGTACGGGTGCGACTGCCACCAGCCGTCACGCGTGAGGAAGCGGAAGCCGAAGAACTGACCGCCCTTGAGCCGCAACCGGTCGAGGGCCTTCCCGGTGATCCACACCGACACCGTGTCGGGCGACTCGCGGACGACGCCGTACACGCGCAGATCCATCCGCAGCGACTGCCAGATGGGCGTACCGACGCGGAAGACGAGCAGGACGGCGAGGGTCACCAGGTAGAGCCCGATCCAGGAGCGGCGCGCCCACGCGTGGTCGACGAACTGCTGGCCGTACATCACCTGGTGCAGGTAGGCGAGCGCGATCGCGAGGTAGAAGTAGAGGTGCGTGACCCACCAGGTCTCGTACTTCATCGTGCGGCGCGCCACACGCCACGACGAGAGGCCGCCGACGAGCATGAGCACGAAGCCCACCGCGGCGGGAAGCATCCAGGGGTAGGTGCGGAGGAACTCCCACGTCTGGCCGAGGTACGACGTGGCCTCCTGCGCGGCGTATCCCGCAGTGACCAGCACGACGTGCGCGGCGACGAGGACGAGGACGAGCGGGCCGAGGACGCGGTGCCACGTCATGAGGCGAGGCAGACCGACGGCGCGCTCGAGCAACGGCACCCGTGCGACGAGAACCAGGATGAGCAGCGCACCGTACGTGCCGACGAGCGCGGTCCAGCGGCCCACCTCCGTGAGCAGGGCGCCGGAGCCACCGAGGTTGGTTCGGGTGGCGAGCTCGATGCCCACCACCGCGCCGAGCCCGAGGCCGGCCAGCGTGTACGCGCCCGCCTCGACCGCCGCGCGGGTGCGCGGCGTCGAGGGGAAGGGTCCCGAACCGTCCACGCGTGCGGCGGCCGAGGCGGGCGAGGCGGCCGGCCGGGGCGCAGGAACGGGCGCGCCGGCCGGCTGCAGCCGGGTATCGGTGGAGAGGCTCACACAGACACTCTCGAACCCGTTCCTGGCAGGACCCTGAAAGCCGCTGCTACCTGGTCTGAGACCTTCCGAGCACGGGGGTCAGGGCGCGTGCGCCGGCGGAGCGTCGAGTGCGGGCACGGCCTGCACCACCGCGATCACGACGCGGCGGAGGGCAGGCCGCGCCACGGCTGACGGCGCACGCGCATGAGGGGCCCCTCACGGTGGGGATGCGACTGTGCGGGCACCGGGGTCGCCGGTGCCCGCACAGGGTCGGATGACGCGTGGGTCGCGTCGTCTCGTCAGACTGTGGCTGCGACGGCGTCGTCGGTGACGACGGTCGCGCGCTGCACGGACTTGGCGCGCAGGACGTTGACGCCCGCGGCGACGAGGCCGAGGACGACCGCGCCGACGCCGTACGCCGGGCCGAACGAGAGCCCGAGCGCGTTGTCGACCGAGAAGTCGCCGGCGCCGGTGAACGCGAGAGCAGCACCGATCACGGCGTAGACGAGCGGCAGCTCGTAGCCGCCGTTGGTGGCCCACAGGCCGCTCGCGGCGTGGGTCCAGGCCGCGACGGTCATGGTGCCGATGACGACGGCCGCGGCCAGCGGGGTGAGCAGGCCGAGGGCGAGGGCGACGCCGCCGGCGAGCTCGGCGAGGCCGGTGACGACGGCCATGGCCCTGCCGGGCTTGAAGCCGATGGACTCGAGCCAGCCGCCGGTGCCGGCGATGCCGTAGCCGCCGAACCAGCCGAACAGCTTCTGCGAGCCGTGGGCGGCGAGGAGGAGACCCGCGACGATGCGGAGGAGGAGGAGACCGGTGCTCATGGGAGATCCTTCGAGAGATTTCGGGGGTGCCAGGGTGGCGCCGTCGCTTGAGTGAACAGTAGTTGAGAGAGCAACTATTCCTCGCCACGTGTCCCGCGAGGTGGGACACCCCGGGGCATGCCGGGGGGGCGGCCGCGTGCGAGCCCTCAGCGGTCACGTCGAGGGCGCGTCTGTGCCGCCTATCGGAGTGAAGGGCACCTTCATCCCCACCGGGGAGGGTCAGACGGCGAGCTGGGTGATCTCGACGGTGACGCCGAGGGCCTGGCTCGCACCGCCGGCGTAGATGCCCTTGAGGGGCGGCACGTCGTCGTAGTCGCGGCCGCGTGCCACGACCACGTGAGCCGAGCCGACGTCGCGGTCGTTGGTGGGGTCGTAGGCCTCCCACGCGCCGTTCCACGACTCCACCCAGGCGTGGCTCTCGCCGAACACCGTGCGCCCGGGCGCCTCCTCCTCGTCGTGGAGGTAGCCGCTCACGTAGCGGGCCGGGATCCCCACGGCGCGCAGCAGGCTCAGGGTGGTGTGCGTGTAGTCCTGGCAGACGCCGCCGCCGATGGCCCACGCCTCGCTCGCCGTGGTGACCACCGTCGTGGCGTCGTCGTCGTAGCGGATCCGGTCGCGGACGGCGGCCACCGCACCGGCGATGGCGTCGGCGGGAGTGGGCAGCGCCCGCAGCTCGTCGACGATCGCGGTGCGGTCGGGGTCGAGGCGGGCGTCGTCGGCGAGGTGCGTCGGCACGAGGTACTCGCCCCAACGGTCGATCACCGCGACGTCGCGAAGATCGCCCCAGCCGACACCGGCACCGTGCGGCCGGCCGTAGGGGACGTCGACGAGCGACGTCGCGACGATCTCGAGCACCTCGTGCTCCTCGTGGACGTCGAACGACTGGACGAGCGCACCCCAGTAGTCGACGTAGGCCTGCACGCTCGCGCGCGGCGACACCTGCAGCTGGTGCGAGAGCAGCATCTGGCCGTCGGCGTCGCGCGGGGTCATGCGCACCTCGTTGAACGAGGCGGTCACGGGCTCGACGTAGCGGTACCCGGTGCGGTGCGTGATGCGCAGGCGGCGACCGTCCATCAGTGGCTCCACACGATCGTGCCGGCCTGGCGGAAGTAGGCCTCGGCGACGGCGGACCCGGCGGCTATCGCCGACTCCTGCGCCTCGGCCGCCAGCTGGTCGACGACGTGGGCGTTGTGCGTGCCCGACGCGAACTCGAGGCGTGCCCGCATGAGGCCGACCTCGCGCAGGAGGTCGTCGTCGTCGCCGCCGAACTGCTGCACGGTGCGGCAGGCCGTCTCGGCCGAGCGCGCCGACTGCAGCATCGACCGCGGGAACGTCGGGTCGAGCACGAGGAACTCACGAACCCTTTCGCCCGAAGGTGTTTCGCCGGTGCGCAGGAACGGTGAGTAGGCCGCGGCCGAGCGCAGCGTGGCCACCGGCCCGGTCTCCGGCCAGCCGAGGTCGTGCCGCACGTCGAGCAGGCGCGCGGTCATGTCGATGCGTTCGAGCGCGCGCCCCAGCGAGAGGAACGCGTGGCCCTCGTCGCGCGGCATCGTCCACTCGACCGCGCCGTTCACGACCATGAGCCGCTCGAGCACGCGGTACATCGACGCCGCCGGGCTCGCCGTGGTCATCAGGCCGCGGGTGAGCGTGAGGTGCGCGCCGTTGAGCGCCTCGAACACGTCGCCCGAGATGGCGTCGCGAACCGACCGGGCGTTCTCGCGCGCCGAGCTGACAGCCCCGATCACCGTGGAGGGGTTCGTCGTGTCGCCGAGCAGCGCGCGGACGAGCTCGGTCGGCGTGCTGACCACGTCGTAGGGCAGCGACAGCGCGTCGAGCACGACGGCTGCAGCCTCGTCGTCGGAGACCGAGCGGTCCTCGACCGTGAGGTGGTAGTGCTCGGCGAGCAGGCGCGAGGTGGCCTCGGCGCGCTCGACGTACCGGCCGATCCAGTAGTACGACTCGGCGAGGCGGCTCAGCATCACGACACCTCAGCCGCTCGGGGCAGCGCGGGCGGGCCGGCCTGCTGCTGCTGGCCCTCCTGCTGCCGCAGCCGGTCCTCGGCACCGGCGGGCGCGTGGTGGCGCGCTACCGCGCTGCGCCGCACGCGCGTCACGAGCGGGACCTCGTCCTCGCGCTCCGCGGCGCTCGCGCGCGCCCCCTCGTCGAGCACCCAGGTGTCCTTCGAGCCGCCTCCCTGCGAGGAGTTCACGACCAGGCTGCCCTTCGGCAGCGCGACGCGGGTGAGGCCGCCGGGCAGCACGTAGATGTCGGTGCCGTCGTTGACGGCGAAGGGGCGCAGGTCGACGTGGCGCGGTTCGAGGCCCGACTCGACGAGCGTCGGGCAGGTCGAGAGCTCGACGATGGGCTGCGCGATCCAGCCGCGCGGGTCGGCGAGGATGTCGTCGCGCACCGATGCGAGCTGCTTCTCCGTCGCCGCCGTGCCGATCACGAGGCCGTAGCCGCCGGAGCCGTCGACCGGCTTGACCACCATGCGTCCGAGGTTCGCGAGCACGTGCTCGCGCTGGTCGACGTCGGACAGGTCGTACGTCGTGACGTTGGGGAGGATCGGCGTCTCGCCGAGGTAGTAGTCGATCATCCGCGGCACGTAGGGATAGACGGCCTTGTCGTCGGCCACGCCGTTGCCCACGGCGTTCGCGATCGCGACGTTTCCCGCGCGAGCGGCGTTGAGGAGCCCCGGCACGCCGAGCAGCGAGTCGGGGACGAAGTGCACCGGGTCGAGGTACTCGTCGTCGATGCGCCGGTAGAGCACGTGGATCGGGCGCGGGCCGCGGACGGTGCGCATGTAGAGGCGGTCGTCGCGGCAGAAGAGGTCGCGGCCCTCGACGAGCTCGGCACCCATGCGGCGCGCGAGGAACGCGTGCTCGAAGTGCGCCGAGTTGTGCACGCCGGGCGTGAGGATCGCGACGGTCGGGTCGGCGACGTCGGACGGCCCTGCGGCGCGCAGCGCGTCGAGGAGGCGCTCCGGGTACTCGGCGACCGAGCGCACCTGGTGGCCGGCGAACACCTCTGGCAGCACGTGCGCGAGGGTGCGCCGGTTCTCCAGGACGTAGGAGACGCCGCTGGGGCAGCGCAGGTTGTCCTCGAGCACGCGGAACTCGCCGTGCTCGTCGCGGATGAGGTCGATGCCCGCGACGTGGATGCGCACGCCGTTGGGCGGGACGAGCCCGAAAGCCGCGCGGTGGTAGTGGCGAGACGTCGTGATGAGCCGCCTCGGGACGACGCCCTCCTCGAGGATCTCGCCGGGGCCGTACACGTCGGCGAGGAACAGCTCGAGGGCCCGGATGCGCTGCTTGATGCCGAGCTCGACGCGGTCCCACTCGGCGGCGCCGACGACGCGCGGCACGAGGTCGAGCGGGAGCGGGCGCTCGCGACCCGAGACCGAGAACGTGATGCCCTGGCGGTCGAGGTAGGCGTCGCGCAGCTTGGCGCGCTCGACGAGGCCGTCGTGCCCGAGGGTCGTGAGCACCGAGTCGACCGTGTCGAGCCCCGCGCGCGGCGCGCCCGTGGCGTCGCGCATCTCGTCGTAGGCCACCGCCCCCGTGCCGGACCCCGGGGACGCAGCAGGGACGGGAGCCACGGCGGGTCCGGAGGCGGCGTCCTGGCTCGGCATGCGCGGAGTCTGGTCCCGCGATGTTTCCGCGCACAACCCCCGACGTTTCACCCGTGTTGCGCGCCCAGGTTGGGGATGAAGGTGCCCTTCAGTCCGACAGGCGCGACGAAGGCGCCCTCAACTCCGTCGCCGGACGCCCGACCGGCCCCCCGTGGGCCCGGTGGCGACCGCTGGTTCGATGGGGGCATGGACGCCCGCGCCACAGCAGCCCTGGGAGACGCCGCCGAGCACATGGCCGTGACGTACGACGACGGCGTTGCGACCGTGGAGCTCACCCGCCCCGACAAGCACAACGCGATCTCCTACGCGATGTGGCAGGCGTTCGCACGCCTCATGCCCGTGCTCGCCGACGACCCCGAGGTCGAGGTCGTCGTGCTGCGCGGCAGCGACGGCGGCCCGTTCAGCGCCGGGGCCGACATCGCGGAGTTCCGCACGCTGCGCGCCGACCCGGACGGCGCCCATCGCTACGGCGAGGCGGTGGAGGCCGGCGAGCAGGCGATCATCGCCTTCCCCAAGCCGACCATCGCCGCCGTCGAGGGCTTCGCGATCGGCGGCGGCACGCAGGTCGCGGTGGCGTGCGACCTGCGCGTGTGCGGCGACGACTCGCGGTTCGGCGTCACGCCCGCGAAGCTCGGGATCGTCTACGCGCTCCCGTCGACAGCGCGACTCGTCGAGACGGTCGGGCCCGCGTGGGCGCGGTGGATCCTGCTCACCGGCGACCTCGTCGACGCCCCCACGGCGCTGCGCATCGGCCTCGTGCACGAGGTGGTGCCCGCGGGAGGCGTCCTCGAGCGCGCGTACGAGCTCGCCCGCACGGTGGCCTCCCGCGCCGAGGTGTCGCTGCTCGGCGGCAAGGCGATGGTGCAGCGCGTCGTCACCGGCCGACTCGAGGAGGACGACGAGGTGCGCGCCATCTACGAGCGCTCGTGGACGAGCGACGAGTACGCCGAGGGCGTCGCCGCGTTCCTCGACAAGCGCCCACCCGACTTCCCGCGCGCCCGCCGCCACCCCTGACCGGTGGCTGTGTGCCCAGCGCGGGCTCCACCCCACGGTGGGCACACAGCAACGGTGCTAGACGGGGGCGATGAACATCCAGCGGATGCCGTAGCGGTCGAGGCAGGTGCCGCACCACGCTCCCCAGAACATGTGCTGCAGCGGTGCGCCTTCGCTCCACCCCGCGAAGATCGCGTCGTTGAGCCGCTGCGTCTCCTCGAGCGAGTCGGGCTCGAGGTTGATCGTGGTGTTGTTGCCGATGCGCAGCTCATGGCGCATCGACTCGGTCCGTGAGTGCCGAGGACGCCGGAGACGACGTCGTGAGCACACGTCGACGGGGCGGACTTGCTTTTGGGGCGGTGAGGTCCTGGGATGCCCCCATGGTTCCTGACGACTCGGCGATGCGGCTCCGGACGTCGTTGCGCGACGAGCGCTCGGCCGCGCTCGAGCACGGCTTCGAGCTGCTGCGCGAGGCCTGGCAGTCGTTCGACGCGCCTCGCCCCGCCCAGCCGCCGATCTCCAGCGAGACCCTGAGCCTCACCCTGACGCCGCTACCGGCCCACGGCGTGGGCATCCCCAACGCGCTCGACCTGGCCGCGCGCGTGCTCGACGAGAGCCTCGCCCACGCCCGCCCCCGCTACTTCGGCTACATCGGGTCGTCGGGGCTCGAGTCGGCGGTGCTCGCCGACGCGCTCGCCGGCTCGCACGACACCAACCTTGCGGCCGAGTCGAACGCGGCCCTGCTCGTGGAGCACCAGGCTCTGCGCTGGATGGCCGAGTTCGTGGGCTTCCCCGTGGATGGCGGCACCTTCACCAGCGGCGGCATGACCTCCAACCTCACCGCGCTCATGGCCGCGCGCACGCGGGCCCTGCCCGAGAGCCGTCTCGACGGCCTCGAGGGCGCGCGTCCCACCGTCTACGCGTCGTCCGACGCGCACTCGAGCATCGAGCGCGCCGTCGAGGTGATCGGGATCGGACGCCGCAACCTGCGCGCCGTCCCGATCGACTCGCACCGCAGGATGGACGTCGATGCCCTGCGTGCCGTTCTCGCCGCCGACGTCGCCGCCGGCCGTACGCCGGTCGCGGTCGTCGCCACCGCCGGCACCACCCTCACCGGCGCGGTCGACCCGCTGCGCGCGATCGCCGAGGTGTGCCGCGAGCTCGGTGTGTGGATGCACGTCGACGGCGCCTACGGGCTGCCCGCCGCCAGCACGCCGCACGCCCGCGAGCTGTTCGACGGGCTCGACCTCGCCGACTCCGCGAGCGTCGACGCGCACAAGTGGATGTTCGTCCCCAAGGCCTGCAGCATGCTGATGGTGCGCGACCGCGAGACGCTCGTGCGCGCGTTCCGCCACGACGCGTCGTACATGGTCGAGGAGGAGGGCCACGACCATCCGGTCGAGGGCACCCTCGAGTACTCGCGGCCGTTCCGCTCGCTCAAGCTGTGGTCGGCGCTGCGCGCGCACGGCGCCGACGCCTTCCGCGACGCCATCACCAACAACCTCGTGCTCGCCCGCGAGCTGCAGCAGATGGCGATCGACCACCCGCGGTTCGAACCGATGCTGCCCGCGCCCGACCTGTCGATCGTGCCACTGCGGCGCATCCCCGCGCGCGGCGACATCGACGCGCACAACATGCGCCTGGCGCGGGCTCTGCAGGCCGACGGTCGCGTCTACGTCACGAGCGCGGTGATCGACGGCGCAGCCTGTCTGCGCCCCTGCATCGTGAACTTCCGCACGACCTACGACGACGTCGCGAGCATCATCGCCGTGGCCGACGAGCTCGGCGCCCTCCTCGAGGGCGACCCTGGGTTCGTCGAGCTCTGAGCCTGCTACGGACCCTTCATGTCCTGCACGACGTTCCCGCCGTCGACGACGTAGTTCTGGCCGTTGACGTACGACGCCTCGTCGGTGGCGAGGAAGCCGACGACCGCAGCCACCTCGTCGGGACGGCCCGGCCGCCCCACGGGGGTGTAGGTGCCCGCGACGATCTCGTCGGGCTCCGACGACCCCGTGTGGATCCAGCCGGGGCCCACCGAGTTGACGGTGATCCCGTGCGGACCCTCTTCGTTGGCCAGCGCGCGCATGAGACCGTCCATGCCGGCCTTCGCCGCGGAGTAGGCGCTGCTGCCCGACATCGACACGAGCGGGCCGGTGACGCTCGAGACCATGACGACGCGGCCGTGCCCCATCGCGCGCATGAAAGGCAGCACTGCGCGGGTCACGTTGACCGCGGACATCAGCGTGATGTCGAGCTGGCGCAGCCAGGCGTCGGGCGGCTGGTCGGCGAACGTGCCCCCGGCGATGGCCTCGCCCGTGAGCGTCATGCCCGCGTTGTTCACGAGGATGTCGAGACCGCCGAGCCACACCGCGGCGTCGTTGACGAGGGAGTTCGCCTGCTCGGGGTCGGTGAGGTCGCCGATGTAGCCGCGGGTGTCGTACCCGAGGGCCGTGAGCTCGTCGGCCCGGTCGTGGACGCGCGAGCTCGTCGCTGCGATCGCGACGCGCGCGCCCATCCGACCGAGGATGCGCGCGCACGAGTAGCCGATGCCGTCGTCGGCGCCGGCGCCGGTGACCAGCGCCGTACGACCGGCGAGGGAGAAGGGCGCAACCATCCGATGCTCACCACCCGGGTTCGGGACAGCGTCTGCTCGTCGAGACGCACCCGACCCTACTGACCGTGAGGTGCGCTCAGACGCGGTTCGACCGGACCGATAGCCTCGCTCGCATACCCCCTGGGGTATGATGGGCCATCCGATCGCGAAGAGGAGCACCCCATGTGCCGACAGGTGACGTGCCGACGCTGCGGCAAGGCGACGTGGGCCGGCTGCGGCCAGCACGTCAACCAGGTGATGGCCGGTGTGCCCAAGTCCAAGCGCTGCGACTGCCCGCCCCAGCCGTCGCTCGTCGACCGGCTGTTCGGCGGTCGCAAGAAGACCAACGCCTGACCGTTCGTCGGTTGCTCGACGGCCCTGGTCGGCGCACCGCCCGCGTCGGGCAGGTCATCACTTCCGACCTGTACGTCGTCCAGGACGTCGACGGCCCCTCGATCCCGAGGATGTCGACCCGTTCGCCCCGGTACGCGAGCCCTGACCCGCCGGTGCCCGAGGCTTATCTCGTGCCGATGATGCAGCGTGCCATGCCCGGCACTCTGACGAGGCCGTCGACCTCGTAGCGCGCGGCGGCTGCCATGGCGGCGTCGCGGATGCGCGCCCGCGCGGCGTCATCGACCGTCGCCAGGGAAGCCACGGCCAGCGACATGTGCTCGCTGATCATGGCCCAGTACTGCTGCGGCGACTCCGTGACCAGCTCGACGCGGACGTCCCACTCGTCGACGTCGCCGAGGCCCGCTGCCGTGTAGAGGTCGCGGACGCAACCGGGTGCGGCGCACCGGAACATGCTGGGACCGTCAGGGTTCGGCGGCGGCACCGGCACCTCGGCCGCGATCGCGTCCATGGCCACCGACGTCCACGGGTTCTCCTCGGGCCTCACCCACACCGAGGCGCACACGCGACCGCCGGGCCGCAGCACGCGCGCGATCTCCGCGGTCGCCGCGGCGAGGTCGGGGAAGAACATGAAGCCGAAGCGCACCGTCACCGTGTCGAACGTCGCGTCGTCGAACGCCAGGTCGTCGGCGCTGCAGACCACGGTCTCGACGTTGGTGATGCCGAGCGCCGCCGCGCGCCGCGATGCCACTGCGAGCATCTCGGGTGCGAGGTCGGTGACCACCACGCGACCACCGGGCGCAAGGCCGGCCACGGTCAGGCCGGGCTCTCCCGTGCCGGAGGCCACGTCGAGGTGTTCCTGCCCGTCGGCGATGCCGAGCCGCTCGACCATCGCGGCGGTCACCGGACGCATCTGGTCCATGATGATCGCGTCCCACCGCTCCCAGCCGGACGAGAGCCCCGCCCAGGCGACGCGCTGCGCGTCACGGATCTCGTCGCTGCTCGTCACGGACCCTCCCGCCGTCGTGGCGACCATGTAACAGGACCCGATGAGGCCACGGGAACCCCTGGTCATCAACGGATCCTGAGGTCGATGAGCTCAATCTGGGGCAGCGGCGGTCAGCGGTGGAGGAGGAGGAGGTCGGGCGTGAGGGCGTCGAGGGTGGCGGCTCCGAGGAGGGACATGGCCATCTCGAGCTCGGTGCGCAGGATGTCGAGGACGGCGCGGACGCCCGGGGCGCCGTAGGTCGCGAGGCCCCAGATGACCGGGCGGCCCACCAGCACCGCGCTCGCGCCGAGGCACAGGGCGGTCGCGACGTCGGTTCCTCGGCGGATGCCGCCGTCGACGAGCACCGGCACCTCGGCGCCCACCTCCGACACGATCGAGGCCAGCACGTCGGCGGTCGCCGGTGCGGTGTCGAGGTTGCGCGCTCCGTGGTTGCTCACGATGACCGCGGCCGCACCGGCGTCGACCGCGCGGCGTGCGTCGTCGGCACGCAGGATCCCCTTGGGGACCACGGGGATGTCGTAGCGCG
>Ga0302299_10001607_pt1 | contig 13604 bp, 13 predicted proteins | sample III_Fen_N3_4_FD_198795 | JGI IMG/M metagenome (GOLD analysis project Ga0302299, IMG submission 198795) | Peat permafrost microbial communities from Stordalen Mire near Abisko, Sweden - III_Fen_N3_4 | ecosystem: Environmental > Terrestrial > Soil > Wetlands > Permafrost | place: Sweden: Abisko... | reverse complement strand
GGCAGCCGGCGCCGGCGTTCCTGGGCCGACAAGCGCTGCAGCATGCGAGAGACCCATTCCCCTTCCTGATCGGGGGAGAAGCGTGCGGGGATGAGAACGATGGTCCTCCCCGCCTCGCGGTACGCCGTGACCGTCCGTCGACGGCGAGGGCTTCGCCGGACCTCGACGCTGGCGCTCGGCGGCTCGACCCGCTCATGCTCGCTTCCCGGGAGGTGCCGGCCACCTTCCGGGCTGCCACCCGCACGGTCCATGAACGCGAAAGTAGCCCCGAACCGGAGGAAAATCTGCTATCCACACCCGGTGGACGCCTCGCGCCCTGCTCAAGAGGGGTCCGATGCCGCCCCCGGGCGCGCCGTCCACAGCGCCGTCGACACAACACCCCCAGCCGCTGACCTATCGGTCCCCATTCCGTCCACACCCTTGTCCACAGGGCTGCGGATACCGGCGTTGACTTCTCGACGCCGCCGTGCGTAGGTTCGGCAGCACGGCCCCGGAATCCGGAGGCGTTCGCGGCGCTGGGGAAGGTGTCGCGGGCGGTGAGGGTTCCGGGGCTCCTGCATGTGCACCGGCCGGTGACTGTCTACATACCGGTGAACCTCGCCGGGCGCCGCTCTTGCTGGGCGGCGAGGCCTTCCTGCAGGTCGGCGGTGGCCAGAGTCACCCCCTGAGCAAGCGCCTCCCATTCCAGGGCGGCGGCGTAACAGGCATGGCCGTCCCCGGAGAGAGCGACCTTGGTCAGCCGGGTGGCCACGGGTGCCGACGCCGCGACGGCCTCGGCGGCCTCCATCGCGATCGCCAGGACCTCGCCCGCCGGCGCCGCCCGCGAGGCGATGCCCAGCCGCACCGCCTCCTCGCCGTCGACGAGCCGGCCCGTCAGCAGCAGGTCACGCGCCACCGCGAGGCCGGCCACCCGCGGCAACGACCATGTGGTGAGCATCCCCGGGTGCAGGCCGAGCAAGGTGAACGGCACGCCCAGTCTGGCGCCGCCGGCGACGTACCGGATGTCGCAGGCCAGCGCCACCGAGAGGCCGGCGCCGATCGCCGCGCCGTTGACCGCGGCGATCGTCGGCACCTCCAGCTCGCTGATCGACAGCCAGCCGCGGTAGAACGCCGACATCCGGCGCCGTAGCCGATCCACCGGTGCCACGCCCTCGGCCCCGATCCAGGACAGGTCTCCCCCGCTGCAGAACGCACTCCCTGCCCCGGTCACGACGACGCAGCGGACGCCGTCGTCAGCGGCGATCCCGGCGACCGCGCGGCGCCAGGACGCCGTCATGGCGTCGGACATCATGTTCCGGCGCTCCGGAAGGTTCAGGGTCAGGACGGCGACGCCGTCGTCGCGCTTCTCGACGGCCAGGTGCTCGTAGGTCTCCTCGAACCACATGGCCGCCGACCGTAGCGCCAGGCGGGGGCAGCCGGGATGCCGCCCCACGCGACCTCGGTCACGCCGGGCCGGGAGGCCGGTCGCGGCTCGGGGGTGCGATGTCACTCTGCGTCGACATGACGACGCGCCGTGCGTGCGCTCTGCACCTGAGCCTGTGGCGGGCTCGGCTAGGGTTAGGTGATCCTTGGTCCATCATGGCTCGAGACGCAGGGCCGGCAGCGGCGGATTTCAGCGGTTGCGGACCGAGACAACACCGGCGTCGACGTGCGGTCGCGCCGCGACGAGCCTCACTCACGAGCGTCATCCACGACGAGCAAGGAGAGCCACCCGATGTCAGACGAGACCTACTCCGGCGAGTTCTACTGCGTCAAATGCAAGGAGAAGCGTCAGGCCGAAGGGCAGGTCGTCGAGACCAACGGTCGCCGGATGGCCAAGGGCCAGTGCCCGGTGTGCGGGACGAACCTCAACCGCATCCTCGGCAAGGCCTGACCCACCAGGCCGGCCGGGGCGCATCCCGAGCCTGTGGATGACGCCGCACACGCGCGTGCCAGTCGTGTCAGCCTGAGTCCGCCGGCTGCGCCCTGCAGGCGGCCCCGGTCCCGGGGCGGGGCGAAGGATTCGGGAGGTGCGCGTGCTTGTGCGGCTCCGGCCGGGCTTGTCCCGGGTGTGGCGTGGCCCGCAGACGGTGCAGATCGGCCTGACACCCGGGCGCGCCGCCGTGCTCGACGGGCTCACCCCTGACGATGCGCGGCTCATCGAGCAGTTGAACCTCGGGCTCGACGTCCGTGAGCTCGACGCCGGCCACGTCCCGCCCGGGCCGGCGCGGGGGCGGGAGATCCTTGGCCTGCTCGCTGAGGCCGGTGTGCTCCTCACGACACGAACGGGGCGGGCGGCCCTTGCCCGGCTCGGCACCGCGCGGGAGCGGTTGGCGCCTGATGCGGCCGCGTGGGCGCTGTCGGACCCCGACCATGGAGATGCCTGGCAGCTGGTCGAAGCCCGGGCCGGGCGCAGGGTGCATGTGGTGGGCACCGGCAGGACGGCCAACGCCCTGGCGACGTGTCTGGCCGCGGCCGGCGTCGACGTCAGCGCCGAGCAGGCGGGCACGGTGACGCCGGCCGACGTATGTCCGCTCGGTCCGTCCCAGGAGGACCTCGGGCGCAGCCGGCAGCAGGTGACCGGCTGGCGCATTGCGCAGGCCCGGGACCTGCCGTCGTCGCGCCGCGACGCATCGCGCTTGCCCGACGTCGTCGTCCTTGTCAGCCGCTCGGCCGCCGACGCCGCCGCGAGCGTGGATCTGCACGCCCGGGAGATCGCCCACCTGTCGGTGGTGAGCCGAGAGGCGGACATCATCGTGGGGCCCCTGGTCAGGCCCGGCCACGGGCCCTGCCTGCACTGCCTCGACCTGCATCGATGCGACCGGGACCCGCGCTGGGCCCACGTCCTGGCCCAGCTGCTCTCGGCTGAGCACCAGCGCTCGGCCGTATCCACCGAGGAGGTCTCGCTGAGCGCCATCGCCGGCGCCCTGGCCGCGCTGCAGGTCCTCGCCGAGCTCGACGGCCGGACGAGCCCTGCCGCGCTGGGAGCGACCCTGGAGGTCGAGCTGCCCGACGGCCTCGTCTGCCACCGCCCGTGGCCCACCCACCCGGCCTGCGCCTGCTCCACGTTGCCCACCAGGTTGCCTCCGGCCGGGCTGCTCGCGGGATCGCCCGTCGTCCCGCCCTTCGCCCCGCCGGCACCCGGCCGGGCACCGGGCGCGCGCTCGCCTCACCGTCCAGCGACAATGGACACGTGAACGATCTCCCGCGCCGCGCGGTCACCCGCAGCGCCAAGCTGGCGACCTTGCCCATCGGCTTCGCCGGGCGGCACGCGATCGGGCTGGGCAAGCGGGTCGGGGGCAAGCCCGCCGAGCTCGTGGCGGCCGAGGTGCAGGCGCGCACCGCCGAGCAGGTCTTCAGGGTGCTCGGCGAACTCAAGGGCGGGGCGATGAAGTTCGGCCAGGCCCTGAGTATCTTCGAGGCCGGCCTGCCGGAGGAGCTCGTCGCGCCGTACCGGGCCACGCTCACCAAGTTGCAGGACGCAGCGCCGCCGATGCCGGCCAGCACGGTCCACAAGGTGCTCGCCGTCGAATTGGGCGAGGACTGGCGAGACCGCTTCGCCTCCTTCGACGACGTCCCGGCCGCTGCCGCGTCGATCGGCCAGGTGCACCGCGGCGTCTGGCGGGACGGGCGCGACGTCGCCGTCAAGGTGCAGTACCCGGGAGCGGGCGAAGCCCTGATCTCCGACTTCACCCAGCTGTCCCGGCTCGGCCGGATGGCGGCGGGCTGGATCCCGGGCCTGGACATCAAGCCGGTCCTGGAGGAACTCAAGGCCCGGATCGTCGAGGAGCTCAACTACATACTCGAGGCGGAGGCCCAGTCTGCGTTCGCCGAGGCGTTCCGGGACGACCCCCTGTTCGCCCTGCCGGACGTCGTCATCGCGACCCAGCACTGCATCGTCAGTGAGTGGCTGGACGGCACGCCGCTGTCCCGGCTCATCACGGCGGGCACGCAGGAGGAGCGCAACCTCGGTGCCCGCCGGTACCTGGAGTTCTTGCTGGCCGGGCCGGCTCGGGCTGGTCTGCTGCACGCCGACCCGCACCCGGGCAACTTCCGGCTGACCCGCGACGGCCGGTTCGGCGTGCTCGACTTCGGTGCCGTCAAGCGGCTGCCCGAGGGAATGCCCCCGGAGATTGGCCGGCTGCTCACCCTCGCCCTGTGCGAGGACGCCGACGGCGTCGTCGCGGGCCTGCGTGAGGAAGGATTCATCAAGCAGTCGATCGAGATCGACGGGCCTGGGCTGCTGGCCTACCTGGCACCTTTCCTCGAGCCGGCGCGGCACACGACGTGGCGATTCTCCCGGCCGTGGATGCGCGGACTGTTCGCCCACGTCCGCGACCCGCGCCGGCCCCAATGGTCGGTCGGGCTCAAGCTCAACCTGCCGCCGGAGTACCTGCTCATCCACCGGGTGTGGCTCGGCGGCATCGCGGTGCTGTGCCAGATCGAGGGGGAGGTACCGGTGCTCGAGGTCCTCGCGGAGTGGCTGCCGGAGTTCGACGTGGCGGCCCTGCCCTACATCGAGTGGGTCGCAGAGTAGGGCTGGTCGCAGAGCAGGGCTGGTCGCAGAGCAGGGCTCGCCGAGAACCGGCCTCGGTGGCCACGACGTGCGGCTGCCCACCGCGGTGGGCGGGAGGATCAGCTGGCGCCGAGCCCATTCTCGATCAGGACGAGGCTGTTGCGGGCGCACACGCTACACAAGTACTCGCGGTGACCATCGTGAACGCCCATGGACCACAGTTCGGCGGGCCGCCGAGGCGAGGGGATGCTGCCGCAGTGCGTGCATTCGGTTGAGGAATCCATAGATACGACGTTAGGCGCCCGATGTGATGGTTCGCTACGGCGACACGAACAGTGCGTTACGGAGATTACGTGTTCCGTCCGGACCGCTGAGCGAGACCCACGATTCATCCGCCTGCGCCGCAGCCGAACGGATCGGTCGATCACGGGCAGCAGGGTCCACGGCTCGCCGCCCTCACCAGCCGTACCCCGCCCTCACCCGCCCTCACCCGCCCGGGTCGCGGAAGGTCCAGGACGGATCCGGGGGCAGGCCCAGAGGGGTCGGGACCAGATCCGGAAGAGTCGCGGACGGTCCCGACGCCAACCGGTGGGTTGCTGCCATTCTTGGACCATGCCGAGCAGGTGGTCCATCGCCTCACAGGATTCGTTCCTGTCCATCGCCAGCCGGGGCTCCACGCTGAGCATCGCCTCGATCGGGAGCCTCGCGTCGATCGGCTCGATCGGGTCGGTGGGCTCGGTCCTCGGGATCGGCACGGCCGGCTCCGCGGCGTCGGCGTTGTCGACGGCGAGCACCGGGTCGATCATGTCTATTCGCGGGCGCGGCGCGGTGATGGTCAACTCGGAGCACTCGAAGCACGCATGCCTACGGATGGCGGTTCAAGCGGTCGCGATCTCCGTGCTGGTCGCCGCGGCGCTGCGATCCTGCACGGCCGCTCGGCCCCCTGGCCCGCCCGCTGACGCGTCGACCACACGAGCATGAGTGCCCCGGCGACGGCGAGCATTCCGACCCGGCGACCGCTCCCGCTTGCAGCCGTCGCGCCGCGACCGCATCCGGTGGGAGCGCGACGCCCGCCCGCCTCTGGTCGGCCAGGCAGAGTTCGGGCGCGCGCGGACCGACGCCGAGGTCATCCGCCGACCCCGAGGTAGACGAACCCCGGGCCCTCGTCGCGCCAGGGAACGCCGAGCGGGTCCAGCGCCGCGTGCAGCGCCGTGCGCCAGGATCCGGTGACGGCCTCGTCCGCGGCCTCGAATCCGTGGTCGGCGGTGAGCAGGAAGGTGACATCGTCGGTGACGCCGAGGCGGTCCAGGTGATCCAGCAAGGCGGCGAGCCGCCGGTCGGCGTCGCGCAGGGAGCCCCGGGCGATCGCCGATCGCGGTCCCCCAGCGTGGTGCCCGGCGTCGGTGACGACGTTGGACCACCACAGCAACGACGGCGCGCTCGCCGGATCCCGCCAGACCTGCAGCACTTGGGCCACGCCGGCGTCGTCGACGCGGGTACCCCAGCGGTAGTACCGATCCGCCAGGTGGGCACGATCGGTCAGGAACGGGCTCGCGTCGGCGTCGGGCAGTGAGGAGTCCAGGTCGCCCGATCCCCCGGCCCCGGCCTGCGCCCTGACGAGCTGCATCGTCGAGTAGCCCGCGCCTCGCTCGATCGCCTCGTTGACGCACGCCGTGAAGCTGCCCGGCCGGGCCGTGGTCAGCATCTCGAAGACCGTCGCCGTCCCCGGCCGCAGCCAAGTGGCAGAGCGATGCCACGTCGTGGCGTCGTTCGGCACGACCTGCTCACCCGTGGCTCGGTCGAAGAACACGTTCCCGAGGACGCCGTGCCGGCCCGGGCCGACACCGGTAAGCGCCGACGTGTGATTGCACAGCGTCACACTCGGGAACTCGGCGACCGCACCGCCGGCCAGGGCGGTGCCGCGCTCGAGGAGCCGGGCCAGCGCCGGCAGCTCACCGGCGGCTGTGAGCTGGAGCAGGTCCGAGCAATGCGCGCCATCCCAGAGCAGCCCGATGACCCAGCGGCCCGCTCCCGGCTCGACCACGAGGTCCGACCTCGCCCGCCCGTCCAAGGCCGCGCCGGCGCCGTCGACCTGCCGCGCCTCGCCGATCCCGCACGCGCGCAATAGGGTCGGCGCGACGTCGACGATCCGGGCGTGATCGGCGACGACACCGTCGCGCGCCGCTGCGGCACCGGCGACGATCAATGGCGCACGGGACTGGACGACGTCGAGGGAGCCGTGCTCGCCGCGATGCCCGCCCTCGTCCGGGAAATAGTGACGCGGGGTGTGGACGACGGCGACGTCAGGGCTGCGGTCCGGGTCGGCGAACAGCGACAAGAGTCGCCGCGCCGGGTCGGGGTAGGCGTTGCGCGCGTTGGGCGGGCAGGGGTCGGCCAACTCACGCTCGTACGGCAGGAACGCCATCGGGTCGGTCCGCGCTACCGGGTCGCTGCCGTGGATCACTTCGTGGGAGCCGTCGGGACGTAGCCGCGCGGCACCCCCGGCCCCCGCGACGACCACGCTGCGCCCGTCCGGGTCCGCCAGATCGCCCTCCGGATAGGCCACCAGGTCGACGATCGTCGCCAGGCCCGGCACGGTAAGGGCGGCGACGACGGCGTCCCGGGCTGCCTTCACCGTGGCCACGCAGGGCATGGCGGACGGTCGTGGCTCACGGGAGCGCCGTCGTCGGCGCTCCGGCGAGGCGACCCGGACGTCGCGCGGCGTCGGGTTCGTGCATGCGCGAAGCCTATCCAGATCAGTGCCTCGCGGGCAGAGGCTAGCGAGTGGTGCGGGCGGCCTTGACGGCCCGCGCGGTCCGGCGCTGGTCCTTCGCGAGACGTACGAGCCGGGCCTGGCGGGCCTGGGTATGCGCCTCTCGCTGCGTCTGCTTGGTCAGCTGTTCGAGCAGTAGTGCGTTCACGGTGAGGCTCCTTCGTGGGTCGGGTCTGCTGTGATCTGCGGGCTGTCTCGTCCGCCGGCCACCGATCCGTGGGGCGGACGACGAGGCGGGTGCGAGGTGGTGGTACGTCCATGCCGCGGCGCGCGCGACGTCACCAAGAGGGTCGGCGGCGCCGGTCATGCCGCCACCTCGCACTTGCGGGGCCGACCCCGCGGCCGCTTCCGCGCGACCACGACGCCGCTGAGGAAGAGCTGGCCGCCCCAGACGCCCCACGGCTCCCGGCGCTCGAGAGCGCCGGCGAGGCAGGCGTCGATGACGGGGCAGTCCTGGCACAGCGCCTTGGCGGCCTCGAGGTCGGCGGGTGACTCGCCGAACCAGAGATCGGCCGCGTTCGTCCGGCAGGGGATCGTCCCGCTGGGAGCGGACCCGATGAGAGCCGGAGCGAGGGTGTCGAGCAGCGCCACGAGTTCCATGGCGCCTCACCTCCTGATGTCCACGGCTCGGGCCGGTCGGACCCGTCGCCTGTCTCGTCCCACCGCCGTTGTGTGGCGGAAGGTGGAGCGGGCGGGGCCGGGACATGTAAATGGCCGCGGCCCCTGAGTCGGGTGCCGCGGCCTGGTAGGCGCCGCTCGGTGGATCTAGTCCGGCGGTGGACTCCAGGAGGCAGAACCCGGTTTGGTGCTGTCGAACGTGTTGCTCGTGTCGAGCTGCTTGGTGCTGACGATCCTGTTGGTGCTGACGAGCCGGCTGGTGCTGACGACGGCCGGCGTCGAGCCGACGATGACGGCGGTCTGCGGGTGGAGTTCACCCGTCGACGGACCGGCGACGGGCAGTTGGCCACGCCCCGCTGGGCCGGCACCGGCGCTCGCCACGCAAATCGGATAGCCGTGCCGTCCGCGCATCCAGGACGCGGCCACGGTGAACGGCTTGACTGCTGCGGGCGCGACGGCGTCGACGAAGGTCATCTCCACGGTGGTCACCTCCTTACTGATCCTGGGCACGCGCGATACACGCGCGACTCACTGGTCGTGCTACGAACCTTAGAACGATCGTGGACGACGCCGCAACGCATTTTCGGCGTGTCCGTTTCCTGACATTTCGCGGTCGCCCGGACGGCTGGACCGACCCAGGCGTCGGATCATGCCCGATCGGGTCAGCCCACCCTCAGACGCCGACATCTCACGGCGAGGGGTCAGCGGCATCCGGATTCGCCGCCTCCTGCTGCCCGGGCGGACCAGGCTCCGGCGCCTCGGATGCCAGGAGCGCGAGCACGTCCGGCCCGTACTTGGTCAGCTTGGCCGGCCCGACTCCGGGGATCCGCGACAGCCCTGCCTCGTCACCGGGCCGGGACTCGGCGATCGCCGTCAGCGTGGCGTCGGTGAACACGACGTACGCCGGCACGCCCGCCTCCAGCGCGGTTCTCGTTCGCCAGGCCCGCAACCGCTCGAACGTCTCCTCGTCGTAGGTCGGCGGGCAGGTGGAACATCTGCCGGTCTTGCGCTGCGCCGCGGTGTCCAGGACCGTGCCGCACGATCTGCACCGCGTCGGCAGGTCGCCGATCCGCTTGCGCCGGCCACCACCGCCCCCGCCGCCCCGCGAGCCGTCGGCACCGCCCGACGAGCCACGGGCACCGCCCGAGCCATCACTCGTGGTCTTGCCGCGGCCCCCAGCCTTCCCCGTCGGCGCGAAGAGCCCGTCGAGGAACCGGGACGGGCTGCGGCCGGCCCGCCCGCCGGGGGTGCGGGCCCGGGCCCAGGACAGATGGAGGTGCTCGCGAGCCCTCGTGACGCCCACGTAGAGCAGGCGGCGCTCCTCCTCCACGGCCGCCCAGCCCTCGGCGAACGAGATCGGCACAAGGCCCTCGCAGAGCCCGATGATGAATACGGCGTCCCACTCCAGGCCTTTGGCGGCGTGCAGGGACGCCAGCGTCACACCCTCGACCGTGGGGGCGTGCTGCGCGGCGGCCCTCTCGTCGAGTTCGGCGACGAAACCGGGCAGGTCGATCCCCGGGCGGGTTGCCGTGAGTTGCTCGGCGAGCGTGGCCAGCGCCGTCAGCGACTCCCAGCGCTCACGAACCGCGCCGCCGCCGGCCGGCGGTTGGTGGCTCCACCCGGCCGCCTCGAGGACGGCGCGCACCTCGTCGCCCAGGCCCAGCTTGCCGGCGGTCGACGCTCGGGCCGCCCCGCGCAGGAGGAGGACGGCGTCGCGAACCTCCTTGCGCTGGAAGAACCGCTCGCCGCCGTGCAGCAGGTAGGGCACGCCGGCCTCGGACAGGGCGGCCTCAACGGCCTCGGACTGGGCGTTGGTGCGGAACAGCACCGCGATCTCGCTGGCCCGTAGGCCGGCACCGATGAGGGCGCCGATCCGGGCAGCGACCGCCTGCGCCTCGGCGACGTCGTCCTCGCATGAGGTCAGCGTCGGCGCGGGCCCCGCCGCTCGCTGCGCGACCAGCTCGAGCCGCGTAGGCGTGCCCGCCCGGCCGGCGGTGGCGAGAAGCCCGTTCGCCAGCGCCACGACCTGCGGGGTCGAGCGGTAGTCACGGATCAGCTTGACGAGAGCGGCGGACGGGAATCGCCGCCGGAACCCCAGGAGGAACTCCGGGGACGCTCCGGTGAAGGAGTAGATCGTCTGGCCCGGGTCCCCGACGACGCAGACCTCGTCCCGCTGGCCCAGCCAGAGGTCGAGCAGCCGCTGCTGGAGCGCGGAGACGTCCTGGTACTCATCGACCACGAAGTGCCGGTACTGCGCCCGGACGGCGTCGGCGACCGCCGAGCTGTCCTCGAGGATGGCACTCGTGAGCAGGAGCACGTCCTCGAAGTCGATGACGTTCCGGTCGGTCTTGACGCCCTCGTACACCTCGACGAGCCGGGCCACCGTCGCGAGCGGGAAGCCGCCGGGTTCCCCCCGGCCTGCGCGCTCAGCCGCGGCGCCGTAGGCCTGCGGCGTGAGCAAGCTCACCTTTGCCCATTCAATCTCCGCGGCGAGGTCCCGGATGGCCGCCCGGTCCACCGGGAGCCGGAGCCTGGCGGCGGCGTCCGCGACGAGCGGCGCCTTGTGCGCGGCGACCGACGGCGCCGCTCCGCCGATGGCCTTGGGCCAGAAGTACGTGAGCTGGCGCAGCGCGGCCGAATGGAACGTCCGCGCCTGGACGCCGCTGACGCCGAGTTCCCGTAGCCGCCCGCGCATCTCGCCGGCGGCCCTGGCGGTGAACGTCACCGCCAGCACGTGCTGGGGCGCGTAGACGCCGCTGTGGACGCCGTACGCGATGCGATGCGTGATCGCCCGCGTTTTGCCCGTCCCGGCGCCGGCCAGGACGCAGACCGGACCACGCACGGCGGTCGCGACCTCACGCTGCTCGGGATCGAGGGCTGCCAGCACGGCGTCGGCGGCGGACAGCGGCGCAACGAGTGTTGACGCCACCGGAGCAGGCGCCGGTGGGACCGCGGCGTCGACTGTCGCGGTCGGGAGCGGGATCGGGATCGGGAGCGGTTCGGACATCGGCCCTATCCTTGCAAGCTCGCTCGAGTCCCGCTGGAGTTGCCTGTGGACGACGGGCCTGTGGACGACGGCGGGTGCCGGTAGGGGAAGAGGCAGGGGTCACCGCGGTGTTGTAGCACCAGAGCACGAGGATCTCCAGGCATGCCGACCTCGTCCAGGCAGGAGCAGACACCATGCACGCCCCGGAACCCGGCAGCATCACCATGTTCTCGACGACCTGGTGCGGGTACTGCCGCCGGTTGAAGTCTCAGCTCGACCGTGAGGGCATTGCCTACTCCGAGGTGAACATCGAGCTGGTTCACGACGCCGCCGACTTCGTGATGAGTGTGAACGGCGGTAACCAGACCGTCCCCACGGTGCTCTTCCCGGACGGGTCCGCGGCCACGAACCCGACGCTAGCCCTCGTCAGGACGCGGCTGGCGGGGTCCTGACCGCCCGCAGGCCCGGAACCTCCCGGCTGTGCCTCACTGGGGAGCCCACGACGCCGTCCTCCACGAGACCGCCCCGGATCCGGCCGGTGAGCCAGTCCGGCCTGGCCGGCTTGCTCGCCGAAGCAGCCGTAGCCGCTGCGAGCGATTCTCCGGCCGGCCGGTGCCGCCTGGCCGTCGACGGGCCGGTGCTCGATGACGCCGCGGCGCTCGCCGACGCAGTCGCCGTCGCGCTCACCGACCGGGCCGTGCCCGTCGCCCGGGTGCGCGCCGGCGACTGGCTGCGTGCCCGGTCCTTGCGGCTGGAGCTGGGGAGGGCGGACCCGCGCAGCTACCTCGAGGGATGGTTCGATGCCGGGGCGCTGCGCCGCGAGGTGCTCGACCCGCTCGGCAGGCCGGGCCCGTCCAGCTGGTTGCCGCGGCTGCGCGATCCCCAGACCGACCGATCCTCTCGCCAGGCGCGCCGGGAGGCTCCGCCAGGTCTGGTCGCGGTGCTCGACATCCCGTTCCTCACGCGGTGGCAGACCCGGGACGCCGTCGACCTCCTCGTGCTGCTCGACGTCTCCCCCGCCGCCCGGACCCGGCGCATGCCGCACGCCGAACAGGCCCGGGCGCTGCCCGCCTGGCAGGACTACCTCGACGTCTACCTGCCCGAGCAGGTCGCGAGGTTCGTCGTCCGCTACGACCACCCGGGCTCGCCGGCGCTCGTCGAGCGCTGAGCCCCCGCCAAGCTGCCGAGCCGGAGCGGTCAGCGCCAGGCCTGGGCGGCGTCCCTGACCGGCGAGCCGTACCAGTGCTCGATGATTCGCCGGGCGATCGACACCCGGGGCGGAAGCACGAGCTCGCCGGTGGCGACGTCGATGCCGAAATCCTCCCGGGTCCACCAGCGCGCGTCCTCCAGCTCGGCGCCGTCGACGTCGACGCCGGTAGTCACGGCGCGCGCCTGAAACGCCACCATCACCGAGGCCGGGAACGGCCACGGTTGGCTGCCCAGGTAGCTCACCTCGCCGGAGTGCACCCCCGTCTCCTCGAAGATCTCCCGTTGAACAGCTGCCTCAAGTGACTCCCCTGGTTCCACGAACCCGGCGAGGGTGGAGAAACGCTTGGCCGGCCAGACGTGCTGCCGGCCCAGGAGGATCCGACCGGAGTCGTCGATCACCGACATGATGACGGCGGGGTCGGTCCGCGGGAAATGCTCCGCGCCACAGGCGGGGCAGCTGCGGGTCCAGCCCGCCATCGCCACGTCCGTCGGCTGCCCGCACCGGGCGCATCGCGGGTGGGCGGCATGCCAGTTCGCCAGGGCCACTGCTGTGGTCAGCAGCCCCGCCTGGGTGTCGTCGAGCAGCCAGCCGACGTCGCGGAGACCGGCGAGGCGGGCGCCGGCTCCTTCGTCCGGGGCAGTTGCCGCCGGCTGGTCCGGCTCGTCCGGGCCGGCGCTGAGCAGGTATGACCGCCCGTGCACGTCCTCCCCGAGGAAGGCCAGCAGCCGGCCACGGCCGTCGGTCGTCGGACCACCGTCCAGAGCTGCTGCTGCGGTCGGGGTGAGCACGAGCCGTGGCCCGCCGCGCCCGTCCGTCACCGCCGCCCGATCACCGGCAAGGTGCAGCACGAGCGTTGTCGGGTCCGCCAGAAGCCGCGGAACCAGGTCGGCCTGGGGCCGGCGGTGGGCGGCACGATCCAGGGTGGCCCGGGACAGGGCCAGCGGCTCGAGGGTCACAGCCGACACCTTACGAGGCGCCCCCGCGTGTGCCGCACCACCGCGCCAGGCCGTACGGTTGGGACGTGCGCGCCCATCGCCGATCCCCGCTGGCCCTGGCCGCCCTTGCCAACGCCGCCGTGAAAGGCCTCGAACCCGTCGGTACGACGGCTGACGACCCGCCCGCGGATGACCTCGACGCCGCGCTCGTCGAGGACACGCAGACGCGTCGCTGGGTGGTCCGGGCTCCTCGCACGCCGATGGCGGCTGCACGCCTCGATGCCGAAGCCCGCCTGCTCGTGTTGCTGCAGGGCTGCCTGCCCTTCGCCGTCCCCGACGTGGCCGGCGCAGCCCAGCTGCCCGGGGGCGGGCACGCCGTCGTGCACCGGGAGTTGTCGGGGACCGTGCTGCACCCCGGCCAACTCGTCCCGGGTCCCGGCCTGACCGCCTCTCTGGGCCGAGCAGTGGCCGCGATCCACGACCTGCCCCTGCGGGTGATCGAGGACTCCGGCCTCCCGGTGTACGACGCGAGCGAGTACCGGCAGCGCCGGCTCGCCGAAGTGGACCGTGCGGCGTCTACCGGCAAG
>Ga0302299_10001606_pt1 | contig 13605 bp, 9 predicted proteins | sample III_Fen_N3_4_FD_198795 | JGI IMG/M metagenome (GOLD analysis project Ga0302299, IMG submission 198795) | Peat permafrost microbial communities from Stordalen Mire near Abisko, Sweden - III_Fen_N3_4 | ecosystem: Environmental > Terrestrial > Soil > Wetlands > Permafrost | place: Sweden: Abisko... | reverse complement strand
CGAGGAGACCTCGCACCTTCAACGGCACTTCGGTCGCCGCGAGATCCTCCTCTTCACTATCTGCACGATCGTTGGCGTCGACACGATCGGCGCTGTTGCCTCCGGTGGGCCGCAGGCGTTCACCTGGCTGGCCATCTTCGCTGTCATCTTCTTCATCCCCAGCGCGCTGCTGTTCGCCGAGCTGGGTACCGCGTTTCCCGAGGAGGGCGGACCCTACCTGTGGTCCCGCCTGGCCTTCGGTCGGTACGTCGGTGCGGTCAACAACTTCCTGTACTGGGTGACCAACCCGGTCTGGATGGGCGGAACGCTCGCGGTGGGAGCAGCAGCCGCCTGGGGAACGTTCTTCAGCAACGGGCCGGACATGAGCGCCGTGCCCTTCTATGCCCTCGGTCTCTCCTTCATCTGGATCGGTACTGCGGCTGCCATCCTGTCGTTCTCCGTCGGCAAATGGATCCCGATCTCCGGCGCCTTCGCCCGCTTCATCATGCTGGGCTTCTTCACTGTCTCGGTGATCATCTATGCCGTGAAGAACGGCATGAACGGCGTGACCGCCGGCCAGTTCATCCCGCATGGCTCGGACTGGACCATCGGCTTTGTCGGGCTCGCCGCCGTCATCATGTTCAACTACGTCGGCTTCGAGCTGCCCAACACCGCCGGCGACGAGATGAAGGACCCCCAGAAGGACGTCCCGAACGGGATCTTCAAGGCTGCCATCGCCGCGCTACTGCTTTACGGCCTGCCAGTCCTGGGCATCCTCATCGTGCTGCCGACCGACCAGGTGACCAACCTGAGCGGCTTCATCGACGCGCTCAAGTCAGTGTTCACCGTCTACGGCGGAGGCGTCGCCAGTGACGGGAGCGTGACACTGACCGGCGCCGGAGCCGTCCTCGGTGACCTGATGGCGATCCTGTTCATCTTGTGCCTGCTCTCTTCCGGAACGACCTGGATCATGGGGTCGGACCGCGCGTTGGCAGTGTCTGGGTACGACGGGGCGGCGCCGCGCTACCTCGGACGGTTCAGCCCGAGGTTCGGCACTCCTGTCCGGGTGAACGTGTTGTCGGGCATCTTGTCGACTGTTGTGCTCGTGGGTGCCCACGAGATCAGCGGTGGGAACGTGGCGAAGTACTTCTTCGTCGTTCTCGGTCTGGCGATCTCCACGACGCTGATCTCGTACCTGGCCGTGTTCCCGGCTCTGTGGCGCCTGCGCGTGAAGTTCCCCAACCACCCACGGAGTTTCCGCGCGCCGTGGGGTCCATTCCTGTCAATTCTGTTGACCGGCCTGATCGTGATCGCCACCATCCAGATCCTGATGCCAGGGCTTGGCGACCACTGGTTCGGTGCCGACTACCGGCCCGACGGCTGGGCGGCGAACGAACAGTGGAAGTTCTTCCTCACCGAGGCCATCCCGCTGGCGTGCTTCGTCCTCATCGGCTCGTTGTTCTACCTGGCTGGGGGAAGGACCCGACGCGACATCGGGGAGAAGGCCGTGGCCGCGGCAAGCGCCGAAAGTGCTGCCTCGGAGTAGCGCACCTGATCCGCTCGGGGGCCGGATGCGCGTGTGCGTCCGGCCCTCGAGTGTTCCTCCGGGGCGCTACGCGTGGGGATCGCGGGCGTCGTAGTGGACGAACGAACGGAAGCGCCACGCCAGCGACGCGGTCGCGACCACGCACGCCAGCCCGCCCACGACGATCGCCGTCTGCGGCCCGAGTACCTGTGACGCCGTGCCCATGACCATGTCGCCGAGCCGTGGACCACCGGCTACGACCACCACGAACACCCCCTGCAGGCGTCCGCGCAGGTCATCGGGTGTGGCCACTTGCAGGATCGTCGAGCGGAACACGGCACTGACCATGTCGAAGGCTCCGGAGAGCCCGAGGAACAGCAGTGCCACCGGGAGCAGGCTCGACCAGCCGAAGCACGCCACGGCCGCGCCGTAGGCGACGATCATGGCGACGACCAGGCGGCCCTGCCAGCGCACGCGGCCGAGCCACCCGGAGAACGCTGCGGCCACCAGCGCCCCGACCCCCGCCGACGCGGCCAGCAGGCCGGCCGTGCGGGCACCGCCGCCGAAGACGTTGTCGGCCAAGCCGGGGAACAGGGCCCGCGGCTGGGCCAGCACCATGGCACACAGATCGACCAAGAACGTCATGAGCAGGTTGATCCGGGTGCGCAGGAAGTGCAGCCCTTCCAGCACCGACCGCAGTCCGGCCCGGCGGACCGCTCCGACCGGTGGGATGTGGGGCAGCCGCGAGATCCCGTAGAGCGCAGCGGTGAACGTCAGCGCGTCGATGGTGTACGACCCCTTCACCCCGAACAGCGCGACCGCCACGCCCCCGAGCAGCGGCCCCATCGTGAACCCGAGGTTGAACGAGACGGTGGTCAAGGTGTTGGCCGCGGGCAGAAGGCGCGCCGGCAAGAGCCGCGGCAGGATCGCCGCGCGAGCCGGGTTGTTCACCGCGAAGAATGCCGACTGCGCCGCCACCACCACGTACAGCAGCGGCAGGAAGCTCAGGTCGAGCCAGGCCTGCGCGACGAGGATCAGCGAGCAGACCCACAGCCCGAGCGACGCGACCAGCGCGACGGTCCGGCGGTCGTGGGCGTCGACGATCGAGCCGCCGTAGAGACCGCCGAGGATCAGCGGGACGAGCGCGAACCCACCCAAGAGGCCGACGGCGAAGTACGAACCAGTGAGGGCGTACACCTGCCAGGCAACGGTGAACGTGGCCATCTGCTGACCGACCTGGGCGATCGACAGCCCCGCCCACAGACGTCGGTACGCGGGGCTGACGGTGAGGGGTGACAGGTCGAGGACGAGACGAGGCACGTGGTTCAGCCGCGTCGCGACGTCACGGGCTGAGCCGCTCGAGCACCCAGATTCGGTCGCCGGTCGGGTCGTGGCGGTAACGCAGCCGATCGTGCAGCCGGTTGCTCCGTCCCTGCCAGAACTCCACCGTCCTCGGGACCACGCGGTACCCGCCCCAGGTCGGCGGGCGCGGGACCGTCGTGCCTTCGGGGTACGTCGCGACGAGCTCGGTGTAGCGCTGTTCGAGGACGTCGCGGCCGTCGATCACGTCGCTCTGGTGCGACGCCAGCGCCCCGAGCTGGCTGCCGTGGGGTCGGGTCGCGAAGTAGGTGTCGTTGTGGTCGTCGTCGAGCTGCTCGACGTCGCCGACGATGCACACCTGACGTTCGACGTCGATCCAGGGGAACAGCAGGGCAGCCTGCGGGTTGCCAGCCAGCTCGACCGCCTTGCGCGACCCGTAGTTCGTGTAGAAGAGGAACCCACGACCGGCCGGCCCGTCGTCCAGGGCCTTGAGCAGGACGGTACGGACGCTGGGCGTGCCGTCGTCCGCGGCCGTCGCCAGAACCATGGCGTTGGGCTCGACGAGCTCGGCGGCCACCGCGTCGGCGAGCCAACGCTCGAACTGCGCGAACGGCTCGGGGGCCACGTCGGCCTCGGACAGTCCCGCGAGGGTGTAGCTGCGGCGCAAGGCGGCCAGGGCGACGGAGTCCACGCCCTCATCTTGCCCGTGGGCCGGTGCCCACCCGCAGGGGGCGCCTCGGTTACCGGCCGGTCACATCGGCGGGATAGATTCGGCAGGCACCGCCGCACGACGGCGGTACGCGGACCGCTGGCCGTCTCGACCGAGGCTGCCCCTGACGCGCCGGACCTGGCGCACCGCCGTACGGGAGCAAGCGATGGAGTCGCAGTTCATTCCGGGCCTCGAAGGGGTCATCGCCTTCGAGACGCAGATCGCCGAGCCCGACAAGGAGGGCAATGCCCTGCGTTACCGGGGGGTCGACATCGAGGACCTCGTCGGACGCGTGTCGTTCGGGAACGTGTGGGGATTGCTGGTCGACAACGAGTTCAACCCCGGGCTGCCTCCTGCAGAACCGTTCCCGCTGCCCGTGCACTCTGGCGACATCCGGGTCGACGTCCAGAGCGCGATGTCGATGCTCGCGCCGTCGTGGGGACTTCACCCCCTGCTCGACATCGACGACGAGCAGGCCCGCGACGACCTCGCTCGGGCGTCGGTGATGGCGCTGTCGTACGTCGCCCAGTCGGCGCGCGGCCTCGGGCTCCCGATGGTGCCGCAGCGCGAGATCGACAAGGCGGCGACCGTCGTCGAACGGTTCATGATCCGCTGGCGCGGCGAGCCCGATCCCAAGCACGTCAAGGCGGTGGACGCGTACTTCGTTTCGGCCGCCGAGCACGGCATGAACGCGTCGACGTTCACGGCACGCGTGATCGCGTCGACCGGAGCCGACGTGGCGGCTGCCCTGTCCGGCGCCGTCGGCGCCATCTCCGGCCCCTTGCACGGTGGCGCACCGTCGCGGGTGCTCTCCATGATCCAAGAGGTGGAGCGCACCGGGGACGCCGAGGGGTTCGTTCGGGCCACGCTCGACCGCGGGGACCGACTGATGGGCTTCGGACACCGGGTCTACCGGGCCGAGGACCCCCGGGCGCGGGTGCTGCGCCGGACCGCCCGCGACCTCGGCGCTCCGCGGTACGAGGTGGCCGAAGACCTGGAGCGGGCCGCGTTGAAGATCCTGGCCGAGCGTCGGCCCGACCGCGTGCTCGCGACCAACGTCGAGTTCTGGTCCGCCGTGCTGCTGGACTACGCCGAGGTGCCGCCGCACATGTTCACCCCGATGTTCACCTGCGCCCGCACGGCCGGCTGGTCGGCCCACATCCTGGAGCAGAAGCTGACCGGCCGGCTGATCCGCCCGTCGGCGCGCTACGTAGGCCCTGGCCCGCGTCGTCCGGAGGACGTCGAAGGCTGGGACCGCGAGGTCCGTCCGTCCTACGCCATCTGACCCACCCGTCCCGAAGGCTGACCCGAGGACCGAGGACCGGGGACACCGGACAGCGGACGGGCGGACCGCTCGATCCCCGACCGCCCCAATGAACCCCGCAAACCCTCAACAAGTGCTGAAGCGTCGAAGCGTTGCTTCGGTAAGTGCTGAAGCGTCGAAGCGTTGCTTCAGTAAGTGCTGAGCATTCGGTGGGGTCAGGGGTGGGTTGCGGGCGACGTCCAAGTGGCTCCTAGGGTGAGCCCATGGCTGATCAGATCGTGATTCCGCAAGACCTGCTGCCGGCCGACGGTCGGTTCGGGGCCGGACCGAGCAAGGTCCGTCAGGCCCAGGTGGACGCCCTCGCAGGTCGTTGGCAGGACTACCTCGGCACGTCGCACCGTCAGGCCACCGTGAGAGGCGAGGTCGCCCGGCTCCGCGCCGGTCTGCGTGACCTATTCTCCCTCCCCGACGGCTACGAGGTCGTTCTGGGCAACGGCGGGGCCACCGCGTTCTGGGATGCGGCCACGTTCGGCCTGGTCCTGGAGAAGTCCCAGCACCTGTCCTTCGGCGAGTTCGGTGCCAAGTTCGCCACCGCCGCCAAGCAGGCACCGCACCTGGCCGCACCGTCGGTCGTCACCTCCGAGCCCGGGGACGCCCCTCGCTTCGCGCCAGAACCTGGCATCGACGTGTACGCGGCACCGCAGAACGAGACCTCGACCGGGGTTGCGATCCCGGTGCAGCGTGTCCTCGGCACCGACCCGGGCGCGCTCATGGTCTGGGACGCCACCTCCGCGGCCGGTGGTCTGCACGTCGACGCCAGCGAGTTCGACGTCTATTACTTCGCGCCCCAGAAGTCGTTTGGTTCCGACGGTGGTCTCTGGTTCGCCCTCATGTCGCCGGCAGCGCTCGAGCGGGTTGCGTCGATCAGCGCCTCGGATCGTTGGATCCCCGCCTTCCTCGACCTGGCGACCGCCGTCGACAACTCGGTCAAGGAGCAGACCTACAACACGCCCGCGTTGTCGACGATCCTCTTGATGGCCGAGCAGGTCGACTGGTTCAACTCCAACGGGGGTCTCACGTGGACCACGGCCCGCACGCGTGAGTCGGCCGAGAACCTGTACGGCTGGACGGAGAAGGTCGACTACGCGAGCCCGTTCGTCGCCGACGCGGACAAGCGCTCGAACGTGATCGGCACCATCGACTTCGCCGACACCGTCGACGCAGCGGCGCTCGCCAAGACGTTGCGGGCCAACGGCATCGTCGACACCGAGCCGTACCGGAAACTCGGCCGCAACCAGCTTCGAGTGGCCATGTTCCCGGGCATCGACCCGGCCGACGTCGCAGCGCTCACGGCGTGCATCGACTACGTGATCGAGCGCCTCGGCTGACCCCGGCGACGGGCCCCGCCGACCAAACCGAGCACCACCGCCACCACTGCGAGCCCGATCGCCAGGACCCACGGTCCAGGACCCGTTCCAGTGGTCGCGTCCGGTGCGCCCGACGCGGTCTCAGTCCCACTGCCTGGTGTGGGCGAGTTGGACGGCGGCGCGGACGACAGTGACGGCAGCGTGACGAGCCGCACCGGCGTTCCGGCTCCCTCGCTGCCGACGTACGCCGTGTCGTCGCCCGGCAGAACGGCCAAGGTCTCCCCCTGCCGCTGCCGCGGTAGTCCGAACTTCTGGTCGGGGCCGGTCACCGACGGGCGCAGGAACCCGTTCAGGTAGTTGCGCAACACCACGGACCCGTCGGAGCGGAAGGCACCGTCGGTCACCACCAGTGGGGCCGATCCGATTCGGGTGAGCTGGTTCGTCGCATCGGAGCGAAGCACCTCCGGAGCCTCGTACACCGACCCACCGAGCAGTCCTTTCGTCACCACGTACAGGCGGTCGGTGCGGGGGTCCACGAGCAACGTCTCGGCGTCGTGCGGACCATCGGGGTACACGAAGTCGTAGCCCGTCCACGCGTCGGTGCTTCCGGTCACGAGGTCCGGCTCGGCCAGCCGGTAGACCTGGATCGACGGACGAACCGCGTCGTTGTCACCCACATCGCCGACCCACAGGTGTGGCACACCACCGTCCGGGGAGATTGCCAACGCCTCCCAGTCGACGTTGGTGGCTCCCGACAGCGTCACCACGGCCCTGGTGTGACCGTCGGTCGTGTCGACGGCGAACAACCGCGCTGCGTCTCCACTGTCGTTGACGATCCACACCGTGTCGGCGTGGCTCAAGGACACGACCATCCCGCTGCCCTCGTCGATTCGCGGGTCGGCGGGGGTGAACCCACCACCGATGACCGCACCGACGACCAGCGCGGCACCCGCAGCAACGACTCCGCCCGCGATCACTTCGGTAGCGTCCCGTCGTCCTCGAGCAAATCCGCCAGCCGCGGTCGAACGCCCCACTCGGCCACGAGCCGGCGGTACTCCGCCACCTCCTCCGGCGTCGCTTCGGCACCCGTGCGAACCGCCCGGAGCAAGAGGTTGCGCGGCGTGTGCCTTGTGTCGACGAACTCCATGACATCGGTCCGGTACCCGGCCTGCCGAAGCAGTGCCGCACGAAGCGCGTCGGTCAGGATGTCGGCGAACCGCTCCCGGAGGATGCCGTGCCTGGTCACCACCTCGTACGGCCGAGGAATGCACTTCGTCGCCTTGAGCTGTCGTTGGATGTCGTGGTGGCAGCATGGCGCGGCCATCACCACCGGCGCCTGCCAGCCGACCGCGCGAGCCAGCGCCTCGTCGGTCGCCGTGTCGCAGGCGTGCAAGGCCAGGACCACGTCGACCGGCCCTTCCACCACAGCCGATGCGATGTCGCCGTCGACGAAGGTCAGGCGGTCTCCCCAGCCGAGCCGTGACGCGGCCGCCTCGTTGTGCTGCCGGGCCTGTGCCAACTGGTCGACCCCGACCATCTCGACGGACAGCCCTCGCACCTGCGCGAGGTACTGATACGCGGCGAACGTCAGGTAGGCGTTCCCGCAACCGAGATCCACCGCTCGCACCGGACGATCGCGCGTGAGTCGGCCACCGGCCAGCGCGTCGCGGACCACCGGATCCAGGGCGCGGACGAACTCCTCGACCTGACGGAACTTGTCGCGACGGCCGACCTTGACCACGCCCGCGGCGGTGGTGACCCCGAGAATCTGCAGGAACCGGGCGTTCGGGTCGACCAGCCGCTGCTTGACCCGATCGTGCGACGCATCCACGGGTCGCGGCTGCGCCACCGGCGTGACCGACACCACGGCCCCACCGCGCTTGGTCGCCTGCACCTGCAACGTCTCGTCGATCAGCTCGACGTGCCAGGACATGAACGGCTCGGCCAGCAGGGCATCCACGTCGGGACCGGCGTCAGCCCACGGCCGGTTCGTGGTGAACGCCTGGCGCTCGTCGAAGGTCGTGATCTGCAGGTTGGCGCCCGCCTTCAGCTCCACCGGACGCGCCTCGGCACGTCGCCACCGAGCTTCCGGTCCCCTGCGGCGGCCGGATCCGACGGCGCGGACCAGCCGCTGCTCGTCGAGCAAAGCGGTGCGAAGGCGTCGCAACGCCTCGTCGAGCGAAGTGGACACCCCACCAGCCTGACACGAGACCACCAGCGCCTCGGCAACGGCTCAGCGCAGGGCGGCGACCACCACCACGACGACGAAGACCAGGAGTGCCATGGGCACCACCCAGCGACGGGTACGCGGGTTCACGGCGCCAGGCTAGGCGGCATCCGGCCCGACCGGACCGACCAGGGGCCACGCATGCAACTCCCGATGCTCCACCGTGGCCCCCAGCTGGCTGGCGACCAGGGTGATCCGGTCGGCCGTGAACCACGACCCCGAGTCGTCCTGGAGGCTCGCCACCACGGCCTCCAGATCGATCGGGTCGCGGGCCCGGGCCACGGTCAGGTGCGGCCGGAACCGCCGCGACTCGCGGGGCACACCGTCCCGGTCGGCCGCAGCGGCCAGCGAGGCGGACAGTCGCTGGAGGGCCTCGCGATGCCCCCCGACACCGAGCCACAGGACCCGCTGGTCGAACCGACCCGCTCCTTCCAGACGCAACCGGATCGGACCGGATCGACGACTCACCCGCTCGACGCGCAACGAGAGTCGTTCCAGCGTCACGTCGGAGACGTCACCGAGGAAGACCAGGGTCAGGTGCCAACGCTCCGGCGGAATCCAGCGCAGGTCCGGCCAGCGGTCGCGAGCCGCCGCCAGCCGCTGGACGGTCTCGTCCACGACCTGAGGGGGAAGTGGCAAGGAGAGGAAGCACCGCATGGGGCCGTCCTCCGTCAGCCCACGCCGAGCGCTCGATCGATCGGTGCGATCGCGACGTGGACGCTCTGCGACCCGCGCTGGGAGATCCCGCCAGAATCGGTCGACGCCATGGGTGGGTGATGTGGTTGGTCCGTCTCGCCGGTCAGTGAAGTCGGCTGCGTCATCGAGTCCTCACGTGGTACGACGGGCTGGGGAAGACCAAGAGTCAGCGTCGCAGAGCCGACGCAGGCGCGGAAGCACCTTCGACGGACTCCTGCGGCCGTCGTTAGAGTCGGTGCGTGACCCGCACGACTCCCCCGCCGCCGGCCATCGACGGGGTCCGGATCGCGACCGTCGGCACCAGTTTGTGGACGGTCGCGTTCGTCGTGACGCTTGTGGTCCGGCCGACCCTGGTCGGCTCGAACGACTGGCGGGTGACCGCGGCCACCGCCGGTGTGGGTGCGATTCTTGGCCTGATCGGCATCGCCTTCCTGCGCCGCTTCGGGCACGTGATCGCCGCGCGCTGAAGCCGCGATCGCCGCCTGGGTCGCGATCAGGCAAGGTCGAACGCGCCCTCGGCCTCGAGCGCACCGACGAGGTCGGGATCGGTCAGCAGGGCAGCCAGCTGCCACCGTCGCGACCAGTCAGCACTGCGCCACGCCAGCGCGCGGGCCAGTCCGCTGATCGTCGCAGCGTGCATGGTGGCGTCATCGGTCACCCACCAGTCCACGGTCTGACCATCCACTCGGAGGTCGTCGTGTTCGTGGTACGTCAGGTGGTCGAGTCCGATGGCGCGCGCGGCGACGTCGGGAACGGCGCGGATCTCACCTTCGTCGGCGAGCCGGCCCGCCGGTTCGAACACGGGCACACCGAGCAGGTCGGCCAAGGGCGGGCCCCCGGCGATCACCGACGAGGTCGCGAGGGGCAGATGATGCGGAGCCACGGCCACCACGCACTCGTCCCGGTCGACCACCTCGGTCGTCGGGGGCCGGCTCACCCGCAGGTGGTCCGGGGGGTCCGGCCAGCGAGCATCGGGTGTCGTCGTGCTCCACCTGGCCAGCGCCGCGTACAAGGCGCTGAGCTGCGAGGGCGTCACCTCGTGGTCGGCGTCGCTCAGGGCGGCGAGCAGCTCGCCGGCCCCCTCGGGGTCGGCCAACAGGGACTCGACGTCGCAGCGCACCCCGACGGCGACCAGGAACGCGTCGTCGGCCACCGGTGGAGCGTCCCGGTAGATGCCGCGCAGCCGTGGGTCACCGTCGGCGATTCGGTGGCGGGTGGGCCGGTGCCGGCGGGACCCGAGCCCGTCGAACACCGGCGTCTCCGACAGCCACCATGCGGCATACGAGGGCACCGACTCGACGTGACCGGTCGCGGTGACCAGACGGGTCGGCGTGACGATCGCCTCCCGGTAGTCAGGTCCGGCGAGGCGACGCAGCACCCGCGGCCACGCCTCGTCGGCCACGAGATCGAGATCGGTCACCACGAGGACGTCCGGTGCGTTCGGGGGCGCGTCGTCGAGGTCCGCCACGCGGTGTCGAGCGGCATCGGCCCAGTCGGCGAAGCCGTCGACCTGCGTCGCCGGGTCGGACTCGTCGACGTCGATGAGGTCGGCATCGAGGGTCACGTCGTGCGCGGCAAGCACCGCGAAGTCGTCCACGACACCGACTGCACGCAGGGCTTCCACCCCGAACTCGTCGACCCAGGCCCGAGCCACGGTGCCGAGCCCGAGCGGGTCGATGTCGGTCCGAAGCGCTGCGTCGGGCAGGAGCAGCTCGCCGGCCGGAACCCATTCGCCCTCGCCGTCCGGCAGGGCCAATGAACGCAACCAGGGACGAGTTGCCGCAACCTGCGGCGCACCCGCGACGATGCCGAGGACCGCGCGGGCAAGGTCGGCCGGATCCACCTCTGACCCCGGGTCCTGCAGGCGGGCCCGGACCGCGGGATCGTCCAGCACGGTCGAAGCATCTGCGACCCGCGCGCCGAGCCGTTCGAGGAGACGGTGCGCCGCCGCCGGCTCGACGACCCGCAGTCCGAGGTCGGCCAGCCCGTCCGGGTCGACCCCCTCGTCGGCGACCACCGCTCCGCGTGGCCCGCGAACGGTGCGACCGCCGGTCAACGGCACGGGCAGACCGTCGAGTGCGTTGCGCGTCACCCGTCCGTCGGCGAGCAGCTCGTCGAGCACGTCGTAGACGTCGTGCCACCAGGTCGCGGGACGGTCGACCGCGCCGACCTCGTCGAGAACGTCAGCCAGGCGGACGTCGACCACGCCGAGCGCACCGAGAGCACCGCGGTCCCGGAGCCATTCCGCATCGACCAACCCCGCGTACGCGTCGGCGAGCAGCCGGATCAGTGACTCGTCGGCCACGTCGAGGGCCCGAAGCTCCGCACCGGGCACGGGGCGGGCGTGCTGCGGGTCCGCGGCGGCGGCGACGGCCCGCGACGGCAGATCCTGTCGGATGCCGTGCCGGATGCGGCCGTCCAGCGCACCCACCCCCGCCGGGCCGGGGACCAGCGCCAGGGCAGGTGCGCCGCAGGCCGTCGCCACGGCCGCGACGACGTCCGCGTAGCCGTGCGCCGCTTGGGCAGCCACGAGATCGGTGAGGGGTCCGGCGACGATCCCGCGTCGGGAGGCGTCGAGCGGGAACGAGGCCATGAGGAGCGCCGGAAGATCGACCCGCTCGTCCGTGGGTGTCGGTGCGTGCACCACAGCCGGCACGGAGTCCGGCAGGCGGCGGGGCCGGTCGTCGTCGTCCAGCGGCACCGCCCACATCCACCACCACGAGTCCCGCGACCGTTCCTCCCTGGGCAGGTCTGCGACGAGCTCGGCGCTGACGTCACCCCGGCCGCGACGGATCAACCAACGGGTGGTTGTCGTGGTCGCGTCGATCGTCTCGGCGATCTGCACGACGTCGGCATCGTCGTCGGACGTCTCGCGGTGCAGCGTCCGCACGGTCGATCCCGTGTCGAGGACCACGTCGTGCAATGCCGGCAAGGCCAGCAGCAGCGAGGCGTCCACGTCGGCTAGGGCTTGCAGCCCGAACGCGCGCGCGGCTTCGTCGCGCCAGGGCAGGACGACTGTGGTGTCGAAGTCCGCCACCGGCGGTTCGGGGTCGGGGAACGGCAGCCGAAGGACGGGCACGTGCCCCTCGCGGCGCTCCCGCTGCGCCCGCACCTGGTCGATCTCGCCGGCAACCTCGGTCGTGGCGGTGGCCGAGAACGCGATCCCGCCGTTGCGCGACAGCACCCGCGGCGAATCGGTCACCGCGAGCACCGCAGCGAAACCCACGCCGAACCTGCCGACCGACGCGGCGTCGGACCCGCCACGCGCCGGGGGCCGTCCGGACGGCTGCGACTTCGCCGACGCCCGCAGCGAGGCCAGCGACTCCACGCCGGCGCGGGTGAGCGGTTGGCCCGTGTTCGACGCGATCAGCGCCTCGTCGGTGACTCGCAGGTGCAGCCGACCGGGCAGCCCGACGGCCTGCGCCGCATCGGCCGCGTTCTGCGCGAGCTCGACGACGAGCCGGTCCCGGTAGCCGCCGCGGACCAAATCGTCCTCGGCATTGGCGTCCTCGCGAAAACGGGTCGGTGACGATGCCCACGACGCGAGCACGGCGGACCGCAGTTCGGCGGTCCCGTACGGGTCCGTCAACGGGTCCATGGGTCAGCCGAGACCGGGATCCTCGTCGACCACGACGGGTTCGCCGGCGTCACGGCCGACGGTGACGACGTCGTAGCCGAGGTTGTCGACGACCGGCGGCGGCGGCACATGGGCGGAGGGGACGACGGCGGCCTCGGAGTGGGCCCCGCAGCCGTGCTCCAGCGACACCACCCGGCCGTCACTGGGCGAGTAGACGTTGGCGCAGACCCCGAAGGCCTGCCCCACGTGCCCGCCGATCGGCAGCAGGAAGGCACAGCTGGCACACGACGCCGGTGCCGCCTGCGCCAGCGGCGCCTCAGGACCCGCGTCGCCGGAGTACCAGCGATCGAGGGCGTCGGCCAGACCGATCGGGGACAGGACACGGGGCCGGGTCAGCCCCAGCGCCACCACCGTCTGTGCCCAGGCCTGCTCGTCGGGGTCGGCGTCGTCGACCGGCTCGGACAGGTCCGCGGCGTTCCAGCCGGGCTCGAGACGGGCGTCGTCCTCGCGCGTGGGAAGGAGGTCGCCCACGCCGAGGTCGCCGGGGCGCAGCCGTTCACTCCACGGCAGCCACGCGGGGGGCAGCAAGGCGTCGGGGCCGGGCAGCAGCACGGTCTCGTCGACGGTGACCGTGCGGGAACGCGACGCCCGGGTCACCGTGACCGCCCAGTGCCAGCCCCGGTAGGCGGGGTCGAGACAGGCGAACCGATGAGTGACCACCCGCTCGTCGTCGGCCTCGACGCCCACGTGCTCGCCGATGAGGTCGTCCGACGTGGCCGCCAAGAGCCCCAGCCGGGCCACGTCGACGGCATCGGCGCACACCTGGTCGACAGTGGCACGACGAGCGGCAGTCGGGGTGGAGGTCACCCGCTGAGAGTAGCCCGGGGCCGAGCGTCCGCCCGCCACGGGCCGACGCCGGGCCCGGTCCGGTCTACTCGCCG
>Ga0302299_10001604_pt1 | contig 13612 bp, 10 predicted proteins | sample III_Fen_N3_4_FD_198795 | JGI IMG/M metagenome (GOLD analysis project Ga0302299, IMG submission 198795) | Peat permafrost microbial communities from Stordalen Mire near Abisko, Sweden - III_Fen_N3_4 | ecosystem: Environmental > Terrestrial > Soil > Wetlands > Permafrost | place: Sweden: Abisko... | reverse complement strand
TGCGGCCGGGGAGCGGGCGCACGCCGACGAAGGTGGCGTCGAGCGACACGTCGGCGGCGGTGTTGACCACGCCCATGGAGTTGGGGCCGACGAGGCGCATGCCGTGGCGGTGGGCGAGCTCGACCACACCCTGCTCGAGGAGCGCCCCCGCCTCACCCGACTCGGAGAAGCCCGCGCTGATCACCACCAGGCCGTGCACCCGCTTGTGCGCGCAGTCGTCGACCACGGCCGCCACCTGGTCGGCCGCCACGCACACCACCGCGAGGTCGATGTCGTCGGGCACGTCGAGGATCGACGGGTAGGAGCGCACGCTCGCCACGTACGAGGCGTTGGCGTTGACCGGGTACACGGGTCCCTGGAAGCCGCCGTCGAGCAGCCGCTTGAACACGTCGTACCCGATGGAGCCCGGCTGACGTGAGGCGCCGACCACGGCGACGGAGCGGGGTGCCAGGAGGCGCCGGACCGACTGGGCGAACGCGGAGCGGGCCCGCGCCTCGATCACCGCAAGGGCCTCGGGCGTGGGCTCGATGCTCAGCTCGACCTCGATGACCCCGTCGGTGAACCGGCTCGAGGCCTCGAACCCGGCCTGCTTGAACACCGACAGCATCTTGCGGTTCTGCGGCAGGACCTGGGCGGTGAAGCCGGTGAGCCCGACCTCCCGCGCTGCGGCAGCGAGGTACTCGAGCAGCACGGTGGCGAGCCCGCGGCCCTGGTGGGCGCCGTCGGTGAAGAAGGCCACCTCGGCGACGCTCGACATCGGGTAGCGGTCGTAGCGGGCCACGCCGACGAGGTCGTCACCGAGCAGCCCCACGAACGCCATGCGGTCGACGTAGTCGACCTGGGTCAGGTTCGCGATGTCGCGGGCACTGAGCTGGGGCCGCGGGCTGAAGTAGCGGTAGTAGATGCTCTCGGCCGACTGCCGGCTGTGGAAGGCCTCGATGCGCTCGGCGTCCTCGGGGATGATCGGCCGGACGTGCAGCGTGCCACCGTCGGCGAGCAGGACGTCGCCCTCCCAGGCGTCGGGATACGGCATGCCGCCGACACTACTGGCGCCACCCCCGCCGCCACCCCGGCGCGAGTCAGTGCGCGTCGTGAGCAGGCAACCGCGGCCAGCGGGCGCGCAGCCGGTGCCGTGCCTCCGACGAGGTCCACACCAGCGCGGCCACCACGGCCACCACCTCGAGCGTGGGCACGACCCAGTGGAGGTAGGCGCTCTGGAACGCATGCGCCAGCCCGTGGCTCGACTGGTTGTGCAGGATCGCCCGGGCATCGGGCACGAAGCCGAGGTGGAGCACGGCGGCGAAGAACAGCAGCGCGAGCACGGAGCGCGACCGGTAGGCGAGCGCCAGCGGGATGAGGCCCCACACCAGGTACCACGGCAGCACGTAGGCCCCGACGAGGCCGTAGGCGAAGACCGCGAGCCCCACGACGATGGCGGGGTTCGACTTGGCCCGGGTCCGGAACACCAGCAGCACGGCCAGCCCCACCGCCAGCGCGCTGGCGATCAGCGAGAGCTGGCGGGCGGCGCGCTGGCTGGCGTACCAGGCGGGGGTGCCGGGGGTGGCGCTCACGTTGGTGATGCCGCCGCGGGCCAGGTACCAGACCGATCCCCAGCTGATCTGCGCGCTGGCATGCTGCAGCGGCTCGACCGCGATGGCGCCGCCGCCGAGCAGGTAGAGGCCCGCGGTGACGAGCAGGCAGCCGAGGGCCGTCTCCACCGCCGCCCGCCAGCCACGCTGGCGCCACAGCCACACCGCCAGCCCGATGACGCACAGCACCGCGGCCACCTTGATGGCCACGGCGGCCGCGAGGACCACCGCGCACCAGCGCAGGTGCCCGCGCTCCGCGAGGAGGATGCCCGCCAGGACCAGCAGGCCCACCGTGGCGTCGTTGTGCGCGCCGTTGATGACACTGACCACCACGAAGGGGTTGAGGCCGACCAGCGCCAGCGCGAGCGCGCTGCCGCCGGTCCAGCGGTAGACGAGCCACATGGCGGCCGCCACCGACAGCAGCGCCAGCAGCTGGAAGTAGAGGCGCGCGCCCAGGGCCGAGCTGCCCACCAGCCACGTGCCCGGCGCCGCCGTGGCGACGAAGACGGGGCCGTACACCGACGGCGTGCTCCTCCAGATGCGCGTCACCCGGCGGGCCACGGGATCGGTCGGGTAGTCGGACGGGACGTGCGTGTACGGGTTGTCGTGGTAGGTGCTCACCATGCGGCCGTACATGGCGTAGGACCACACGTCGCCCGACTCGATCGGCGGGTTGGCGAGGGCCAGCAGGAACAGGACCGCGGTGGCCACGAGCACCGCGCGACGCGACAGCGCACCCTCGTTCCGGCCACCCCAGACCAGCGCGGCGAACCCGGCGTAGCCCGCCGCGAGGAGCACGAGCAGGAGCCACAACGGCCCGTGGGGCCCGACGAGCAGGTAGGCGCCGGTGCCGAGCACGACGGTGACCACGCCCCACGTGGCGGCCCGGGCCCGCCGGGGGTCGACGCGAGCGCCGGGATCGGTGGCGTCCGGATCCCGGACCGACGCGGTCACGGCGGCGATCCTACGCCCCGCACCCCGACTGCCCGGGGCGGTGACGGCGCAGGTGGGCGCCGTCGTGAGCACCATCGGGCCCCGCCCCGGCGCTCCGGGCGAGCACGTGCGGGGCGCGGGTGACAGACTTTCCCTCCCATCCCCGCGGGAGGCGCCATGAGCCTGCGCGACGACACCCGCCCGAGCGCCCCACCGCGCCCGGTCCGGGCGGACGGCCGTGCCACCTCTGATGCCGACCTCGTCATCGACCTCACCACCGGGACCGCCCACGTGCCAACCAGCCTCCGCCCCGACCAGACGACCGGCTCCGCCCCACCGGCCGCCGCCGACAGCCGGGCACCGACTGCCGACCGGTTCGAGATCCTCGGCCGCACCGTCACCCTTCCCGTGCAGATCCGCGAGGCCCAGCAGTGGTCGGCCACGTGGCTCGTCCCGGCCGCCGCGGCCCAGCGGCTGATCGACTACTCCGGGCTCACCGTGGCCCAGCCGCTCCCGGGTCGGGCCATGATCGCCCTGGCCTTCGTGCGCTACCTCGACGGCGACCTCGACCGCTACAACGAGCTGGCCGTCACGGTCATGGTGCGCCCCCACGACGCCGCCCCCAACCCCGGCCGGCTCACGCTGTCCGCCGAGTTCGCCCGCGGCCACCTCGGCACGTTCGTCCACGACCTGCCCGTCGACCAGGAGTTCACCTGCGCGGCCGGCAACACCATCTGGGGCTACCCCAAGTGGATCGCCGACATCGAGATCAGCTCGCAGCACGACCGCACCGCCTGCGTGCTCACCAGCTCGCACGGCACCGAGCTCACCCTCACGATCGCCGACAGCGGGCCGCTCCCCCAGCCGCAGAAGATGCCCCCCACCTACTCGTTCCGCGACGGCATCCTGCGTCGCACCGAGTGGGAGGTGAAGGGCTCCGGCGGGGGCGCCCGTCTCGGCGGCGCCTCGTTGGTGCTCGGGCGCCAGGGCCCACTCGCCACCGCGCTGCGGGGCCTGGGGCTCCCCAAGCGGGCGCTCATGGCCAGTGCCACCAGCCACCTGCAGTCCACGTTCGGCGCCGCCGACGTGGTCACCGTGCGCCGCTGACCACCACCGCCGCCGTGCGCCCACCGGTCGTCCCGTCGGGGGCCCAGGCCGAGATCGCGGCCGGTGGCTACGCGGCCGCCACCACCGAGGTGGGTGCCGGGCTGCGCACCCTCACCCTCGACGGCCGGCCGCTCGTGGCCGGCTACGCCGAGACCGCCATGTGCGGCGCCGGGCGGGGCCAGGTCCTGGTGCCCTGGCCGAACCGGGTCGCCGACGGTCGCTACACCTTCGACGGCCACGACGAGCAGCTGGCGCTGAGCCAGCCCTCGGAGGGCCACGCGATCCACGGCCTCACCCGCTGGAGCAACTGGCTGCTGGTCGAGCACACGGCCGACACGGTCACGTGGGCACACCACCTCCATCCGCAACCCGGCTACCCCCACGCGCTCGACCTGCGTGTCAGCTACACGCTCGACGCGTCGCAGGGGCTCACCGTGCACCTCGAGGCGCGCAACGTCGGTGCCTCGCCGGCCCCGTTCGGCGCCGGCTTCCACCCCTACCTCACGGCCGGGTCCGAGCTCGTCGACGCCGACGTCCTCACGCTCCCTGCGACCACCGTGCTGCACACCGACAGCCGGTCGATCCCCGACGGCGAGGCCGACGCGGCCACGGCCGGGCTCGACTTCCGCGGCGGCCGCCCGATCGGGTCCGTCGCGCTCGACCACGGCTTCGGCGCCCTCGTCCCCGACCCCGCCGACGGGCGCATCCGGGTCACGCTCGCCGGCCACGACCGCAGCACCACGCTCTGGGCCGACGCCGCCTTCCGGTGGCTGCAGGTCTTCACCGGCGACGGGCTCGGCCCCGAGCACGCCCGACGGGCCCTCGCCGTCGAGCCCATGACGTGCCCGGCCAACGCGCTCGCGTCGGGCACCGACCTGCTCGTCCTCGAGCCGGGCGAGGCGTTCGCGGCCTCGTGGGGCATCGTGGCCGGATGACCGTCACCATCGGCGTCACCGCCAGCCGCCGCATCGACGAGCAGCGCCAGTACTTCGAGCGCCACGGCGCCGAGGTCGTCAGCGGCCCCACCGTCCGCTCGGTGTCGGCCGGCGACGAACCCGCGTTCCGCGCCGCCACCGAGGCCGTCATCGCGACGCCGCCCGACGTGGTCCTGCTGCACACCGGTACCGGCGTGCGGGCGTGGTTCGCCGGGGCGGCCGAGCTCGGCCTCGACGACGCGCTCCGCGCCACGCTGCAGGGCACCACCGTGTACGGGCGGGGCCCGAAGGCGGTGCGCGCGGCCGCCGAGAACGGGGTCACCGCGGCCTGGCAGTCCCCCCGTGGCCGGTACGAGGACCTCGTCGACCGCATCGCCACCCGGCACGCGGGCACCCGGGTGGCCGTGCAGCTCGACGGCGACCTCGATGCCGACACCGAGGTCACGTTGGGCGACGATGCGGCCGAGGCCGAGCGCCACCTCGTCGAGCAGCTGCGGGGACACGTCGCCGACGTGGTCGCCGTGCCCGTCTACCGCTGGGCGCTGCCACTCGACCGCGCCCCCGCCGTGGCGCTGCTGCGCCGCGTCGCCCGGCGGGAGGTCGACGCCGTCACCTTCACCAGCTCCCCCGCGGTCGTGGGCCTCGCCCGCATCGCGGCCGACGTGGACCTCCTCGACGACGTCCGCGCCGCCTTCGCCGAGGGGGTGCTCGCCACGTCGATCGGTGAGGTCTGCTCTGCCACCCTGCGCCGCCACGGCATCACCCCGGCGCTCGAACCGGAGCGACCGCGCCTCGGCGCGCTCCTCGTGGCCACCGCCGCGACACTCGGCCTCGCCTGACCCGCAGGATCACCCGGTGGGTGGCCATCGGGCATGTTGCGTTGCGCCACGCCCCGAGTTGACGCAGGATGACAGGATTGCAACCGGGACTCAGCGACCCGGTGGCTCGCAGACGGAGGCCCCGGCGCAGGGAGGCGCAGGCGTGAGCACGATGGGAGAACATCCCCGCACCCGTTCGGCGGAGGAGACGCTCGAGGCTCTGGCGCGCATCTTCGACGACGGCTCGCCCGAGCTCGCCTTCGAAGCGGTCGTCGACGGCCGCGACGCCGCGGTCGCCGTCGATGCCGCGGGCCGCCGTCTGGTGGTGGTGTCCACCGACGGCACCGAGCGCAGCCTCGACCTCAGCTCCGGCGGCACCATCCAGCGGCTGCACCGCAACGGCAGCGTCGAGGCGCGCATCGAGACCGCCGGGCAGCAGATCACCTTGTTCGACCTCGTCGACTGGGACACCGCCGACCTGCTCACCGACGTGCTCCGGCTGCGCGGCTTCCGCAGCGAATCGCCCTCGTCGCCGCCCCCCGCCCGCGGCCGCTACCCGCGCCTGGTCGCCACCAGCCGGCGCGGGGTCCCCGTCGTCAAACCCCCCGCCACCGACCTCCACTGACACCAGGGTCAGTGCCGTTCCGTGCCTCCCGTCACGGGGCCCACCTGCGGGTTACCCTGTGCCGACCAGGCAGAACTTGCTCGGTCGGACACCGTCGCCCGCATCGTGCGGGGTCGGGCGTCCGGCGCTCCCACGCACTAGGAGTTCCATGCGATCGCAATCCCACGTCCGCAGCATCACCCGCGCCGCCATCGTGCTCGCCGCCATCGCCATCGCCGTGGCGTGCAGCTCGAGCAAGACGTCGTCGAACAGCTCCAGCAGCGGAGGTGACACCGGCACCGTCGCCGCGCAGGACTCGTCCGTCGCGCTCGCCAAGGCGGAGGCGGCCACCCAGATCAACTTCCAGGGCAGCAACACCAACGTCTCGCCCACGCCGCGGCCCGCGACGAAGGGCAAGAAGATCATCATCATCTCGGCCAGCCAGGCGTCGATCAGCAGCCAGGTCCCGGCCAACGGCGCCGCCGCGGCAGCCAAGAAGCTCGGCTGGAAGGTCACCATCTACGACGCCCAGCTGAACCCGTCGAAGTACGCCCCGCTGGTGCGCCAGGCGGTCACCGCCAAGCCCGACGGCATCATCCTCGTCGCCATCGACTGCCAGAACGTGCAGCAGCCGCTCCAGGAGGCCAAGAACGCCGGCATCAAGGTCGTCGCCATCTACGCCTTCGACTGCAACGACGCCCACGCGGGCGGCGCCTCGAGCGGCCTCTTCAGCGCCTCGATCAACTACGGCGCCAAGGCCGCCAACATCGACAAGTTCACCGAGTCCTACGGTGCCGACCAGGCGCAGTACATCATCGCCGCCTCGAAGAACAAGGCCAAGATCATCGCCATCCAGGACCCCGAGTTCACGGTGCTCTACTACACGCTCAAGGGCTTCACCGACACCATCAACGCGTCGGGCGGCTCCAAGATCGTCGACACCCTCAACGTGACCTCGTCCGACATCACCACCGGCAAGATCCAGGCCAAGGTGCAGGCCGAGCTGCTGCGCCACCCCGAGGCCGACTGGGTCAAGAGCCCCTACACCTACGTCACGCAGCTGGGCATCGCCCCGTCGCTCGGCGCCAAGGCCGGCACCCTGCACGTGATGGGCGGCGAGGGCTTCGCCCCCGAGCTCGACCTCATCCGCCAGGGCAAGGTCACCGCGGTGAACATCATCTCGTCCACCTGGACCGGCTGGGCCTCGGCTGACACGCTCAACAGCGTGTTCCTGGGCAAGGCGCCGTCCGACAGCGGCATCGGCTGGGTCATCGCCGACAAGACCCACAACGTCCCGCCCACCCCCGGCTCCGAGTACGTCCCGTCGATCGACTTCGAGGCCGAGTACGCGAAGGCGTGGGGCGTGAGCTGATGACCGACCCGGGCGATCAGCTCGGCGCAGGTGATGCGGCGTCGGGCGGGACACCCCCGCCCGACGCCGACCCCGCCACCGACAGCGGTCAGGTCGACGCTCTGCGGGTGGAGCATCTGTCCAAGACCTTTCCCGGCACCCGGGCGCTGCGCGACGTCACCTTCGGCGCGGCACCCGGGCAGATCCACGCGCTCCTCGGCGGCAACGGCTCGGGGAAGTCCACCCTCATCAAGATCCTGGCCGGGGTGCAGCACGCCGACCCCGGCGGCAGCATCGCGGTGCGCTACCACCGCATCGCCGCCGACCGGACGAGCCCCGAGGAGGCCCGCGACGTGGGCCTGCGGTTCGTCCACCAGAACCCGGCGGTGTTCCCCGCGCTGACGGTGTCGGAGAACCTCGCCATCGGCAACGGCTTCGAGACGGGCCCCATGGGCACCATCAAGTGGCGGGCCATGCGGCGCCGCACCCAGGCGCTGCTGGACCGCTTCGAGATCCCGGCCCAGCCGTCCACCCTCGTGCGCTCGCTCCGACCCGCTGAGCAGGCCATGGTCGCGATCGCGCGGGCGCTGCAGGACCAGGAGGGCGAGCAGTCCGGGGTGCTGGTGCTCGACGAGCCCACCGCCTCGCTGCCCGCGGCCGAGGTCGACCACCTGCTGTCGGCCCTGCGCCGCTACGCCGAGGCCGGTCAGACCATCCTCTTCGTCAGCCACCGCCTCGACGAGGTCGTCGGGTTCGCCGATCAGGCCACGGTGCTGCGCGACGGTCAGGTGGCCGGCACCCTGTCGGGCGACGAGCTCACCGAGAACCGGCTCATCGAGCTGATCGCCGGGCGCGCGCTCGACCGCCTCTTCCCCGACATGCCCGAGGTGGTCAGCGACGAGCACGTCATCGAGGTGTCCCACCTGGCCGGCGGGCCGCTGCGCGACGTCAGCTTCGGGCTGCGCAAGGGGGAGGTCCTCGGCATCGCCGGACTGCTCGGGTCGGGCCGCTCCGAGCTGCTGAAGATGCTGTTCGGCGCCTACGGCACCAAGGGCGGCACCATCAGCCTCGACGGCAAGCCGGTGCGGTTCCGCGACATCGGCGACGCCATGGACGCGGGCATCGCCTACGTCCCCGAGGACCGCGGGGCCGAGGCCTCGTTCCCGGCCATGAGCGTCTCCGACAACCTCAGCGCCGCCATCATCCCCAACTACTGGAAGGGCCTGCGGTTGCGCGACCGCCGCGCCCGCGCCGACTCCCGCTCGGCCATCGACCAGTTCTTCATCAAGGCCAGCTCCGAGCAGCAGCGCATGGCCACCCTGTCGGGCGGCAACCAGCAGAAGGTCATCATCGCCCGCTGGCTGCGCCGCGAGCCCCGGGTGCTCCTGCTCGACGAGCCCACCCAGGGCGTCGACGTGAACGCCCGCGCCGAGATCTACGCGCTGGTGCGCAACGCCGTGGCCGAGGGCTGCTCGGTGCTGGTCGTCACCAGCGACTTCGAGGAGCTGTCCCACGTGTGCGACCGCGTCATCGTGCTCGCGGGCGGCACCGTCACCGCCGAGCTCCGGCCACCCGACATCGAACCGGCTCGGCTCACCGAGCTCGCCTACCGAACCAAGGAGGTCGCTTCGTGACCGCGAGCGAGCCGACACCGCCGCCCCTCCCGAACGACGAGGGCGCACCCACGTCCACGGCCATGGCCGCGCCCACGGCAGAGGCGGCCACCAGGTCGGGCGAGTCCCAGCCGGTGATGGCCTTCATCGAGAAGTACGCGCTCGTGATGCTGTTCGCGGTCGTGTTCATCTTCTTCTGCTTCTGGTCCAAGACCTCGGCCACGTTCCCCACCAAGGCGAACATCACCAACGTGCTCGGCGACCAGGCCGTCATCGGCATCCTGGCGCTCGCCATCCTCATCCCTCTCGTCTGCGGCGAGTTCGACTTCTCGGTCGGCCCGGTGGCGGGCCTCACCCAGGTGCTGTGCGCGGGCTTCATGTCGAGGCTCGGGTTCCCGCTGTTCCTCGCCATCCTCGTGCCCGTGCTCATCGGCATGGTCATCGGCCTCAGCAACGGCAACACCGTCGCCCGGGTCGGCGTGAACTCGCTGATCGTGACCCTCGGAGTCGGCACCGTCCTCGCCGGTGTCGTGCAGTGGTACACCGACGGCCAGTCGATCATCACCGGCATCTCGCCCACGCTCACGCGCCTCGGCTCGGGCGACTGGTTCGGCCTGCCCCGCACGCTCTACATCCTGCTGATCGTGGCGGCGCTCGTGTACTACCTGCTCGAGCACACGCCCTACGGCCGCTACCTGCACAGCATCGGCTCCAACCGCGAGGCGGCCCGGCTGGTCGGCCTCCCGGTCGAGCGCCTGGTGCTCATCTCCTTCATGCTGTCGGGTGCGCTCGCCGGGTTCGCCGGGGTGCTCCTGGTGGCTCGCAACGGCAGCGGCAGCCCCCTCGTCGGCACGGTCATCGACACGTTGCAGGCGCTCGCCGCGGCCTACCTCGGCGCCACCGCCATCAAGCCCGGACGCTTCAACGTGGTCGGCACCATCGTGGCCATCTACTTCCTGGCGTTCAGCGTCACCGGCCTCACGCTCGCCGGCGTGTCGAACTGGATCAACGACGTCTTCAACGGTGCGGCCCTGTTCATCGCCGTGCTCGTGTCGACGATCATCGGCCGTCGTCGCACCGGCACCATCTGACCCTCGGCCACCGTTCACTGCCCCACAGGTGCGCGCCACGCGCGTGTTCGGTGCAGTGAACCGCGGGGACTACTGGATGGTCGACGCGGTGACCACCGGGCTACCGCTCCCCAGGTAGAAGATGCCGGGGTACCCGGCGGTCTGGAAGCCGTCGTTGGGGTTGCGGCGCAGCGTCGAGGTGTCGATGTGGAGCGTGCCCGTGCGGTCGTTGCTCACGAAGAAGATGGCGCCGCCGCCCTCGTTGGCGTGGTCGTCCTGGATGATCGTGCCGCCGAGCGTGAGGGTGAAGGTGTTGCCATCGAGGTAGATGGCACCGCCGCTGCCCCCTCCCGGCGTGCCCGACCGTGCCGGGTTGGCCCCGTTCCCGACCGCGGTGTTGTTGCCGAACAGGCTGTTGAGCACCACCCACGACACGCCGATGCTGCTGAGCGCACCGCCGTTCGAGCAGCTGTTGCCCTGGCCGTCGGCACCGCCGAAGGTGCTGTGCACCACGTACACGGGCAGCCCCTGCGACTGGCTCAGCACCCGGATGGCGCCACCGCCGATGTCGGGCCCGGTGGTCTCGCAGGTGTTGCGGAAGAAGCGGGAGTTCACCACCTTGAAGCGTCCGCCCCGCACGAAGACGGCCCCGCCACCGCCGCCGTCGTAGTCCTGCCCGACGGAGTTGCCGTCGACGAACGTGAGGTTCTGCACCGTGAGCTGGGGGCTGTCCTGGTCCTGGCAGTGCGACGTGGTCCACACCTGCGCCGGGTCGCACGTGTCCATGTAGAGGATGCGGCGGACGCCGCCACCGCTGAGCGTCACGAGCCCTCCGCCGTCGAGGACGATCTGCGGGCCGGTGGAGTTCACGACCTTGGCGGTCGCCGCCAGGGTGATGGTGACGGGGTTCGGCCCGCACGAGAAGGTGATGATGCCACCCAGCGCCACCGCGCCCACCACGGCAGCCGAGGTGCAGCTCGCCGGCGTGCCGGTGCCGATGACGCGGGTCGGGTGCGAGGTGTCGACCGCCTGGGCGGCTGCGGGGACCGAGGCGGTGCCGTCGGGGTTGCCCGCGCCCGGCAGACAGCCGGCGACCAACACGCCGAGTAGTGCCAGCACCCCGATGCGCCACTTCACGGGGCCGAGGCTACCCCCGACGGACTTTTGGGGACGGTTTCGGCGCAGATCGCGCCGAAACCGTCCCCGAAAGCTCGGCTGCTGGCAGACGCCGCGGCACCGTCCCCCACCGAGGGGTACGGTCCCGGCGGGGATCTCCACGCCCGGGGGCGGTCATGCACCGATCAGGTCCACGCCAGGTCACCTTGCTCGTCGCGGTGGTGGTGATGCTCGGGACGGTCAGCGCCGCGGCGTCGACGGCGGCGTCAGCCTCGCCGGCGGCGCGTCGCGCCATCGCAGCCGGCCCGCTCTCGGTCACGGTCACCCCGAGCTCCGGGCTGGTCGACGGCCAGGTCGTCTCCGTGGCGTACTCGGGCGTCACCTCGCCGTTCGCGACCGAATGTGATGCCACGGCTCTCTCCGACACGAGTCTGGGGCACCTCCAGGCGACGTGCGCGTTCCCTGGCACCCTCGGCGCGAGCCCCGCAAACCTGCCGTTGCTCCAGACGTTCGCGACCGCCGGGGGCGGCAGTGTCCACTGCGGCAACGCCACACCATGCATCGTCCTGATCGGTCCCTCGGTCCTCGGACCATTCGCCTCCGCACCGATCTCCTTCACGCCGCAGCCTCTCGCGCTCCTCCCGACCACCGACCTCTACGACGGGGAGACGATCGACGCCTGGATCACGGCACCGGCGGCCTCCACCCGCCGACTGGCCCAGTGCGCGCTGCCCGTCGGAGCCAACCAGGCGGCGAGCAGCTGCGCTCCGGCGACGTCGGTCGTGCTCCCCGCGTCGGGCGAGGCACACCTCACCCCAACCGTGGCGGGAACGATCCTCACGTCCGGCGGCAGTACCGACTGCACCGGGTCGACGTGCGCCTTCACCGAGTTCGACGCCTCAGGCACGACCGTCGCGTCCGTCCCGATCGACATCCCCCGAGCGCCGAGACTGGCGCTCTCACCAGCCACCGATGTCGTCGACGGGCAGGCGATGCACCTCACGGGAACGCATCTCCTGCCGGGCGTTCCCGTCGTGATCCAGCGTTGCCATGACACGGTTTGGCCGTACTGCGAGGTGATCCCCGGACCCCCGGTCGTTGCCGCGGCCGACGGCACGCTCGACACCACGGTCACCGCCTCGCAGCGACTCGCCTCGCCGACCCTCGTCCTCGGCGTCCCCAACTGGGGCTACTGCCGGCTCGACAGCTGCGCCATCAGCGCCTCCCAGGTCGGGAGCGACGCGTTCATCCCGGATGTGGGCTACACCCTCGCTGCGGGGTCGCTCACCGCGACACCGTCGACCGGGTTGGCCGACGGGCAGTCGGTCGCGCTGGCGGGCAGCGGCATCATGTCCACCTACGTCGGGCCGAGCTTCGGGCCCTTCACAACGGGCGGCTGGGCGGTCGCCGAGTGCCGCGCCGACATCGGCAGCTCCCCCACCCTGCTCGCCGCGTTCCAGGGCTGCGGCTTCCCCGGCGGAGCCGGCGTCGCCACCATCCCCGGCTCCACCTACAGCACCACCGTCCAGCCCACCGCCACCCTCACCGCCATCCTCGGCGGCGTCACCGACTGCCGCGCCGCCCCCGGCACCTGCGTGGTCGGCCTGGTCCGCTTCGAACAGGACGGCACCATGAGCACCCACCTCGCCCCGCTCACCTTCGCCCCCTGACTCCCCCCACGACCATCTCTTGGGGACGGAACGCCGGTGGTGTGGACCAGATCCGGGTCGGTCACTGCTGCGCCACGCACACGCTGCGTGCAGCCCGGCGACGGAGCGATCGATCGCCTAGCATGGGCCGATCGACCCATACGCTGCCACCCATCCGGGACACCTGAGGTCCGACGATCCCGTCCTCGGCCTGCTCGAGCTGCTGCGTCGCCGACCCGACTGGGAGCCCGCCATCGACCGCATCTGTGCGCTGCACGATGCCCGGGGTGGCCGTGCCCTGCACGAGTCCCAACGTCACGCCCAGCGCTACGCGCAGCGGCGCGCGGCCATGGTGTTCGACACCGTGGCGAGCCGCCACCGCCGGCCCAGCCGCCGCATGTTGCCCGTCCTCGAGCGCTTCGCGCAGAGCCCGGCGGCCACCAACCTCGCCGCGCTCGCCAAGCAGGGCCCGGGCGACGGCTGGGGCCTGCGCCCCGGTGAGCCCGAGATCATGCGCGGCATCGCCCACGGCCTCACGCGGTACGCCACGCACCACCGGCTCGACGAGGAGGCGGGCGTCCTCGCCTGGGCCACCGCCACCGCCACCATCGCGGGTGCCCCCGCGCTCGACCCCTACGTGGGAGCCGTGCGCGGCGTCGACTCGGTCCTGTTCGCCGACCTCCGCGTGCGCAGCGGCGGCGACGGCATCAAGCCCGACCTCCGCACCCGCGCCGCGCTCCGCTTCCTCGGTTTCGACGTCCCCGAGGGCGAGCCCGCCCTGCTGGCACTGGCAGCCGCGGTCGCCGCCGAGCTCGACCAGCCACTCG